>JAESGU010000147.1_pt1 | contig 28149 bp, 28 predicted proteins | sample 9266271 | NCBI WGS metagenome assembly JAESGU01 (sample SAMN15740544, study PRJNA653495) | algae metagenome | isolation source: Scytonematopsis contorta HA4267-MV1 and co-occurring heterotrophs from mud... | place: USA: Palolo Valley Trail, Honolulu, Hawaii | collected 2009-07-25
ACCGCCGCCTCGTGCGCGACTTCGAGCAGCGCACCGACGTCGCCGAAACCCTCATCCGCATCGCCGCCACCGCCACCATGCTCCGCCGCATCGCGTAGCGAACAAAACTTCTCAAACACGCTCTTAGCTTTGGGCAGTCTCTTGAACGGCTGAGATGGGCGCATATCGGACCGGTAGACCATGGGCGGCAACGTCGCAGAACGTCGCACAATCGGCGGCAGCTGGCGGATGGGGTGGGATTCGAACCCACGGTGCGCTTGCACGCACGCCGGTTTTCAAGACCGGTGCCTTAAACCGCTCGGCCACCCATCCCGCTGAAAAAAGTTCGCGCCGGCCCGCAACCTATTGCCTGCGCAGCGGTTGCGCCACCGCATGAAGAACCTCGCCCTCGCAGCCCTGGCCTGCGCCCCCTTGCTCGCCCCGGGTCTCCTGGCGCCAAATCCGGCCCGCGCCCAGGATCCCTACGGCACCTTCGCGATCAGCCTGGAGAACGATGCGTTCTCGCGCACCGATCGCAACTACACCAACGGCCTGCAACTGGCCTGGCGCTCGCCCTCGGCCGATCCGCCGTCGTGGCTGGCCTGGATCAACCGCATCGCCGCACCCTTCTTCCCGCGTGACGGCGCGCCGCGCTGGGGCCTGGCGCTGGGGCAGACCATCTATACGCCCAGCAACACCCAGGCCACCAACCCCGCCCCGCGCGACCGGCCCTATGCGGGCTGGCTGTACGGCGCCTTCACGGTCAGCAGCGAAAGCCCCACCAGCTATGCCGCGTTCGAGATCGCGCTGGGCGTGGTCGGCCCTTCCGCGCTGGGCGAGCAGGTGCAGAACGGCTTCCATGACCTGATCAGCGACAACCCCGCGCGCGGCTGGGACTACCAGTTGAAGGACGAGCCTGGCGTGCTGATCTCGGTCGAGCGCAAGTGGCGCTACAATCTCTCCCTGTTCGGCGATCCGCATGGCCTGGCTTTTGGCGTGATCCCGACGCTGGGCGCCAACCTGGGCAACGTGAACACGGCGGCCCAGGCGGGGCTGCTGGTGCGGTTCGGCCAGGACCTGCTGGCCGATTTCGGCCCGCCCCGCATCCGCCCCGCGCTGGCCGGGTCGTCGTTCTTCGAGCCCACGCGTCCGTTCAGCTGGTACCTGTTTGCCGGCGCCAATGGCAGCGCGGTGGCCCAGGACATCTTCCTGGACGGCAACACCTGGCGCGACAGCCGCAGCGTCGATCGCAACGTATGGGTGGGCGAGGTCGTGTTCGGCGCCGCCGTCATTCTGGGGCCGGCGCGCGTGACCTTCCAGGCGGTCGAGCGCATGCGCGAGTTCCAGGGCCAGGACAAGCCCAGCCGCTACGCCAGCGCGAGCCTTTCGTTGAAGTTTTGAACGCCCTCAGGCGCCGGGCGCGGCCTCCGGCCGCTTGGCTCGCGCAACCGTGCGCGGGCGCCTTCGGCGCCGCTGCACGAGGCAAGGCCTCGTGCCGGAGCGCTCAGTTCCACAGCCCCTTCGCCACCAGCCAGTCCTGCACCACGGCGGCCACCTGGTCGCTGTTGCGGTCCATCATCAGCATGTGGCTGTTGCCGCGGATGCCGCGTTCCGGCAGGTCGATCACGGTCACGTCGGCGCCGGCGGCGCGCGCGCGCTCGGCGAAGGCCACGCCATTGGCGCGGATGGTGGGCCAGCGCTGATCCTGCGCAATGTGGTCGCCGTACACCAGCAGCTGCGGCACGCGGGCAAGGGCTGCCACCTGCGCCGGATCACCCAGGCCCGCGGGTTCCAGCAGGATCAGCGCCCGCACCTTGTCGGGCCGCGCCTGCGCCACCTTCCAGCCGAACTGGCCTGCCTGGCTGTGCACCATCACCACCGCATCGCCCAAGCGGTCGATCAGCGCGGTATAGGCGGCGATGATCGCGGCATCGGTCGTGGTCCAGCGCGGCACCACCTGGCGCGTGAAGTTCAGGTAGCTGGCCGTATCGGCCGGGAAGGTGCTGCCGGGCAGCAGGCGGCGGCGTGCTTCGTCCATGTTGAAGCTGCCGGCGCCGGCACCGATGCGAAACCGCTCGAACGGGTTGTCGATGGTCAGGAACAGCGGCTCGCCCTGCACCAGCTGCGGCGGCGCGAAGCCGCTGCGGCCGCGCTCCACCGCGTCGCTCACATAAACGGGCCAGCCGCGGCGCAGGAACCATTGCTGGAAGCCCTCGCGCCCGTCGGGCGTGCTTTCCCAGGTCACGCCGGAAAGCCCGCCGCCGTGCCACATCAGCAGCGGGTGCCGGCCACGCTGCGGCGCGGGCACGTGGAACTGCACATACATGCTCTCCACCATGTACTGCCCGTTCGGATCGACCCGCGCGGGCACGCCGCCCGGGGTGAAGGTGACCTCGCGCACCGGCTGGCCGGAAATCTCGGCCAGCCGCCCGCCGACATGAAAGCTGCCCATGGCCGACAGCGTGATCGGCTCGGCCGCGCCGGCCACGCTGGCGACGCCGGACTGTGCCGCAAGTGCTGCCCCAAGCAGCGCCACCATCACCTTGATCCTCATGCTGTTTTCCTCCCGCAACGGTGTTGAGCCTGGCGTCTGCGGCTTCTACGATACGCTGTTCCACAAAGGGGGCCAGAGTCGCGATGGGCAACGATATCGAGGCACGGGTCGGCGTGGCCGAGGCGATCAAGACGCTGCGCCGCGAGCTCGAGGAGGCGCAGGCCGAGGGCACGGGCAAGGCCATGCGCTTCGCCATGGACAAGATCGAGGTCGAGCTCTCGGTCGATTTCATGAAGGGCGGCGAGGCTGGCACCGGCTTCAAGCTGCTGTCGATCTTCGACATGTCGGGCAAGCTGAAGGCCGAGGAGAAAGCGGCGCACAAGATCAAGCTGACCATGTCGATCAAGGGCGACACCACCATCTCCGGCGCCGCCCAGGCACCCGCCCAGCCGCCCGCGAAACCGCCCGGCACCTGACGGAGGGAAAGGCCGGTCGTGGCCGACCTTGCGGTCGATATCGTTGGCGTGATCGGCGATGCCACCGGCCAGGGCGGCACCGGCCACGTGGTCGCCGAGAACCTGGTGCTGACCGCGCGGCACACCATCGCGCCGAAGGGCCAGGCGCCGGGCAGCGCAAAAATCTACCCGTGGCGGCCGAACCAGCCGGGCCACCTGGTGGAGATTGCCGCGGCCGTCGCCTGGGCGCCGGCGACGGCCGCGCCCGATGCGGCACTGCTGCGCCTTACGCCGCCTGCCGGCCAGCGCGTGATGCCGGCGCGCCCGATCCGCTTCGGCGATTGCCCGCAGGCCGGCACGCTGGCTGCGGATACGGCCGGCTTCCCGGTGCTCGACCGCGCGGCCGTGCGCTTCGACGACCGGCTGGTGCTGTTTCCCGGCACCGCCTGGAAGGCCGACCAGGCTGCCCTGGATGGCAGCTTCAGCCTGGGCTTCACGTCCGAGCGCGAACTGGCAGGCGACCCGGCCGGCTGGAAGGGCCTGTCGGGTGCGGCCTTGTTCTGCGGCGACCTGCTGGTCGGCGTGTTCCGCGAGTTTCCCACCGCCTTCAATGCGCGGCGCGAGCTGGCCGTGGAATCGATCGAGCGGTTGCTGCGTGACGCGGCATTCTGCGGCCTGGTCGGCTGGACGGTGGGTGCGCCCCTGCCGCGCGCGCTGCCACCGCCGCCGCCGCCGGTGGCGCTGCCGCCGAAGCACGACCTGCCGGCGCTGGCGGCCTATCTGTACACGCTCAACCGCAACGACGAGCTCAATGTCGCGCGCTTCGCCATCCGCAAGGCGGCGGGCCAGTGCCCGGTCGAGATCCTGGTCTCCGGCAAGCCGGACGATCTGTGCGACCAGTTCGTGCTGAAGCTGGCCGAGGAAGCCTGGATCGCGCCGCTGCCGGAGCGCATGGAATGGCCCGGCCGCGCCATGATCGCCGACGGCGGTGAATGGCAGTTGGCGGATCATGCCTCCAGCCGCCTGGGCCTGGGTGGCGCCGAGGATTTCAGGCAATTGCGCGCCCTGCTGCAGACGTCGCCGCTGCCGCCCTGGCTGTGGCTCGACCTGCCGGTGGAGATTGATGCGCACGACCTGGTGCTGCTGGAACAGTGGCGCAGCGCCTGGTCAGGCCTGGCGCGCGCGGATGGCAAGGGGTTCGGCTGGGTGCTCAGCTGGTCCGGCAAGGCAGCACCGCCGCCCACGCTTGTTCTGCCGCCGCAACCCGGGCTGCGCCAGGCGGTGGCGCGGCTGGGTCCGATCACCCGGGCCGAGGTGGAGAAGTGGGACCTTTCGCTGCAGGCCCTGGTGCAGCGGCGTGCGCGCGCGGGCATCCAGGCGCCGCCCTGGCCCATGCTGGCGCGCCAGGCGGTCAGCCGGCTGGACGTGAAGGATGCCTATCCGCTGGCCGAGCTGCTTCGGCTGCTGGAAAGCCCGGCGTCGCGCGCGCCGTCGGCTGAGGCGGCCTGGGAAACAGCGTAGGGAAGCCCCGCCATGCCCGCCGACCCGCCGTCCTCCGCCAGCCCTGGCGAATCCGTGCTGGGGGGCGCCGCGCTGTTCTACACCGGCCGCGCGGGGAACCCCCGCCGCAGCGAGACCCTGCCGCTGCCGGTGCGCCTGGCACTTGATGTGCCGGCGCTGTACACGCCCGATCCCGAGCTGATCGCTGCCGTGAACGTGGCGCTCACGCTGCGCCTGCCGCTGCTGCTGACCGGCCGGCCCGGCACCGGCAAGACCGAACTGGCGCGCAACTTGGCCATGGCGCTGCACGGCACTGACGAGGACAGGCTGTTCGAGGTCACGGTCACGTCCAACGCCGACAAGACCGACCTGCTGTACCGCTTCGACGAGCTGGCCCGGCTGCGCGATGCGTATGAGCGGAAACCCGGCGCGAACGACCGCGACTATCTCGCGCTGCGCGGGCTGGGGGCTGCGATCGTCGCGGCCGGGCGGCCCGGCGATGCGCTGCACCCGATCGTGCCGGGGCGCGACCTGCCCGAGGGCCTGGCCACGCTGGCCGACTTGGTCGGCCGCGCGCCCACCAGCCCGCTGCCCGACCGCCGCGAAAAATTCTTCCTGCCGGAGCAAGCGAAGCCGCCGCTGGTGCTGATCGACGAGATCGACAAGGCACCCCGCGAACTGCCCAACGACCTGCTGACCGAGCTGGACCGCATGCGCTTTGCCATCCCGGAACTGGGCGTGCGCGTGGCGCTGAAGGACCCGGCGCGCTGGCCGATCGTGATCATCACCAGCAACGCCGAGCGCCCGCTGTCGGATGCGTTCCTGCGCCGCTGCGTGTGCTTCGACGTGGCGGTACCGGACGGCGAGCGCCTGCGGGGCATCATCCAGGCGAAGCTTGGCGCGCTGGCCCTGCTCGATGGCCGCGCGCCGTTGCCGGCGGACGTGGTGGCGTTCGTGACCAGGCTGCGCGAAAGCCGTGACATCGCCGAGAACGAGAAGCCCGGCACCGCGCGCGTGCTGGACTTCGCGGTGCTGCTGGCGGACCGGCAGCGCTTCGGGGGCAGGGGCCTGCGTGACCTGGACGAGACGCTGCTGCGGGCCGCCTTGACCGCGCTGCTGCCATCGCAGGCGGCGCAGCGCACCGCCGCCGCGGTATGGCAGGCATGGCGGACGCCGGAGAAAACCTAGCACCGGCCGCGCGCCACCAGGCGGTCGGCGACCTGGTGGCGCTGATCGGCGCGCTGCAGGCGCAGGACGGGCTGACCATCGGCACCGAGCGCGCGCAGCACGCAGCTGCGCTGCTGGCGCGCCTGGCGGCGGCCGGCATCACGCTGGATACGCCAGAAGCCGCCACCGCCTGGCTGGGCCCCGTGCTGTGCGTGACCGCGCATGACCGGCGCACCCTGGCCGCACGGCTGGAGCGCATGGCGGCCGCACCCGAGCAGCCGCGCGTGGTGGCCCCACTGGCCGGCGAGCAGCTGGCGATCGCGGCCCGGCGCGCGGCCGTGCAGCCCTGGCTGCTTTGGGCCGGGCTGGGCGGCTTCGTCGCCGCCGTGCTGCTCGGCATCGCCGTGTCGGACATGCAGGGCGGCGGTGTGACAGGCCTGGTGGTGCCGGCCAGCCGGCGCATTCCGCTGGCGCTGGATTTTCTGGCCGACTGGCTGCCGTACATCCTGCCGGTGCTGTCGGGGCTGGCACTGGCGCTGGTGCGCCGCGCCGTGCTGGCCGGCCGCCGCGTGGCGCTGCCGCCGCCGCTGATCGCGCCCAGCGGCGAGGGCCTGCGCTGGTTCGACGAGGCGGCGCTGCAGGGGCCGCTGCGCATGATGGGGCGGCAGCGGCGCGCCGCGGGACGGCGGCTTGACCTGCCGGAAACCCTTCGCGTCACGCTGGCGCGGGCCGGCTGGCCCAGCGTGGTGCGGGGCGGCCGGCCGCGCACGCCCGACCACGTGGTGCTGGTGCAGCTCCGCACCGCCGACGACCCGCAGCGCCTGGCCGCCGATGCGCTGATGCGCAGGCTCGCGGCATCCGATTTGCGCGCCACCGCCTTCGCCTTCATCGGCGATCCGGGCATGCTGACGCCGCTGGCGGGCGGCCCGCCGGAAACCCTGGTGCGCATCGCGGGGCTGCACCGCGGCGCGCGGCTGATCGTGCTGTCGGATGGTGCCGTGTTCCACGACAGTTTTTCCGATGCGCCGCGCCTGCCCGATGCGTTCGACGCCTTCCCGGTGCGCGTGCTGCTGACGCCCGTGCCGCGGCCGCATTGGAGCTGGCGCGAAACCGCGCTGGAGCAGGCCGACTGGCAACTGGCCGAGCATTCGACCGAGGGCGTGTCGGAACTGGCGCGCTGGCTGTCCGGCCCGCGCGAGGAGCGGGCGCGCACCAGGCCGGAAGCCGGCAGCCGGCCGGATTTCGCGGCCCTTCTGGCGCAGGATGCGCGGCTGTTCGGTGCCACGCCGCCGCCATCCGCGGTGCGGGCAAAGCTGCGGCAGAAGCTGTTGGACTACCTCGATCCCGATCCGCGCCTGCCGCCGCATGGCTACGACCTGCTGCGGGCGCTCGCGGTCGGCGTGGTGCTGGCGCCGGGCACGGTGGCGAGGATCGGCGCGCACCTGGCCGCGCTGGATGGCCCGCGCCCGACCGAGGCCGCGCTGCGCCGCCTGCTGCGCCTGCCCTGGTTCGGCGCCGGCGGCCTGCCGCCATGGCTGCGCGAGGATTTTTTGCGCGACCTGCCGGCCGGGCAGCGGGCCACGGCACGGCGGGCGTGGATGCTCTACCTCGCGGACCAGCCCGTGGGTGCAGGCCGGCTTTCGGCGGCGGATGAGGCGCGGCTGGAACAGGAAGCCGCGCGGCGCCTTTCGCATCCGCTGACGCGGGCGGATGCGCTGATGCTGGGCGTGCTGGCGCCGGCGCCAGCGCCCGCGGCGTCGCTGGCTTGGCGCGACACGCTGCTGGCGGCATCCATGCCGGTGGCCGCGGCGGTGGCGATCTGGGCCGTGGCGCGGCTTGGCCCGTTGCTGGAGTACCTCGCCGAAGCGCTGTTCAGCCCGCTGGCCGGCGCAATCGCCGGCGGCGCGATCTGGCCGCCGCTGGTCGCCATCTGGTTTTCCGCCGCGCTGTTCGCGCCCACGAAGCTGAGGCCGCGCGCGGTGCGGCTGATCTTGGCGCTGGGCGCGCTCTATTTCGCGGCGGCACCGTTCCTGAGCGGCGCGTGGCGCATGGGCGGCGCGATGCAGGGCCACGACCTGGCCTATGCCATGGCGCTGGTCGCCACGCTGGGGCTGATCGGGCTGCGCGTGGCGCTGCCGGCCACGCCGGTGCCGTGCGTGCCGCGAGCGGCCTTCGTGCCCGGCCACCCGTGGCTCAACGCCGCCGCGGTGCTGGGCGTGGTGCTGCTGGCGGCTGCGATCATGCTGCTGACCGACCAGGCTGGCTTTGGCACGGCACCCGGCGACGTGATCGCTGCCGAGTTCACCTACGCCCTGGCTTTGCTGGTGACCGGCGGCGCCATCGCAGCCCGGTTGGCCCTGGCAGGGTTCTGCGCACGTGACCAGGCATGGCGTGGTGCGCTTGGCTTCGTTGCAGGGCAGGCGATCGGCGCGGGCGTGCTGGGCGTGCTTGCGGGCCTGGCGATCCGCGCCGGGTTGATCGGCGCCGAGCTGGACTGGATCAACCTCGGCGCAGTGCTTTTCCTGCTTCGCCTGGTCACAGGGCTTGCCGCGGGGCTTGGCGTGTTCGGCATGGCCCGGGCGACGCTGATGCCGCGCGCGATCTGGCCGCTGGCGGTCGCCCTGGCTGCCGGGCTGGTCGGCTGGGGCGGCGGCCGCCCGGTCGTGCTGCTGTTGATGCCCCTGGCTGTGCTGGCGGCGGTGCCGATTGCCGCCCGCCGGCCCGCCGTGCAGCCGCGCTGGCGCGACGTCGCGATGCTTGGCGGTGCGGGGGCATTGGGGCCGGCCCTGATGATGCTTGTGTTCAGTGACTCGGCTGCGGTCCTGGCCCTGATCGGCGCCGTCGGCGCCACACCCCTGCTGGCCTGGCCGCTGCTGCGCGCCATGCGGCCCGACCTGGCGGTGCCGTCGGATGGGCTGTGGTGGCGGTGCCTGGCCCTGCTGCCGTGCTGGATCGGGCTGCACGCGCTGGGCGACGGCTTCGGCCCGCTGCCGTTGCTGGCGATCCCGATCGCGATCTGGATCGCGGCCCGCCACGGCACGCGGGCGCTGCCGGCGATCGCGTTGGTGCTGGCGCCGATGGCGCTGGGCTATGTGGGCGAATTCGGCGCGGTCGGCGTGCTGCTGGGCAACAATTTTGGCCACGCGCTGGCAGCCCTGCTGCTGGCGCGTTTCGCGGTCGATGCGGGCTTCCGCGAGGCCTGCCTGTCGGCCACGCGCACGCCGCCCTGGCAGCTCGCGGCGCTGGCGGTGCTGCCGCTGGCCTATGCCTCGCCGCGGTTTGCCGGGTTCACCGTGTTTCCCAATCCCTGGGCGCTGGTGCTGGCGGTGGCCTTCCTGATCGGCCTGTCGCAGGCACCGTTGCGTGGCCCGCTGCTGGCGCTGCTGGGCAGCAGCACCGCCGTGGTGGCGGCGGAGCTGGCCTTCGGGCGGCTGGGATCGCCCGGGATCGGCAACTGGGTGCACACGCTGCGCACCTGGCCAGCCGACCTGCTCAGCGTGGTGCTGGCGCTGTGGCTGCCGCGCCGGCTGCGCGGGGCCGATCCCTGGCCGCGACTGCGCCCCGTGGCCGCGCTGATCGACAACCACCCGGCGATCGTCGCCGGCGTGATGATGGTGTTCGCGTACATGGTCACGGTGCGGCTTGTGCCGCAGGTCGCCGGCCGACAACCCACGATCACGCCCTTCCTGCCGGTGCATCTGCTGCTGCTGTCGATCTACTGGACCGCCACCAAGCCGTCCGGAAAACTGTTCGTGCCCATGGGCATCTTCATCACGCTGCCGATGACGCTGGTGATGCTGGTGGTCATGCTGGTGCCGCAGCGCGAGATCATGCTGGGCCCGCTGCTGCTGATCGTGGCCGACCGCGGCGTGGGCTCGACCTTTGGCGCGATCCTGGTGCTGTGGGTGTTCAACGTGCTGGGCCTGCTGCTGGACGGTCTTCTGCGCGGTGCCACCCCAGTGGCGCGTGACCTGCCGCACCCGGCCTTTGCCACGCTGCCGGTGCGGCTCGGCGGGGCGCTCGGCACCCTGGCGCTGGTGGCGCTTCTGGTACTGGCCGGGATGGTGCTGGCTGGTGCCGAGGCCCCGCCGACGCAGCAGGCGCCGCCCGCGTCGCAGCCGCGCGACCGCGGTAGCACCGGCGGCGGCTTCTGAACGCTTCCTTCACCTCTGCCCTGCATGCTGGCACGCGGAGGAACCTGCCATGCCCATCGGTGAAGGCGACCCTGGCTGGAGCCGCGCGCGATCCCGCCTGCTGGACACCGCCGAGGTCGCGGTGCGCGAAGCCAACCGCGCCGTGCTGCACGAGGTGATTCCCGAACTGACCGAAGCCGCCTTCATGCGCCTGGCCGTGGCCGTGGCGCGGCTGCGCGGCGACTACCTGGCCACCGCGCTGACCCTGGGTCGCGACACCGGCGGCCATCCCACCCATGCCGAGATCGAAAGCATCGCGCACAAGCGCCTGGCCTATGACGAAGCCCGCCTGGCGTTCGAGGCGCTGCAGCGCGCGATCAGCCGCGGCTACGTCGATATCGGGCAGGGCATGGCGGTGGCGTAGGCAGAGGCGCAGGCGAAAGCTACTGGCTGTAGCGCCCCGGCCGCAGCACCTCGGCTTCGGTGAGCCACGCGAACACCGCGTAGTGCGGAAACCATTTCGCCGCCAGGTGCGCCATGGCGCGGGCGGCGATCTCCGCCGGCATCACGCTTTCGATGCGGGCCACGGCGCCATCGAACGTCTCGTCGCGCTCGGCGATGGCGCGCACCCACTCGCCGCGGCCTTCCGTGATGGCGAAGCCGCGGGCACCACAATCACGCAGGTCATGCGCGATGCGATCGGCCACCTCGATCTCCGCGATCACGGTCAGCAGGCGCAGGCCTTCCATCATCCGGCTCCGAAATGGCGGGCGAACCAGTCGTACAGCGGCAGGCCGACCAGCAGGTTGAACGGGAAGGTGATGCCAAGCGAGGCGGTAAGATAGAGCGTCGGGTTCGCCTCGGGCAGCGACACGCGCACCGCGGCGGGGGCGGCGATGTAGGACGACGACGCGGCAAGCGTCGCCAGCACCATGGCACCGCCCGGCGAAAGCCCGATCAGGCGGCCGGCGAAGGCGCCCAGCGCGCCGTGCAGCACCGGGGCGATGATGGCGAAGGCCGCCACGGCGGCGCCGGCGCGCCGCAGGTCGCGCAGCCGCCTGGCCGCGATCGCCCCCATGTCCAGCAGGAAAAGCGTCAGCAGCCCTGGGAACAGCCCGGCGAAAAGCGGTTCCACCGCACGGTAGCCCTGCGGGCCGGTGAGCCAGCCGATCGCCACGCCGCCGGCCAGCAGCAGGATGGACTTGCCCAGCAGGATCTCGTGCAGCGCCGCACCCAGGTTCTCGCGCGCCCCGCCCGGCTTGGCCAGCAGCAGCGCCAGCACGATGGCCGGCACCTCCATGATCGCCACCAGCGCCGGCATGAAGCCTTCGTAGCTGCGGCCGGCGCCGGTGAGCCATGCGGTGGCGGCCACGAAGGTCACCGCCGAGACGCTGCCGTAATGCGCCGCCATGGCCGCCGCATCGACGCGCGAGAGCTTTCCAGGCCCCGCCAGCACGAAAAAGCTCCACAGCGGAATCAGGCAGCCCAGCGCAAGCGCAGCCATTGCCGGCACCAGCACCACGCCGATGCCGGCCGCGGCGATCGCCACGCCACCCTTCATGCCGATCGCCAGCAGCAGGTAGGTGGACAGCATGCTGTGCACCGGGTCGGGCAGGCGCAGGTCGCTGCCGGCGGCGGCGGCGGCCAGGCCCAGCGCGAAGGCCAGGACCATGGGCGAAAGCAGGTTCTGCGCGGCCAGGGCCAGGTCCATGCACGCGCCTGTAACGCGGGCGCTGCGGTGCAGCAAGGTTGCGGTCCAACTGGTTGGCAACTAGTTTAAGTTCCAGGAGCACGCCACATGAGCGAACGCACGATCGGCGCCTTCGAGGCCAAGACCCACCTGTCCCGCCTGCTCGACGAGGTCGAGAAGGGCGACAGCGTGACCATCACCAAGCATGGCCGGCCGGTGGCCCGCCTGGTGCCGGCCCATGGCCGTCCGCTGCCGCGCCAACTTTCAGATGCGGAACGCCAGGACATCATCGACCAACTTCGACGCGTGCGCGGCGAGCTGGGTGCGCAGATGTCGTCGGATGAGATCGTTGCCCTGGTCCGCCGTGGCCGCGGCGACGAATGACGCTGGCTGTGGTCGATGCCTCGGTCGTCCTCGCATTCCTCATCGACCGGCCGGGTGAACCCTTGCTGGACCACCTGCTGCCCGTCCTGGTCCAGCATGGCGGGGCGGCGCCGGCGATCTGGCACTGGGAAGTGGTCAACGCGATGCTGCGAAACGAGCGTGCGGGCCGCTTGCGTGCCGCGTCCATGACCGCGGCCCTTGCCATGCTCGACCAGATACCGCTGGCGGTGGAAACGGAGGACGCTGAGGCCGCGACCGCCCGTCTGCTGCCGCTGGCCCGCGCCGAGCGCCTGTCGCTGTTCGACGCAGCCTATCTCGATCTCGCGCTTCGCAGCGGCCTGCCGCTCGCCACACTTGATGGCGGCCTCGCGTCCGCCGCCGCGCGCCACGGCGTGGCGTTGCTGCCGCTCATGCCGTGAACTGCTCGGCGATGATCCGCTCGCTGAGCGACCGGTCCTGGTCGAACAGCAGCGTGAGCGAGACCGACCGGTCCTCGGCCACCGCCACCTCGGCCACGTCGCGCACCTCGGTATAGTCGGCCACGGCGGCCACCGGGCGCTTGGCGGCTTCGAGAATCTCGAACAGCACATGCGCGGTGGCGGGCAGCAGGGCGCCCCGCCAGCGCCGCGGGCGGAAGGCACTGATCGGTGTCAGCGGCAGCAGGCTCGATCCCAGCGGCACGATCGGGCCGTGTGCCGACAGGTTATAGGCCGTGCTGCCGGCGGGCGTGCTGACCAGGATGCCGTCGCAGATCAGCTCGGCCAGGCGCTCCTTGCCATCCACGATGATGCGGATCTTGGCGGCCTGGCGCAGTTCGCGCAGCAGCGCCACCTCGTTGATCGCCAGCGCCTGGCTGACCTTGCCGGCAGTGCTGACCGCGCGCATGCGCAGCGGATGCAGCACCGCTTCCTGCGCGCGGGCCACGCGCTCGGGCAGGCCGGCTTCGGAAAAATCGTTCATCAGGAAGCCGACGCTGCCGCAGTTCATGCCGTAGATTTTCCGGTTGCGGCCCAGATGCGCGTGCTGGGTTTCCAGCATGAAGCCATCGCCGCCCAGTGCCACGATGGCATCGGCCTGGTCGATCGGCGTATCGCCGTAGCGCGCCGTCAGGTTCGCCCTCGCCGCCTCGGCCTGTGGCGTCGCCGCGGCGGTGAAGGCCAGCCGCATGCTGCCGCTCAGGCCAGCACCCGATGCTCCAATATGGGCATGTCGGCGCGCACCCTGGCGGTGACCGCGTGGTCGATGCGGGCGGTGGCGAAGCCCAGCCCGTCCGACACCTTCGCGACCGTGTGGCCCCAGGGATTGGCCACCAGGCTGTGGCCATAGGTGAAGCGCGTGCCGCCGCCGCCTTCCTGGTGCGGCCCCCAGCAGGCGGGGGCGGCAAACCAGCACTGGGTTTCGATCGCGCGCGCGCGGATCAGGGTTTCCCAATGATCCTTGCCGGTCTGCAGGGTGAAGGCGGCCGGCAGGAAGATCAGCTCGGCGCCGGCGCGCCGCAGTGCCAGGAACAGTTCCGGGAAGCGCACGTCGTAGCAGATGGCGCAGCCTACCTTGGTGCCATTCGCCTGGTAGGTGACGACCTCGTGGCCTGGGGCATAGGTGGCGCTTTCGCGGTACTCCTTGCCGTCGGGGGCGACGATGTCGAACAGGTGCATCTTGCGGTAGCGCGCGATCTCGCTGCCCAGCGGGTCGAACACGACCGTGGTGTTGCACAGTTTCTCGCCCGCGTGCTCGCCGATCGACCCGCCATGCACATGGATGTGGTGCCTGCGCGCGAAGTTCTGCAGGAAGGTATAGGCGCTGCCGGCCGGTTCGTTGCTGCCGGGCTTCGGCAGTGGCTCGGCATTGTCGAACTTGTCCTGGCGCGACCCGCCCAGGCAGGTCCAGATTTCCGGCAGTGCGATGATGTCGGGCTTGTCCTCGGCCACTGCCGCCTCGCACAGTTTCTCGGCCTGGGCGATGTTGGCGGCCTTGTCGTGGCCCGGGCTCATCTGCACGACGGAGACGCGCATGGCGAAGATCCTTGCGATGGGGGGGTCAGGAGCGCGGCGGCCAGTCGAGCCGCGGCTCGGCCCGCCGGTCCGGGATCACCGGCGGCGGTGGCACGGGGGCGGAGGATGATCGCGGCGGCGGATCGGCCACGCGCCGCGCGGGCCGCGGCGGCAGGCCCACGCCCTCGTCCAGTTCGGTCGCGCGCGACAGCGGCGGCGTGGCGGCCACCTGGCGGGCGAGTGCCCGCAGGCTTTCGTCGAGCTCCGCCATCCGCGCCTCCAGCGCTTCCAGCCGGCTTTTCAGGCCGAACACGCTGAACGGCATCAGCAGGAAGGCCAGGCCGAACACCAGCGCCACCAGCAGCGCCACGAAGCTCATCCAGTCGGGCAGGCCGGGGATGGTGGGAAGGGTGGGAAGCGTTGGCATCTCTGTCGGATCAGCTGCGGGCGTGCGCCAGGCCGCGGCTCAGCCGCCGGTCACGCTCATGTGCCGCGCCACCGCGGGGGCGTTGCGGCGGCGGTCGATGATGAAGTCGTGGCCCTTGGGCTTGTGCGCGATCGCCGCGCGGATGGCGCCTTCCAGGTCGGCGCCCGGCATGCGCAGGGGGGCGCGCAGGTCGGCCGCGTCATCCTGGCCAAGACACATGTACAGCGTGCCGGTGCAGGTCAGCCGCACCCGGTTGCAGCTTTCACAGAAATTGTGGGTCATCGGCGTGATGAAGCCCAGCCTGCGCCCGGTCTCCCGCACGGTCACGTAGCGCGCCGGGCCGCCGGTGGCATAGTCGGTCGCGTCCAGCGTCCAGCGTTGCGCAAGGCGCGTGCGCACCAGCGACAGCGGCAGGTACTGGTCGGTGCGGTCGCCCGAGATTTCGCCCATCGGCATGGTCTCGATCAGGCACAGGTCAAAACCGTGCTCGCCGCACCAGGCCAGCATGGCGTCGAACTCGTCCTCGTTCACGCCCTTCAGCGCCACCGCGTTGATCTTCACGGCCAGGCCCGCGGCCTTGGCGGCGAAGATGCCGTCCAGCGTCTTCTCGATCTTGCCCCAGCGCGTGATGGCGGCGAATTTCTGCGCATCCAGCGTATCGAGCGAGACGTTGATGCGCTGCATGCCGGCGGCAGCCAGGCCTTCGGCGTATTTCGGCAGCAGCGTGCCGTTGGTGGTCAGGGTCAGTTCGTCGAGGCCGGACCCCAGCCGGGCCCCGAGGGACTTCACCAGCGTCATCACGTCGCGCCGCACCAGCGGCTCGCCGCCGGTCAGCCGCAGCTTGCGCACGCCAAGGCCGATGAAGGCGCCGGACAGGCGGTCAAGCTCCTCCAGCGTCAGCAGCTCGGCCTTGGGCAGGAAGCTCATGTCCTCGGCCATGCAATAGACGCAGCGCAGGTCGCAGCGGTCGGTGACCGACACGCGCAGATAGGTGATGGAGCGGCCGAACGGGTCGATCATGGCTGGTGGTTAACATAGGAAGCCGCTGCCCCTGAGTCCACGCGGGGCCCGATCGCACTCGCCGCGCGCAGGCATGCGGGGCTAAGCTTGCCTGGGAAACGCCCACAACACGGAGGCTGCAATGGACACGCATGTCGCGAGCATCGACGTGGTTCCCGCCCGCGCCACATTGGGCGCCACATTGGGCGCCGAGATCCGCGGCGTCGATTTGGCGCAACTCAGCGGCGAAGCGTTCGATGCCATCCATCGCGCCTGGCTCGCGCATTCGGTGCTGCTGTTCCGCGACCAGCGCCTGACCGACGCTGAGCTGATCAGCTTCAGCCGCCGCTTCGGCGGGCTGGACCACGCGCCGATCCAGGAAAATGGCCGTGCCTTCGTCGAAGGCCACCCGGAGCTTTATGTCGTGTCCAACGTGCTGGGCGCGGATGGCAAGCCCATCGGCAGCCTCGGTGCGGGCGAGGCGGTGTGGCACACCGACATGTCATACCTGCCGCATCCGCCCAAGGCGTCCATGCTGTATGCGCTGGAGGTGCCTGGGGAAGGCGGCGATACCTGGTTCTGCGACATGTATGCCGCCTGCACCACGCTGCCCGAGGCGCTGCGCCGGCGCGTGGCCGGGCTGCGCGTGAAGCATGACGGCACCTACAACAGCGGCGGCTTCCTGCGCGCGGGCGTCACCGCCACCGATGACCCGCGCCAGGCGCCGGGCGAGTTCCACCCGCTGGTCGGCCGCCACCCCGAAACCGGGCGCGCGATGCTGTACCTGGGCCGGCGGCGCAACGCCTGGATCGAAGGGATGGAGCTTGCGCAGTCCGATGCGCTGCTGGACGAGATCTGGGCGCATGCCACGCAGCCCGCGCATGCCTGGCGGCACCGCTGGCGCGTCGGCGACCTGGTGCTGTGGGACAATCGCTGCACCATGCACCGCCGCGACCCGTTCGACGCCGCGTCGCGCCGGGTGATGCATCGCACCCAGATCAAGGGCGAGCCGCCGCCCGCCGCCTGACCAGCCAACGGCTTAGAGCGTTTTCAAGTCAGGCGGAATCGCCTGACGCGAGGGACAAACGCGACCAGACAAGGACATAGAGCCGTTTCGCCGCACTTGCTTGCGGTGAAACGGCTCTAGCCCAGCACGGCCGTGAGCCCGACCGCGAACAGCAGCCCGTACGCGGTCGCGCGGAACCATTTTTCCGGCAGCCGGCCGAACAGCGCGACCCCCACGCGGACCGAGGCCAGCAGCACCGGCAGCAGGGCCGCAACGCGCACCAGCACCGCGATGGTGGCAAGCTGGTACCATACCACCAGCACCAGCCCGGCCAGCGACACGATGCCGAAGAACACGATCAGGTTGGCGCGGTGCTGGCGCGCTGCCTCGGGGCCTGACAGCAGGTACAGGATCACCGGCGGGCCGCTCATGCCGGTGGCGCCCTTCATCACGCCGGCCAGCGCGCCGACGGCAAGGCTGAGGCGCATCGGCCGCCGGCCGTGATAGCGCCAGCCGCTGGCCAGCAGCACCGCGAAGGCCAGCACCAGCACGCCGATGACGCGGCGCAACGTGTCGCCATCGACCGCGATCAGCGCGTACGACCCGAACGGCATCAGCGCGCACGCCATGCCGGCCATGGGCAGCGTCACGCGCCGGGTCCAGCTTTGCCAGACGCCCGGCACCAGGCTGCCCGCGATCATCGCTTCCATCACCAGCATGATCGGCACGCCCGCGCGCGGACCCCACAGCATGGAATAGATCGGCGCCAGCGTGATGGCGGTGCCGAACCCCGCATACCCCCGCATGATGCCGGCCAGCGCCGTGGCCAGCGCGGCCAGCGCGGTTTCGCGCGTCAGCAGCAGGGCAAGCCCGTCGTCGAGACTCACGCGGCAGTATGCCTCACGTGGCTGCCTCCGGGTCGGGCGGCACCTCGCCGTCCTCGGCCAGCACGGTCAGCGGCGCGGCATCGGCCTGCACCAGCACCTTGCCGGCCTCGGCGAAATTCACCGTGACGCGCGACCCATCAACGCTTTGCACCTGACCAATGCCCCAGTCCGGCCGGCCAGGCAGGCGCACGAACTGTCCGGGTTGCAGCAAGGCCCGCATTGCCAGCATCCTTTGGTGACTGGCCCGACGCTATACGGCGCATCCAGGGCGCGCCAAGTGGGGCAGGGCGCGCCAAGTGGGGGCGTGCAGGCGGCTGGGCTGCAACGGGGGAGTGGCGAATGCCGGATGGATTGCTGCTGGCCGAGCTTGTCTGCACCCGGATGTGCCATGATTTCAGCGGCCCGCTGGGCGCGCTGAGTGCCGCGGCCGAACTGCTGGCCGAGGGCGCGGTCGATCCCAAGGAAGGCGCTGCCGCCGTCACCGATGCCGCCGCGGCGCTCAGCCGCCGGTTGCGCTTCCTGCGCGTGGCCTGGGGCGCGGGCGGCGGCGCCATGACGCCCGCCGACATCGCACAGCTGGCCGAAGGCGTGCCGGGCCACGGCCGGGTTTCGGTTGACCTGTCGGCGCTGCCGGAGGATGCGCCGCTGGGTCCGGGCCTGGCGCGCACCGTGCTGAACGCCATCCTGCTGGCCGGCGAGGCGCTGCCCAAGGGCGGCACCATCCGCGTGCTGGCCGATCCCACGCAGGGCCAGGTGCTGCTGCTGCCCGATGGGCCGAACGCCGCCTGGCCGGCAACACTTTCGGCAACCCTGGCCGGCGATGCGCACGACCCCAGCCCGCGCGCGCTGGCCGCGCCGATGACCGTCGCGGTCGCGCATGCGGCGGGGCTGGAACTGTCGCTGGCACTGGCGCCCTCGGGCGCGCCGCTGCTGGTGATCGCCGCACCCCGGGCGGTGCGCGCCGGGCGCGCCTGAAGCGCTTCGCGCCTTAACCCTTCCGCAGTCCAGTTGGCCGCATCTTGCCCTGCCCGCGGTAGGCGCCGCGGTCGCGCCGGCATGCCCTGCATGCCGGCAAGGGCATGGACAGAGCGGCAAGGATCCTGGGCGCATGGACGATCTTCTGGCGGATTTCCTGACCGAAACCAACGAGGCCCTGGCCGAGCTCGATACCGCGCTGGTCAAGCTGGAGCAGACGCCGGACGACAAGGCGACGCTGGGCCTGATCTTCCGGCTGGTGCACACCATCAAGGGCACCTGCGGCTTCCTGGGCCTGCCGCGCCTGGAGAAGGTCGCGCATGCCGGCGAGAACGTGCTGGGCCGCTTCCGCGACGGTTCGCTGACCGTCAACGGCGAACGCGTCACCCTGATCCTGCGCACCATCGATGCGATCCGCGTGATCGTCGCCGGGCTGGAGAAGAACCAGGCCGAGCCGGACGGCAACGACAGCGCGCTGATCGCGGTGCTGGACGCCACCTTCAACGGCACCGATGCGCCCGAAGCGCCGGCCGCGCCGGCCCCCGTTGCCGCCCCGATCGCCGCCGCGCCCGACGCCGCGCCCGTCGAAGCCCCGGCCGAGCCGGTCGCTTCGGTCGAAGCCGCGCCGCCGGCCGCAGCCGCGGCCGCGCCCGAGGCCGCGCCCGAGCCCGCCGCCGAGCCGCAGCAGGCCGCCGCCGAATCGGGTGTCGCAGCACAGACCATCCGCGTGCATGTCGATGTGCTGGAAGACCTGATGACCCTGGTCAGCGAACTGGTGCTGACCCGCAACCAGCTGATGCAGATCGCGCGGCGCGAGGAGAACAGCCTCTACACGGTGCCGCTGCAGCGCCTGTCGCACATCACGTCCGACCTGCAGGAAGGCGTGATGAAGACGCGCATGCAGCCGATCGGCAGCGCCTGGCAGAAGCTGCCGCGCCTGGTGCGGGACCTGGCACGCGACGTCGGCAAGAAGATCGAGCTGGTGCAGATCGGCGCCGACACCGAACTCGATCGGCAGGTCATGGAGCTGATCAAGGATCCGCTGACGCACATGGTGCGCAACAGCGGCGACCACGGGCTGGAACCCCCCGACCAGCGCCGCGCCGCCGGCAAGCCGGAAACCGGCCGCATCACGCTGAACGCCTATCACGAAGGCGGCCATATCATCATCGAGATCGCCGACGATGGCCGCGGCCTGCCGATGGACCGGATCAAGGCCAAGATCATCGCCAACAAGCTGGCCACCGAGGCCGAGCTGGCCACGATGACCGACCAGCAGATCCAGCAATACATCTTCCGCGCCGGCTTCTCGACCGCGGCCGCCGTCACCGCCGTGTCGGGCCGCGGCGTCGGCATGGACGTGGTGCGCACCAACATCGAGAAGATCGGCGGCACGATCGAGATGCGCAGCGTGGCAGGCAAGGGCAGCACCTTCACCATCAAGATCCCGCTGACCCTGGCGATCGTCTCCGCCCTGATCGTGGAATGCGGCGGCGAACGCTTCGCCATCCCGCAGATCAGCGTGGTCGAGCTGGTGCGCGCGGGCTCCGGCAGCGACACCAACATCGAGCGCATCAACGACACCCCGGTGCTGCGCCTGCGCGACCGCTTGTTGCCGCTGGTGAACCTGCGCCGGCTGCTGGACCTGACCGGCAAGGAAGCAGCCCAGCAGGACGCGCGCGAGGAATTCATCGTGGTCGCCCAGGTCGGCGCGCATGGCTTCGGCATCATCGTGGACCGGGTGTTCGACACCGAGGAAATCGTGGTGAAGCCGGTGGCGCCGATCCTGCGGCACCTGACGCTGTTCAGCGGCAACACCATCCTGGGCGACGGCAGCGTCATCATGATCCTGGACCCGAACGGCATCGCGCGCGCCACCGGCGTGGGCACCGGCCGGGCCGCCACCGCCACCGCCGGCACCGCGCAACAGGCCACCCGCAGCGCTGACAGCACTGCGCTGCTGCTGTTCCGCGCCGGCGACGACACACCGAAGGCCGTGCCGCTGGGCCTGATCGCCCGGCTGGAGGATTTTCCGCGCGACAAGATCGAACAAAGCGCGGGCGGGCTGGTGACGCAGTATCGCGGCAAGCTGATGCCGCTGATCCCGCTGCCCGGCATCGGCGCCACGGAAGGCCGCCAGTCCGTGCTGGTCTTTGCCGACGGCGACCGCAGCATGGGGCTGATGGTCGATGCCATCCTGGACGTGGTGGACGAACGGCTTTCGGTGGAACTCGCCGCCGACCGTCCCGGTCTGCTGGGCACCGCCGTGATCGCGAGCAAGGCAACCGAGGTGATCGATGCCGGCTACTGGCTGCGCCAGGCCTTCGACGACTGGTTCGAGAAGAAGGGCGTGGGCGAACAGAAGCATGAGCGATCGCGGCTGCTGGTGGTCGAGGACAGCCAGTTCTTCCGCGACCTCTTGTCGCCGCTGCTGACCGCGAACGGCTTCGACGTGACGATGGTGGAAAACCCTGTGCAGGCGCTGCGCCTGCGCGAACAGGGCGCGATGTTCGACGCCATCGTGTCCGACATCGAGATGCCGGAGATGGATGGCTACGCCTTCCTGCGCGCGGTGCGTGATGGCGGCGCCTGGGCGGCACTGCCGGCCGTGGCCCTGACCAGCCGCGTCGCACCCGCCGACCTGGCGCTGGGTCGCGATGCCGGCTTCACCGACTATGTCGCCAAGTTCGACCGCGAGGCCATCCTGGCCGCGGTGCGCGCCGCACTGGCGATGCGCGAGGAGATTTCCGCATGACTCCTACCGCCCGTTCCGCCCCCGAGCAGGGCACCGAGGAAGTGTTCGTGACGCTGACCGTGGCCGGCCAGCTGTGTGGCATCCCGGTGCACACGGTGCGCGACGTGCTGGGCGCGCAGGTGATCACGCGCATCCCGCTGTCGCCCAAGGAAGTGGCGGGTTCGCTGAACCTGCGCGGGCGCATCGTGACCGCTGTCGATCTGCGCCGCCGGCTGGGCCTGGGCGCGCCGGCCAGCGCCGAGGCGAAGCCCATGAGCGTGGTGGTGGACCAGCACGGTGAACTGTACAGCCTGCTGGTCGATGCGGTCGGCGAGGTGATGACGCTGCAGGCCGCCGGGCTCGAGGACAACCCGCCCACGCTCGATCCGCTGTGGCGTGAGGTGACGCGCGGCGTGCATCGGCTGGAAGGCAAGCTGATGGCCGTGCTGGAAGTCGAGCGGCTGCTGGACTTCCAGGCCGCCGCCGGCGCCGCCGCGACCCGCCACTGACGCGGGAACCGAGATCATGGGAGACGCCGCGATGAGCGCCCGAACCTGCCTGGTGGTGGATGACAGCAAGGTGGTGCGCAAGGTCGCGCGCCGCATCCTGGAAGCCAATGGCTACGCGGTCGAGGAAGCGGAGGACGGCCAGAAGGCCCTGGAATCCGTCCGCCGCGCCATGCCGCACGCCGTGCTGCTGGACTGGAACATGCCGGTGATGAACGGCCTAGAGTTCCTGACCGCGTTCAAGCAGGAATTCCCCGAAGCCCCGCCGGTGGTGTTCTGCACCACCGAGACCGAGCTGGAAAAGATCATGCAGGCGGTCGAGGCGGGCGCCACCGAATACATCATGAAGCCGTTCGACGAGGCGATCCTGACCGACAAGTTCCGCTCGGTCGGCCTGTTGTGAGCCTGGGATTTCGCCCGAAGACCGCGCCCGCGGCGCCGGCCGCGGCGGCGCCCTTCCGCGTCATGGTCTGCGACGACAGCCTGACCGTGCGCGCCGCGGTGTGCCGGCTGCTCGAGGAAGACAAGGCCATCACCATCATCGGCCGTGCCGGCAACGGCGCGGAGGCGGTGCGCCTGGTGCCGCAGTTGAAGCCCGAGGTGCTGGTGCTGGACATCGAGATGCCGGTGCTGGACGGCATCGCGGCACTGCCGCAGCTGCTGAAGGCGGATCCCGGCCTGAAGATCGTGATGGCCAGCACGCTGACCACGCGCGGCGCCGACATCGCCATGCAGGCGCTGCGCGCGGGTGCTTCCGACTACGTGCCGAAGCCGACCAACGCGGCCGCGATCCTGGGCGAGGCCGGGTTCCGCACCGAGCTGCTGGCCAAGGTGAAGGGCCTGGCCGGCATGCGGCGGCGCGCCGGCACCGCGCGCAGCTTCGCCGCTGATCGTCCTGCCGCCGCCCCCGGCCCGGCGCTGGTGCTGGCGCGGCCCAGCATCGCGGGCCGGCCAAAAGTGCTGGCGGTGGGCAGCAGCACCGGCGGGCCGCAGGCGCTGTTCACGCTGTTCGGCGGGCTGCCGAAAAGCTTTCCCTTGCCGATCGTGCTGACCCAGCACATGCCGAAAAGCTTCACCGCCATCCTGGCCGAGCACATCACCAAGCTGGGCGGCATTCCCTGCGCCGAGGCGATCGACGGCGAAAGCCTGAAGCCCGGCCGCGCCTATCTGGCGCCCGGGGACCGGCACCTGGTGTTGGAGGGCTTCGGCGACAGCCTGGTGGCGCGGCTGTCCGATACGCCGCCCGAGAATTTCTGCCGCCCCGCGGTCGACCCCATGCTGCGCAGCCTGGTGGCGGCGCTGGGCGGGCGCGTGCTGGCGGTGATGCTGACCGGCATGGGCCATGACGGGCTCGATGCCACGCGCGGCCTGGTGGCGGCCGGCGGCCAGATGATCGCGCAGGACGAAGCGACCAGCGTGGTCTGGGGCATGCCGGGCGCGGTGGCGCAGGCGGGCCTGGCGATGGCGGTGCTGCCGTTGCCGAAGATCGCAGCGAAAATCCTCGAACTGACCGGAGCCCGTGCATGAGCCAGGTGTTGTCGCCCGCCGCCTTCGCCTGGCTCGCCGATTTCCTGAAGGCGAAAAGCGGGCTCGTGCTGGGCCCCGACAAGCAGTACCTGCTCGATTCGCGCCTGCTGCCGATTGCGCGCGTGGAAAACTGCCCGGGCCTGGAAGGGCTGGTGGCGAAGCTGCGCGCCGCCCCGTCGGGCAAGCTTGCCACCGACGTGATCGAGGCGATGACCACGAACGAAAGCTTCTTCTTCCGCGATGGCCGCCCGTTCGATCACTTCAAGTCGGCGCTGCCGCGCCTGCTGGCGGGCAAGCCGGCGGGGCAGACGCTGCGCATCTGGTCGGCCGCCTGCAGCACGGGGCAGGAACCCTATTCGCTGGCGATGCTGCTGACGGAGGCGAAGGCACAGCTTGCCGGGCGCGCCGTGGAGATCGTCGGCACCGATCTTTCAGCCGAGGTGCTGGCCCGCGCCAAGGACGGGCTCTACACCCAGTTCGAGGTGCAGCGCGGCCTGCCGGTGACGCATCTGGTGAAGTATTTCACCAAGGACGGCGCCAACTGGAAGCTGAAGGACAGCATCCGCAGCATGGTGACCTGGCGGCTGTGGAACCTGCTGGACGACTGCGCGGGGCTTGGCCGCTTCGATGTCGTGTATTGCCGGAACGTGCTGATCTATTTCGATCAAACAACGAAAGGCAAGGTGCTGGACAGCATCGCCCGCACCATGCCGGCCGACGGGCTGCTGTATCTGGGCGGGGCCGAAACCGTGCTGGGCATCACCCAGAAGTTCGAGCCCCTGGCCGGCGAACGCGGCGTGTATTGCCCGACCGGCGGCGCGGCGCTGCACGCCGCCGGTTCGGGGGCAGCTCAGCCGCCGGCGCTGGCGGCCGCGATCGGCACCGCGGCCAGCGGGCCACGCCCGGCCTCGCCCATTGGCTTCGCCGGCAGCGGCCTTGCCGCCATGGCGGGTGCGGCACTCAGGCCCGGCGTCGCGGCGGTGGGTTCGCGCAGCACATAGCCGCGGCCCCACACCGTGCCGATCAGGCTGTCGCCACCTTCCTGCTGCGCCAGCTTCTTGCGCAGCTTGCAGATGAAGACGTCGATGATCTTCACCTCCGGCTCGTCCATGCCGCCATACAGGTGGTTCAGGAACGCCTCCTTGGTCAGCACCACGCCCTTGCGCAGCATCAGCAGTTCCAGGATGGCGAATTCCTTGCCGGTCAGGTGCACCGCGGTGCCGCCCACCGCGACCTCGCGGCTGTCGATATCCAGTTCCAGGTTGCCGACGCGCAGCCGGCTGGTGGAAAAGCCCTTGCTGCGCCGCACGATCGCCTGGATGCGCGCGATCAGCTCCTGCCGGTCGAACGGCTTGGTGATGTAGTCATCGGCGCCCAGGCCCAGGCCCTTCACCTTGGCCTGCGGCCGCGACAGGCCGGACAGGATCAGCACCGGCGTGGTCTGGCGGGCGGCGCGCATGCGGCGCACCACCTCGTAGCCCTCCATGTCGGGCAGGATCAGGTCGAGCACGACGATGTCGTAGTCGTACAGCCGCGCGAGTTCGACCGCCTCCTCGCCGGTTTCGGCCTGGTCCACGACCATGCCGGCGGACTTGAGCATGAGCACCATGCCGCGGGCGGCGGCCAAGTCGTCTTCGACGAGCAGGACACGCATCGGTACCTCCTGATTAACCAGATACACAACTCATACGGGCAATATGAACCGCCCGCGTGTGGTGCGAAAGAGGGAATTCACTAAAGGCGTGTATTAAGTTCGCCACCTGTTCCTTAACGGTTGAGACTTCATCCCAAAATCCGGACCAATCCCAGTGAATGCGATGATCCTGCCCCTCCAGCAACGCCTCGCCGCCGCCGAAGCCGCCGCACGCGCCATCCCGCCCTGGACCCTCAGTGGTCGAGTCGCCGGAGTCAGCGGCCTCGCCATCGAGGTCGAGGGCGTCGCCGCGCATCTCTCCGTCGGCGACCGCCTCTCGCTGTCGGCGCGCGACCGCCGCGCCGCGCCGCGCGCCACCGGCGAGCGGAAAATCTCGGCCGAGGTGGTCGGCTTCCGGCACGGCCGCGCCCAGGCCATGGCCTTCGACAGCCTGGATGGCATCGGCCCCGGCGCCCGCGTGGAACCCTGCCGCCCGCCGGTGCTGGCCCCGTCCGCCGCCTGGCTGGGCCGCGTGATCGACCCGCTGGGCCGCCCGCTGGACGGGCGCGGCCCGCTGGCCCCTGGCCCGCTCGCCCGCAAGGTGCGCGCCGCCCCCCCCAACGCCGCCCAGCGCGCCCGGCTGGGCCCCCGTATCGACCTGGGCGTGCGGGCGCTGAACCTGTTCGCCACCTGCCGGGAAGGCCAGCGCCTTGGCCTGTTCGCCGGCTCCGGCGTCGGCAAGTCCACCCTGCTGTCCATGCTGGCCCGCCACACCGATTGCGACGTCGCCGTGCTGGCCCTGGTCGGCGAGCGTGGCCGGGAACTCCGCGAGTTCATCGAGGACGACCTGGGCGAAGCCGGCCTTTCCCGCAGCGTGGTGCTGTGCGCCACCAGCGACGCGCCGCCCTTGATGCGCCGTGAATGCGCCTATGCCGCGCTGACCGTGGCCGAGCACTTCCGTGACGAAGGCAAGCGCGTGCTGCTGCTGATGGATTCTGTCACCCGGTTCTGCCTGGCGCTGCGCGAGATCGGGCTGTCCGCCGGCGAGCCGCCCGCCACGCGGGGCTACCCGCCCTCGGTCTTCGCCGAGCTGCCAAAACTGCTGGAACGTGCCGGCCCCGGCCCGGAAGGGTCCGGCACGATCACCGGCCTGTTCACCGTGCTGGTCGAAGGCGACGACCACAACGAGCCGGTCAGCGACGCCGTGCGCGGCATCCTGGATGGCCACGTCGTGCTTGACCGTCGCATCGCCGAGGCCGGCCGCTACCCGGCCATCGACGTGCTGCGGAGCCTGAGCCGCACCGTGCCCGGCTGCCTGGAACCGGCCGAGGCCGCGTCTGCGTCCGAGGCGCGCAAGCAGTTGGCGCTGGCCGCCGAGATGGCCGACATGGTGCGGCTTGGCGCCTATCGCGCCGGCACCGACCCCGCCACCGATCGCGCGCTTTCGCTGGCACCCCGTATCGAGCAGCTGCTGCGCCAGGCCAAGGACGACCCGACCCCGATCGACCAGGCCTTCGCGCAGCTGGCCGCGATCCTGGCCTGATGCCGGGGGACGCGCTGGGCACGCTGCTGCGGCTGCGCGCCATTGAGGAGCGCGTGGCGAAGACCGCGCTGGCCGGCAGCCTGGCCGCGCGCCGCCAGGCCGTGGCCGTGGCCCAGGCGGCCGAGGCCGCGCTGGTCAGCGAGGCCAAAGGCGCTGATCCCGGGCACTACGCGCGCTGGCTGCCGCGGGGCCTCGTGCAGCGCGACACTGCCAACCAGGCAATGGCCGAAGCCGACCTCAACGCGGAGACCGCCCGCGCCGCGCTGGCCGAGGCGCACGCCGCCCGCCGCGTCGCCGACGAGGCCAAGGCCGCGCGCGATGCCGAGGCAGCGGCCGAGCGCGCGCGCAAAACCCAGCACGCGCTGGACGACCTGTCCCGCCGCCGTCTCGGCCCGTGGGAATGAGGCAAACGAACCGCCGGTTCACCGGGTGAACCGGGATTCCGCGCAAACCGCGGGCGGCGAAGAGGGCCTGGGCAGGAAGGCTTTTCCGGCGGGCGCGGTTCTAGGACTTGACGCCTAACCCTACGCCGCAAGCGCCGCGATAGGCAAGCGCCAAGTCGGAATCGTCCTGACTGTGCAGCGGCAAGGCAAGCGCCCCTCACCCTTTCCCTCTCCCGAGGGAGAGGGAAACGTATGGCCCTATCCGTCTCAGGGTCCCCTCTCCCTCGGGAGAGGGAAAGGGTGAGGGGCGCTTCGCCTTCGCCAGTCAGCGCGACAATGGACTAAGCCGCCCGAGCCACCGCCGCGAACTGCCGCGCGAAAACCTCCAGGAAGCGGTCCACATCCGCCTCGTCGTTATAGACATGCGGGCTGATGCGCATGCGGCCCAGGCGCGGTGCCACGAAGACCCGCTCGGCCGCCAGCCGCGCGATCAGCCCCTCCGGCATGCCGCCCGGGAAATCCAGGCACAGCAGGTTGGGCGCCCGCAGCGCTGCGGGGCGCATCACCACGCCCGTGCCGGCAAGCCCCGCCGCCAGCCGCGCGGTCAACTGGGCCAGCCGGGCCGCGATCGCGGGCACGCCGAGCGCCTGCAGGTACTCCATGCCGATCGCGGACATCTCGAGTCCGATGAAATGGTCGCGCTCACCCATGTCGTAGCGGCGCGCGTCAGGCGCAAAACTCAGGTCGCGCAGATAGGGCGTGCCCTCGCTCATCACGCCCACGCGCCCGCCGCCGGTCTGCTCCAGCGGCACGCCGCCCTGGTGCCGCCTGGCCACGTACATGAAGGCGCGGCCGTACGGCCCCAGCGTCCACTTGTAGGTCGGGAAGATCAGCACGTCGGGATCAAGCGCCTTCACGTCCAAGGGCAGGGCGCCCGCGTGGTGCGTGGCATCCACCAGCAGCATCGCGCCCTTGGCCTTCAGCGCCGCGGCCACCGCCGCCAGGTCGATGATGCCGCCATCCGACCAGTGCACCGAGGAGATCGACGCCAGCGCGATCGGGGCTCCTGGCGACGCGATCGCCTGCAGCACCGCTTCGGTCCAGTCGCCGTCCGCAGGGCGGCGCACGGTTTCCACCGTGAAGCCGCCGGCTTGCTGGCGCGTCAGCCATTCCAGCACCGGCGAGCAGTGGTCTTCCTCCAGCACCAGCACGCGCGATTTCTCGGCGATGGCGAGGAACTTGCCGGCGCTGGCGACGCCGTAGCTGACGGACGGGACCAGCGCGATGTCCGACGGCTCGGCGTTGATCAGCGCCGCGGCCGCTGCGCGGGCACGGGCGTGCTGCCGCGCGGGAAGGTCGGGCGCCAGTTCCCATGGCCGCCCCTTGCGCGCCACGCCGGCCACGCCCGCCTGCTGCACCGCCAGTGGCAGCGGGCTCCAGGCGGCGGCGTTCAGGTAGCAGACGTCACGGGGCAGATCGAACTTCTCGCGCTGGCTTGCAAGCATGGCGGGGTCCTCCGGTGCTGGTGCTGCCGCACGATAGAGAGAGCTCTCGCGGCCGGCCAGCCGCCTGGTTGGGGGGCGCGCGTCAGGCGCGCGTGAGGGGCTCGCCGAACTCCAGCACGTTGCCCTCCATGTCCTTCACGAAGCCGACGCGGCGGCGGAAGGGCGTGCCGTCCAGGTCGTAGGTCTCGGCGCGCACGAAGGTGGGCACGCCCTCGGCCGCGAGCCCGGCCA
>JAESGU010000148.1_pt1 | contig 27477 bp, 18 predicted proteins | sample 9266271 | NCBI WGS metagenome assembly JAESGU01 (sample SAMN15740544, study PRJNA653495) | algae metagenome | isolation source: Scytonematopsis contorta HA4267-MV1 and co-occurring heterotrophs from mud... | place: USA: Palolo Valley Trail, Honolulu, Hawaii | collected 2009-07-25
TTTCGATGCGCGCGTGCTGATCATGGACGAACCGACCGCCGCCCTCGGCCCGGCGGAGACCAAGCAGGTGGGCGACCTGGTGCTGCAACTGAAGGCGCAGGGCATCGGCATCTTCCTGATCAGCCATGACATCCACGACGTGTTCGACCTGGCCGACCGGATCACGGTGATGAAGAACGGCCGTGTGGTGGGCACCGCGCGCGTCGCCGACATCACCAAGGACGAGGCGCTGGGCATGATCATCCTGGGCAAGTGCCCGAAGGGAGCGGTACCTGGGCCGGGGGCCAGTGCCGGGTAGGACGCGCCGGGTAGGACGCGCCGGGTAGGACGCGCCGGGTAGGACTGGTGCCGACGCCCGGGATTGAACCGGGGACCTACTGATTACGAAGTAGCGTCCCAGGCATATTCTCCTGTGTCCCCGTGCATGGAGATTTCGGTCTATCTTAACTCTTCCCGTTGTGACGCATTGATCGTCGTCGCCTGTCGTCGTCGGGCATCGCGCATGTTATGTGTCCCCCGTGTGTCCCCGGGGGAAGCGCTGATTGATCCCTGGGTGCGTGAACGACGGGGGAACCGATGCGACGCAGCCTCACCGACGCCTTGCTGCGCAGTCTGCAGCCACCCGGATCGGGACGGCTGGAAATCTGGGATACGGCGATCAACGGCCTGGTCTTTCGCCTGACGCCGACCGGGGCTGCGTCATGGTGCGTGCGGGCACGCACACAGGATGGCAAGGCGGTGCGGCCCAGGCTGGGCACCTATCCCGCACTCGGGCTTTCGGCTGCGCGCAGGCAGGCGCTTGTGACGCTGGCCGCGGTGCAGACGGGCACCGATCCCGTCGCCGAGAAGCGCGAGCGGCGTGCAGCGCGTGCGCGGGACTTGGCGGAGCCGACCGTCGCGCAGCGGCTTACCGCCTGGCAGGCCGCGCGGGCGGCGGATCCCGCACGGCCCTGGTCGGCCTCGACCGCGGCAACGGTGGCCCGCATGGTCAAGGCCGATATCGTCCCTGCACTGGGCAGCCGGCGGCTGATCGATACTGCGCGCGGCGACTGGGTGAGTCTGGTGGAGCAGAAGCGCAAAGCCGGCGCCCCGGCAATGGCGTCGCTGCTGTATCGAACGCTGTCGTCGTTCCTGAACCACGCCGAGGCGTCGGGATGGATCGCGGCACCACTGCTGCCGCGCAAGGGTGCCAAGACCCTGGCACCGCCACCGCCGTCGCGGGCCCGCGTGCTGTCGGACGAGGAACTGCGCGCGGTCTGGATCGCGGCCGGGCAGGAGGCATCGAAGGTAAGCGCGTTCCTTCGGCTGCTGATCCTGACCGCCGCCAGGGAGGGCGAGGTGGCGGGCGTGCGGGCTGGCGAGATCGATCTCACTGCTGGTATTTGGCTGTTGCCAGGCGTGCGCACCAAGAACAGGCAGGCGCTGACACTGCCGCTCTGCGACCTGGCGCTGGCGGCGCTGCATGCCGTGTGGCCAGCCGAGGCGCCCGATGCCGATCGGATGCTGCTGGGGCGATTTCCGGACGCGCCGCTGCAGGGCTTCGCCAAGATCAAGCGGCGGCTGGACGATCGGCTTGCCGCGCTGGCGCTGAACGCCGGAGCTGAACCGCCGGCGCCGTGGCGGCTGCATGACCTGCGGCGCACGGCACGCACCGGGATGACACGGCTCGGCATCCCGCGCGACCACGCCGAGGCAGCGTTGAACCACATTTCTGGGCGCAGTGTGCTGGAGCGCACCTATGACCGGCACGACTACGGACCCGAGGTGCTGGCCGCACTGCGTGCGTGGCAGGCGCATGTCGCCGCGCTGGTCGGTGGTGCGCGGCGGCCGGAGTGATCCAGACGCGAGCGCGTTACGGGATGTGCCAACAGTTCGGATCTGGGGAGAGGCGGCGATGGCAGGCGTCGGTCGTGATGGCATTCCCGCTGGTGGTCGGTTCGCGGAGGCGGCCCGCAGGCTGATGGCAGAACGCGAGCAGCACGCCGCGACGCTTGCAGCATCCGCTCTGGGCAGCACCGGGCAGGCTGCTGCCCATCAGGATGCCTTGGCGCAAGGCCGCGCCATGGCGCGCGCCGTGGACCAGGGCAGATACCTCATACTGCGCGCGATCGGCGGCGGCACGGATGAGCAGGCGGCTAAGGTCGTGGCCATCCTGGAAGACACGGTCATCGAGGCCGCTGAACCCGGTGCTCTCGCGTCACGCCGGGCCGCCTTGGACCTGGCTCGGAAGGACCAGGAAGTACGTCATGCGGCAGAACGGGCGCACCGCGCCGAGCTTGATCTGGCCGAGAGGAAGGCAGCGGTCCGGCAGGCCAAGGAGGCCGCACGGCAGGCAGGTCGCCTCGCAGGCGTTGCCAGTGGCGCTGCCCGCAGGGACGGTCTGGACGCGAGAAACGTCGCGATCCGGAGCGCGTGGCAGCGTACCGGAGGCCATCTATCCGACACGGCACGGGCGCAGACGGTGCAGAAGCGCCTCAGGGCGGATTGGCCAAAGGTCGCAAAACTGCATGCCCAGACGGTGATCCGGATCGCAAAGCGTCCCTAGGTTCTGGACGCTATCGCCTCGGACCCGACCCGCGGACAGCAGGAAAGTCGGACGCGAACGGCGGTTCATGTCGCCGCACATGCTGTAGATGGATCGCCTCCGCTGCTTGGAGGCGACCCTGGACCATGCGATCCGCCCCGGTACCTGCTTTGGGCATCCCACCAGACACTTCGCCGCAACGTGGCGGGCGGCGGGGGAGTGCAGGGCCTCACGGTCCGCGCTTGCGCCCGGAAGTGCCGCGGGCCAAGAACGAGGATCACCTGCTGGCGCCAAAGCAGGTGGCTGAGTTTCTTGGTGTGCATGTGGCGTCGGTCTGGGGTGCGGTCGCCGCTGGCCGGCTGCCGCCGCCTTTCTATCCGCTCCCAAGGACACCGCGCTGGTGCAAGGATGAGCTCCGCAAAGCGGTCGAGCGCACGCGTGCGCTACCGCGGGATGCAATGGCCGCGCGCCGTGCGGTAAGCATCTGCGCCCGCACCTCCGCGAGCGTGACGCCCATAGACCGCGCCGCCAAGGCTGGCTGATGCCGCGCGGACCTGATCTTGGGGAGCTGAACCGGCAGCTGACGTGGCGGCTGGAGGCTTGGCTGCCTGCGGTGTTGTCGGACGTGCGCCGGGAAGGTGTGGACCTGCGCGGCGTGGCTCAGGACGGCACGGTGATCAAGGTGTGCGCGCGCGGGCCGAAGCGCGGCACGGTGCTGGACACGTCGGACATCGGATCGCGCAGCCGCGACCGCCGCGGCGGGTCGCCGCTCAACCTGATCAAGGCGGAGCTTGGCGGCGGCTCGCTGCTGCGGGCGCGGCGCGAGGCGGAGCGGCTGCTGAGCATCTCCCCTGCCGACGCGCCGGCACCGACGCAGGCCGAGGTCGAAGCCCGCGCCCACGCGGCGCATGACGGCCGTCTGCAAGCGCACATGGACAGCCAGCAGCGGATCGAGCGGGTTCGTGCACTGGCGCACCAGGAGTACGGGCGCGCCCAGCCAGCGATCGGCTCGCCCGCCGAGGCCTATCTGTACGGTCGCGGGGTGACGCCGGCGCCGGCATTGCGCTTTGCCTATGTGCCGCGCCGGGGGCTGCAGTGACGCGCCGGCGAACGGCGCCGGCGATGCTGGCACCGGTGATCGACCCGGCGAGCGGCGTGCACCTGGGGACGCACTTCACCTATATCACGCAGCAGTACGGCGGCTGGCGGAAGTCGCCCATCGTGCCCGCAAAGATCACGCTGGGCAGCTTAGCCGGCGGCGTGATCCCGCTGAGCGCCAACGCGCTGACCGCCGAGGCGGTGCTGCTGGCCGAGGGGATCGAGGATGCGCTGACTGCGGCCCTGATGCATCCGCAGCTGGGCGTGCTCGCCGCGGTCTCGGTCGGCAACCTGGCCGCCATCTCGTTCCCGCCGCATGTCCGCCTGGTCGTGCTGGTGCGCCAGCGCGACGGCACGAATGGTGGCGTGTACCGCGCGCGCGAAAAAGCCATCCGCCGCTGGCTGGCCGAGGGGCGCTGCGTGGAAGTGCTGGATCCGCCGCCGGGGGTGAAGGACATCAACGAGGCCTGGCAGCGGTGCCTGGCTCGACAGAGCACCGTGGCTGGCGCCCGATGACCCTGGCGATCGCCCTGGTCGATCTCGTGCATGGCAACGACGCCGGCGACCTGTGGCGGCACGCCATCCCGCTGCGCGCGGACGGGCTGGCGGCGGGCATGGTGGCCAGCCGCGCCGGGGTGCCGTTCGGATCGATGCCGGCGCTGCCCGGCCTCGGCGAGCATGCCGGCATCGTGGCGCCCGAGCTGGGCCGTGAATGCCCCGCCATCCTCGGCGCCCTGGCGACGCCGGACGGGGCGATCGTGGCGGTGGCTGCGTGGCTGCTGGATCGCGCCGCGCTGGCCGTGCCGCGTTGCATCGGCCTGGCGCACGGCGCGGCTGTGCCGGTCACCCAGCCCGGCCGCGCCGCCGACACCGCGCTGCTGGTGGTAGGCCTCAGCGCAGCGCTGCAGCACGCTGCGCGCTGCGGCCGGGCACAGGTGTGGATGGTGCCGACGGCGGCGCATCTCGCGACGGTAGCGCTGCCGGCGCGGCTGCGCTGCGTCGATGTGGTCCCGCCCGACGGCGACCCGAGCTTCGCCGACGAGGTGTTCGTCGAGCATGCCGTGCAGCGCCTGGCGGCCGAGGGGCACCAGGTGCGAGTCGTGGCTGTGCAGCCGAGGCGCTGATGGGCGGTCGACGCACGTCCCCGGACGCAGAGGCGGCACCGTCGCTGGCAGACGCCGTGTCCGACGCGGCGCTGGGCAACCGGAAGCGCAAGGCGAAGGCGCCCACCCCACCGCGGGCCGATCCATCCGACGTTCTGGCCGTGCTCGCCCGACACGGGATGCAACTGACCTTCGACCTCGATGAGCGCGCCTACGTCAGCCTGGACGACACGGTGTTCAGCCGCCATCCGATCCGTTCAGCCGACACCGAGGGCATGATCCGCCGGCTGTACCGGACCGAGCGCTCCTGGCGCACGGAGGACGGCGAGCTACGCGAGGTGCCGATCTCGAGGCAGATCATGAATACGGTGATCGACACACTGGATGCCCGCGCCCGGGGCGAGGCGCCGACGCGCCACCCGAAGCGGGTTGCCGAAGCCGATGGCGCATCCTGGATCGACCTCGCCCAGCCAGGCTGGGGTGCCATTCGGATCAGCCGCAGGGGCTGGGTTGTTCGGGACGGGCGCGACGTACCCTTCACCCGGCCGCGCGGCATGCAGAAGCTGCCGCGGCCCGTGCGTGACCGCCACGCCCTGGCACGCCTGCGCCGCCTGCTGCCCAACCTCGCCGAGGCGGACTTCTTCGCCGTGCTGTTCTTTCTGATGGCCGGCCTGACGCCGCGCGCCCCCTATCCCGTGGCGGTGCTGTTCGGGCCCGAGGGGTCGCAGAAGACCACGACCGCCCGCATCCTGCGCGCCATCCTCGACCCGCACGCGCTCGACATGGTCGCCCTGCCGGAGCAGCGCCGCGATTTCGTCACGCAAGGGGCGCAGGGCCACCTGGCCATCTACGACAATGTCTCGGTGCTGCCCGACGAGATTTCCGACCAGCTCTGCCTGCGCTGCGAGGGCACTGCCTCGGGCTACAGGACCAACTACTCCGATGCCGACGTCACGATCGTGCGCAGCTTCGGGCCGACGGTGCTGACGTCTATCACGTCGCTGGTCGCGCGGCCGGACCTGGCCAGCCGCAGCCTGTTCCTGCCCTGTGCCGTGCACGCTGGCTACCGCGACAAGGGCGCGGTCGAGCGCGACATCGCCGCGGCGGTGCCGGGCGTGCTGGCGCTGCTGCTCGATGCGGTGGTCGTGGCGCTGCGCCGGCTCAAGGCAGGTGAAGCGGCAGGCCCGGTGCGGTCACGCCTGGCGTCGTTCGAACGGCTGGCCCGTGCGGCCGCCCCGGCGCTTGGCCTGGCCGACGCCGAGGTCGATGCCGTGTTCGCCCGCCAGGAACAGCTGCGGCGCGAGGCGGTGTGCGGCAACAACCCGGTGGCGCTCGCGCTGCTCGACCTGCTGGGCCGCGAAGCCCAGCGCGGCGACCTGCATCGCACCGATGACCGGGCCGCGTGGACCGGCAGTGCCACCGACCTGCTGAACGCCCTGAACACGCAGAACCCTGCCGGCCGGTTCCACAAGGAATGGCCGAAGGACCCTGCCCGCCTGGGTGGCGAGCTCAGGCGCCTGGAGCAAACGCTACGCAGGCTCGGCATCACCGTCACCGAGCACCGTGCGCGCGACGCGTCCGAGGCGGCGGCCAGCCATGGTCGCTGGCGCTGGCTGGTAATCTCGATGCCGCGCGCCGTTGCCACCGATGTTGATGCAGGTGCGATGGTGGTGGACCAGGACAGCAACCAGCGCGTACACTGAGCTTGCGTCGCCGGCCGTCGCGCTGACAGGCAGCATGCCCCGCTCGGATTATTGACGGCACGGCCGCCCTGCCCCTGGAACCTTCCGGCCCATCCTGGGGCGCGTCCGGGGCGGGTCGCGGGGCGCGCAAAACCCAATCCGTGGCGTGTGTGGGGCGCGTGCGTGGCGCCGCCCCTATCTGCGTTTTGCCCAGCTCTGAGGCCGCTCTCGGGCGGCTGCACCCGTGCGCCGACCGGCCGGCCTCGCGCGCGCGGTATCTATCTCTCTCTTTCCTTGCGCGCAGTTGGCACGCGGTGGAAGAGGTCAACCTCGTTGTCAGCAAGGGCTTGCAATGGCCATCCCACGCCCCTGCGGCCCGGCACCGTGCCCGCGCCGGTGGTCATGGCCCATGCGCACCGCCAGCGAGCCGACGCAGCACAGATCGCCGCGGAGATCGGCTGCCGTGGTGCGGCAGGCTGGTCGCAGTCCGGTGTACCGGCCCCTGCTTCGGCAAGGGGCGGGGGGGGCGCGCAGGACGTCGCGCCATCTCGCATCAAGGGAGTGCGCAGGACGCGCCGCACGGCATTCCGCGTGCCGCTGGCGGGACGGCACTTGGTGGTTCGGGCGCAGCGCGTGGCCACGTGTTTGTGGGTGGTTGGCCGGGCTTTCCAAAAGCCCCATCCCGAAGGTGTATTCAGACCCCACGGATTTCCTGGCCAGCAGCCGCGCGATCGTGGAATCCCTGCCCTTTCCAGAAGGCAATGGTTCTGGAAAGCCGACGCCATCATCATGCCTGTATGACCAAGCGCGTTGCCCTCTATGTCCGCTGCTCCACCGGCGAGCAGACCACCGACAACCAGCGCCGCGAGCTGCGGCACGTCGCCGAACGGCACGGCTGGAGCATCGTCGCGGTCCACGACGACAGCGGCATCAGTGGCGCCACCTCACGTGACGATCGGCGCGCGATGCGCGCGATGCTGAAATCCGTGGCACGGCGCGAGGTCGACCTGGTCGCCGCCTGGGCCGTTGATCGGCTCGGCCGCTCGCTGCCCGACCTGCTGGGGTTCCTGGGCGAGCTGCACGCCAAGGGCGTCGACCTCTATCTGCACCAGCAGGGGCTGGACACGTCCACGCCCTCGGGCCGGGCCATGTTCGGCATGATGGGCGTGTTCGCCGAGTTCGAACGCGCCATGATCCGAGAACGCGTCAAGGCCGGCATGGCCCGCGCGCAGGTGGCCGGCACCCGCTCAGGCCGCGCCATCGGCAGGCCCCGAATCAGTGACGCGCAGCGGCAAGAGGCCGAGCTGATGCTTCATGCCGGCGCGAGCATCGCCGCCGTGGCGCGACATATCGGATTGGGAGTGGGAACGATACATCGGCTGCAGGCTCAACTCGCTCGGCAACCGACCCGCTAGGCTCAGGACCCCAGTAATCGCTTTGGAGCGACGCGGCGTGGCGTGATTCTGTGTGTGGTGGAGGTGCCGCCAGGACCACGCCGCCGTTCCTACTGTCCGCCGCCAGAACTCAAATCGGATTCCGAGCTGATCGCGGACGGGCAATGGTGTTGAGATAAGGTTGCGCGACCTTCTTGATTGCCTTGGAATTGTTCTATCGCCAATCTCGGCTCTCGTCTGGCGAGGCGGCTGACGGGGCCGTTTCACGATTGGATCGAGGCCGCGCCAGCAACACTCATGCCTAACGCATAGAGGCGCGGGGACAGTGACCTACAGGTGCCCCATGATCTGTAGCCATGAGCAATCCTAGGTCGCCAGTTGCCGGCACTCCCGGTTGTGGGATCGGCCAACGACCGAACTTGATCGGTGCACTCTATCCTTGGGCTTGGGGAAAGCTGCGGCGGGACGTGCCGGATGGGTGGCCCGAAGCAGTTCTCTCGCTTGCCGATCATTGCGCCGACGTCGCCGCGATCGTTGCCGCCCTGCTGGACTCGCCGCTGATCCGGGCCCGCCTGCATCACCTGACGGACGGTACGCTCACCGACGATCAGTGCAGCGCGATGGTTGGTGCTGCGTTCCTGCACGACATCGGCAAGGCGAACCGCGGCTTCTGGCGCAAGCAACTTCCACCGGGCGAGCGCGGTCCGGTCGCCGGCCATCTGCGCGAGGTCGCCCCACTGCTGTTCGGCTTCCCGCCCATCCGGCTCGCCGAAGCCGGGGAATTCCTTGATCCCGACACGCCGGCCGGCACGTTTCTGCTGGCCGCGCTGGGCCACCACGGCGCGCCGATCCCGCGCGACATGCTCCAGGGCGAGGCGCACAAATACCGCCACGTTTGGCAAGCAGGCGAAGGCTACGATCCGGTCTCCGAGGCAGGGTGCCTGGCGAACGCCATGGCGCGGGTGCTGCCCGACAGCATGGCGGCCGCGGCACGGCTGACGCCTCCACCGGCTTCGTTGCTGCATGCATTCCTGGGCCTGCTGTCGCTCGCCGACTGGATCGGCTCGAACGCGGCGGAGGGGTTCTTTCCATTCGACGGGCACGGCGCAGGGGAGCGCTGGCCATTCGCTACGGACCGCGCGGCCGCAGTGCTGCGCGCGATGCGCCTGGATGCCGGGCCGGCCCGCGCGGCGCTGGTTGCCGCCGCGCCCGGTTTTGGCGACGTTTTCCGGGACAGGGACCGGCCGCTCTCGCCGACCGGTCTGCAGGCGGCGATGGCGCGCACTGACCTTGGCCCCATCGTGGTGGTCGAGGCGCCGACCGGCAGCGGCAAGACCGAGGCGGCGCTGTGGCGCTTCCGCACGCTGCTGGCGGAAGGCCTGGTCGATAGCCTGGCCTTCCTGCTGCCCACCCGCACCGCCGCGGTGCAGATCGAGGCGCGGGTGCAAACCGCAACGCAGCGCCTGTGGCCCAATCCCGACAGTCGGCCGAACGTGGTGCTTGCCGTTCCCGGCTATCTGCACGCGGACGGCGAGGAAGGTTTGCGCGAGCACAGGTACGAAGTGCAGTGGCCCGACAGCGCCGACGAGTGGGCCGCGCACCGGCGCTGGGCGGCGGAAAGCCCGAAGCGCAGCCTGGCCGGTGCGATCGTGGTCGGCACCATCGACCAGGCGCTGTTGGCGGCGCTGTGCACCCGGCATGCGCATCTGCGCGGCGCCTGCCTGCTGCGCGCCCTGCTGGTGGTGGACGAGGTGCACGCATCAGACATCTACATGACTGGCCTGCTGCGCACCTTGCTGGCGCGGCACCAGGCGGCAGGCGGGCACGCGCTGCTGCTTTCGGCGACCCTGGGTGCCGCCGCGCGGGTCCGGCTGCAAAATCCTTCTCCGATGGCGCGGCCGAAAATACCGCCGCTCGAAAATGCCACCGCCCTGCCTTATCCGCTGATCTCGGACCGCACGCAGTCGATCGATCCGGGCGGCGCGTCGCCGTGCCGATGCGTGAGGCGCGTACTGGACCCGTGGCTCGACGAGCCGGAAGCGATCGCTGCCCGCGCCCTTTCTGCGGCACAGGATGGCGCGCGCGTGCTGGTGGTGCGCAACACCGTCGCCGGCGCGATCGCGGTTCAGCGCGCGCTGGAGGCCGAGGCGCCCGATGATGCCGTGCTGTTCCGCGCCGGTGGCGTGGTGGCGCCGCACCACGGCCGGTTCGCCGCGCCCGACCGCCGGCTGCTGGATTCTGGCGTCGAGCAGGCGTTCGGCAAGCATGCCGCGCGGCAGGGCGGGTGCGTGCTGGTCGGCACGCAGACGCTGGAACAGTCGCTGGATATCGACGCCGACCTGCTGCTGACTGACCTTTGCCCCATGGACGTGCTGTTGCAGCGGCTTGGCCGCCTGCACCGGCATCAGCGCCCGCGCCCGGCCGGGTTCGAGGAGCCGACCGCGCATATCCTTGTGCCGGCGCAGCGCGACCTTTCGCCTTTCCTGCCGAAGCGCGCACGCGGGCTGCCGCGGCACGGGCTGGGCGAGCTGATCTATTCTGACCTTTTTTGCATCGAGGCGACCTGGCGGCTGCTGGAACTGCGTCCGGTTCTGACGCTGCCACGGGATAACAGGGTGCTCGTGGAGCACGCGACGCACCCAGAGGCACTGGACCTGATCGCCCGCGAACTGGGTGCGACGTGGGACGCGCTGCGCACGGACCTCAAGGGCAGGCAAGCCGCCCACCAGACGCAGGCCGCCTACGCCGCGCTGCGCTGGGAGGAGGATCTGCTGGAGATGCGTTTCGCGAAGGAGCCTGGCGAGGAGGCTGCCACGCGGCTCGGGCTGCGCGACCGGCGGTTCCAGATCGACCCGCCGATCGCAGGACCGTTCGGGCTGATGCTGCGGGAGTTGGTGGTGCCCGGCTGGATGGTGCGCGACATCGCCGAGTCGATCGAGGTCGCGACGGCAGTCCAGGAGGGCGAGGCGCTGCGGTTGAATGTCGGCGACGTCCGTTTTCGCTATGGGCGACTCGGCCTTGAGTGGCTCATTGATCAACGAGCGTAGTTTGGACGGAAGGGGGGCGACGCGACCATGCACAACCTTATCACCGACCCCGTCATCACGCTGCTTCTGGCCGAGCGCGCGGTCGAGGCAAGCCTGCCGCAGACGCTGGCGCTGTTGATGCAGAACACGGTGCTCGACTTCCCGGGCCTGCGCCCTCACCAGGCACCGGCCTGGCACGCTTTCCTGGTGCAGCTGGCCTTCCTCGCCACCGAGAATGCCGACCTCCCGAATGACGCAGACGAGTGGGCGGCGGCGCTGCGCGCGCTGACCGCCGAGTGGCAACAGGACGAGCCGTGGTGTCTGCTGGCACGACCGGATGCGCCGGCGTTCCTGCAGTCGGCGGCGGGCGCCTCGCTCGACGCCTACGGCACGACGATCGACACGCCCGACGCGCTCGACACGCTGGTCACGTCGAAGAACCACGATCTCAAGGCCGAGCGTATGCGGGGCGCCAGCCCGCAGGACTGGCTGTTCGCGCTGGTCACGCTGCAAACCACCGAGGGCGTGATGGGGGCCGGCAAGTACGGCATCATGCGGATGAACGGCGGCTATGGCAGCCGCCCGTTCATGGGTATCCAGCCCATCGGCAACCCGGGCGCCCGGCTGCGGCGCGATCTGCTGGCGCTGCGGCGTGGCCAGCGCCAGCTGCGCACCCTGACGGAGGCATTCAGCGCGGAGGCGGGAATCCGCCTGGCATGGCTGGAGCCATGGGACGGCACCCGTCCGCTCGCGGTGGACGCACTGCATCCGCTGGTGATCGAAATCTGCCGCCGCGTGCGCCTGGTCGCGGGCCCGGACGGCAGACTGCACGGCCGCGGCACCGGCACCGCCAAACGCCGCGTCGATGCCGACGTGCTGAAGGGTGTCACCGGCGATCCCTGGGCACCGGTCGAGGACGGCAAGGACGGACTGAAAGTCTTCTCGGTCACCGCGGACGGCTTCGGCTGGCGCCGCATGCGCGAATTGCTGCTTTCCGGCAGCGGTGACGAGCGCAAGTTCCACCGCCCGCTGCTGGCCCAGCCGGTGCCGGAGGATGACGGTGCGGTCGAGATCGTCGCCACGGCACTCGCCCGCGGCCAGGGCAAGACGGAAGGCTTTCATCGCCGCAGCATCCCCGTGCAGAACCGCTTCGCACTGCAGGCGCTGGGCGAGGAAGGCGAGGCACGCCGGCACCTGTCACGCGCCGCGCACGCGCTGACGGCGGCCGCGATGGCGGCGTCCGGCCGCTGCCTTCGACCTGCGCTGTTCCTGCTGCTGCAGAAGGGGCCGGACTCCGCGAAACTCGACCGCGCCAGCACCGCGGCTCAGGTCCAGCCATGGATGCAGCAATTCGACCGGCTGATCGACCAGAACTTCTTCGATCACCTGTGGCCCTGTGCCGAGAGCGAGGCGGCGACCGCCACCGCACTCGATCGCTGGGCGGCATTCCTGCACGACAAGGCACGCCACGTTTTCGACCAGGCGGCCGAAGCCGCGCCGCACACCGACCAGCGCCGCATCTTCGCGCTGGTCCGCGCGCACGACCTGCTGCGCAACGCGCTGCACAAGCATTTGCCCCTGCCCGCCAGAACGCCCGATGCGGAGCCCGCCAATGCAAGATGACCCGCCCATCGACGCCATCGTCGAAGCCGCGCCCCGCCCGGTTCCAGTGCCAGTCCCTGTGCCGGTGCCGATCCGTCTGCTGAATGCGCTGGCGCCCCGCCTGCGCGACGGCAGGCTCACCACGGGCGAGGCCTCGGCGCTGCGGCGGCTCGATCCGGCCGGTCCCGACCGTCGCCACCTGGTGCCGCTGATCCGTGTGCTGGCCGAAGCCGGCATCGACGGGTCGCCAGGCAGCGACGCATGGCCGCGGCTGGTGCTGATCGCCAACACCATCGCGTTGGCGCGCGGCCTGCACGAGGCGGGCGAGGCGACCGGCGCCGCGCTCTATGCGATCGGCGTCAGCGAACAGCGCCTGATGGCACTCGTTTCGGCCGATTTCGCCAGCCTGTGCGACCTGCTGCCGCGCATCGCCCGCCGCGCTTCCGCCGCCGGCCAGGCGATGGATTTCCGGCCGCTGGCGCAGCTCACCTGGACGGCCGACCGCCACGAGGAGGCGGCCGACGACCAGCGCCGGCGCATCGCCTCGGCTTGGCTGCGCGCAGCCGCGCGCGAAAAATCTGCCGCCTGACCGCTCACCCTGGAGAACCACATGACCAACGCTCGCTTCCTGCAGATCCACACGCTGCACGCCTATCCCGCCGCACTGCTCAACCGCGACGATGCGGGGCTTGCCAAGCGCATTCCGTTCGGCGGCGCCACCCGTGCCCGCATCTCGTCGCAATGCCTGAAGCGCAACTGGCGCAAGGCCGACGATTCCTGGGCCATGGAGAAAATCGGCGTGCCGATGGGCGTGCGCAGCAAGGAGGTGGTCGAGCGTCGCATCCTGGGCGGGCGCGACCACGCCGACGCCAAGGTCAAGGCGGTCGCCGACGCCCTGCTGAAGAACCTGTATGGCGAAAAGGGGGGCGATCCGAATAAGCGCCAGGCGCTTTTCTTCGGCCTGCCCGAACTTGCCTTCCTGCGCGACCTGGCCGAACGCGCGCTGGTCGAACCCGATGCCAAGGCCGCCGGTGCCGCGATCGACACCTTCTTCAAGGACCAGCGCGCCAATCTGCGCGCACTGAAGGATGGTGCCGGCCTGGAATCCGCCCTGTTCGGCCGCATGGTCACCTCGGACACCGCCGCCAACCGCGATGCCGCCATCCATGTCGCGCACGCGCTGACCGTGCACGGCATCGAGCGCGAGCTCGACTATGTGACCGCGGTCGATGACCTGACCAGCCGCGAGGATGGCGACGATGCGGGTGCCGCCGGCCTGTTCGACATGGAACTCACCTCGGGCCTGTACTACGGCTATGTCGTCGTCGATGTGCCGCTGCTTGTGAAGAACCTGTCGGACCAGCGCGACATCGCCGGCCGGGTCGCCCAGCACTTGCTGCATCTGATCGCCAAGGTGACTCCGGGCGCCAAGAAAGGCTCCACCGCGCCCTATGCCCACGCCGATTTCCTGCTGGTCGAGGCCGGCGAGCGCCAGCCGCGCACGCTGGCCAACGCTTTTCGCGATGCCGTGCCACTGAAGACCAACCGGCTGCTCGACAGCACCGTGGAACGGCTGGGCGCGTACCTGGCGAGGCTCGATGCCGCCTATGGCACGGCCGAGGCGCGGCGCCTGCTCAATCTCTCCGAAGTCACGCTGCCCGATACCCCGATGCTGCCGATGGACGCGCTGGCCGAATGGGCGGCGGCCGCGGTGCGCGAGGGCAGTGTGCAGTGAACCCTCACCTGCTGCTTCGGCTGGAAGCGCCGCTGATGGCGTTCGGCGCCGTCGCGGTCGATGCCTACGGGCCGGTCGATGACATCCCCTCCGCCTCGCTGCTGACCGGGCTGCTGGCCAATGCGCTGGGCTGGGACCGCACCGAGGCAGCGCGCCACCAGGCGTTGCAGGACCGGCTGCGCCACGCCGCCCGCCGCGACCGCGAGGGCGAGCGCGTGGCTGATTTCCAGACCGCCGAGCTTGACCATGGCGACCGCGGCTGGACCACGTCTGGCGTGCCGGAAGGTCGTGCGGGTGGTGCCGGCACCTATGCGGGCAAGCACATCCGCCGCCGCTGGTACGACGCCGACGCCGCTGTCACCGTCGCGCTGCGGCTCGATCCGGCCGACGATGCGCCGACGCTCGCTGACCTCGCCGAGGCGCTGGACCGGCCCGCCCGGCCGCTGTTCCTGGGCCGCAAGCCCTGCCTGCCCTCGGTGCGCCTGGTACTGGGCATTTTCCCGGCGGAGAACTGTCTGGCGGCCCTGGCCCTCGCACCGCTGACCGACCATGCCACCCCGTCGCCCCGCTGTTTCTGGCCCACGGGCGAAGGCCCGGCCCAGGGCGCCCGCCGGCAGCTCGCCGGGCGGCGCAGCTGGCGGGTCAACGTGCACACTGGCGCCGAGACCTGGTGGGAGGGGCGGGTGCCGGCGCCTGCGCCGGTGGCGACGCCATGACGCTGACCCTGCTGCGGCTTCACCCCGACCTGCCGTCGCTGCTGCACCAGGCGGCGACGCGCCGGCTGCTGCCGCCCGGCAGCGATCCCGGCTACGCGCTGCACGCCGCGCTGGCCGCCCTGCTGGGCGAGGCAGCCCCCCGCCCCTTCGTGCTGCGCGAGCCGCGCGCCGGCCCTGAGCTGCTGGGTTACACGTCTCGCCCGCCCGACGAAATCGCGGCGCTGGCGGCCCTTCCCCCGGTCGGCGATGGCAGTGGCCTGGCGCAGGCGCTGCGGCCGGAAACCATTTCCGCGCGCGCGATGCCAGGGGCGTGGCGGCAGGGCCAGCGGCTTGGCTTCACGGTGCGTGTGCGCCCGGTCGCGCGGGTGCGGCCTAACGGCCGGGCTGGCGGCCATGACGAGCACGACGCCTTCGCCCACCGGCGCCGCGTGGCCGGCGAAAACCCGGTCGAGCGTGAGGCAGTCTATCGCGACTGGCTGGCCCGCCAGCTGACCCGGAACGGCGCCGCCGAGATCGAAACCGCTCGGCTTGCTGCGTATCGCAGCTTGCACGTGCTGCGCCGCCCCCTTGCCGACGGCGCCCGCAGCTCGGCGGTGATCGAGGGACCGGATGCGACCCTTTCGGGTATTTTGGTAGTGCGGGACGGCGCGGCGATGGCGCAGCTGCTGGCGCACGGCATCGGCCGGCATCGCGCATTCGGCTTCGGCATGCTGCTGCTGGCGCCGCCCGGAAGCCAAGCGTGCTGAAGGGCCGCCTTGGCCTGGAACTGGCCCGCCTGCCGCACGAGCTGCGGCACGGCCTGGTCTATCTCGACCGCGGGCGGCTGGAGGTGGAGGATGGCTGCCTGCGTTTCCTGTGCGCCGGCGGTGGCGGGCTTGCCGCCGGCGACTGGCAGGTGCCCCACCAGGCGGTGTCGCTGGTGCTGCTGGGCCCAGGCTCCAGCGTGACGCACGACGCGCTGCGGCTGCTGGCCCGGCACAATACGGGGCTGGCGGCGGTGGGTGGCGACGGCGTGCGCTTCTACACTGCCCCGCCGCTGCTGCCGGATGCGTCGGACCTGGCCCGGCGGCAGGCTCGGGCCTGGGCCGACCCGGATGTGCGCATCCAGCTCGCGCGCCGGATGTATGCGTGGCGGCTGGGCGAGATCGTGCCGGCCGACGACCTGAACGTGCTGCGCGGCATCGAGGGCAGCCGCATGAAGGAGAGCTATCGGCTGCTGGCCGAGCAGATCGGCGTGCCGTGGCATGGCAGGCGCTATGACCGCGGCGACCCGACCACGGCGGATGCGCCCAACCAGGCAATCAACCACGCGGCGAGCGCGGTTGAGGCGGCGGCGGCAATTGCCTGCGCCTGCGCCGGCGCGATCCCGCAGCTGGGGTTCATTCACGAGGACAGCGGCCAGGCTTTCGTGCTGGATATCGCCGACCTGGTGCGCACCACGGTCACGATCCCGGTGGCCTTTCGGGCGGCGAAGGCGAGCATCCGCGGCAACCCGCTCAGCCTCGATGCGCTGGTGCGCCGCGAGGCCTCGGCGACGTTCCGCACCGCGCGCGTGATTCCCGGCCTGATCGAGCGCATCAAAAGCCTGTTCCAGTTGGAGTGAGACGATGCCGATGACGGTGATCGTGACGCGGGATGTGGCGCCGCGGTTCCGGGGTTTCCTTGCGTCGGTGATGCTGGAGATCGCCCCGGGCGTCTATACCAGCCCGCGCCTTTCGGCTGGGGTGCGCGACCGGGTCTGGGAGGTGATGGAGGACTGGTTTTCGGCACTTTCGGGTGGGTCGATCGTGATGACGTGGCGCGAGGTGCAGGCGCCGGGCGGGCAGGCGGTGCGGGTGCTGGGTCTGCCGCCGCGGCGCCTGGCGGAAGTGGATGGTGCGCTGCTCGTAGTACGCGAGGGTGTGGCGGTTGCTGCAACCAGCTGATCTTTGACAAGTTAATCAGGACAAGCCTTTATTTGGCAGAGGTGCCCCCGCCCACGCGGGGATGGCCCGCTGATCCACGTACGGCCGGCTGGTATCGGTCAGGTGCCCCCGCCCACGCGGGGATGGCCCCCATAGCGCGGTCATGACCGCCGTGAGGCGGGCGGTGCCCCCGCCCACGCGGGGATGGCCCCCACGTCAGCCGCGTCCGCCCGTGCAGGTGCACGGTGCCCCCGCCCACGCGGGGATGGCCCTTCTACGGACCCTGGTCGATTGAAGAATCCCGAGGTGCCCCCGCCCACGCGGGGATGGCCCCGTCGGGCGGCCGGCGTTGGGCCACGCGCAGCAGGTGCCCCCGCCCACGCGGGGATGGCCCCCAGGCATAGGCGGTAAGGCCGCTGCCGGTTTCGGTGCCCCCGCCCACGCGGGGATGGCCCACTCTCCGTCGCCGCTCGGCCTGATGCGCGGATGGTGCCCCCGCCCACGCGGGGATGGCCCTTCCGAAGCCGTGTTCGCGGACATGCTGGTGAAGGTGCCCCCGCCCACGCGGGGATGGCCCGTTCGGCGGAAAACGCTGGAAATCCCCCTCGCTGGTGCCCCCGCCCACGCGGGGATGGCCCTGACAAGCCAAAGCCGCGGCTGCTGTCGGTGCTGGTGCCCCCGCCCACGCGGGGATGGCCCCCCCGACCTGATCATCTACGAGGCGCCGCTGCCGGTGCCCCCGCCCACGCGGGGATGGCCCCCAAGGCGTTGCGGCGCGCGAGGCGGCATACCAGGTGCCCCCGCCCACGCGGGGATGGCCCCGGATTTCTCGTGGCGGCGATCACCGGCCTGGCGGTGCCCCCGCCCACGCGGGGATGGCCCCCGCTTGCGTGTCAAGCGAAATATTTCTGCAAGGGTGCCCCCGCCCACGCGGGGATGGCCCCCTGGTTGCCGATATTGAACGCCGTCGTGAGGCGGTGCCCCCGCCCACGCGGGGATGGCCCGCAAGAAAGTGATGCAGCCGCCGCTGACGCGGCGGTGCCCCCGCCCACGCGGGGATGGCCCCTCGAACTGGCTCCCGGTGATGAGGTTTTCGACGGTGCCCCCGCCCACGCGGGGATGGCCCCGCGGTCTGATCCATCTGCGCGCCATGCCTGCCGGTGCCCCCGCCCACGCGGGGATGGCCCCCCTATGCCCGACAGTTCGGCCTGCAGGTCGGCGGTGCCCCCGCCCACGCGGGGATGGCCCCTGGCACGACACGGTGACTGCGCGTCCGGCAAAGGTGCCCCCGCCCACGCGGGGATGGCCCCGAGTCAGGAGACACGCGATGGAGCGCGTTCTCGGTGCCCCCGCCCACGCGGGGATGGCCCTTTGTCGTGTCGGGGATGGGGATTTGCCGTGGTGGTGCCCCCGCCCACGCGGGGATGGCCCGATGGAAGACATGGACGAGGGCATGGCCCGCTCGGTGCCCCCGCCCACGCGGGGATGGCCCTCCCTCATGGCACTGTGCTGCGCACACAGTGCAGGTGCCCCCGCCCACGCGGGGATGGCCCGTCTGCCGACAGATCCGGACACCCGGTGTCGATGGTGCCCCCGCCCACGCGGGGATGGCCCCACCACACCACCACACAGGACGCACCATGGCTCGGTGCCCCCGCCCACGCGGGGATGGCCCTTTCGACGAAGGCGGCAGCTTCATCATCCAGCAGGTGCCCCCGCCCACGCGGGGATGGCCCTTCTACGGCCCCTGGACCCTGGAGGAGTCCCGCGGTGCCCCCGCCCACGCGGGGATGGCCCCTGGCGGATCGCGAACCCGACGCAGGCCGCGCAGGTGCCCCCGCCCACGCGGGGATGGCCCCGCCACCAACCGCTTCGGCATGTTCATCACGCCGGTGCCCCCGCCCACGCGGGGATGGCCCTGGGTGATGCCGGCGCGAAGAGTCGGAAGACCCGGTGCCCCCGCCCACGCGGGGATGGCCCCGCGGAGCGTTGGGGGCCAGGACCTCTCGGCCAGGTGCCCCCGCCCACGCGGGGATGGCCCTTCCCCGGTCGTCTTTTGACCGGTCACATGGTCGGTGCCCCCGCCCACGCGGGGATGGCCCCGGAAACGGGACCGCTCGCCAGACGCGCCGATAGGTGCCCCCGCCCACGCGGGGATGGCCCCGGGTCGATCACTCCGACCGCCTTGGATTTTTCGGTGCCCCCGCCCACGCGGGGATGGCCCCGTCTGGCTTGGCACCACGGTGGAGGATCAGGCGGTGCCCCCGCCCACGCGGGGATGGCCCCTTCATTTCCATGCGCGGCGAATACCTGCCCGAGGTGCCCCCGCCCACGCGGGGATGGCCCCGGCACGACCCTGACGTGGCAGGTTTCGGCCGAGGTGCCCCCGCCCACGCGGGGATGGCCCCCGCATGCTAGATCTGATCGACGCTGGGCCGAAGGTGCCCCCGCCCACGCGGGGATGGCCCCTGATGCGGCCGGGCGGGGCGCGCTTTCGCCACGGTGCCCCCGCCCACGCGGGGATGGCCCCGATCTCGGGACCGATGGTCAGAACCGCACCGCGGTGCCCCCGCCCACGCGGGGATGGCCCCCCCAAGCTGACGCGTGACGGGCCGCCTGCCGAGGTGCCCCCGCCCACGCGGGGATGGCCCCCACCCCCGTCCTGGGGGACGTGGGCAAGTTCTGGTGCCCCCGCCCACGCGGGGATGGCCCCGAGGCGGCCATCATCACCACACCATCCCATAGGGTGCCCCCGCCCACGCGGGGATGGCCCCGAGAGGCTGTGGCGCGGCGAGCTCATCTGCATGGTGCCCCCGCCCACGCGGGGATGGCCCCCGGAAGGCGCCTGGTGCGCCTCGGCGATCGTCGGTGCCCCCGCCCACGCGGGGATGGCCCCCGATCGCAGCGGGCGCCGCAGCGCCTTTGCCCGGTGCCCCCGCCCACGCGGGGATGGCCCCGATTCCGGGCTGCCCATGGATCCCACAACCTGGGTGCCCCCGCCCACGCGGGGATGGCCCCGATTCCGGGCTGCCCATGGATCCCACAACCTGGGTGCCCCCGCCCACGCGGGGATGGCCCCTGCACGATGCGCAGCGGCGAGGGCGTGGCAGCGGTGCCCCCGCCCACGCGGGGATGGCCCCAAGATGGTAAACAGACAATGCCCAAGGTTCATGGTGCCCCCGCCCACGCGGGGATGGCCCTGCGCGACCTGCGACAATCTTCCCCATGACTATGGTGCCCCCGCCCACGCGGGGATGGCCCCGGGCCGGGCGAGAAGCTGTTCTGCGCCTGGTCGGTGCCCCCGCCCACGCGGGGATGGCCCCTTGACGAAGCCGGGCGTGGTGATGTTGTCGCGGGTGCCCCCGCCCACGCGGGGATGGCCCCTCATCGTAGATGATGCAGCTGCCGTTCAGCCCGGTGCCCCCGCCCACGCGGGGATGGCCCCTGCACGATACGCAACGGCGGAGGCGTTGCAGCGGTGCCCCCGCCCACGCGGGGATGGCCCCGGTCCTTGCCGGGCAGGCCCCACGGATTCTCAGGTGCCCCCGCCCACGCGGGGATGGCCCCCAGGAGGTCCTCATGGCCAAGCGCTACAAGCTGGTGCCCCCGCCCACGCGGGGATGGCCCCGACGCTTACGGCCGCAGCCCAGCGATGGATGGGGTGCCCCCGCCCACGCGGGGATGGCCCCGATCTTGTCGATAAGATGGGAGAAGATAGTGAGGTGCCCCCGCCCACGCGGGGATGGCCCCCTTGCTATCTTCAGGCGTGCATGTGGTGTGCGGGTGCCCCCGCCCACGCGGGGATGGCCCCCGGCAGCGACGCGGACAAGCTCGCGCGGCTCAGGTGCCCCCGCCCACGCGGGGATGGCCCTTCGTTGTGCTCGCGGCCGTCGAGCAGGCATGCGGTGCCCCCGCCCACGCGGGGATGGCCCCGCATCGACGGTCAGGTCCGGTCGCGCGCGGATGGTGCCCCCGCCCACGCGGGGATGGCCCCTACTATTTCGGCGCGGCAGGTGGCGAGGTACGGGTGCCCCCGCCCACGCGGGGATGGCCCCGTGACTGCGGGCGCTGGCGCTCCGTCCATCATGGTGCCCCCGCCCACGCGGGGATGGCCCCCCGAGATTGTGGGGCGCCGGATGGGGCGTGATGGTGCCCCCGCCCACGCGGGGATGGCCCCCAGCTTCGCCAGGCTTTCCAGATCCAGAAGCTGGTGCCCCCGCCCACGCGGGGATGGCCCCGATGATCCGGAGGCGCAGGCCATTTACGAGCGGGTGCCCCCGCCCACGCGGGGATGGCCCTTTAGCCTGCTCAAGCTGAAGCTGAGCCGCCGCGGTGCCCCCGCCCACGCGGGGATGGCCCTTTCTCCCAGTTGCTCCACAGCAGGCGCAGAGGGGTGCCCCCGCCCACGCGGGGATGGCCCCGAGACGTTCGGCAGTTCGAAGCTGGTGGACGTGGTGCCCCCGCCCACGCGGGGATGGCCCCTCTGACGAGGGTTGAAAACGACCCCGCGACGCGGTGCCCCCGCCCACGCGGGGATGGCCCCGCGGCGTTCATCGTCGACGACCCGCCGATCGATTGAAGTACGTCGCCGGGCTGATCCCAGCCTTGCGACAGATCTCTCCGACCAGCACACCTTCCGCACCCTGCTTCAGAATGAACGCCTTCTGCGCGTCCGTGAACTTCGAGGCCTTCATCGGCTCCGCTCCCTCCCAGCCTGGGATACCCGGCGCCAAAAACTCTAACCGCAGATGCTCCAGTTTTCCGGGCTCAGATCACCACAGGGTACGAGCCGGAATGAGGGCATTCTGCTCTAGCTAGGGCAGTCCAGGAATCGGGAGGAAGGTCAATCTTCCATCGCGGCATCGACCGCATTGAGCGGGAGCGCGTGCGACGCCTGTCATTCAAGAGTTCGATCGATAATCAGAATGGCACCGCTATTCCAAATGATTTCCGATGATCTCGCAGATGCGGGGCAGGTGCCGCAGCTGCGCACTCTCAGTCTTCTCGCGCAGACGCAGCGGCACCTTCTGCCGGAACGCGTCGGGTGTCGTCACTTCGGCTGCGACCATCGCGTCGATCATCGACCGTCGAAGCAGTCCATTTTCCTTGGGAGTGTCGGGGAACTCGATGGCGAGAACGCTGTCGCGATACTGCCGCAGCGCCTGCGCTGTACGCTCCTGAAGGGTCCCACCGTCGGTCGGTGGCGCAGCCAGCAGCTGTGGTTCCAGTGGTGCTACAATCGGCGACGATGTGTTATCTGGAGGTGCAGCAGGCTCTATGGCAACGGCCATCGGCACCATTGCCAGAGGTTCGGCTGCGAGGCGAAGGATCGCTGCGTGCAGCCGGTCGGTCTCCGCGTCGCGGCCGCGATACCAGTCAGTGGACCACACGCGCAGAAGCGACCAGCCGAGGTCCTCCAGCACCTTCTGGCGCAGCCGGTCGCGATCCCTTGCGCTTCGGGCACTGTGGTACATCGCGCCATCGCATTCGATGCCGACAAGCAAGCGGTCGGGTGCACGCGGATCACGCACGGCGAGGTCGATGCGGTAGCTGGCCACGCCGACCTGTGCCACCACGTCGTGGCCTCGCATACGCAGCGCGGCTGCGACCGAGGCTTCGAATTCGCTCTCGTGCTCCGCGCCCTTGATGCTGCCGCGGTCTAGCCGTCCATCGCGGGCATAAGCCAAGAAGTCGCGCAGCACCTGCACGCCTCTTGGGCTGTTTTCGCCGACAACGATGTCCTCGGGTCGCAACGAGGCAAATACCTCTAGCCGTCGACGAGCGCGCGTGACCAGAACGTTCAGCCGCCGTTCTCCACCTGTACGATTCACTGGATAGAATCGCTGATGCGGCTTCGTCGTGTCCACAGATCGGCCCCAACCCAGCGACACAAGGATGACATCACGCTCGTCGCCCTGCACGTTCTCAAGGTTCTTCACGACGAACGGCTCCTGCTGCTCCTCCCATGCTTCTTCATAGGCGCGGCACGCTGCATCGGTGTCGGTTAACCTGTTCCAGGTTTCCTCAATCAGTTCCTTCTGGGAGGCGTTCATCGCCACAATGGCCAAGCTGCGCGTAGGTTCGATATGCATGATGCGCTGGGCGGTGGCGCAAATCGCCTCTGCTTCCGCAATGTTGCGGCGGTCCTGCCACGTGCCCATGACCTCGTGCAGGTGGATGCCCAAATCACCGCCGCGTGCGTGCGGCGCGGGGAAAACCACAAGCCTGTCGTCGTAGAACTGCCGGTTGGAGAAGGCGATTAGGGCAGGATCGCGTGAGCGATAGTGCCAGCGCAGTAGCCGCGGTGGACGGAACGCTTGCCGCGCCAAGTCCAGCACTGATTCCGCTAGTGCGAAGTCATCCGCATCGTCATCATCCGTCCCGGCAGAATCACCCAGGGCGCGGTCGAAGAAGTTCGTCGGCGGCAACTGCTTTGTGTCGCCAACGATGATCGTCTGCGCGCCACGCAACAACGCGCCCAACGCATCTTCTGGCCGAATTTGCGACGCCTCGTCCATGATGACGAGATCGAAGAGTGGCGCGTCGGACTTGAGGAACTGCGCAACCGACAGCGGTGACATCATCAGGCAGGGCGTCAGTGCCCTGATAGCTCCCCCGGCACGATCCAGCAGCTGGCGAAGTGGCAGTAAGCCGCGCTGCTTGCCGAACTCATTGTCCAGACAGTTCATCTCGGTCCAGTTCCGCTTCGGTCCCAGCGCGTTTCCCAGCGGGACAGCACGCTGATGCAGCGCGTAGACGGTGCGCTGGGCGTCCTCGCGCAAGCGCGTTCGGTCAGCTTCGGCATACTGCCGGCGCAGGCTGTCCAGACTGCTGCCAGTACGGTCCATTACGCTGCGATTGCGGGCGGCGTAGTTTCGTAGCGTTACGGTCGCCATGAGCCAAGTCGCAGCATCAGCCATCCCCACTGCCGGTGAGTCTGCGGCCACAAACGCGTCGAGAACCAAGCGGGCGAGCGGGTCAGCCCGGCACACCGATATGTCACTGATCAGCCGCATCCAGCCCGGCAGCGCCTCGCGTGCATCAAGCATCGACTGCAAGGCCCGCTCCACTGCGTCGATTGAACCCGCAAGGGAGACGGCGAGGCCAAGCTCGTGCAGGCGGGCGACCAAGATCTGCACCTGCTCATGCTGGGCCCCCAGCGTTCGCGCGTGGACGATCAGGGGTTCCCTATTCGGTCCGGTTAGGCACGCCGCCGCCTGTGGTAGCGCGCGTCGGGCGGCGTCGGCTACATCCAGTGCCGCCCGAACGGCTGTAACGTCTGTCGCGCTCCCTGTAGCGCGATCTGCCAGCAACGGCCCAGCCGCGGATCGCGCCATCACCGCTTCGGCGCCCAGCAACACATCGGTCGCAGCAAGAAGTTCCCCCAACCGTGCAACCGGCAGATCTTGAGGCAAGTGGAGCGCCTCGGCGCGAGCGACGACGTCGCGCGCATCGCTTGTAGCGTGATCCGCAGCGTCGAGGGCCTGCCGCCACGTTGCTGCTTGTCCTACATTCGCCACGGGCTGTCGCATGGCGCGTGCGGCCGGCGCCAGGGCAGCCAGCGCTGCCAGGTCCTGTGGGCCGAATGCCTCGATCCTTTGCCGAACGTTTGGGTGCGCCATCACCGCGTCCTCAAGCGCACCAACCCACGCCGTGTGGCGCTGCAGGATCGCATCCCAGTCAGCGGTAGACGGCGTGTGATTGGGAGGTACCCAGGCGACGTGATGCGGCTGCGCGTCGAAGGTGGCCGTTTCGTCCAGCAACTCGGCCCACTGGTCGAGCAGTGCCGCGCAGGCGCTGCGATCGGGTAACGCCTCAGTCTTGCACCAGCCGGCTTGAACCAAACGATCGGCGGCGCGCGCCGCACCGCTGAACCATCGCACGATCGGCTTGGAGGCGCGCAGCGCAGCGGCGGCTACGCGCAAAGCGTCGCTCGCCTGCCCCTTGGCATCGAATCGCGCGCCGAGCCTTGCTGTGCGCGCGGCCAACTCCGCAGCCTGCTGCCGCGCCTGCGCCAACACCTTCGCCTGGTCGACGAGGCGTGCCGCGGCAAGGCTGCGCGCCGTAGCCGGCGCCTGCGTTGTATGCTCGGCGGCGCGCCATGCAGCCTCGAGCGCTATGATCGGCGGGTCGTCGGGCAATTGCAGTAGCGCTTGCAGGGTGGCGACAGTCCCGCGATGCGCCGACAGTGCCGCGGCCGCCTGCTCACACTTGGCCAGCACCGCCCTCAGGTCCGCAAGCGGCGCGTCGCCGGGGAGCAGCCGCCCCACCTCCGCCTTAGCCCAGGCCAGCGCATCACGCGGCGGCAGAGCTCTGTCCCCGGCAATTTCGGCTATCCGTCGTCGGGCGGCGCCTGCGCCCTGGGCGGCGGTTAGCCAGCCGCGCACCGCCTCAGCATTCGCGGGCGCACTGCCAAGTAGGGCCAGCAGGGCCGGCGATACTCCAGTCGTGTCCGGTTCAAGTTGGGCGACCGGTACCGCCCGCTCAACCGCTAGCTGCGCCGATCCCGCAGGCGGCAAGCCTGCCGTTCGGGCAAATGCTTCGTCGGATTGCCGCAGCGCGCGAAGCAACTCGGCCAGTTCGCCCAGCGCCTCCAGGAGGTCCTCCTGTTCGTATTGAAGCAGACTCCGCGTGAGTTCCTGCCAGACCGATTCCGACAGACGCCCGGGACTTCCATCCGCGCCGCGCGCGCTGTCCTCGAGTGCCGTCAGTGCTGACCGTGCGGCTTCGATGGAGACGTCGCCCGCGATGCCGACCGCAGCAGCCACGGTGCGACGCAGCAGGCGCGCGAAATGGGAGTGCGTCTGCTCCAACCGTGCAAGCTGGCCAATCAACCTATGCGCGGTCTCGCCGCGTCCACCGCACGACGCATGCATTACGTCCAGGTGCTCGCGCAGCGTATTGCGCACGATGTCGATCGTGCTGGTGCGCGGCGGTGGCGACCTCGGTCGCGATGTCTCGACCCGCTCCTTCAGCGCCGTAACCGCTTCGGCGGGCTTCGCCCCTGCTCCATGCAATGAGAGGCAGAACTGGCCCAGGCCAGTCGCATCCAGACGCCTTCGCACGACCTCGAGGGCAGCTTGCTTCTCAGCCACGAACAGTATCGTCTTTCCGGCGTGGAGCGCATTGGCGATCAGGTTTGCAATGGTCTGCGACTTGCCGGTGCCTGGCGGGCCTTCCACCACCAGCGTGTTGCCGCGCATCGCTTCAATGACGACGCTATGCTGTGAGCTGTCGCAGTCTTGGACCAGGATCGGCGCCAGTGGTGCCACGGCCGGATCATCCGGGTCGTGGTCGTGTGCGAATTCGCCGCCCGTGCCATTGCCGACGCCTCGCAGGATCGGTTGGACAAGCCCATGGTTCCAAGGCGCCCTTTGCGGCCAATTCGTGGGATCGAGGTCGCGCCACATGGCGATCCGCGCGTAGCTGAATGGGGCGACGGTGGCGAAGTGCCGCACAGCCCAGCCAGGGCGGCTTGCGGCATGCGACTGCACCTCAGCCACGTATCGTCCGACCGGGTCATCGATCTCCGCGTCGAATTCCGGCAGGCGGACGCCGAACTCCTCCTCAAGTCGCAGGCGCAGGGCCAAGTTGGGGCTGGGCTGGGAGTCGGTCGCTGTGATCGCGAAAGTGCGCCCTGCGGGTGTCTTGCGCATCGTGATGGCGACCGGCAACAGCAGGAGGGGTGAGGATAGCGGAGTCTGACTCGCGTCTGCCTCAGTCCACTCGAGAAATCCAACAGCGAGGTGCAGCGTCGCTACACCTGTCTCACGTTCGACTTCGGCAGCCTTCTTCATCAACCGTTCGGCGCGCTTGTCGAACGCCTTTGGCAGCGCAAGACACGTCAGAGCATTCCTAGCCACTCCTCCGTGGCCTGGGCGCAGATCGAACGCCGGGTCGTAGTTCTCACCGCGGGCATAGGCTTCCAGTGCAGCCACGTCGGTTGCATCCGGGCTGATGCGCCTTGGCATCCCGAGAGCAAGACGAACGCGCTCGCGAAGGGCGGTCTCCGCCTTCGCGCGCAACGCACCTGCATCCACCGCGTTCAGGCGAATTGTAGCCAGAGCGGAACGGTAAACCTCGTCGCTGCGCTCAGCTGCGCGCAAGGCCTTCAGGAATGGGTCGCGCTTCTCGTCTGGCGGCGGCGGCCCGGGGTCCGGCAGAGCGCGCAGCGGATGAGGACGGCCGTCGCTCAGCAGTGACCAAACCGCGGGCAGGTCCGTGTCGATTACCCTGATCGGCGCCGCCGCGGTTTCGCGCGTAGGGTGTGGAAAGTGTAGCAGTCGGTTGCGGCGTGTGCGGTCGACCAGATGCCCACGCCACGTCTCAAATGTCGTGCGCTCGGGTGCCAGCGCATTGCTATGGGTTGTCATCGTTCAAACTGTCGGTCGAGGTGATTCGGTATATCCCTAATTCAACCAAAACGCGTCAGTGAGCGCAAGGACAACAGCATCACGATTGGGTCGGTGCGCGCCTTGCTGGGGACAGCATGACCAACGGCCTCCACCTCCACACGATGTGCTTCCGTATGCGGGAGGCCCTCTGCTGTGTCCCCCTTGTGTCCCTGCGCTTAGAGTTGGTGCCGACGCCCGGGATTGAACCGGGGACCTACTGATTACGAATCAGTTGCTCTACCGCTGAGCTACGTCGGCTTCCGCCGCAAGGCGGCCATGCCAAATGCGGTCGGCCGGGC
>JAESGU010000149.1_pt1 | contig 26446 bp, 30 predicted proteins | sample 9266271 | NCBI WGS metagenome assembly JAESGU01 (sample SAMN15740544, study PRJNA653495) | algae metagenome | isolation source: Scytonematopsis contorta HA4267-MV1 and co-occurring heterotrophs from mud... | place: USA: Palolo Valley Trail, Honolulu, Hawaii | collected 2009-07-25
GATGCAGGCTATCTCGATCTACCTCGAGGCGCTTAGTCGCGCGAGAAGAGCGGGTTAGCACGGAGTGCTGAAGGCCGGCCGCACCTGTTTGGAAGAGGACACAACGATGGGCATGAGTTTCGAGCTAGGTGTTTGGTCCCGGCATTTGGTGGTGCGGATTTGCGGTGAACCGTTGAGGTTCTGCCACCCAAGCTTTGCAGATGAATTCGTAGGGCGTGAGGCCGCGTAGGCGCTTGAGGCGTCGGCCGAAATTATAGGCGGCGACGAAGTCATCGAGGTGCTGCCTGAGCTGGTCGTGAGTGTCGTAGTGGAAGCGCTTGACGGTGGCGTCCTTGATGGTCCGGTTCATTCGCTCGAGCTGGCCATTGGTCCAGGGATGGTTGATGCGAGTGAAGCGGTGCTCGAGGCCATGTTCCTGGCATCGCATGGCAAACATGTGGGTCATGTAGCGGGCCGTCGGCCCGTCGGCGTGGCGCGGCGCGAAGCGGAACTGGATGCCGTTGTCGGTGAGCACGGTGTGGATGCGGTATGGCAAGGCGGCGACGAGGGCTTCGAGGAAGGCGGAGGCTGTGACGCGGGTGGCGCTCTCGACCAGCTGGACGAAGGCGAACTTGCTGGTCCGGTCGATGGCGACGAAAAGGTAGAGCTTGCCCTCGGCGGTCTGCACCTCGGCGATGTCGATGTGGAAGTAACCGATGGGATAGGCCTTGAAGGCCTTCCTGGTTGGCTTGTCGCCCTCGACTTCTGGCAGTCGGGAGATGCCGTGGCGCTGCAGGCAGCGATGCAGCGCGGAACGGGTTAGGTGCGGCACGGTGGCTTGGAGCGCGTAGAGGCAATCGTCGAGCGGCAGCAAGGTGTGGCGGCGGAAGGCGACAATGATGGCCTCGTGCTCAGCCGACAGCGTGGAGGAGTGTGCCTCCCGTGGGCCGGTCGGTAGGTCAGCGACTGAGGTCCGCTTGCGCCATTTGGCGACGGTCTTGGGGTTCACGCCGTAGCGGCGCGCCAGTTCCCTCAGGCTCGCTTGACTATGCTGGATCGCACGACGGACCGCCTCTGTCGTGGTGGCGCACCCGTGGAGAACCTGGCCCATAGCGCGTCCTTCCATGCCCGGGAAAAGACTGCACCATCAAAACCCGGGATCAAACACCTAGATATCCGGGATACCGCTCATCCGCTCGCTGTGCTGGAATATCGCCGCCTTTGGCATGCTTGCGGTTCTGGCGACACCTTTCTTTCCGCGCTGAAGTGAGTGGAGGCGAGCGGCTGATGGACGTCGATTGCTCAATGCCAATCTATTTGAAAGCGCTGCCGCATCCGGAACGCGGCGGAACGGGACCCTCGATCGTAGTAGTGATGACGGTTCTCGGACGCTCGCGGCAGCATTCGCAGACCAAAGAGAAGAATATCATAGTGCTCCGGCGGAAACGTAGTTATCAGTTTCGTCCACGCTGGGACGCCAGCAGCCCTTTTTGTAGCGCATCCTTGCTATTGAATGTTCAGGTTTGATCGAGTGGCGTCTTCGGCGTCGTCACTCGGATTTGCTTCAAAAGCTGAAATCCAGGCCGAGCAGCAAGCGGGTGACGTTTCGGGCGGGCGGATTGTCTTTGAGGTAGGCCCCGGGAAAGAAGTGCCCGGCCTCTGCCCGGAGCGCCCAGTTTGGATCGATCTGATAGCGCGCGGTGAGCCCGGCTTCCCAGCCGACGAAGCGGTTGTTCCCGCCGGCTGGTCGGACGATGGCGCCACCGGGCGTGTAGATGCCGTCGCTCGTATCGACACGCCAAAAGAGATCAACGCCCGGTTGGATGGTCAGTCGGTCGATTGGCGAAACCGCCAGGCTGACGCCTCCGCCAACAAGGTTGCCGGGTCCGAACGGGGTCGTCTCGCCAAAATAGCGTCCGGGGGGATTGGGCGCGCGAAACGTGCCGAGCCGCCCATCGCTGGGGTTCCGGTCGCCAGAGGAGATGCCAAGGGTCATGGTCGCGACCGGTGACCAGAAGGCGTGTGGCCAGCCATAGCTGGCTTGTCCCGACACCGACCAGGCCGCGATGTCAGCACGTCCGCCACCGGTCTGGGTGCTGGCCCCGAATTGATAGGTGGCCTCGACATCACCGGACCAGCCGCCTGCCGGGCCGCGGGGCAGCCACCAGCGCACGCCAAGCGAATGCCGGGTTTCCGCGAAAGTGCCTTGCACGAACGGACTGAGCGTCCGCCTGTCGCCCATGTAGTAAAGATCGAGATTGTGCCGGGTCGCCAGCGGCAGCGTGGCGTAGAGGCCCCAGACGCCGTTGCTCGTGTCCGTCCGGTTGTCGAACACGCCGGGTCTGTCGGTGACATCGAAGACCGCGAAGGCATCGGCGATGATGCCCTGGCTGCGCAGGCGCAGCAGCACGCCGTCGAAGTCCTGGCGTACGTTCGGCCCTTGCCGGATCGAGATTATCCGGCCCGCGCCATAGTGAAGCTCCTGGCGACCGGCCCTGATGAAAGCATCATTGACGTTCCACCCCAGTGCATCGCCGAACCGAAGTTCGAGGAAGGCCTGATGGAGATCGAGCGCGTCGCGCTCAACCGGCGACACGAAGCCTCTGAAGCCGCTGCGATCGCCGTGTTTCAGGGCGCCGAAGATGCGGAAGCGATCGCCGAAGTTGAGATCGCCGTAGACATTAAGTCGCTGGTTCCGGAACCAATCGTTGCCGGGGAATTGGCCGAAATTCTGATCTCGGAAGAACTCCGCCTCCAGATAGCCGAGGCCCGAGAACGACAGGCGAATGTTGCCGGTGCGGTCGAGCGGAATGTTCTTGAGGCGGTCGCTCCACAGGGAACCGGGAGGGAGACTGCGGAGGAAGCGATAGTCGGTGTCGGCGAGCAGCGTGGTGGGTGACGCGCGGCCCATCCGGTCGAGAACCGGCTGTGACGTTCCGGGCGCGCTTGGGGGCAAGGGCTCGGCGGCTGATGACGTCGCAGCGAAGACTGACGCGCCATATGCCACGACGATGGCGACGGCTGGGGAGAGCCACGGCATCGCGTCACCGACGGCACTTGGCGAGCACCTCGGCGAGGGCGGCTGTGTCGGCATAGAAGACTTCCATCCGCGCGATACGCCCGCTGGTCACGCGCAGGTTCTCGGCCACGGGCGTGCGGACTGAGATGCCGCAATGGGTGGTGACGGTCAGATCGAAACGCGCCCAGACGTTGTCTCCGTCCACCGAAAAGCGGTGATTGTCAGTGCGGGGGTCGACCCACGCAGCGCCGAATAGGGCGAAGAAACGGCGCCATCCCTCTGGACCGATGAACTCGCCGCGATAGGGGAGGCTGTTGGGTTCGACGAGGACGGCGTCGCCGGCCAGCGCCGACAAGGCGCGGTCGAGATCGCCAACCATCAATGCATCGTAGTAGGTTCGCACGGCGGCGGGCAGATCGGACGGGACACCAAGCACATTACGCACGGCCACCGTGTCGAAATAGTACGGCCAGATTTCCGTGATCCGACCATTTTCGAAGCGATAGAGCTCGATCAGGCGGGTCCTGAGCGGCCGTCCGGTCTGCCGCGCCGTGGCGTTGAAATCGATGAGGATGGCGACGCTGCCGCCCCCTTGGGTGATGCCGATCGGTGTCGACCGGGCGGTTTGCCACGCACCGAAGAAGGCCGGCAGGAAACGGCGGTTAAGTGCATCGACGCCGCTGTATCGACCGCGATAGGGCAAGCCATCGGGCTCGGTCAGCGTCGCCCCTGGCGCCAGGAGGCCATACGCGTCGGTTGGATCATCATCGTCGTTCAGCCGGATCAAGAAGCAGTAGGCAACCTGCGCATTCGAGAAGCGGGCCGGCGTTTCGAAGATGCCGGCCGGGCACGGCGTTGCCGTGTCGACGAGCGCCAGATCGTCGCTCGCGTGGGCGGTGCCGGCCATTGCCGCCATGAGGGCCACAGCCGCGATGCGTCTCACGATCCGTGTCATGAGGATGTCTCTGATGGATCGGCGGACGTACTCTTCTCGCCGAGCGTCCAGACAGCGCCGGAGATCGCCCGTCCCTGCGGCGACATGAGCCAGGCGCAGACCGCGCCAACCTCCTCCGCCGTCAGCCAGCTGGCACGCTCCTGCGACCGGTGGTGGGTGATGATCGGCGTGTTGAGGATGAGTTGGTTGACCCGCACGCCCTTCGCCCCGTTTTCGGAGGCGAGTACGCGCGCGATCATCGTTTGCGCTGCCGAGACGATCGACATCGGACCGGCCAACGGAACCGGCTGGAGCGAAGCCCCACCGTTGATCATCAGGTAGCAGGGAAGCGTGGGCTGACGGGACAGCGCAGGCATGAACAGCCGCGCTGCATCGATGTGACTGGTCAAATTGTTGCGCAGGACGGTTGCCCACTCATCGCTTGTCACCGCCGCGAGATCGCTTCCCTGCCGCCAGCCACCGAGACTGGCGACGACACCGTCGAGGCCATCATCGGTGAGGACTGCATCGAGAAAGCGGCGTGAGGCAGCGGCATTGCTGAGATCGACCTCGTGCACCTTCAAGCGCGCGAATTTTTCGGCGTCGATCAGGCCAGACAACCGGTCGAGCGCCGCACGACGCCGCGTCGGGACATGGACACTGGCGCCCGCATCAAGCAGCGCGTGGACGATGCCCTGACCGACCGCGCCGGCGCCGCCGGCGACGATGATCGCCTGCCCTGCGTTCATGCCAGCCTCCGGCCATGCGCATCGTCGAAGGCCAAGATCCAGTCGATCAGCGCCTGCGGCTGTTCTTCCGGCACGAGGTGGCCGCAGCTCTTGATGATGCCGCCGTCGACGGTCGTGGCGAGCCCATCGAACTGCTCGCGAACGCCGGGATGGCCATATTCACCGTTGAGGGCGAGCACAGGTGTTTGGAGCGGTTTCCCAATCGTCGCCTCAACGATCTGCGCACCCGTGACCAGCGCCTCGCGATACCAGCCGAACGAGGCATCGAGACCACCTGGCGAGCGAAGGCCGCGCAGATATTCGCGCTTGTCGTCAGCCGTGACGGATCGAGGATCGACCACCATGGAGGTGATCATGTGATCGATCATCTCCGCTTCCTTGCCATCCCACAGCATGGCCGCGATGCGGTCGGTCGCATTGAAGGGGAACCACCAATAGACGAAGGGATTGTCCTTGGTGAAAGCCGTGAACTTCTGATCGTTGTATCCCACAATCGGCTCATCGAGATAGCCGAGCCATTGCACCTCGTCGGGGTGGTGCGCGGCGTAGAGCAGTGCCGGGAGGCCCCCCATGTCATGACCGATGACGGCGACTCTTTGGAACCCCAATGCCTTGATCAAGGCGCGCAGATCGTCCTTCAGCGTGACCCCGTCATAGCCGGCATGCGCCTTCTGACTATCGCCATAACCGCGCATGTCGGGCGCGATCACGGTGAAACGCTGCGACAGCCGCATCATCACCTTGCGCCACGTATAGGAACTGCCCAGCCAGCCATGAACGAGGAGCAGCGGCGGACCTTCGCCCGCCATCACGCAGTGAAGCATGACGCCGTTCGCGAACACCTTGCGGTGGCTAAGATCGGTGAGGGTCGGGCTGGTGGTCTGCAATTCCGTCATGGTCGAGGCTCCTCGTTGGCAGCGGGATGCGGGGGCTTCTCAGTCGGGACGCATTCCCGTGTCCGCTCAATTCATGCCGAGGAAATTGGCGTAGAGCCGCGCCATCTCGCCGCCTTGCGGAGCCTGCCAGTCGTTCATCAATTCGGCCGCAAGCGCGACCCAGGTGACGGGCGCCACGCCAGCGGCGACAAGGCGTGTCACGCCTGTCTGATGCATCTCGAGGCTCTGGCTGCCCGAGGCATCGACGACCAGTGTGACGTCATAGCCGGCGCGCAGTGCATCGAGCGCCAGAAGAGATACGCACATGTCCGTCGAGATGCCGGCAACGATCAGATTGCGGCGGTTGGTCGCTTCGACTGCCCTGACAAAGGCAGGCTCCCGCCAGGCGCTGACGGTGTGGCGCGATATCCGCGTCGCGGCCGAGAGCGGCGCGTGGATCGTCTGGTTGAAGGCTCCAAGACGCTCGCCTTCGTCCCCCAGCACGAAGGTCGGCAGGGCAAAGATCTTGCTGATGGTTGCGAGTGCCGTCGCGTTGTTGACCATCAGGTTGCGCGAGTGCGACTTCACGCTGTCGAGCAGTTTCTCCATGTAGTCGACCATCACGAGCACGCTGTTGTCGCGCGTGATGGTGCGCAACGCCGGGTTTCCGGACGGCGCCGTGTTGCCTTGCGCCGCTGCCGGAACAGCGCCGGCGGCTCCGAGTGCAAGAGCGGCCCCAGCGGCGGGTGCCGCCAGCAGGAATGCGCGACGATCGGAGGGGGTTGTCATGGCTTGGTTCCCTTGGGTTGGGCATCGCCCGGCGATGCGGTTGGTGAGGCCTGCCGCGCGCTGGACGGCGGCGGTGTGAAGAGGACTGGAGCGGCGCTGATGCGCGGCGTCCTCAGGATGAACGCAGCACCAAGGCCGATCGCGCCGAGGATCGACGCGCCTCCCGCCCACACGAAGATCGCGGCAACGGAGTCGCCTGGCACAGCGGCGGCCATGACGATCGGCGACAGGAACTGCCCGAGGAAAATGCTGGTGCTGAGGCCGCCGGCCGCCCGTCCGTGCACGTCAGGAGGCGTGACGGTGAGCACCAAGCTGTTCAACGTCGGCATCGTCAGGCCAGCGCCGGCGCCCGCGATGATCATGGCAAGCGCGATCATCGGAAACGTCTCGAACCATCCCGCGAGGCCGAGCCCAAGGCCCAAGCCGCCGAACATTGTCGCTAGCAGACCCAGGCTTGGGACGGCCGCCCGGATGCGTTGGAAGGACAGCGAGACCACGGCGCTCGCAAAGGTGCTGATGGCGATCGCGTAGCCTGCAAGCGAGGCATCGGAGAAGCCGGCGGCGGCGAGACGAAACGGCAACTGTGTCGGGATGACGTAGAACAAAGTCATCGCCGCGAGCGCAGCGAGGTAGAGCGGCGCAAGGCGCAGCCAAGGCACGGGATGCACTTGCCCATGCCCCACAGCCGCCGCTCGACGGTTGGCGGGCAGACGTGCTGCGATGAATGGCAGCAGGATGAACGGCAGCGCATAGATCGCGAAGGGCAGCCGCCAACCGATCTCGGCAAGCACGCCGCCGAGCGTCAGGAAGATCACCCCGCCGAGCGACATGGCCGCTCCCTGATAGCCGAGCACCCGGTCACGTGACGGCGGAGGATAGAGCGCGGCGATCAAGGTCGTCGTGGCGACCATGACGCCCGCGACCGCAAGTCCCAGCAGTGCGCGCCCGGCGAGGAGAACATAGAGGTCTTGAACGAACAGGCCCGAGGTGCCCGCCACCACATAGGCAACAGCCGAGTAGAGCAGGACCATGCGTGGTCCGATCCGATCGACCAGCACACCGACAATCGGCGCTGACAGAGCAATGAAGAGCGCCGGCAGCGTCAGGGCGAGGCGCGCCAGGATGCCGGCGTCGGGCACGCTGGAGAAATGGTCGGCAAGGCCGGGAAGAGACGGCGCGATGGTGGCGCCTGACATCACGGTGAGGCTGCTGGCTGCCAGCAGGACGATCAGGACGAGCCGCTCCGTGGCATCGCCGCCGACTGCACCCCGCGCCTCGTTGCTGCTGAAGGAGGCGCCAGTTTCGTTTGTCATCTGCGGCTCCTTCTCAAAGCGGGCAGGTGCAGCCTGCCTAACCGGTGGGGGAGCGGGCGATCTTCCAGCTCCAGACGATTCCGAAATCCTGCGCGCGGAGCCCCTTGCCGGTGTCATGCTTGCGCTACGGGTTCCGGATGCGGCGCACCGCTGGCAAGCCTGTCGCGATGCGCTGGCTTTCTGGGGAACAGACCGGATGGCCATAGCCGCTTCGACTGCGGCCTTCGGCGATGTCATGAATGATGGCGTCGCTCCGGTTGGCTCCGACGCCATTGGGGACGTGATCAAGGATCAGTGCGGCGCGAAGCCGCCAGGCGATATTGTGGTCCGCGCAGGAGGTGTCGCCGCTGACCCCGACACCGCCCAAAAGGCGGCCTCGCTGATCATAGAGCGCGAGTCCGCCGCCAAACACGTTCACCCCGCCAATTCGGCGTCCCACCATTGGATCGCGCGGCGTTCCCATCGCGCTGACATCGCCGCCATAGGCGACGGCTGCGTCGACCGGGTTGCTGTCCTGCAAGCCGAACAGGCTGGCGCCTGGTTGCACGGCGCTGAAAAGGTTCGCAGTGGACAGCGCAAATCCCGGGAGGCTGAAGGCGTTTGCGGTGTTCGCCTTCTGCGCGGAGATGACGCGGCTGCCTGGCCACTGGTCGCCACGATCCGCGCCGGACATGGCTATGGCACAAACGATGCCGTCGCGATCGACGATGGTTACCCACATCGGAAAGCCGAGACCGCCGTTGTCGGCGCGCAGCGCTTCGACCAAAGCCGTTCGAAGCGCAGCATGGTCTGGCAGCTCGCGGCAGCTTGCGTGCGCCGCTCCGCTGCAGAGCGTCAGCATTGCCGTGACGACGCCAGTGATGATCCGGTGATTCATGATCCTGCACTCCAGGGTTCAGAACTGGCAGTGCGAAGGACCTCAGAAGCGCAGGTGCAACCTGCTGATCATGGTCCGATCGACTTTGCCACGATCATCCATGCAGGAGTGGCAGGTGCGATCTTCCAACTCCCGGCGATTCCGGATTCCTGCTGGCCGGTGAGGCCATCGGGCTTCAGCGCAAAACGATCAGCGCCGCGCAGACGAGGCCGACGAACGCCTGGAGCGGCGGGAACACATCGAAGATGATCTCGCGCCACTGTTTCGTGCCGAAGGATCGCCAAACTGCCGGGTAGACGCTGGCACCGGCAATATAGACGTCGGGATCGAAGAGCCGCAGCGCTTCATCAATACGACGGATGACGGCCGCAAGTTCGCCGAAGTGTCTGCGCACGATCAGGGTGACGATGATGGCGATTGTCGACAGCAGCAATGGCACGATCGCCAGCAACGCATGGCCGAGCACGGCCATGGTCGCGGCCGCGGTCAGCAGATAGCCGGTCGAGAAGATCGTGATCGTCGACACCATGACGTTCAGGCTGATGACGATCTGGTGGTAGGCAAGGCTCGTGCTGCTCATATGGGCGTGCGTGGCGAGAAGAACCGCCTCGCGGTCGAACGCGGAATCCGGGCCCTGGAACGCGGGCGTCGCCGCCGCGCTCACGATCGTGTCTCCTTCCGGTAACGTCCCGGCGTCACGCCGAGCTTCACGCGGAAAACATCGGTCATGTGGCTCTGCGAAGCGAAGCCGACCGCATAGGCGATCTCGGCGAGCGGATCACCGCTATTGGCCAACAACTGCTTCGCCCGCTCCAGCCGACGCTCGATCCCATATCGATGGGGCGGCATGCCCGTCGCCGCCTTGAAGGCGCGGGTGAACTCGTAGTCCCGCATGCCGCACAGCGCAGCCAGGTCGGCGATCCCGGCGCTGTCGACGAGGCTGGCATCCATGTAGGCTTCGACCCGTCGAAGCGTGGCGGCTTCAAGCGGGCGCGAGCTGATTGCGCGTCTTATGGGCCGGCCCGTCGATGCGACGAGCCGGCCCACGATGCTCATGACGGCACCATCGATGAAGAGGCGACCGGCCGCATGGTCGGTCTCAGCTTCGTGCCAGACCGCTTCGATAAGCCGCTGGAGCGTGAGGTCACGCTCAGGCCAACGGGCAAACATCGAGACGAGATCCGTCGTCGGCCCGGACGTCTGCTCGACCAGCGGGCCGACCGTCGCCATCGGCAGCATCAATGCGATGAACGAATTCGGTTGATCAAAAATGGCAATGCTCGGAACACCGGCAGCGCACGATAGCACGTCGCCCGGCTTCAACCTCATCGACTTGCTGCCCGTTCCAGCGCTGATGACGCCTTTGGTGGCGCGGCGGGCAAGGGCGACCGTCAGTTCGGAAAGCGGCGGGTCCGAGAAATCCCCTGCGGGCTGACAAACTTCGATCAGCGTCAGCGGCGCGGCGCAGGACGTGACGCGCGTCGCTTTTGCGTAGGGCTTGAACGGGCCACGGTCATACCACTCTGCCATGGTCCTGACGGCGTCGGCCCTCACGATCGGCGCTCCTTTCGATAGCGCCCTGGCGTTACGCCCAGCTTCACGCGGAAAACATCGGTCATGTGGCTTTGCGAGGCGAAGCCACAGGCATAGGCAATATCCGCCAGCGGACGCTCTGTGGCCTCGAGCAGCGATCTGGCGCGTTCGATGCGCCGGTCGATCACGAACTGGTAGGGCGCCACGTTCGTCGACGCCTTGAAGGCGCGGGAGAATTCATAATCGCGCATGCCAACCAGCGCCGCGAGATCGCCGATGCACGTGCGTTCATCGAGATGCGCTTCGACATAGTCGACGACCCTTGCGAGGTGAGGGTCGTCGAGCGCGCAACTGGCGGTGTCGCCTGGCAGCTTCCGCCCGGACAGTTTCGCGAGACGGGCGATCAGGCTCATGACCGCGCCGTCGATGAACATCTGTCCGGCGGGATTGTCCGCAGCCGCCTCGTCCCAGACCGCCCTCACCAGGCGGCGGCACAACTCGTCGCGAAATGCTTTGCGGTGCAAAGAGCCGAACTCGCGAACGGGTCGGCCGCACGCCTCGTCGATCAGATGCTGGATCGCGTCCTGCCGAATTCCGAGACCGGTAGCAGCGTTTTGGTCTTCCAATAGATACGTGGCGCGCACTGAAGCTGGAACTAGGCAGATGCTGCCCGCTACAAGCATCGTCGAATGCCTGCCGCCACCAAAATCATAGGTTCCTTCATACGACCTATGAGGAACTTGGAGGACCAGGTCGTCGTTGGCAGGATCGGAAAAATCGCCTGCCGGTTGTGCGAAGCGGATCAGGCTGACGGGAAATCTGGACTTCGGGATGCGCAGTTCCTCAAGGAAGGCCTTGAAGCCTCCCTTGGTGTAGGTGTCCGCAAATCCCGAGCCTGGTGCTTCCGTCATCGCGCGCTGCTACCCTGAAGCAGACCATGTGGCGCGACGGTGCGCAGCCGAGCGAGCGCAGGCGGCAGCATGTCGTTTAACGTCCGGGTTCTGGCTGCACCGCATGATCGAGCCTCCGGTCCGGCGGTCCTCGGTCATCACGCTGTCGTCGCCCCGTGAGGCTTCGCGATACCCGATCCGTCCCGCGCGTTGCTGATAAACCCTTCACTATCACAAGCCGTGGCCAAAGGCTTCTTCATTTCGGGATTCCGGATTCCTGTAGCTGGAAGACAGCTGCGCGAGGCCGCGCCATGTCATGGGGTGAGCACGGCCTTTGCGAGATTCCCGCGCTCGCCCGCGGAATGGATTTCCGCTGCGCAGTCAAGCGGCGCCACGGTGAGATCGGGCAGATCCAACGCGCCCTCATCCAGACGGGTGACGAGATCCGCAAGCGCCTGCTGATCGGCATGGAGGCTGACCATCTCGCCCGAAACACCCAGCGCCTTGGCCAGCATCATGTCCGGCGGTTGAACCGTGCTGACGATCCGGCCGCCTGGCGTCAGCGTTTTCATGGCCTGTGCCTGGAGCGGGCCTCCGATCGTGTCGATGACGAGATCGACCGACCGCCCGAGCACCGCGAAATCTGGGTCTTCCGCCGCAAGCTGGACATGCACAGGGCCGCGAAGATGGTCGATCTGCGCGCGGCGAACGACAACGGCGATCTCCTCGGCACCCGCTTGCACCGCGATCTGGCGCGCAAGCGTTCCGACCATGCCTGCACCGCCCAAGACAAGGAGGTTGAACCCTGCGCTTCGACGACCGTTTGCGGCTTGGCGGTTGCGGGCGTTGCCCATGACTGCGTGATAAGCGGTCAATCCGATCGTCGGCAGCGCCGCGGCCAGCCTTGCATCGAGACGATCGGGAATGCGCACAATTTCGGCTGCGGTCAGCACGGCGCACTCCGCGTAGCCGCCGAAGCGCCCTGGCTGCGTCAGGCCGATGACGCGCTCCCCCGACTTCAGGGGCCAGCCATTGGGGTTCTCGACGATGCCGCAGACGTCGAGGCCGGGCACGGCCGGCAACGCCAGCGGCATGGCCTTGCTGAGGGCACCCGAGCGAAGTTTCCAATCAAGCGGATTGACGCCTGCCGCCACGACGCGAACGAGAATCTCGTTCGTGGCGATGGCTGGGTCAGGCATGTCTTCAATTCGCAGAACATCAGGCGACCCATAGTTGTGAAAGCGAACAGCCTTCATCAGATCATCCTCATGGCCTGTCGTCGCCGCTCGCTGACGCGCAACCTCGGCAGGGCCCCATCGTCAACCTTGTGCACCATGCCAGGACGTTGAAAGCGCGTATTCCGGGCTTCGGCGATTCCAGATTTCTGCACGTTCTCCGCTCAACAGGTGTGTTGGATCGGGTGATGGCGGCGATCGGAATGCGCTTCGCCGCTTGATGTCCGGCAAGGCGGGTCGCGGTTCCAGGTCGTGACCGTCGCAGTCAACGAAAGATAGGGCGATGGTGCGGCCTGCATGAATCCGGAACGGCCGAAAATTGGAATACTTGGGTCGTCACAGGGGATATTCGGCGTCAGAGGTCGGCCTCTGTGATTGAAGGCAAAGGAGGGTCTGGTGCGACGCGACATTCAGGCAATAGGCACATGCAGCCAAAGCGCATCGCGGAATGGTTTCGTTTCGCTGTCGGTCGGGGATGCGCTGAGCGAGGCGGCGATGGACCCCTTCATTTCGCTCGACTATTTTGAGATGTCGCAGCCAACCTTTCCAGCGCACCCACATGCTGGCTTCTCGGTCGCGACCTATGTCCTCCCCGGCTCCGAGGATGGCTTCGTCAACCGCGACAGCCTTGGCAACACGCTCCCCATCACGCCGGGTTCCCTGCATTGGACGACGGCCGGGCGCGGATTGATGCACGAGGAACGTCCGCTTCATGTCGGAACGACCGTGCGTGGGTTTCAGATGTTCATCGATTTGCCCGCAGCCGACCGCCTGTCGGCGCCCGGCCTTCTGCACCTCGATGCGCAGGATGTGCCCGTGGTGACCCTTGATGGCGTTGCGGTCCGTGTGTTGCTGGGTGCGTCGCACGGCGTGCAATCTCCGCTGATGCCGCCAACCGGTGCGCTGCTCCTCGACGTGACATTGACCACCGGCGCGAGCGTCCAGCACGCGATACCGGCGCAGGAGGCTATCAACCTGCTGGTCCTGTCGGGAGCGATCGTGATCGAAGGGTCGACTTCATCGGTGCCGGTCTCCAGCGGTCAGGTTGTTGCGTTCAAGGATGACGGCGGCGAGGTCGGGTATCGGTCGGAGGCGGACGAGACGCAGGTCATCGTCTTTGGCGGGCGGCCGCTGAAGCAGGATCGCGTTGCCCAGGGTCCATTCGTCATGTCGAACGTGCTTCAACTGCGCCAGGCTGCTGACGACTTCAGGGCAGGACGCATGGGCCGGTTGCTGCCGATCGAATAGGTTTCGGCGAGCGCCGACGCTTCGTCGTTGCATGCGATTCCGGAACGGGAAGGAGCTGCACGATGCGCAGCATCAGGATCATCTCGGTCGTCGGCATGCTTGGTCTGCTCATCGCCTGCGATGACTCGAATAGGCAGACGGCCACGCGCTTCGAGTTTCCGATGGTTCCCGGCTCGGTGTATGCCGTCCGCGTCTGGGAGACGACGCCGCCGACGCAGGCCGCGATCGCGGCCACGCTCAACAGCCGACCACTTGCGGCATCGAGCGCAGGTGGCATCGTGCTGGTTTGTCGGCCCGGCACGGCGATCGTGGAGATCACGCGCTTCGCCGACATGCAGGCGGCGACCGGTTTCGTCAGGAGCGCTCCTGCGGACGCCCCCGCCCCGAGCGAAAGCCGCGTTCTGCGCGTCGTCAATTCGTCGCGGCAGGCCGGTGCCCCGACGACGACCGTCGTGACCCGCGAGAGTTCCGTGCAATGGTCTGAATATGTCATGCGAGCAAATGCCAACATCGAGTAGCTTCAGGAGCTGACGACATCGATGACCTCAGCGATGGCCGAAGGCGGCGGTGAGCCCACGCTCGACTCGATCGTGCAGTTGCGCGCGACCGATGATGCGGTCATCGGCCTGTTTGGCATCTGGCGAACCACGAAGGGCTTTGAGGTCTTCGCGGAAAACCAGACGTTCGGTGAGGAGGGCTATTGGGTTCCCTATGCCGAGAACGAACACTGGATGTGCGCCGTTTCGAGCATCCGGTGATGTGGACTCGGGCGACGCCAGCCGTGTCGTATGGCACTGCCCATCAGTCCGAACGATGCGCGCCGATCAGAGATCGGTTGATATCTCGACCAAGCCAATAGGAAACATTGCCATGACCAAGACAAGCACCCCGCCGCGATTGTCGACGCCAACTGATCTGGGCGACAACGCCGTCAAGGACATTTCCGGCGCGCTGAACGGGCTGCTGGCGGATTCCTTCGCGCTCTACTTGAAGACCAAGAACTTCCATTGGCACGTCTCGGGGCCTCACTTCCGGGACTACCACCTTCTCCTGGACGAGCAGGCCGAACAGATCTTTGCAGCCACCGACGACATCGCAGAACGGGTGCGCAAGATCGGCGGAACGACGCTGCGCTCAATCAATCAAGCCGCCGCCATGGCGCGCGTGAAGCCGAACGATGCGGACTATGTCGAGCCCGCCGACATGCTTGGCGAGTTGATGGAGGACAACAAGGGGTATGTCCGAAGCCTCCGGGCTGCGCACCATCTCTGCGACGAGCACAATGACATCGCCACGGCGTCGCTGATCGAAAACTGGATCGACGAGAGCGAGCGTCGGGTGTGGTTTCTCTACGAGACGCTGCGATCCGCGCAGACGGGAGGCCACTGAGTCCGTCCCGCCGTCAGGTCGGTCGGATGTCCGTAGGCGCGGCGAGGGGGCAGAGCGGGCTTTAGGTTGGGGGGTCACGGAAACGCAGATGCGGGACGTTGGTCCATGGAACTTCGAGACATTCAATCCTTTGTCGCCGTGGCGCATGAGTTGAACGTCAGCCGCGCCGCAAAAAATGCTGGGGTCCGACCTTCGACACTCAGCCGCCGTGTCAGCCGCATCGAAGACGCCCTTGGCGTCTCAATGTTCGAACGGCATCGCTCGGGTGTCGACTTGACGCGCGCAGGCCGCGAGTTCCTGCGCGCCGCCAACCGCGCCCTTCGTGATCTGGATTACGCCGCACACCGTGCCCAGAATGCGGGCAAGGCTGGCATTGGCAATCTGACGATCGGGATATCCTCGTCGATTGCTGAGGGCTTGGCGTATCGCGCCATCGCCGGCTTCATGGCGCTTCACCCGGATGTGGATGTCGAGATCGCCGAAGGGGCTGGCGCCGCGCACCTGCAAGGCCTCCGCGAGCGCCGACTCGATCTCGCCTTGCTGATCGGCGCGCAGCACCATGCTGATCTCGATGCAGTCAGCCTTTGGACGGAATGGGTGGCGCTCGCGGTTCCCGAAGGCCATGCGTTGCAACTGCGCCCAACCATTGCCTGGCGCGAGCTGGCCGGTGAGCGTTTCATTGTCAGCGTCGAGGAGCCGGGACCGGAGATCCATGATTGGTTGATGTCGAGGCTCTGTTCTCCCGGCGGCCGGCCCGACGTGGCGCGCCACGCCGTCGGGCGCGAAACGCTGATGGTGTTGGTGAGCTTGGGGGTTGGCCTGACCGTCGTCAGCCAGGCCGGTACCAGCATCAGCTATCCAAAGGTGGCGTTTCTGCCTTTGACGGATGCGGCGGATCGCTTGCCGTTTTCAGCGGTGTGGTTGCCCGCGAATGACAATCCGGTGCTGCGGCGGTTCATTGCGGTGATCCGGTCCATTGCCGAAGGTCGATCGCTTCCAACGTTCAACTGAGTGTCGATGCCTTGCCCTCGCGCCGCGCCTTGGCGAACACGCGATCGGTGGCGATAAAGCGTTCGACCATCGGCACGATCAGGCGGACCGGATCGCTTTTGGGTTTGCCGGTCTGGTGCGCGAGCGCATCCGCATAGGCCTCGAGATCGCGAAGCAATCCGGCGGGCAGTTCCACGGACACTTTGACCGGCTTGTCGTCGGCGATCGCTCCGAGCTTCAGCTTCGGCATGGGTCAGTCTCCGTATGGCTCGAGCACGAGGTCGCGGTGGACGATGACTCGAACCGGAAAGCCGGGGCGCACGGTCAGCGTCGGCGGGACGGAGAGTTGCCGGCGGACGATCTCCTCGCCGGCGCGGCCGACGGTGTCCTGTCCGCTCTCGCGGATCGCGCGCGCAATGTCGCTTTCGTCGTCGCGGCTGAGTTCGAGGCCAAGGTTGAGCAGCGTCGCCAGGCCCGCGGCGAGGAAGAGCCTCCCCCAGTGGTGGTCCACGCCGTCCTCGAGCCCCGCGTAGCCCGCCTCGTCGGCGCCGGGCATGCGCTCCAGCACGATGGAGCGGCCGTTGGGCAGGATCAGCCGGTTCCAGACCAGCAGGATGCGCCGCTGTCCAAAGCTGACGCGGTTGTCGTAGGCACCGACTAGGCGCGCGCCCTGCGGGATGAGCAGATGCCTCCCGGTCGGGCTGTCGAAGACGTTCGCCGTGACCTGGGCGGTGATCTGCCCCGGCAGGTCGGAGCGGAGCCCCGTGAGCAGCGCCGCGGCGATGACGCTGCCGGCCTGGATGACGTAGGGGCTGGTGGGCGCCTGGAGGCGGTCCGGCGAGGTCGTGCGGCGGTCAGCCGGCCCACCCAGGAAGGCCAGCCGCCGGTCGGTGGCGTCGGGGCCCACGGACATGGCGCCCGGGTCAGCCGCCTGCGGGCCGGGGGCAGCGGCACCGCGGGGCTCGGCGCGCGTCTCGACCTGCACGAAAAGCCGACTGGTGCGCGCCGCCTCGGCCTCCTGCAGCCGGCGCTGCTCGGCCGGATCGGCGGTGGCCGGCATCGGCGGCGGCACGACGGGCTGGCCACGCTCCTGCGCCCGCACGATCGGCCTGCCAAGATCGCCCGGCAGCGGCGGCCCGAGCTGCGGGATGCCGGCGTAGTCGCGCGGCAGCGTGGCGAGGCCATCGGCCTGCGGGTTCCGATCGGTGCTGTAGAGCTCGCGCGGCCCCTCGCCGCCGCCGCGGCCTTGGAGCGCCACGATCAGCGCCGCCCCGATGCCAAGCCCCGCCGCGACGCCGAGCCCGATCAGCACCCGCCGCGAGAGCCTCACCACCCGCGGCGGGTCGGGGCGCAGGCGCAGCGCCGCGGCGATGTCGCGCTCGCTCCCGCCCCGTTCCGGCGCCGCCCGGCTCATCGCGCCCGGCCATCGGTGCGCAGGATGCGCACGCGCTGCTGCCGGTCGCCGAGGCGCAGCTCGGCCGCGGCGAAGAGCCGGTCGACGATCATGAAGTTCTGCCGGACGCGGTAGTTGACCAGCTGCCCCTCGCCCTCCGGCCCGATGACGAAGAGCGGCGGCATCTCGCCCTGGCCGATGCCGCGCGGGAACTCGATGAAGACCTGCCGCCCATCGTCGAAGGCGCGCAGCGGCCGCCAGGCCGGGCTGTCACCCTCGATGTCGTAGCGGAAGCGCAGCCGCGCGAGATCGAGCCCCTGCTCGACGGGGGCCGCGGCGTTCTGCCGGCGCAGCGCGATCAGCGCGTCCTGCGGATACTGCCAGGAGACGGAGGCCATGTAGGTGCGCTCGGTCGAGCGCAGCTCCAGCAGGTAGGTGCGGCGGTCGGTGTTGATGATGAGGTTGGTGGTGAGGTCGGGCCGCGTCGGCTTGACGATGATGTGCACGCGGCGCGTGGGACCCGTGCCGCTCTCGGTGTCGCCGATGATCCAGCGCACCGTGTCGCCGGCGGCGACGGGACCGTTGCCGACCAGCGTCTCGCCCTCCTGCAGCATGATGGCGGTGACTTGCCCGGGCGCGGTGTAGACCTGATAGAGCGCGCCGGGCGTGAAGGGGTAGACCTGCACCGCGTTGATGAAGCCCGCGCGGCCGGGCTGCACGCGCGCGGCGGCGTTGGCCTGGTTGACCCGCACGGTGGGATCGGGCGCCTCGGGCGTGCGGCGCGCGGGCGGGAGCCGCTGAAGCTGGCCCGGCAGCGGCAGCGGCGTCGGCACCTCGACAATCTCCACCGGCCGCGGAGGCTCGGGGATCTGCGTCGTCTGGATCGGCTCGTCGTCGTAGCGGATCTCGGGCGGGCGGAAGGCGCAGGCGCCGAGGCCGAGCAGGACGAGCGCCAGGGTTGGGGGTGCATGCCTCATTGCCCGAGCTCCCGCGACCAGTTGATGGCGTGGACGAAGATGCCGAGCGGGTTCTTGCGCAGCCGCTCGGCATCGCGTGCTTGCTGGACGACGATGGTCAGGATCGCGGTCCAGCGCTCGGTGCGCGCGAGCTGGCCATTCTCGTAAAGGCGCTCGGTCCAGGCGACCCGAAAACTGTCGTCGGTGGCGCGGATCACGCTGGAAACCTCGACCGCGACCTGCTGGCGCCCGACGCGGCCGAAAGGGTCGCTGGTGCGGGCGAAGTCGTTGAGCGCCAGCGCGCCGCGATCGGTCGCGAAGTCGTAGGCGCGCAGCCAGCTTTGGCGGACGATGATCGGGTCGGCGGCGATGCCGCGCACCTGCTCGATGAAGCGCGCGAGATGCCAGGCGATCTGCGGATCGGTCGGCCGGAAGTTGGCGATGGCGGGGGCGACGGCCTGTGACTCACCCAGCCGGTCCACCTGCACGACCCAGGGCACGATGGTGCCGCGGGCGGATTGCCAGACCAGGGCGGCGGCGAGCCCTGCGATGAGGAAAAGTTCGCCCAGCGCCATAAGCCGCCAGTTGCGGGCCTGGACGCGGGCGGAACCGATGCGCTCGTCCCAGGCCTGGGCAGCGCGCTGGTAGGGCGTCTCGGGCTCGGGCGTGCGGCCGTAGCGGACGGAGGGACGGCGGAACATCAGCGATCCTCGGAGAGACGGACGGAGGAGCCCGCGCCGCCGCCATCGCCCGACCGCACGGCGTGGGCGGCGGCCGAGACGCCGTGGCTCATCGCCTGGCCGCGCCGCATGCTGCGCGCCCAGGCGGGGGCACCGGACGATGGCGGCGGGTCGGCCGCAGGCGATGCGCCGCCACTGACGGCCGCGCTGCCGGCGGCGTGGCTGGCGCGGAGACTGCCTGCCGCGCTGCGCAGCGGGCTCATGGCGGCGGAGCCCGCTGCCTTGGCGACACCGGCCACTCCACTGCTGCCGTACGCCGTCCGCGTTGCGCCGAGCGCGTAGGCGGAGCCGCGGGCGGTCGCGCCGGCGGCTGATCCCGCCGCGCCGACGGCGGCCACCCCTGTTCTGGCGACGGCGGCTCCTGCGACGGCTGCGCCGCCGACCGCGAGCCCGGTCCCCACCGCCGCGCCAGCGCCGAGCTGCGGCCCGCCGGAAATCAGCCCGTTGGCGATGCCCGGCCCGAAGATGCCGAGGGCCAGCAGCGACAGCGCGGCAAGCACGACGGCCATGGCGCTCTCGATGGTCGGCGGCTGGCCGCCGAAGCCGCGGGTGAACTCCGCGAAGAGGGTGGAGCCGATGCCGACGATGACGGCGAGCACCAGCACCTTGACGCCGGAGGAGACGACGTTGCCGAGCACGCGCTCGGCGAGGAAGGCGGTCTTGCCGAACAGCCCGAAGGGCACCAGCACGAAGCCCGCCAGCGTCGTCAGCTTGAACTCGATCAGCGTCACGAAGAGCTGGATCGCCAGGATGAAGAACGACAGCAGCACGATCATCCAGGCGAACAGCAGGATCATGATCTGCAGGAAGTTCGTGAAGAACGAGATGTAGCCCATCAGTCCCGCGATGGCGTCGAGCAGGGGCCGGCCCGCGTCCAGCCCGACCTGGGCGATGCGTCCGGGCTGGAGCAGCTGCTGGACGGTGATGGTCGAGCCCGCCGCGACCAGGCCGAGGCCCGCGAAGCTCTCGAAGATTACGCGCGCCAGAAAATTCCAGTTGCCGATGATCCAGGCGAAGACGCCGACGAACAGGGTCTTCCTGATCAGGCGGGCGATGATGTCGTCGTCCGCGCCCCAGGCCCAGAAGAGGGCTGCGAGGGTGACGTCGATGACGATGAGGGTGGCGGCGAGGAAGGCCACCTCGCCGCCGAGCAGGCCGAAGCCGCTGTCGATGTAGCGGGTGAAGACTTCCAGGAAGCGATCGATGACGCCCATGGTCGCTATCGCGCGCCGTCGGATGGAGCCGGCGCTTGGCGCTGCTGCGGCGTGCCGGGAGCGGGCGGAGCGGCACGCAGGAAGCGGCGTCCGTAGTCGCCCCAGGCACGCAGGCAGGTCGGGTCGTGAATGATGTCGTCGCCCAGCTGCAGGCAGCGCGTGAGTTCGGCCGCGAGGTCATCGCCGGGCAGGCGCTGCGTTGTGTCGGCGCGCTGGGTTTGCGGTGGAGGCGGCGCCTGAGCGTGCGTTGAAGCGGCCGAGGCTCCAGCGACGCAGAACGCCAGAAGCGAAGCGCGGATCGTGCTGCTCGCGCGCATGGATCACCTCAATTCCCGTGGAACATGCGTGCCGAGCCCGGCTGGTAGCCGGGACCCGGGGCGAGGAAGCGCTCCAGCTGCTCGCGGGCCTGTTCCTCGCCGCTGGCGATGCGGGCCTGCTCCAGAGCCTGGGCGCGGCCCTGCGCGGCGAGAAGCGCAGTGAGGTCGGCGATCTGCTGGGATTGCAGGGCCAGGAGCTGATTACCCGCCTGCGCCGCCTGAAGCGCACCGGTGGCACCCTGGCTCTGGCCGATCAGCGCCTCGACCTCGGCCCGCGTGCCCGCAAGGTTGCCGACCACGGTGGCCTGGGTCAGCAGCGCGTCCTGGAAGCCGGCGACGGAGGTCTGCCAGCGCTCACGGGCGTTGGCGAACATCTGCTGGCTGGAGCCGAGCGAGGCGGCGCTGCCGTAGCCCTGGGTGAAGGCGCGCTCGATGTCGGTGACCTCGTAGGCGAGGCGCTGGGCGCGGGCGATCAGCTGTTGTGTACGCGCGAAGGACTGCTGGAGCCGCATGAGCGAGGAGTACGGCAGGCTCGCGAGGTTGCGCGCCTGGTTGATCAGCATCTGCGCCTCGTTCTGGAGCGAGGCGATCTGGTTGTTGATCTGGTCGAGCGCGCGCGCGGCGGAGAGGATGTTCTGCGCGTAGTTCCAGGGATCGAAGACCGTCCACTGCGCCTGCGCTGGCGTGACCGTGACGGGGAGCGAAGGGCCGAGAAGGGCCGCGCCGAGCAGCGCGGCGCGAAGCGTGCGGCGGATCATTGAGGGGTGTCCTCCAGAGGGTCGGGCAGGAGCTCGGCGGCCCAGTCCAGGCCGCGGCGCAGCAGCCAGGCGCGCGCGAAGTTTTCGCGGCCATGTTCAGCAAGCACCGCGGCAATCGCCGTCTGGTCGGTCTTGGACGACGCCGCGCAGAAGGCGAGCGCGACCTCCGACAGCCCCAGCTCGAAGAGCCGGTTCCCTCGCCGGGACTGGCAGTAGTAGTCGCGCTTGGGCGTGGCGCGGGCGAGGATTTCGATCTGCCGGTCGTTCAGTCCGAAGCGCGCGTACATGGCGGCGATCTGCGGCTCGAGCGCCCGCTCGTTCGGCAGGAACACCCGCGTCGGGCAGCTCTCGATGATCGCCGGCGCGATGGCCGAGCCATCGACATCGGCCAGCGACTGCGTCGCGAAGACAACGGAAGCGTTCTTCTTGCGCAGCGTCTTGAGCCACTCGCGCAGCTGCGCGCCGAAGGTGGCGTCGTCGAGCGCCAGCCAGCCCTCGTCGACGATGATCAGCGTCGGCCGGCCGTCGAGGCGACCGCCGATGGCATGGAAGAGATAGGCGAGCACAGCCGGGGCTGCGGCGGTACCGATCAGCCCCTCGGTCTCGAAGGCCTGCACCTCGGCCTCGCCCAGCCGCTCCGCCTCGGCATCGAGCAGCCGGCCCCAGGGGCCTGCGAGCGTATAGGGCTCGAGCGCGCGCTTGAGGCTCTGGGACTGGAGCAGCAAGGCAAGGCCGGTCAGCGTGCGCTCATGGGCAGGCGCCGAGGCGAGGCTGGTCAGCGCGGACCACAGATGGTCCTTGACCGCCGGGTCGATCGACACGCCCTCCCGGGCGAGGAGGCCGGCAATCCATTCCGCCGCCCAGGCGCGTTCCTCCGGCGCGTCGATGCGGGACAGGGGCTGGAGCGCCACCGGCTCGGCGTTGTCACCCGCCAGCGCGCCGCCGAGGTCGTGCCAGTCCCCGCCCATGGCGATCGCCGCCGCGCGGATGGAGCCGCCGAAGTCGAAGGCGAAGACCTGCGCGCCAGCGTAGCGGCGGAACTGCAGCGCCATCAGCGCCAGCAGCACCGACTTGCCCGCACCGGTCGGGCCGATGACCAGCGTGTGCCCGACATCGCCGACATGGAGCGAGAAGCGGAAGGGCGTCGCCTCCTCCGTCCGCGCATGGAAGAGCGGCGGGCCGCCGAGGTGCCCGTTCCGCTCCGGCCCGGCCCAAACCGCCGAGATCGGCACGATATGGGCCAGGTTCAGCGTGGAGATCGGCGGTTGCCGGACATTGGCGTAGAGATGCCCGGGCAGGCTGCCGAGCCAAGCCTCGACGGCGTTCACCCCCTCGCGGATGACCGTGAAGTCGCGGGACTGGATGACCTTCTCGACCAGGCGGAGTTTTTGCTCCGCGGCGCCGGCATCCTCGTCCCACACGGTCACTGTGGCCGTCACGTAGGCCCAGCCCCAGGAATCCTGGCCGAGTTCCTGCAGGGCCTCGTCGGCGTCGGCGGCCTTGTTGGCGGCATCGCTGTCGAGCAGCACGCTCTGCTCGTTGGTCATCACCTCCTTGAGGATGGCGGCGATCGACTTGCGCTTGGCGAACCATTGCCGGCGGATGCGCGTCAGCAGTCTTTGGGCATCGCTCCGGTCGAGGCAGATGGCGCGAGTGCACCAGCGATACTCGAAGGCCAGCGCGTTCAGCTCGTCGAGGACCCCGGGGAAGGTCGCGCTCGGGAAGCCGATGATGGTGAGCACGCGCACATGCTCCGCGCCGAGCCGCGGCGCGAGGCCGCCCACCAGCGGCTGGTCGGCCAGCAGCGCGTCGAGATGCATCGGTGTCTCGGGGACGCGGACCCGATGGCGGCGGGTGGAGACCGTCGAGTGCAGGAAGGTCAGCGTCTGGGCATCGTCGAGCCAGCGCGCCTCCGGCACGAAGGCCTCGATCTGGTCGAGCACGCGGTCGGTGCGGTCGATGAAGTTTCTGAGCGCCTCGCGCCCGGAAGAGACGTCAGCCCCTGCCGTGCCCTCGTACAGAAGACCCTCGGCACGGGCGGCGTCGTCGGCCGGGGGCAGCCAGGCGAAGGTGAGGACGTAGCCGCTCTCGAAATGCGCGCCGGCCTCCTCGAACTGGGCGCGGCGCTCGGCGTCGACCAGGGCCGAGACGGGGTCGGGGAAGGTGCTGGCGGGGTAGCCGCGCGCCGGGACGCGCTGGGCCTCAGCGAAGACCGCCCAGCCGGAGCCAAGGCGCCGGAGCGCGCCGTTGAGCCGCGCGGCCGTCGCGGCGAGCTCTGCCGACGTGGCGCTGTCCAGGTCAGGGCCGCGGAAGCGGGCGCTGCGCTGGAGGGAGCCGTCCTTATTCAGCACCACACCCGGCGCCACCAGGGCGGCCCAGGGTAGGAAGTCGGCCAGCGTCTGGGGCTTCCGGCGGTACTCGGCGAGGTTCAGCATCGCCGCCTCACGCGCGCAGCCAGGCCGGGTAGCGCAGGTGCCGGCGTACCACCTCCACGAACTGCGCATCCCGTCGCGCCGCCCAGACGGCGGCGAGATGCCCAACCAGCCAGATCAGCACGCCCGCGACCCACAGCCGCAACCCGAGCCCGATCGCCGCGGCGAGCGTACCGTTGGCGATGGCGACCGCGCGCGGCGCACCGGCAAGCAGGATCGGCTCGATCAGGGCGCGGTGCACCGGCGCCGAGAAGCCGGGAACCGGATCGGCCGGCGCGGCCATCAGATCAGCGCCCCGCCGCCGAACTGGAAGAAGGACAGGAAGAAGCTCGACGCCGCGAAGGCGATCGAGATCCCGAAGACGATCTGCACCAGCCGCCGGAAGCCGCCCGAGGTGTCCCCAAAGGCGAGCGTCAGGCCGGTGACGATGATGATGATCACCGCGATGATCTTGGCGACCGGTCCCTCGATGGATTCCAGCACCTGCTGCAGCGGCTGCTCCCAGGGCATGTTGGAGCCGGCGGCGTGCGCCGGCGCGGCGAGTGCGAGGCAGAGCGCGAAGGCGGCCGCGCCGGCGAGGCGCGAGCGCAGCGTGGGCGTCATGGGGGATCTCCTGTCAGGTCGTAGTCGCCGGTCGCGGTCAGCCCACGGACCTGGGCGAGCTCGGCGAGGCGGCGGTCGGCGCCGCGGCCGGCGAGCACGGCGATGACGTCGATGGTCTCGGCGATCAGCGCGCGCGGGACGGTGACGACGGCTTCCTGGATCAGCTGCTCGAGCCGGCGCAGCGCGCCCAGGGCGGAGCCGGCGTGGATGGTGCCGATGCCGCCGGGATGGCCGGTGCCCCAGGCCTTGAGCAGGTCGAGCGCCTCGGCGCCGCGCACCTCGCCGATGGGGATGCGGTCGGGCCGCAGGCGCAGCGCGCGGCGGACGAGTTCCGAGAGCGAGGCGACGCCGTCCCTGGTGCGCAGTGCGACGAGGTTCGGGGCGCGGCACTGGAGTTCGCGCGTGTCCTCGATCAGCACGACGCGGCCGCCCTCGCGGGCGACCTCGGCGAGCAGCGCGTTGGTGAGCGTGGTCTTGCCGGTGGAGGTGCCGCCGGCCACCAGGATGTTGCGGCGCTCGGCGACGGCGGTGCGCAGGTCGGCGGCATGGGCGGCCGTCATGATGCCGGCGGCGACGTAGTCCTCCAGCGTGAACACCGCGACGGCAGGCTTGCGGATCGCGAAGGCCGGAGCCGCGACGACCGGCGGCAGCAAGCCCTCGAAGCGCTCACCCGTCTCGGGCAGCTCCGCCGAGACGCAGGGGCGGTCCGCATGCACCTCGGCGCCGACATGGTGCGCGACGAGGCGAATGATGCGCTCGCCGTCGGCGAAGGGCAGGCGCTGGCCGGTGTCAGCGAGACCGTTCGCGAGACGGTCGATCCAGAGACGGCCGTCGGGGTTCAGCATTACCTCGACGACGGCGGGATCCTCGAGCCACGCTGCGATGCCGGGGCCGAAGGCCGTGCGCAGCATCCGTGCGCCACGTGCTGTCGTCTCGGCCTTGAGCGGATGCAGCGACATGCGGTCCCCGTGGTGGTGCGGCGGCGGAGGCGCCGAAGCGGGCGGGGACGACTAATGAGCGGGCAGACGACAGCCGATCAACAAGGGATCACGGGGCGTAGCGGTGCGGCGCGCGAAGACAGGCCGCTCGCGGTTCGGCGTTGAGCCTATTGACGACATTCAGCCAGCTTACGGCCGGTTCCAGGAACTACCGTAAGTCTGTCTCAAAGGTGCTGGCGCCGGACAGGCATGGTACCGGGGTACCGGGTAGCGCCCCGCGGAGGTGGCGGAAGTTCCAGTTTCGACCGGGGTGTAGGGCTGGGGTGGCCATAGGAGCTCGCGGCTAGGGTGGAGTTGCGAAGCTCCCACCCCTGACCGACCGAGGCCCCGATGACCCACTGCCACTCGCCGACCTGCTGGCGAAATCAGGCGACGGCGACTTCCTGCGCAGCGTGGCCGAGGCGATGTGACCCTGCCCCCTGTGGTGCCCTCGGTTTGAAGTAGGGTCCGTCGAAAGGGTGATCCGAGTGACCCGAGCCCGGAAACTCCATCCTCCGGTGCTCCAACGAATGGGCTCGGATCAACACAGAACGGACTCTGCTTGTGAACGAGGGCTTTCAGGGGGCAGGGTCACTGCAGCCCGACCAGGCGGGCGCCCGCCAGACATGGCGCCCCGTCGCCGACCAGCTCCGCCCCCGCTGGCCGAAGCTCAGCAAGCTGATGGACGACAGCAAGGACGACGTGCTGGCCCACATGGCGTTCCCACCGCAGCACAGGACCAAGCTGCATTCGGTGAACATGCTGGAGCGGCTGAACAAAGAGGTGAAGCGGCGCGCCGACGTGGTCGGCATCTTTCCCTCCGAGGCATCCATCATCCGCCTCATCGGCGCCGTGCTGGTCGAGGCCAACGACGAATGGCACATGCAGCACCGCTACATGGGCGTCGAGGCTATGGGCGAGATGCTCAACCCGTCGCCCACCAACGAAACCCTGCAACTCCCACCCAAGGCCGCCTGAGCCGTGGCCACCTCAAGCCCATCAGAAATTCCCACCACGTTGACGGACGTGACCTCGTACCGCCAACGCACGCTGTTCCGTGGGACATACAGTCGGGCATTGAGAGGATCGCCCGACTCAGCCGAGAATGCGCGCACCGATGCCGCCCCGAACGCACCATCCGTTATCCCTGTCGCAGGCACGACGCCTCTGGCTGCGCGCCCAGGGGCTGCACGAGCATGCCCCGTTCGGCGCAGGCGCAAACGCAACCCGCGCGGC
>JAESGU010000150.1_pt1 | contig 25188 bp, 21 predicted proteins | sample 9266271 | NCBI WGS metagenome assembly JAESGU01 (sample SAMN15740544, study PRJNA653495) | algae metagenome | isolation source: Scytonematopsis contorta HA4267-MV1 and co-occurring heterotrophs from mud... | place: USA: Palolo Valley Trail, Honolulu, Hawaii | collected 2009-07-25
ATTAGCCAAATTTCTCAAGTTTCTTTTGACGAGGATTGGTTTCTTTAAAGCTTTTAAACTATTGATTTGTCTCGGTTCGGCTCGGTCGGCTTTTCTTTCGTTTCGCTCGACTTATTGAATATAACAATCCTCTCTGAAAGAGTCAAGGGGTTTGCGAAACTTTTTTTGATTTTTTTTCTAAAATGTCTCCAAGGCTTTATCCACAGGGATTTTGCTGAATATTACTCTGGGCTGAGAAAATAGAGAAGTAACATCTACTATATTTACCCCAGCCGTGAATTTACCACAGAGCCAGTCAGCACAAACTCAAACACGCAAAGCCGACCACATCCGTATCTGTCTAGAGGAAGATGTGCAATGTCATCAAATTACTAATGGTCTGGAACATTATCGCTTTACCCATTGCTGCTTACCCGAACTCGACCGCAACGAAATTGATTTGAGTACAAATTTTCTAGGAAAGCAGCTACTGGCACCATTATTAATTTCCTCCATGACCGGGGGAACCGAACAAGCTGCAAAAATTAATCGTCGTCTCGCTGAGGTCGCACAACATTATAAAATCGCAATGGGTGTCGGTTCTCAGCGGGTCGCAGTGGAAAAACCAGAAGTAGCTGAAACCTTTGCTATCCGCAAGTACGCTCCCGATACACTACTACTAGCTAATGTTGGTGCTGTTCAACTTAATTATAAGTACGGTTTAGATGAGTGCTTACGTATAATTGATATATTGCAGGCAGACGCCTTGATTCTACACATCAACCCGCTACAGGAATTTATCCAACCCCGTGGAGATACAAATTTTCGAGGTTTGCTTGATAAAATTGCTGCTTTATGTGAAAAGCTATCTGTGCCTGTGATTGCCAAAGAAGTAGGTAATGGTATTTCTGCTGAAATAGCACAGAAATTAATTGCGGTTGGGGTAAAAGCAATAGATGTAGCTGGAGCAGGAGGTACTTCTTGGGCAATGGTGGAAAGTGAACGAGCAGAAAATTCTTTGCAGCGTCGTTTGGGAAGAACTTTCGCTGATTGGGGCATTCCAACCGCTGAATGCATCACTACTATTCGGGCGATCGCACCATCTATTCCCTTAATAGCATCGGGGGGATTGCGTCATGGACTGGATATAGCTAAGACAATTGCGCTGGGAACAGATATTGCCGGATTAGCGATGCCATTTTTGAAAGCAGCAGCACATGAGTCAGAAAAAGCTGTGTACGATTTAGCAGAGGTATTAATAGCGGAAATAACAACCGTACTATTTTGTACAGGAAATCGTGATTTGTATAGTCTAAAGCGCTCAGCTAGTTTACAAAGAATACAATAGATATATACTGTAGCTGTTTTTCGATTATTTGGTGTTAGGTGTGAGGTTTTTGGTGGAAGTATAAGCATATCGCCGATTGACCATTAGCCATTGACTATAAAATAAAATGCGTAATTTTTTGAAACAAACTGTTGCCAGTTTACTAGGAAGTTTACTGGGGCTGATTATTTTTTCGGGTATAGGCACTACCGCACTATTATTACTGCTATTTGCTGCAGCTTCTTCCAAAGAAACAGCAGTGGAAGTCAAGGATAGGTCAGTGGTAGTTTTGGACTTATCGATGAACATCACCGATGCTGAACCAAATTCTAGCCAATTCTTGCAAAAAGCCTTATCGGGTGAGCAGGAAAACCGGATGTCCTTACGTAAAGTATTGGACTCTATCGAAAAAGCACGACTTGATAAACGCATTGTTGGTATTTATCTTGACGGCACAAGTTCTTCCGTTGGTGCTGGTTTAGCTACCCTTAAGGAAGTGCGTGGAGCATTGGAAAAATTCCGTGCATCTGGAAAAAAAGTTATCGCTTACGGTAACGAATGGGGAGAACGGGAATATTATTTAAGTTCTGTAGCAGATACAGTTGTACTCAATCCCTTAGGTGGGATGGAAGTCAATGGTTTTAGCTCCCAACCGATGTTTTTGGCAGGTGCTTTCCAAAAGTACGGTGTGGGGGTACAGGTTGTGCGAGTAGGAAAATTCAAGTCCGCAATAGAACCACTCGTGCTAAATAAACTAAGTCCAGAAAATCGCGAACAAACTCAACAACTATTAAATGATGTTTGGGGAGAATGGCGCGATACAGTAAGTAAAAGCCGCAAACTAACTCCTCAAAAGATGCAAGAAATTGCAGATAATCAGGCTTTATTAGATTCCAATCAAGCCAAACAGAGTGGGTTAGTAGATAAAGTCGCATATTTCGACCAAGTGGTTGCTGAACTCAAGCAATTAACCAAAAGTAAAAAAGACGATAAAAGCTTCCGTCAAATTAACATCGCTGAGTATTCAGAAATTCCCGGTAAAGATTTAGGTGTAGAACGCGACTCTAAAAATGAAATTGCTGTGGTTTATGCTGAAGGTGACATTGTTGACGGAGAAGGGGAAAGCGAACAAGTCGGTGGAGAACGCTTCGCTCGTATTTTCCGCAAACTTCGGCAAGATAAAGATGTAAAAGCGGTAGTACTACGAGTGAATAGCCCCGGTGGTAGCGCAACTGCATCGGAAGTTATGCAACGAGAAGTACGACTAACACAGGAAATAAAACCAGTGGTGGTATCAATGGGAGATATTGCAGCTTCTGGTGGTTATTGGATTAGTACCGATTCTAACCGTATTTTTGCGGAGCCAAATACAATAACAGGCTCTATTGGTGTATTTGGAGTACTATTAAATGTGCAAAAGTTAGCTAACGATAATGGTATTACCTGGGATTCGGTAAAAACAGGACGCTATGCTGATACCCAAACCGTTTCTCGTCCAAAATCTCCAGAAGAGTTGGCAATAATTCAGCGTAGTGTTAATCGAATTTATGATACGTTCTTGAGCAAAGTCGCACAAGGTCGAAAACTCTCACCGCAAAAAGTAGCAGAAATTGCTCAAGGAAGAGTTTGGTCAGGAACAGCAGCAAAGGAAATTGGTTTGGTAGACGAAATTGGTGGTTTGGATGCAGCAATTGAACATGCTGCAAAACTAGCAAAATTAGGAAAAGACTGGGAAATCAAAGAACATCCGAGTGGAAGTAGCTTTGAAGAACGCTTTTTTGGACGTGCTACGGAAGAAGTGAAAACAAAATTAGGAATTAATGGGGGTGAAGCTAAAACTTCTCATCCTTTAAATGCTGAAATGGAGAAACTACAAAAAGAAATTTCTGTACTGCAACAAATGAATGACCCACGGGGAGTTTATGCGAGGTTGCCTTTTAACCTAAGTATTGAGTAGGAGGTATAGCAAATTGCGTATTTGACTTATGTAATTTGTTTATACCAATTTCAGTCAAAGATATGCAGCTTATAGGTTACCGAGAATGCACTCCCATTTTTGTGGGGGTGTATTTGATTTTTATTTTATGTATGTTTTATATATAAAAATAGGCATTTTGGCATTACAACCTAAATACATTGCATTATTGTACCAGTGGCGCATTTAAAAAATACATCCAGTTTAAGTAATTATCACTATAGTTAGAAGGATATAAACAATGACGCAATCAAGTCCAGATAGGTTAGACCGAATCGAAGCAACCCTAGAAAGAGTTTCACAACAGCTTGATAATCAGGTTGTTGTAAACGCGGAATTAAGGCAGTCAACAACGGAATTAAGGCAGTCAACTAGCGAACTTAGAGAAACAAGCGCTCATCTGACTGAAAATGTAAATATTTTGATGAATTCCGTAACATCTTTAGTCGGTGTAGTTAACCAACACCAGTATAGGATGGAATTTTTGGTTGAAGAAAATCGTGAAATTCGCAGTGATATGAGACAAATGCGGAATGATATGCGGGAAATGCAGAGCAATATGCAGTTCATGCAGAGCGAAATACTCGGTTTGCAAACCGAAAATAGTCGCATACTAGATATTCTTGAGAGAAGGGGGTAGCAAAGTAAAAAATTTGCCCATTAAAGTTGAATGGCATTAAGAAAAGCCCCCCAATACTTTAATTAAATTCACGTAGGATGGGTTAGCTGACATCTTGCACCAATAAAATTCAATGTCATAATCACTACTATATTTATTTAGATACAGCCACCCCTTTCCACAACTGCCAGGGAATAAATTCCCTGTCTAAAAGCTAAAGTCCTCTAAAGAGGACTAGAAATAGGGTTATATTTTTAATGTTAATTTTAATACTATAATTTATTTTAATTAGTTTTATATACGTAAGGTGCAAGATATCAGTTAAGCGCATTTTTAGCATTTAGTTGGAGATTCTGGTTCTTCCGTTCAAAGCGCGTGCTAAATTTGTTAAAAAATAAGCTTTAAACCCTTATAAGGCTTTTGTTACAGCCATTATTGACTACAATTCGGCATCCTGGCTTAAATTTAGACTATTAACACTTGTAAGCCTTGATTTAATAGGAAAGTTATCGACTCTAATTAAAAATTTAGCACGCGCTTTGAACGGAAGAACCAGAGTTGTCATGGTAGTTGCTAATTGTAAATTGGTAATTGGTAATTGTGAATTAGCAATTGTGAATTAGCAATTGTGGGGTGGGCATCCTTGCCCGCCCAGATGTGATGTCCCTGGTGTGAGTTCAAAATCACGGACGATTCCAGTAATCATAGCAGTTCAGTTTACTTTGTGCGCCCACCAAAGCGATGCACATGGCGGGAACCAATGCGGACAATCCAAACCTGAGCATCTGGGTAACGTGCTTCAAGACGTTTAGATTCAAAAATTGTTAGAATATACATCTGTATTAAAAGATTTTACATCATGAGCAATGGATTAACAAAGAAAAACTGGCTCGTCAAAAGATAGTAGAAAAATAACAAGTCTTAGAATGAATTAATTTTATACATAAAAATAGGCATTTTGGCATTACAGCTTAAATACAATTGCATTATCGTACCAGTGGTGCATTCAAAAAAAACATCGATTTAAGTAATTATTACTAAATAGCCTCACAGGTAAAGGGTACAAAAAAATGGCAGAGTCGAGTCCAGACAGATTAGACCGAATCGAAGCGACACTAGAGCGAGTTTCACAACAGCTTGATAATCAGGTTGTTGTAAATGCTGAATTAAGGCAGTCAACTACCGAATTAAGGCAGTCAACTACCGAATTAAGGCAGTCAACTACCGAATTAAGGCAGTCAACTACCGAATTAATACAAGCAACTGCTGAGATAGCTGATACTGTAAATATTTTAATGAGTTCAGTAACGTCTTTAGTCAGTGTAGTTAACCAACATCAGTATAGAATGGAATTTTTGGTTGAAGAAAATCATGAAATTCGCGGTGATATGCGGGAGATGCGGAGCGAAATAGTTGGTTTGCAAACCGAAAATCGTCGCATACTTGAGATTCTTGAGAGAAGAGAGTAACTAGTGACTGAAGTCGAATGTCGCGAAGAAAAGCCCCCAATAGCCCTGAACTAAAGTTCGGGCTAAAAGCTTAAACCCGTTAAAACGGGTTAAATAAATGAATTTAGTTAGCTAAAGCTAACTTTAGCTTTTAGCCCGTTCGCGTTCACGGAGTGGAGCGTAGCGCTTAGCGTGCTGCCTCAGCATAATTTATTTCAGGGGCTTTGTAAGTAACATTTACCTATTAGGATGAGGTTTTCTCGCAAAATTGGGATGCTCCCTTAGTGAAAGGCTTTTCGAGCATGCTATTCGACTGAAGTCGCAGGCTTGCGATATGAATAAAGCTTAATATTTTATTTATAAGCACCCTCTTAGAGGGCTACATAAATAAGCTTGTTGGGGAAGTCCAAATTGAGAATTTTGGCAAATAGAAATGCTGCGATCGCAGTCTCAGTTTTGCCGGAACCTGTGGGAGCGCGGAGCAGAATATCTTGACGGTTAAGGAGCTTCGCGATGGTTTCGCGTTGAAATTGACGTGGAGGGAAGGTTGTGAGGGTTTGAAAGTCTTTTTCAAGAGCGATTTTAGTTACATTACTCATAAAACTTTACGTTTTTGATGCTATCATCTTCTTTTAAAGCGGTAATTATAACTTTGACAATTTGCAGTTCCTGAAGATTAATAGCTTGATTTGGCTCTTTTTCGGTAGATTTTTGCATTGTTTCTAGGATTTGGTAAGTAACTTTAATGCCAGTAATTTTGGTTATTCTCGCATCCACAATTTCCCCTATTTTAAATTTACGAAGATTTTTATCCTTAGTTATCACATTTTTAGTAGGCAATTTTATGGGATGTTTATTTACAACTTGATGCTTACGATTATCTACTATGTCCAGTATTTGAAGAGGTGTTGGTAATACAGGACGTTCTGTATATTCATTCGGCTCAATAGTCATATACTGAGTTTTATTTTTATCTAGAAAAATATCCCAACGTAGCATTGCTAAAAGCATCTGAATACGAGGTATTTCTTCTAACTTTATCGCTTTAGCATTTTTGGGATGGTCATCATCACTAATATTATTATTATCCAAAACGTATTTTTCAAAAGCTTGTATGCAGTGACGATATCTTGCTGTAGTATCAGCTTGATTCTCCTCTCCAGTCAGCCACTGATTATTATTAAATAACTGCGAGTAACGTTGATTCCGATTACTTAAATATAACTCGTGAATGATTTTAACTGCACCCATCCCCAAAGGTTTACCCATACCCAATGATAAACAGTATTCGTCTTTTTGGACAATATGTAAAACCCATAGTAAGCCACCCAATTCTATTTCGTTTAGGTTTTCAAAACGAATAAAAAATTTAAAAGAGACTCCCTCTTTGATTGGTTTAATATCCGTGTACTGTAAGCGAGCTTTTTTTATCTTGTCTGTGTCAGCTTCTTGAATATCATCAAGTAGTACATCAGGTTTATGCCAATATAGTTTATGTCCACGAATAACAGTTTCTGGTGATTCGTCATTTATTGGTGGCTTACTAGCGTAGTGTTTAAGCTCGCTTTTACTTGAACTTTTTTGAACTAAATAATGTTGAAAAGTTGTCGGTTTAGGTGTAGAAAGAATTTTCGGTGTAATAACTTCGTCAACATTTCCAGTTAACCAAATATCATCATTAGCATTTTTCAAACAAATAGCGTCTTCGATAAATACTCGACCTGCTAAAGACTCTAATATTTTTTTATCAGATATTTTAGTTGTATCTGTATCTTCTCCTTTATTTTTAGCTTTAACAAAACCGAATATAGCTTCAGCTAAATCAATATTATCAGACTTACGTAGAAATTCAGGAATAAAATCAACAGTAGAAGCAGCTATTCCGTCGCGATTTGGTGAATAAGGAATACGGAAATTTGGACAATGACCAAACAATGTTACTTCTTCTTGCCCATTTTGAGGTTCACAATAAAAAATTGGTCGTCCTTCCTGCAAAACACCTAGTTTTTTGTCAAAAGGTTTTTGCTTTTGGAACTCAGTCAGCGCACTACAGTAATATTTAATAGCATCATCATTAATTTTCAGACACTTTACATTTGCATCATCATTGACTTCTAGAACAATACAATGATTTACCCGATTAGAATTTTTTGAACTGTCAGAAGACTCTAGCATATTACCACTAGTTACAAGTATTCCTTTGTGCGGGTAAAGACTTTGATTAGTACTGACTATTTTAGTAAATCGACGTGAATTTTTAAAAAAAGTATTACCGAAAGTTACATTTACGTATTGAGGGAGATAATTCGGTTGATTCATTTTGATTAAAGTAGACATTTTTGATAAATCTTGTTCCTTAACCCAAATAAATGAAGAATTTTCTATAATTTTCGCAGGTCTAATATACCAACTAATCCCAATTTTGCTTAAATAGCCAGCTTTGATTTTTTTCGGAATATCTTTCTTATATTCTATTGCTAATGGGTCATCTTTTTTAGCTGCAACAGCGCGAAAAAAGAAGTATTGTTGGTTTGATACACGGTCAATTTTACTAAAGCTAATAATTTCTACAAGACTACGAAACATCCCACGTAAACTGCTTCCCGATATTGTAGGAGTTAAACTTACAGGATTACGAGAAAAATCAGAGAGTATTTTGCGCTTTTCGTTTTCTAGTTGTTTATCTGATTCATCTTTAGATTCTTCATCAGATTTATCTGTAAATTTAGCAAAGTCATTCACTAATAAACCACAGCGAGTATACAAAGGAGATTTAGTTGTCAACCGGCATTCAATTTTACCAGTATATCGATTCTCTGATTGAGGATAGTAACTATTTTGTTGTGGTAGAGACTCCTCTGGAACCTCAATAACTTTATTCGGTAACTCAACAAAATTATAAGGAGCGTGTGCTTCTCTGTCTTTAGGTACATTATTTAGATGTCTTGGCAACATTTGCTAATTCCTTTATTGTTGTAAGATTAACAAGACGACTGAGATAAATACAAGCTAACCCCGTCTCTTCCTCATCAATATAGTGACGAACCATTAAACGTAGCGGACGATATAATTTGTTAGGATTTGAATTAAACTCAATACCAGTCAAAGGTACAGCATGACGTAAACCCTGTGAACCATCTGAGACCAAAGTAAAACCATTATTTGGTTCTTTATCTGTTTTAGTTCCCCAAAGAATTTGATTTTCAGGGATGTACTCACACTCTTTCATACCCTCATCTTGAATAACACGAGCTTTAAATCCATCGTTACTCCTCCACAGCATTACTTCCGAAGTTTCCCCAAACGCTCGACATTGTTGTAAAGTAAAACAACGGAATTTAGGCAAAAAATCAAAAGCACTATCAGCAGTCACTAATTTACCGTCTCTAAACTCTCCCCAAATAACCCCATCTTCTGCATGAGCTAGCAAATACCGTAACTTATATTTGTCAGCCATTTCCTCCAGATATTTTGTTAGGTCTAGAGAAATAGGAACTTCCAATAATTCACAGAGAGGCTTTTTCAAGCAGCTACCTCCTTATTTAGAGCATCAACATATTCTTGTAAAGACTCAGCATCATCTATAATTAAAGGCTCATCCTTTGCAGCTTGGCTTATTTTCCAAATTTTATTTTTCCAGGGTAAAGAGATTATTGCTTGTTGTCCCTGCAATCTTCCCCGTCCAATACTACTTGTACCACCAACAGGTAAGTCTCCCGTCCACAAATCTTTTAGTAAAAGCAGCAGTAGTCCAATTTCATAACATTCTGGTTTACGCAATTCTAGTTTTATGACTAATTTAGTGTTGTCACTTCCAAATATAGGCTGCTCTTGGAACAATGCTCCGTGTAACGCACCACCTGTAAAGCGGTCAATTGCTATACGAGTTTGTACTAAATCCGTTGTTTCTGTAATTACGGTTTCATTAACGATTAAACGACTAGCTTTTGCTTGTTTAGTTTTATCGTGACTAAAATCTGGTCCAAATATTTCATCAATTATGCTCGTTTTTTTCTGAAGAGTATTAACGATTCGTTCTGCTCTATGACGCAAAACACCTGCTAAAGCTGTACCCGATAAAATAGACTGAAGCTCCCCATCTCGTTTAGATTTTAGATGTACAACATCAGGAGCTTTACTATCAGAAGCTTGACCCGAACGAATTAATAGGGGACTAGCGAGGGTAAATGTAGCCTCGATTGTTAGCCGTTCCCGTTTATCTTCTAAGCCTAAAGAAACATCTAAAGAAATACCTAAAGCTGTTGCGATTGAATCGTGAACTGGGTGTTCGGGTAATAAACCTGTTGACCAATGCTCAAACTTTAGCCAGTTTACCCGTTCGTCTGGTTGTCGCAAATCAAATTGCCACACTTGCCATTTTTCCACATGACAGCGACCGAAACCGCGATGTTTTTTCATCCCAATACAAATTTCACCACTTTGAGAGCTTTGCTCACTTTCTAATCCATGTAATGCTAAAGCAAGTGCTTTTTTTAATTTTTCTTCATCGCTATCTTTTTCAACAATAAGCAGTTCAAAACAAAGATGAAACTCAGTTCCAGACTCTAGTAATTCTAAATCATATTTTGCTTTATCTACTGCTGTACGAGTTACACTATTAATTTTTACACAGTCACGAAGCTCAGCTTGTATAGGAGTTGTACTGATGGCATCATTAATAATTAAAAGGCTTTGAGTATCGTTTTCTTTAAGTTTGATTTTTTCATTTTCTGGTAATTGTATCTCATCATCATAGGCAAATAAATCTCCAAATAACTTAGTCGCTATATCATTGCGATGGTCTCTAATATTATAACCACAATTGTACTCGCGTAAGAAGTTTCTTAAGCTACCTCCGATAGATGAACCTGTTAGCAAAGCGTGGTTAGTAGCACTATCTCTTAGTAAAGCAAAATCAAGTGGACTATCTGTATCACCACTACCTAAACAAGTTGGTGTATCTAAAATTAAGTTGCAGCGCACAATTATTCGCTTAATAATGTTGCGATTTGAAGTATGACGCGACTCAATCATTATTTTTCTCCTTAATTGTTTTTTTTACAATCGCAATAATTAAGCGCAACGTATATTCTAATGCCAAATAATCATCAATTCTTTTTGGTACACCTGCAATTTTGATAAATGGTTGACCATTATCAAGTAAATTTCGGGTTTGTGGGTCACTAATCCAAGATTCATTAATCCAGCTTTGAGGAGATTTTAGCCATTCATTTATCTGTTCATCAAATCGTTTATCTAAATTTTTTAAACGAGTACGCTCAAACTGGCTACGAGCATTAGCAGGTAAATTTTGTAGTAAGCTCTTTATCGGTGCTATTATTTCTACTATATTTTTACGCTCAGAAGCTATTTTTGTTTGTTCCACTTCTAGTTGAGATAGCACTTGTCTATTGATAATCATCAAACGTGAGAGCTGACTATTACTAATTTCCTTTCTTTGAATTTCTGTAGTACTAACTGCTTTAAGTAACAAATTATCAAGCTTTTTCCTGAGGTTTCTTAATGCTATATTTCCGGCTATTTTTAATGAATCTTGACTCAGCGGTTCTGCTTCAATCATTGCTGAGCTATTGTCAGGTTTAGATTTAGATAATTTAGCTTGATACTCGCTTTCTTCTTTTAGCCAGTTAAATACAACTCTTCCAAATCCTTCTACTCTACGTTCACCAATCCCCTGTTCTTCGAGTTCCTGTATTTTTTTTAATTCATAAGCAAATGGCTTAAAAACAAATACACTTCCTGCTGTAAAAGCTGGTGTTTGTGGTAAAGGTAATCCCCATGTACGATTAAATCCCCCTACAATTATCGTGCTGGAATAGATGCTATTATTTTCAAACTCTAGTGACTTTTCATTTATATTTAAAATTTTGGAGATAGCTTGACGTAGCGCTTCTGGTTCTACACTACATTGTCCGTATTCATCCCTTATAATAGTGTTACTTAAGAGTGTAATTGTTAGACTCGTTTTATTCCACAAACGTTCAGTCAAGTCTGTTTCTACTTCCGAAGAATTACTATTAGGGATTAATTCGATTGTTGCATGACCGTAACCTGCACTCTGAGAACCACCTAGCCAAATATCTTGTGTTTGTAACACAGACTCAATGGTATCTTTGTCTTGCTCCGAATCACATAATATAATAGCTTGAAAAGTTTGTCCAGCATCTATAGCATCATAGCTGAATACAGCACCATTGCTGTCAATTCCTCTACCACGTTTACGGTCTCGTTGATTATGAATATTAATTCGTCGCTTAACTCGGTAAAATAATACATCCGTATCGCTTACCGTACAAAACTTTTCTTCAATCAGCTTTGGAGATAATTCCTCATCACGTTCATCAATAGGAATTTGGCTGAAATCGTAGATAGATGTTTCTTTGTCTTCAGAAAATTCAGCTGTTTTATCTTTGTACCAAGAACGTGGTGTAGGTAAAGTACGCTTTCGATTAATGTCAACCGGATACGCATTCAAATAACGGGTTTTAGAATCATCAAAAAATAATCGCTTAATATCAGGAAAAAGTTTACTATCTAAGATATCATCACTTTTTTGAATTCCTTTTTGTTTGAAATAGCGACCAATTAATCCTCCTCTAATCATACTACCTAAAATATAGTCATGGGATACATCACTATTTGGGTCTCCCTGAAGAGATGTTGCTAATAAAGGCTGCTTAGTATGTATTAAAAAAGTGATGATATTCATATCTCTCTCCCAAAGCGCTCAATGTAACTAATATCTTGACTAATTTCACGGCTGAAGTTTTTATCCCATAAAGTACACTGCACATGACCTCGACCACGATTGCGTCCACTTCCGAGTCTTCGCAATGCTAATGTACCAACAACTAAAAGCGCTAAAATATCTTTGTCTTCTTCTAACTCTTCGTTGATTTCCTTTGCAAATAAAAGTTTTGATTCAAACGATAGTTCTCGCAAAACAACCCGTGCTGACCGCAAACTACGAGTTAAAGAAGCTCCATTTTTTGGGTCAATTGCTGCTTGACGACGGATACTAGTAAGAGATTGTAAAATATCAGTACTGGTCAGACTAGGATTGTACCTTTTATCCCGACGCTTTTTATCCAACTCCTCATCTATTTGTGCTGCAACTGCTGTTCGTAAATCAGTTGGTAAACAAGCATCTCCTACACGTATAATTGCTTGATTCGCAAGATTACTACCCGGTTTCCCAAACAAATTATCAGCGACTTTACACCAATTTTTTTGTTGATTTTTATCTGATATTGTAGCCACTAAGTTATCACATTCCTCACTGAGTAATCCTTTCAAAGTACGTCCTCGTAAAAAAGGAAATCCATAGCGGTCATGTTCAACTTCTTGGTCAACTAACCCTGCAACTCCATCACCACGACCAAAAGTTGTATCGCTCAGTAACTTTATTTTGAGAAAATAGTTACTCATCACTAGACTCTCCTAGAGGGATATAAAACTCCATTGTTTCAATCGCATCAAAGTAGCCGCAAAATTCATTCCACCAACCCTCCTCTGCTAGCTTGGAATTTGCTTCTGGAAAAGCTGGTAAACTTTCGAGACTGTATAGCTGCCGAAACTGCTTTGTTGCTTCCCGACCTTGACGCAGCACATCTCGCAATGCCATAACCTTATTGCGTCGGTCTTTCCAATCTTTATGTGTATTCAACTCATGAACCACTTCGGCAAAACCACTCCAAGTACGCCACTCATTTTTTTGGGAGTGCGATCGCATTGGTCGCATGAGCAAAGAAGCAACCTCATCACGTTCGGGAATCTGTACTTTATACTCGCGTTGACGAATTTCATTGATTGACCCAATTAAACCACTTGCAGCAATATGCCAGTCTAGAGCAGAAAATAAAGGTTTTTTATAATCATCAGTCTCTTTCCGCATCCACCTTTTGGCTTCAGCACACAGTGATTCACTCAAAGCATAAGCCTTAGCAAAAGGAAAATGAGTTTTAACAATTGCAATACCAGCACAAGCAGTTGCTTTTCCTTTGTTATCAGGCAAATTAGCAGTAAACTCTTCAAATTTTTCCAAAAACTTTACAGCCAGAGATAATCCTAAACGTCCATCGCATACAAAAGTTATATCATCTCCACCATAGACAATCGGACGAAAAGGTAAATAAGTTTTACCATTCCTTTGTTGAAGATTTACCTGATTTATAACTTCTCCAGATGTACTCACATACTGAATTGCAGGTCTATTATCCTCCATAATAATTGATTGCTTAATTAGCATTTCAGCCACAGCGCGTAAAGCATTTTTACCAGCTTCATTAATAGCTTTAGAAAGCTTTCGCATTGCTATAACAAAATCTCGGTTGCTTGATGTAGTTTTAGCATATTCTTGAAATCTATTACCCAACCTATTGCCATCAGCATGAACAATAGCGATGTAACTACTTTCTCCCTCCGAACGTCCTAAATCATCAACATCATATGGTATTTGATATTTTCCTAACTTCAAGCCTTTAAAAATAGTATTAATAAGTTTTGTATTAGCTGCTTCACGATTTTCTGGCTCACTATTTTTATTAGCTGGTTCGCGACCATTAGGGTAAACAGTTTTAAGCTTAGCTACGATTTCTCTAGAAACTAAATAACTATCATTTTCAGGGACTCCATAGTTTTTACTCGTGTCTACAGCTACGAAACCTGTAGAATTACAGTTAGCTGTTACGCTCATAGCCAATAAAGGCATTGATGGTCTCGGTCTTTGTTTTTGGCTTTCTAGTTTAGTCTTAATTAATTTTCCTTCAATTGTTTCTCGGAGCGAGTCTTTTTTATCCCAATCAAACTCTTGATGAGCAATTACAATATTTAGTCCCGGAGCTTCACGCAATATTTTATTACTTAGAATTCTAGTAAATTTTTTGGCGTATTCCTCTGTTTTAAATAACAAAACAGTATTACCACCACCTGCATATACTAACTCAGCAACGATTTCATTATCTGTAATAATATGTGGCTCAAAGTCATCTATTTCTTCATAAACTTTACCTATTTTCTTTAAACACTCTTTAACCCATTCATCAGTTGCGACTTGAACTAAATATGAACCACCAATATTTTCACGCAAACGGTTACTACCAAAAATATACTTTTGGATTCCAGTAGTATCAATAACTGTCGCTACTAAATTATTCATTATTTATCTACTCCTTGAATCCAATTTTTGAGATGTTCTGATAAATTATTAATATCCTTACTTCCAAAAACTTCAACTTTTGGGTCATCAATGTAGCTCATAAAACTTTGTTTTATCTTATCAGCTTTATCTGAGTAGCACACTAAAGCGACCCGTGCTTCATCTCCTCCCATCTGTTTTGCCCGACGATAAGCCTCAAATAATTTAGATTTACATAAGTGCGAAGTATCATCAGTCGTACAAGATATAGCAAACAGTTGATAACCTCGCAAACAAGCAACATCAAATTCAAAAAATGTAATCCCCGATTTTTCAGGAAATTTAAATGACATACCGACTTCATCAAGCAAACAATCAGACTGAATATTTTTTAATTGTTGTAGGACATAATCTTCTAGCCAAATACCTTCAAGCCACTTACAAATTTCTTCAGATGTCTTTTCCTTTTTAGAAGGCTTAGGGAAAATGCCTAACTCTTTTAAGTGCTTAATGCTTAATTTACCTTCAGGTGAAATCATTTTTCCCTCATGTAGTACAACTAGTATTTCTTCTGGAATACCAACAGTATCAAATGACAAATTATTTAGTTCTCCCGGAGACTTCCAGTTGCCAAAATTAAAATATATTTCTGTGTTATCACTATTTTGTATTTGTATTATTTCTTCCTTTGCTCTCCCTTCGATATAAAGTTTTTTACACCACTCCCTCCAGCCAGATTGCTTGCTGAGTATAGCTTCCACTAACTTTGGAAGCGTTACATCGTCTTTTGGTTGTCTGCTTAGAGATAACCCATGTAACTTAAAAAGCTTGTCTAAGGAAAGTTGCAATAATTCTTTTGGTATATCTAAAGGAATGGGATTTTTAAGTTGGTCATCAACATTTTTAAACTACTGGAATCTAAGTAGCTAAAAATAGGAGCAGGATTAAGTTTAGTATTTAGGTCTACATCATCAGGAAAAAGCAGTGCTTGGTAAGCATGAGTAGCCATCGCTTTTGTACCACCTGTATAATTCAGACCAAACTGTTTTTTATCTGGGTAGCTTTTTTGAATTATCTTGATTTGCTCTCTAATTCTTTTTTTAATTTCGTAAGCATTAGACTGGTTATTATCCAATGGGACTAATTCGTTATCACTCAATTCTAAAATGTCCTTGAGACGCTCCATAGGCTTTTGTGTATGTTCGCTGTAGACCAGATAAGGTTTACCACCTTCTGCTAGCAAAGTTTTTGCTGCTACGTAGTTAGGCAAAGGATTTTCCCCAACCAACAAAAACAGGTGGTCAACTGTATATTTTTCAAATCCAGATATGTTCATAGGGTAGATATATTCCCTTGTAAATTTCCATACCCAGTATTACACATTATCGGAAATACCCTCTTCCAACACTTGCTAACCTGGAAAATATATGCAAAACAGCTTAACTTATGGAAAAACCAATCTTCAGCAACCCCCCACATCCCAAAGTATTGCAACAGCTAGCTAACGGTTCCTTAGACCAAAGCCAAAACCTAACCCGTGCCATCAGACTTTGGGTATTGCTGAGGTGGCTCTATAACGATAAAAAAGATACAAATCTCAACAATCACTTTACCTACAGTGATTGGAGTAATACCTTCTTCACCAACACTCACAAAGGAGAGAAACAAGAAGATATCCTCAGCCACAACGACCCCTATTGTCCTTGTATAAAAACCATACAACAATGGTTCTCAGAATTAGAAATCCCTGCAGATGAATGGCAACACTCCCTAAAACAACAAATACACCTACCAAACGTAGACTTAGAAAGCTTATTAAAAGAACGATTATTTGCTCAAGTTCGTAAATCCCTACAAAGCGATTTTGATTTATTAGTCAGTCGTCATTACTTAGAAAGAGTAAAAAATACAATAGGTAGAAGCAAATATTACCAACTAGTAGAAAAATTACCACTCATCACAGAAACAACCTTAAGCATTAAAAAACAAACCTACTTAGCCGGAACCCTAGGTATGTTCAGCTTTCTAGACCCAAGTTTACCTTTAATAGCAGAAGAATTCTCCGACAATGAATCAGACAAAGAAATAGACGAAGACAATCATCGCGTCTTTTTGTTCGTCGATTACGTAGTACCAGAATCAAGTCCCAAAGAAGACGCTGTAGACCAAATCCAGAGTGAGCTACAAGAAATTTGGGACTCTGGAAAAATATCCCCCATACTACTGACCTATCACAGCGCTCATCAAAATCTGACAAAAGAGTGTGTTACTTATCCCGTCTGCATTTATTTTATGGAGCGAGCTAAATATTTATGTGCCTACGGTATTACCCCAGCTGGTGCAATTAACTGGTACAAATATCGTCTCGACAGAATTATTTCTAAACATCTAGAAACTTTAGATTGGGAAGACCCTCGTGTTCCACAACTATTAAGAGAAAAAAATGACGATAATCAACTACCAACTCCAAAAACAGTCAACAGCAAACTCAAAGAAGCATGGGGATGTGATTTTTACAAAGAAACAGCAATAATGATACTACGATTTGACAAAGATTTCCATCAAAGCTATATACAAGGCATTAGTATTCACGACACCTTCAAAGCGATTACCTGCCAAACAACAGCAAAATTAATCAAACAACACACCCAAAACCCAGAGCATCGCACAAAAACCTTAGAAACTCTCCAATCTCGTACCAGCACCGACGCTTATTACCAAGTAGACTACCGAGTAACAGACTATTACGTAATTCGCTGGTTGCGAGCTTTAGGCTCAAAAGTCGAAGTCCTCTTACCTTGGAGTTTACGTCAAGAAATAGCTCAAGAGATTCAGAACACTTGGAATTTATATAAATAATAACCCCTCTCCAAACCTCTCCCCAAAACGAAGAAAGAGAGGCTTTATTAATTCCCCCTTCCCTTGCTCTTAAGGGGGGTAGGGGGGTTAGGTCTGCGTGTAAAGAAAGTGGACTCTAATTACTTAAGTGTTTTATCAGCCCTTGATGATATACACGATATAGGCATACAGTAGTATAGTCGAATTAGCCATCCATCTATGGACACAAAAACCAAGCGCCTTTTACTGCTAGTTATTTCCTGTAGTGCCGCAGGTGTAATACTAGGAGGTGTCACCAGCTGGGGAGAAAGCAGCCTCTGTTTGCAAAATAAAGATATCACAAGTGAATGTATAACCCAAAACCCCCTGAATAAGGCACTAGAGGGAATGGGCAATGGCTTACTGGCTGGGGCTGGAGCTGCTTTTGGTGTCGCATGGCAGCTAAGACACGACAATTAATTTTTGAATCCCAATAGAAAATACTACCTCACACCCAACACTGGCTCCCATTTACCTATCGTGTACACACAAGTAGGAATAAACTGTCGTTGCGTTCACGGAGTGTTCCCTATAGCGGGAATGGAGGAACGCAATGACAATATTTGTTTCTTATTCATAAATTAATTTACTAATTTCTTTACACTTAATTCTAATTATTATTTTTACTAAATTGATTCAACAATTATATTTTTGCGCTTCATAAATTATCTAAAAATTATACGTATCTTTAAACTTAATAAAATTAATATATTAAGTATAAAACCAGTAATTTCTTGAAGATTACATGAAGAATTAGTCAGTAATATTGCTGATTGGTAGATAGTCGAACTACGCTCTAGATATCAGGGGGTGTATCTACTTTGAGCGCTCATAAAATCACCAGGAGTAAGAACAATGCATCAGCAATTGTCAAAACTAAAATATGCTGCAATTCTTTTGACAGCAGTGCTAGCACCTACAAGTGCTGTACAAGCAGCGACACTTACAACCAAAACTTATGACAGTTCAGTTGCTGTACAAAGAACTGATTATGATGATTTCTTAGATTTACAACAATTTGATTCAACATTAGGAGATTTACAAAGCATTGAATTAGCATTACTAGGAGAAGTGAATGGTAAAATTGAATTAGAAAGTCGAGACGCATCACCAGCAACTGTAACAGGCAACCTCAAAGCAGAAATTACTTTAAAAAACCCAGATAATTCAACTTTGTTAGTCGCTTTACCAACAGCATCAGAAACCAAAACTTTTACTAAATATGATGGGGTATTGGATTTTGGTGGCACTTCCGGAGCAACATTAGCAGGACTTAAAAGTGTTGATAGTAAATCAAAAACATTAACTGACACTAGTACTTTTGCACCTTTTATCGGAACTGGAAAGGTTAAATTACCTGTTAGCGCTATCGGCAAATCAGAAGCCACAGGTAAAGGTAACTTAGTCGCAGGCTTTGAAACCTTAGCCGGTGCAAACGTGAGAGTTGTTTACACTTACCTCAAAAAAGTCGAAGAACCACCAAAGAAAAAAGTACCGGAATCCCAAGTACCAGCAGGTGTACTAGCTGCAATGGGTTTGGGAATGGTGGTGACACGCAAATTCCGGCAACAAGCGTAAATATTAGGGATATTAGGTCTTTGTAGAATAAGTGGTGGGCTGCAACCCATCACTTAATTTACTTTAAATTATTTTGCACCAACATACCCTTTGGCTAAAAACGATAATTTCGATTTTGCACCCACATACTTAATGGTACAGCTTGTCCTTGTGGGTCAACTCTTACTTCTACCACCATTGGTTGCTGCTGTCGATTCCTCTGGTTACTGCGTGTAGACAAAGACCTTGAGATATCGTTGTTCATCTCTTGACGCTGGTTTTCCGAGATGTAGTATGTTTCCAATCCATAATTTACCGCACCATTTTGGTAAGTACCCCTGAGAGCCACTTGATTTGCAGCCAAGCTATTGGGGAGATAATCATTAACTCGTACAGGTCTCCAAGCTCTAGGAACACCAAGACGAGCGAATCTCTGCTCCTGCATAATTACGTACAAACTCGTACCTTGCTCTAAAGAATTGTTTCTATCTGTATCGCGATTACGGTTACGATTGCGATTACCATTGCGATTATCATTGTTATCGCCATCATTAACACTATTTCGCCTTACCACTTCAGACCAACCAGGTAATCTTCGCAAAGTTTCGATGTTAGAAATATCGTAACGCATTCGCATCGAATTACCTTGTCGTAAATCATAAGGATTAACAGATGTTGTTTGTAACACAACATTTCTGCCAGTAATATTCGTATAAACAGCTTGGGAAGGAACAGCAAGTATCAGTCCTGTTTGTATCAACAAAGGAACAATAAAACGCCAAAGTGGTAAAGGCTTATTAGACTGCTGAGACTCCGACGTCTTAACGTAATCCTTGAAAGTAACTCTTTCAGAAAATTCAACTTCTGGAGGTAAAGAACGGTTTGTCATAAAGAATTAGGGAGTGGGGAGTAGGGAGTGGGGAGTGGGTAAATTCGCGATTCGCAATTTGTAGTGCGAGCATCTTGCTCGCGATTGACAAATTGCAAATCAGAGTATTTTCCAACAACAATCAACAGTCAACAATCAACAATCATGACTTTTTAGGGGGACTGGATAACCGACGTTCAAACCAAATACCCGCACTCATAACTCCCCATCCACAGAATGCGAAGACTAAAGCGCGAAATAGTAAGTCAGTATCGTATTCCAGTACTCGGCTAATTATTTGTGATGTAAGTAATAACATTCCACCCCAGAATGCTCTTCTATCTCCATTCAACATACCTTCTCGCATCAGTCCACAAGCAAATATTGACAACATTGAGTTAAAGATAAATATTGCCAACGGACCAATCGGGCTAATTGCTTGATGCCAATAAGGTACTAAAGCGGTGAGAAAAATAAAGCTAGCAATAGCAATAAGATTGATGTCTAATTTACGTGAAATACTGTTGCGATGACGCAATAAGTATAACCATTGGAGTGCTGCTAAGCCGCTGAGAATCCCAATATCTAAAAAAGGTAATGACCGCAGTACTGAATTTCCATCGTTATTTAATGTTGAAAAATAGGATGTGTCCCATTGCCAACGGAAAGATAAAACAGAGAAAATTACTCCAAAAAATATTAGTGCAAGAGTTCGGGCAAGGGGTTGAAATAAGCGATAATTGACTTTAGGAAATAATAAGTCATCGTAACTCCACCATAAAGCGGGAGGAAGTGCAAAAGCAAAGGATGCTACCCAAGGAGCAATATCAGCGTAGCTAAGACGTTGTAAGGGATTAAGGTTTAATTGTAACGCTGTCGCAAAGGCTATAGCCGCTAAAGCAAAAATCCAACGGGACAGACACAAGTATGCTAAGGGAATATATAGTAGCCATGATATTAAAGGCATATGTCTGACTATTAACTGTGCCCAGGAGTCTATTGCTGGGGAATTAAACCATTCTTCCACTCCTATGGAATATCCTATTTGCATTACTGAAATTCCCAAAATTCCCAAAGATGTTAAGCGTAGACTGTAAGCCATTGCGATAACACCTAAACCCCAAGCAAGAAATAACGCAGAGCTAGAGCTACTAACATTAAATATTTGCGCCATAACTGCCATATTCGCGCCTAAAATCAAAGCGCTGATAAATAGCAATGCTTCCCCCAATGTTTTTTTACTACGCTGAGATTTATTTCCGGAACCGCTAGCTAGACCTTGACGAAAGTAGTTGAAACCGGTGATGCTAGTTCCAATTAATAAACTCATAACTACGATTAGTTTTACTTCCCTTGACCAAGCTTGGGAGTTTGCAGCTATGAAAGTAATTACACCTAAACTGAGCAGGACACTACCAATGATAATCACGAGTATTATAAAATTCTCTCGTGAGGCTTCTTCTATCTTATTAAATTGATAGCGGTCAGACAATTGTTGATGCTGTGAAGAATTAATTAATCCTTCATCGCGCCATATTTTTGACTCTTGGCGTAGTTTTCGACGAAAATTGTCTAATACCATTAATATCTCCGATTATGAATATGACTTATGAGTTATCAGTTATGAATTATCAATCTTAATTATTTATAAACAAAGTTGCTGACTAGCGTTGTTCTTCCGTAACAGTTTTATTATCGCTAAAATACTCATTTGATACCAATTTAAGTAGATGAAAAAGCCTTCTAATTTATTACTTAAACTTGCCAAAAGACTCTTTGAAAATACTGATGAGCAAGACAAATTTGTTGAAGCTTTAATCGCACCTCAACCCTTTCATCCCTGCATTCTTTGGTGTCAAGACAAACCAGAGATTTCGCCATTTGCCGTAGAAACACCAATTCCTTGGCAACCTTATTTTACTGACCGTTTATCTTTAGAAGAAAAACCGGGTCAACATCCTCTTCACCAAAAGGGGTATTACTATTGTATGGATTTTTCTTCAATTTTTGCAGCTTCTACTTTCTTAATAATTCCCAATCCTGTAAAGTTGATTTTTGATATGTGTGCTGCACCAGGTGGTAAAGGAATTTTTGCTTGGAAGGCTTTACAACCGGATTTGTTAGTCAGCAATGAGGTAATTGCTAAACGCTTGGGAATGTTGATTTCCAATTTAAAACGCTGTGATATAAGTCCTGCTATTATAGTTAATAATGATGCGAGTATTTTTGCGGAAATAATGCCAGTATCAAGTGACTTAGTAATAGTTGATGCTCCTTGTACTGGACAATCTTTATTAGCTAAAGGTGAAAAATCTCCAGGTTGCTTTCATTCTAGTTTAATTAATAAAAATGCCAATCGACAAAAAAGAATTATTGCTAACTCGGCTAAAATAGTCGCACCTCAGGGTTATCTCGGTTATATGACTTGTGCTTATTCTCCTGAGGAAAATGAGGAAGTTTGCGAATGGTTTCTAAAAAAGTTTCCCCAATTTCAAGCAGTGGAAGTTAAGCATTTAAAAGGTTTTCAGTCTCTTTTAACTGATATACCCTGTTACCGTATGTTTCCTCAAAGCAAGTTGGGTGCTGGTGCTTTTACTGCTTTATTTAAAAATACAAATGAGGGAGAGAAAAATATTATAGAACTGAGCAAGTTATCAACGGTATGCTTAATACCAACCAAATAAACCCCACCCCCAACCCCCTCCCCGTTTACGGGGAGGGGGCTACGATTTGTCACAAGTACTCTCAAAAATTAAAAATAGACACTAATTATTTCTATTTTTAGCTATTTACTTCTATTTTTCGTAGCCCCCTCCCCCTAGGGGGGAGGCAGGATGGTTTCATACGGATAAAGAATAATCTAGAAGCTTAAACAATGGTCTACTCTTAAACCCACGTTCGCGTAGCGTGCCGCTTCGGCATAGGTGGGTTTTCCTTGTGTAGCCGCGAATTCTATTCGCCAGGTGTGAGATATAACGACCTAATTAATATTTTTCTCTTGCGGTATGAAACCACCCTGCCCTCCCCCTAGGGGGGAGGGGGTTGGGGGTGGGGTTTTTAAGGTTGGCATGAGAAATACATTTGTTCTTCTATTGTGAATAGTAATTAGTCTCAAGTGTATTTACTGAGCCAAATATTAACAAAAATTTATAACATATTACGTAAGAGTATCGATAATATATTTCCTTGTTTTACATGAGTAAACCAGGATTTTCAACTATTTATCATAGATTTTCCCTATACAATTTATAAGTAAATAAATAAAGAATATGTCAGAATTATCAGCGCAAAGTCAGAACTTAAAAGAGCAAGTCGAGAGTATATTGCAACTATTGCATCAAGAAAATTCATTACGTTCTCACAACACGACACCCATACAAACTTCATTAGAGAAAGCTATTGCTCCTAAGTTTGAAATTGTTTTTGCTGGTGCGTTTAGTGCTGGAAAATCTATGTTAATTAACGCATTACTGGAAAGGGAATTATTATATAGTGCAGAGGGACATGCAACAGGTACGGAATGCAAAATAGAGTATGCAGAAGTAAATGAAGAACGGGTAGTTTTAACATTTTTGAGTGAAGCCGAAATTCGCGAGCAAGCTGTATCTTTATGTGATGAGCTAGAATTTACAACAGTCGGAAATATTAATCAAAATGAGGTTCTTCATCAAGTTTTTGCTGATTGTCTCACAATAATTAAGCAAGAAGGAGGTGAAAGTAAATCTGAACGAGCTAAGCAAGCAAAGGCTTTAATGCTTTTACTGGAAGGTTTTGTGGGTAATCGTCAACATATCCATACATTTAATAATGCAACGTATTCAATGGAGCAGTTTAATTTTTCTAATCTGAAAGAAGCTGCTAGTTATGCTCGTCGTGGTAGCAATAGCGCTGTATTAAAACGTATTGAATATTATTGTTATCACCCTCTATTAAAAGATGGTAATGTAATTATTGACACTCCTGGAATTGATGCACCAGTAGAAAAAGATGCCGAATTAACTTACGCGAAAATTCAACACCCTGATACTTCCGCAGTCGTTTGTGTTCTTAAACCCGCTTCAGCAGGGGATATGACAAAGGAAGAAACAGAACTTTTGGAAATGATGCGACAAAATTCTGGTATTCGTGATAGGGTATTTTATGTTTTTAACCGTATTGACGAAACTTGGTACAATACTCAGTTAAGACAACGCTTAGATAGTTTAATTGTTAATCAGTTTCCAGACAGCAATAGAGTTTATAAGACAAGTGGTTTACTGGGATTTTATGGTAGCCAAATTAAAAATACAAATAGTCAAAATAGATTTGGTTTAGACTCTATTTTTGCTGAAAGTATCAAAGGATTAGATGGAAAAGAAGAAACACCACAATTTGTGAGCGAGTTTATCCGCTATTGTATAGGCTCTGGAAAATTATCACCCACTCAATTTAGTATTTCTATAAGTAATGCTTACAGTCCCAATGGAAATTATGTCAAACTTCTCACAGAGCAAGGTATAGCTTTAATTAATCAATTAATTGAAGATAGTGGTATTGAGGAATTTAGGGATGGAATTACTCGCTATTTAACAGAAGAAAAGCGTCCTCAGTTATTTAAAAATTTAGCTGATGATTTAGAAGATATCTGTATTAAGTTGAAAAAGCACTACCAATCGCTTTATCGTCATTTAGACAGCCAACCGCAAGAGATTGAGACTATGAAAGAACAAGAGTTACAACGTCTTAATCAACAATTACAACAGGTAGGGAATGACTTTTGTCAACATATTAACACAGAAGTTAATAGTATAATTAATAGCGGTTGCGATAGCTTTGAAGCAGATTTTCATCAATTACAATCGCGTATGATTCGTAAATTAGATGAATTATTAGATAACTTTTCGGTTGCTGAAGCCTATCGTCGTGCTACTCTTAGTCATCCTCGGAATGCAACAGCACCGTTAATGGCAATTTTAGTGGAGGCTTTTTATTATTTAGCAAATGAATTGGAAGAAGTTTTAGCAGAGTCTTCCCAAAAATTAGCGTACAATCTTTTTCAACGGTTAACAGAAAAAGTTCGTAAGTCAGAATACTATCGTCAATTATATCGCTTGCTTGGTAGCGATAGCGGAATTGAACAAGAATTACAGGCTATTGAAAAAATATTTTCCCACACTTTAGTTAATGCAGCACGAGTTGAATGTGACAGATTTGTAAGAGAAAGTCCTAGATTTTATGATGAAGGCACATTTTCTATTTATGAATTTCGTAATACTTTAAGTAGGTGGGCGGGAAAATTTATAACTATGTAACGAAAAGTTAACCTGAACGGTTAGAGTCAAATTTGACACGTTGCGTACTGTAGTTAGCTTTTTCTCCTCTAGCTTTAACGCCGTCAATCA
>JAESGU010000151.1_pt1 | contig 25183 bp, 22 predicted proteins | sample 9266271 | NCBI WGS metagenome assembly JAESGU01 (sample SAMN15740544, study PRJNA653495) | algae metagenome | isolation source: Scytonematopsis contorta HA4267-MV1 and co-occurring heterotrophs from mud... | place: USA: Palolo Valley Trail, Honolulu, Hawaii | collected 2009-07-25
GGTGGTGCCGTTGGTGAGCATGGCCCAGAGCACGTTGGTTCGCTGGCGTGCGAGGGCGATGAGGGCCTGGGCATGATGCTTTCCCTCGCGCCGCTTGCGATCGTAGTAGGCGCGGCTTTCCGCGTGCGCGGAGCACGCGGCGAAGGCGCTGAGATAGAAGATGCGCTTGAGGTCACGGTCGCCTCGCCTGGCGCGGCGCAGTGTTTTCGACCGCCCCGACTGACGCAGCACCGGCGCCAGGCCAGCTGCCGCGGCGAGCGCAGCCGACGATCGGAAGCGCGTGATGTCGCCGGCGGTGGCGATGAATTCGGCTGCCAGGACCGCCCCCATGCCCGGCAGGGATCGCACGAGGGCGCCCTTAGGGTGGGCGGTGACGAGCGTCTCCAGTTCCCGATCGAGGGCAAGCAGGCGCTCGCGCACGCCGAGCGCTTCGGTGGCCATCTCGCGCACGAGACGGGCGATGGTGCTCTCGCCTGGAATGGCGATCCGCTGCTGGACTGCGCATGCCTTGGCCCGTGCGGCGATGCGCTCGGCGTCGCGCAGGTTCGGGGTGCGACGCAGATGGCGGATGATCGCCTTCTCGGTCGCGCCGAGGATGTCGCCGGGCGTGACATAGCGGGTGAGCAACGCGAGCGGCGCCTTGCAGGTCAGGTCGAGCTCGGCCTCGAGCGCCGGATGCGCCTGAACAAGGAGCTGCCGCAGGCGCGAGACGCGGCGTGTCTGGTCGGTGACCAGATCACGCCGCCTGCCGACCAGGAGACGCAGCGTCGCGGTGGCGTCGTCGTCTGGCTGAATGGGCCGCAGGTCTGGGCGGGTGCGCGTGAGGTCGGCAATGACGCGTGCGTCGGCCGGATCCGACTTGCGCTCCCCGCCGCGATAGCCGTGCGCGGCGCGGTTGACGGCGAGGCCTGGGACATGGCGAAGCGCCAGCCCATCAGCGAGCAGGATGGCCTGGAGGAAGGCGGCGATCGAGCCATCGACGTCGAGCCCGACGAGCACCGGTGCCGGCAGGGCGCGGAGCTCGGCCGACAGCGCATCGATCTCGTGTTGAGTGTTGCGGACGGCGCGGCTGAGCCGGACCTGGCCCGATACGTCGAGCGCACAGACCCAGTGAACGTCCTTGGCGACGTCGATGCCAACCCAGGTCGTCATGTCCACCTCCACGAGCCGTTTGCACGCCGCAGCCCCGGTCTCGCCGTCATCGCCTTACGAAGCCATGGTCGGCAGCGAGCAATCAGCGGTCGAACCCGGGCGGCGGTGCGGATGGCCCAGCGGCGAACGTCATCAACGACAGCCAGAGTAGCAGCCATGCCCGCACCGCCTGCGTCACCACAGACTGAACCAGCCCGCGGGGACGCGCATCAGCGCCGGAAGGCCGAGTAACCGGCCTCCCTGCACCTCGCGGGCCCGTCGCAAGGCGGGCCCGCATCTTCATGGAGGGACCGATGCGCGAGGATACCGCCGCGCTCGCGCGCCGCCTGGCCCGCAACGCCGAGGCTTACTGTCGGCACGACCTCTCCAACGGCCGGCGCGAGGGCCGCTGGTGGACCGTGGGCGATGTCGCGAACACGCCGGGGCGCAGCCTGTTCGTGCGGCTGCACGGGCCGGAGGCGGGCCGCGGCGCCGCAGGGAAGTGGAGCGACGCCGCGACGGGCGAGCATGGCGATTTGCTGGACCTGATCGCCCGGGCGCGCGGCCTCGACAGCCTGCGCGACGTGCTGGACGAGGCGCGGCGGTTCCTGAGCCTGCCCTCGCTGCCGCGACCTGAGCCGCGAGCGCCAGTCGCGGCCGGCTCGCCGGATGCGGCGCGCCGGCTGTTCCACGCCGGGCAGCCGATCAAGGGCACGCTGGCCGAGACCTATCTGCGCGCGCGCGGCATCACCTACCTGGACGACCTGCCCGCGCTGCGCTTCCACCCGCGCTGCTACTATCGCGCGGACGAGAACGCGCCGGTCGAGACGTGGCCGGCGATGCTCGCCGCTGTGACGGACCTCGATGGCATGATCACCGGCGTGCATCGCACCTGGCTCGCGCGCGATGGCAGCGGCAAGGCGCCGGTCGCGACGCCGCGGCGGGCGATGGGGCAGTTGCTTGGCAACGGCGTGCGGTTCGGCGTCGCGCAGGACGTCGTCGCAGTCGGCGAGGGTATCGAGACGATGCTGGCGCTTCGGTGCGTCTTGCCGTCGCTGCCGATGATCGCCGCACTGTCCGCAAGCCATCTTGCTGCGCTGGCCTTTGCGTCAGCGCTCCGCCGCATCTACATCGCCCAGGACAAGGATAAGGCGGGCAAGCACGCTGCGGCGACGCTCGCCGAACGCCCGGAACGGCACAGAGTCGACCTCGTGGTGCTGCGCCCACGCTCACACGACTTCAACGACGATCTGTGCCGCATGGGCCCAGCCGATCTAGCCGCATGGGTGCGCGTCCAGCTTGCACCTGAAGATGTAGCACACCTGCCGGCCACAGGGTCTTCCGCGCGAACTAAATCGAGGGGTTCTCAAATCGCCTGATGTCTGATTCAAGATGATCGCTGGCGAGGGAGGCCGGCAGACAGATGGGAGCAAATTCCGTTGATCTTCGCCGCCCTGCCTGTGACGCGGTCGTTGCAAACGGGCTGTCGCGCCGCAAGGCGTTGCGGCGATTTACCGCGCCCGGCAAACGCACTCCGGCCGTGCAGCGCGCCGCTCGCAAGGCAGGGCTCTCGGCGTCGCCAAGCCCGGTCGACCGGAGCTCGGACGCGCGACCGAGATCGAAGCGGTGACGGATGCGTTCACGCCGCTGACTATCGTCGATTATGCTGCGCGGGCGGCGTCGACCGACCTTCACAGCGATGGCGGGTCGCTTGCCTTTCCACTTCTCGGGCTCTTCGGCGAGACCGGCAGCTTGCTCAGCGAGGTGAAGAAGAAGCAGCGCGATCGCGCTTCCTATCGGGGCTACGCAGGCGCGGTCGTCGAGGAACTGGGTGACGTGCTTTGGTATCTCTCTGCAGTCGCCTCCCGGGCCGGTGTGCCGCTCACCGACGTCTTTGCCAAGGCGACTCCAGCGGCGAAGGCTGGCGCGCTGACGCTTGCCGCTTTGCAGCCGGACTTCTTGCCGCGAAGCGGAGAACCGACGGCGGCATTCGAACGGACGCTGCTAAAGCTCGCGAGCGCGGTTGGAACGCTGATCAGCGAGCATGATGGTGTGTGCCAGAGCCGCTCGGTATCGGCCGAGCGGCTCGCGAGCATCGCTCACACGCTGATCAAGGCGGCCGAGGAGGCGGGCGTCACCCTCGAGGCGGCTGCGATCAAAAACCTCGCGAAGATTGAGGATCGATGGCCCCGTGATCGGCGCTATCCGGAGCCGCTCGACGCGAGCGCCGAGCCGGAAGAGCGCCTGCCCCGGCAGCTGACGATCCAGGTATTCGAGCGGCAGGTGCGGGGCCGAACCTACGTGTTCCAGAGCTGCAATGGCATCAACATCGGCGACCGACTGACCGATAACGCCATGACCGCAGATGACTACCGCTTTCACGACGTCTTCCACTATGCCTATGTCGCGGTGCTGAGTTGGTCGCCCGTCATCCGCACGCTCTTCCGGCTGAAGCGGAAGTCCGAGCCGGAAGTCGACGAGGCGCAGGATGGTGCGCGCGCGATCCTGATCGAAGAGGGCATCACCACCTGGATTTTCGGCAAGGCGCTCGACCTTAACCTATTTGCCGACCTGAAGCCGGGGGATCTGCCGTTCGACCTGCTCAAGCACGTCCGCCAATTCGTCGCCGGCTACGAGGCCGAACAATGCCCGCTGTGGCTCTGGGAGGAAGCGATCCTCCAAGGCTATGCGGCGTTCCGCTTCCTGCGCGAGCACCGACGCGGGCGGTTGCTGATCAACATCAACAAGCACCAACTCTTGATCGAACCGCTGCCATGAACACGCCCCAAGCCTTCGCCGACGCGCTCGCCGCGATGTCGCTCAAGTCTGTCTTCAACCCCTACAGCGACAGCTGCCCGCTGCACGACCGCGAGGACGCGGCACGCGTGCGCAAACGCAACTTGGTCCTCTGTCTCGAAGCCGCGCTCGAAGTACAGGTCGATACGATCTGGATCGCGCGTGACCTCGGCTATCGCGGCGGCAGGCGAACCGGCGTGCCGCTGACCGACGAGGTTCACCTTGCTTCGGCGGGCTCGCTGCTGGGTGGCATCGCGCTGGACCGAGCCACCCGTGGTCCGGTTGTCGCCGAGCGCACCGCAGCGGTCGTTTGGCGCGTACTGGCGCGTATAGGCGCGCCCGTCGTGCTCTGGAACGTATTTCCGCTTCACCCCCATGAGGCTGACGATCCGCTGTCGAACCGCTGCCACAGCCGCACCGAACGGGACGCCACTTGGCCGTTCCTCGTGGCGCTGATCGATATGATCGCGCCGCGCCGAATTGTGGCGATCGGCCGCGAGGCTGGCCTAGCGCTGGCAGACATCGAGGTGCCTGTGATAACGGTGCGCCACCCAAGCTATGGTGGCCAGACGGAGTTCATCTCCAGCGTCAACGTCATCTACGGCCTGGACCATAAAGATGGGCCGCACCTGCCGCTCCTGGCGGGTCAGGGCTCGCGAGGCGCCGTCGTCTGATCGAATTGCGCGAGCAGCGCGTCGATCTCGCCGCGACGCGCCCGCCCGGGTTGATCAATCTTGGCGTGCGTCGACAGGACCGTGAGCGACCCGACTTTCAGACCTGTCTCACAGCCGACGAAGTGCATCAAGCGGCCGAGCCCGATCAGGTTGCCGAGTAGCTTCTCGATGTAGAAGTGGTTGCGGTACAGAGCTGTGAGCACCAGTGTCCGAGTCGGGTCAGGAATGACCTTGAAACTGAGGAAGCTCAAGCACTGACCGCCGTAGGGCGAATTGTCGACGTCGCGGACAGGATCGAACAGCGACAACTCGAACTTGTTGAGCGCCCGGACCTCCTCGTTGCGCATCCGCTCGATGATGTCCCAGAGCTGGTTCGGCGGCTGGCCGACCGCCACCGGGTAGGCAATCATTCGCTCAAAATAGTAACCTGACCAACGTTCGCCGCGACGCACCTTCGGCAAAACCTGCTTCTCGAACACCTCGAAGAACGCGGGCGCCTTGTGCCGGCGATAGAGCGAAGCGGGAAAGATGGTGTTGGCGACGGTGTCAACAGGCTTGGCACGTTCGGTGAGGAAGGCATCGACCATGGCGATGCCGGGATGCGCGACCGTCGCATCGGCAACGGGGTCGGCAACGTCGATCACTACATTATACGCGTTGCGCCCACGAGCGGCGTCGACGCGCCGCACCGCCTCGCGCCACGCCGTGGCGCAATCAGGCTGCGACGGGATGGGCAGATACATCGACATTCTCCGTAAGCACCGCCGCGGCGAACAGGCGCGGGACGAGGAAGCTTTCAGTCAGCCAGGCATATCCGGCGGCCTGCCATCCCGGTCCCCAGCTGTTGCGGATCAGGGCAACGCGCTCGCTGCCGACTGTGCCATGCCCCACGGCGATTACCGCGTGGCGCCGGGCGGGCTCAGGCGTCTCGCCGGTCGCCGGACGGATCACGGCGCCGGCGGCGGCCGCATAGAAGCTGTGCGACAACATCATAAGCAAGATCATGGGGCGATCGGCGTCGAGCTCGGCGACAATCGCATCGATTGAGGCGGCCTGCGCTGCCCCGGCGCGTCGAAATCGCGAGCCAACGTCGGTGGGCGGCAACCAAGCCGCAGGATCGGTCGGAGTCGCCGCCAAGTAAGGCCAACCGGCTTCCTCGGGTTGACCGTCATGTTGTAGCGCCGCGAGCATGGCTGATAACACCGCGCCGCTGTCGGGCGGCCGCCCAGCGCGGCGTTGCGCGTGGTAGAAGGCGAACTCACAGGACAATGGCGACCATCCCGGGCGCAGCGCCGCGTGCGCATCGCTTGCGGCGAAGGCTAAGCAGGTAGGCCGCGGACCCTGGTTGCGGATTTTGCCGAGCGTGGCCCGCAGATCTTTCAGAACGGCGACACCGGTCATGCGGCTTCGAGCAGCCTCCGCCGTTCGGCGCGTGACAGGCCTTCCTCCTCAGGACCCGTCAGGTCGAAATCAAGCTGCCATCGCGAAAGCGGATCGGTCTCCCACGGCCGCCGCTCGTCGAGCTGCAATGAGCCCCGACGGTCCTCGCCGGGCGCCGCCGTGACCCGGCGAACGACTGGACCTCCGATGCCATCGCCGTCGATTGCTTCGAGTGCGTCCCGGACGACCGCGAACCCACTAGACTTCAACTGGTCGATGTTCCAGAGATAGCCGCCGCCGCTATGCTCCTTGAGCCGAAGCACGAACAGGTCGTTGCGGCTGCCGTCGATCCGTGTGCCCGCGTCGCGCTCGGTCAACAGCCAGACGTCGCCGCGATAATCTTGAGGCCGATAATCCTCGAGCAGCGCGACCTTAAGCTCGCGTGGCGGAGTCTGCTGCAGCTCACGCGCGAGTGCAGGGTCTATCAGCCGATGCCGCACCAAAGTCCAGCAGGTCGCCTCGTAGCTCGCGCCCAAGCGCAGCGCGAGTTGGTATACACGGTTCGGCCGGCGGAAGTCGTCGACCGTCCAGCCTTGGCGGGCGGAGTGCAACTGGATGAGCCAGCGCGGCATCATGAACTCGACCGCGAAGGCGTCCGCCTCCACTTCCTGGAAGTCCTCAGCCGGTGCGCTGGCCATTGGCATGCGCCGAAGGATGCTCTCATCGTCGAGGCTCGGCTCGTGCCGCATCGTGAAGTGGCCGAGCTCGTGCGCGGCGGTGAAGCGCTGGATCGCCATCGGCCTTTGCGTCGTCACCAGCACACCCGGAACCGGGTCGATCAGGAACGCACCCAGCAATCCTTGGAGCGGTCGCAAGAGGAGCGGTAGGTCGATCGCCTGAATGGCTCCGAACACATCGACATTGCCGCCACCGGCTTCTATCGCGGGACGGAGACCGAGGCGCTGATGCAAGCGCGACGCGGCCTGCGTTCCCGCCCGCACCGCGCCAGCATAAGTGGCCGCCGCCATCCGCTTCAGCCCTGTCCGGTACGCGCCCGAGTGCGGAGGTAATCGGCGAAACGGCCGAGCTCGTCACGATCCTGCTGTGACAATGCCGCCGCCCGGCGCGCAAGATGCGCGACATCGACCGGCAAGCTCGCTGCGGCCTCGTCTTCACCGGTGAAATATCCCACCGGCTGTCGATAGAGCTTGGCGAGACGGCCGAGCTCGATCGCTTCGACGCGGCGCTGGCCGTTCTCGATGTCGGTGAGCGCCGTGCGCGGAATCTTTAAATACGTCGCCACTTCCTCCTGCTTCAGCCCGAGATATTTGCGCGCCTCGCGCAGGCGTTCGCCGAGACGGCGACGCTCAGCATCGTCGGAGTCTTGACGAAGTGCGACCTGGGTCACGGCTTGCCTCCTTTTCGTTTATTCCACTGTGCCTCGATCCGCGGCAAAAGCTGCGCCAGCGCGCTGTCGACCGAACCGTAGCCGCCGCTGCGCACGACGCTGTCCGGCAACTCGAAGCCGACAATCGGCTCGATCTTGCAAAGGATCGAGACGACGACCAGCGAATCCACCTGGAACGCGGTCTTGGCGATATCGGTCGCGGTCGCCGGCAGCGCGCTGCCTTTAATCTCGGCCTCCGCCTTGACCGCTTCGAGCAGCTCGTTGCGCAAGCCGGCCTCGACAGCCGCCGCGGGAAACGGTGCCGTTACACATGGGGTGACGGGACGGGCGAGCGCGGCGACTGCCATGTGTGTCTTTCCAGAACTCAGCGCTAACATAATGTCGGATTTACCGACATACAAGCGGGTCCGCGCAAGACGGCTTCGGATGAAGCTCGTGGTGCGCAGACGCGGTCGGCGATCAGCCAGTGCTCCTCGCTGCCGCTGCGCCCAGGTCCTTCGTTCCAGCGATCGGGCCGAAGCCGGGCCCTCCCCGCAACGCCGTCGCGCAGCTTTCTTCCCCGCGGCCCTGACGGGCCGCTTCCTCGCGAGGCAAGAAAGCCGCGCGCCGCCGTCCTCCGCTGCGCTGCGGCCCCCAGGTTCCGGCATGCGCCTTCGCCTGCGGGTGCCGGTCCGTCCCGCCCCCGGCCGGGTGATCGCCACGAAGGCCGCGATGGGCGCGGCCCGTGACAGCGAGGACCCGGCCATGACCGACCGCTTCGACGACGCCGAACCCACCCACGCCGCCTGCGCCACCGCGCATCTGCTCGACGAGCTCCAGCTCCACGGCTACCGCCCCAACGCCTCCGAGCCCGACCCGCGGCCGCTGCCCGATCCCGACCGCCTCTCCGGCGCCGTGGCCGACATCTTTGACGCCCTGGTCGCGAGTCTCGGCGAGACGCCCCTCGAGCCCGACCTGTCAGACCTGCTCTGGTCGCTGGTCAACCTCTTCCATCGCGGCATCGACCGCATCGGCCGCGAGCTCGACACCAACGAGGCCGCGCAGCAGCGCTCCCAGCGCGAGCAGGACGGCTCCGAGGTCCGCTCCGTCGAGCTGGAGCGCCTCCTCACCCAGGGCCTCACGCTCATCGAGCGCCGCAATGCCTTCGAATTCCTCCGCGACGCCGCGGCCGAGCACTTCGAGCAGCACACCGGCTCTGCCTGGCGCCCGCGCACGGGATCGATGGTGAGCCGCCGCACGATGACCGCGGCGATGATCGACAGCCGCGACTTCCTCGCCGCCAGGCGCCGCGCCGAGACCGAACCGCTGCTGCCTGCGGGCGTGCGCATCGCCTTCGCCGGCGGGGTCGAGTGCAACGACCACCAGCGCATCTGGGCCGCGCTCGACCGTGTGCACGCGAAGCACCCCGAGATGGTGCTGCTGCATGGCGGCACGCCGAAGGGCGCCGAGCGCATCGCCGCCTGCTGGGCCGACCAGCGCAAGGTGCCGCAGATCGTCTTCAAGCCGGACTGGCACCGCCATGCCAAGGCCGCGCCCTTCAAGCGCAACGACGCGCTGCTCGAGAACCTGCCGATCGGCGTCATCGTCTTTCCCGGCTCGGGCGTCACCGACAACCTGGCCGACAAGGCCAGGCGCCTCGGCATCCCGCTCTTCGACTTCCGCGGGGGCGGCGGGTAGCGCCGCCCGCACGACGATGCGCTCGCGCAAAGGCGATCCGCTGGGCGCCCGCGATCCGCTACAATCGGGGCGCATCATCGCGCCTCGACCGGGGAGGGTCGCATGACGCTGGGTGTCATCGTCAGCCTGTTCGGCCTCGGCACGATGCTCGTGCTGCTGTTCACGCTCGCCATCTACGCGGTGCCGTTCTTCGTCGGGCTGACGGTCGGCATATGGGCGTTCGAAACGGGCGCGGGCGTGATCGGCGCGGTGCTGGTCGGCCTCATCGCAGGCGTGGTCGCGCTGTTCGCCGCGCAGCTGCTCTTCGCCTCCGTGCGCTCGCTTGCGCTGCGGGCCGTCATCGCGCTGCTGTTCGCCTCACCGGCGGCCGTGGCCGGCTACCAAGCGGTGCTCGGGATCTCGACACTGCTCGTGCCGTCGGAGGCCTGGCGGCACGTGTTCGCGGCGATCGGCGGCCTCGTGGTGGGTGTCTCCGCGGCAGTGCAACTGGCTGCGTTCGCGGGCGCCGGCGCCCAGCCGAGGCAGGTCACCGCTGGCCGTCCTGACGCGGAGTTTGCCGAAGGGGTGGGACCGGATCAGCCTCGCCTGCCATCGCCCTCTACGGCACGCCTGCCTGCGCCGTCATCGGGATCGCGCGGCTGATCCGAAAGAGAGCGGCCCTCGTCGAGGACATCCACGCCACGCCCCATCCAGCCGGCATGATGCGCTACCGGGCCAGCGTTTCGCCTTCCCTGTTCCGGCCGGCCCCTCCGTTGTGCACGCCATCGACGCCGAGACTGCGATGCCTGGTTCCTCGCGCTTGTGCCGTGCGCGGCGACAGTCGCCTGCTGTCTCCGTGGTCCGTCCGGTGTCGCGCTGCCACGCTGCCTCGGATGGCCTGATCTGGCCGAGGGACGGCTGACGCCTCGGGCGCCTCGGCCGCAACGGCGCCGGTGCGACTTTCTTCCCCTGGCCTGCGGCCATTCCTCGCGAGGCAAGAAAGTCTCCCAGCCCCGTCCTCCGCTGCGCTGCGGCTCCTGCGGAGTGCGTCGGCGCCCGCCCCCGGCCGGACGATCGCCATCGAGGCCGCGATGGGCGCGGCCCGATCGACAGACAGGAGACAGTCATGGCGACCATTGGCACCTTCACCCGCACCGGCGACGGCTTCACCGGCACGGTCTCGACGCTCACCCTCGACGCCAAGGTCCAGGTCCGGCCTGCGGAGAAGAGCAGCGACAAGGCCCCCGACTTCCGCATCTTCGCCGGCCGCGCCGAGATCGGGGCGGCGTGGAAGAAGACCTCGAACGAGGGCCGCGACTACCTCTCGGTCAAGCTCGACGACCCCTCCCTGCCGGCGCCGATCCTGGCGAACCTCTTCGAGATGGAGGGCGGCGAGTTCGAGCTGATCTGGTCCCGCCCCAACGGTAACCGCAGCAGGGAGTGAACGGCCAACGGCGCCCCGCCCGGGAGGGCGGGGCGCGTCCGCTCCGAGTCGTTATCACCTGTTAAGATTGACCCTTGACGCGTCCGGACGGTCGACTTTAACATGTGTTATATGGCGACCGCGGACATCTATCCAGACGACATCCGGCAGCTCAGAAAGAGCCTTGGCCTGACCCAGGCGGCGTTCGCGGCCTTGCTTGGCGTTACCAATGTTACCGTCAGCCGCTGGGAGTCCGGAGCGTTCGTCCCCGACAAACGGGCCGTCACCGGGATCAAAGCCCTCGCCGACCAGAACCGCGTCAAACCCGAAATCCCGTCTGGCCCAGCCCGTACGCCGGCGCTCGATTATACCGCCGACCCCAACGCAGTAGCAGCCGTCGCTGAGGCCGCGCGCCTGTCTTTTGGGCACCTCGCCAGCCCTACCTTCGCCACCGAGGTCTCGCTGATCGACCCGCTGCCTCACCAGCGGGTCGCGGTCTACGAGCATCTTCTCGCGCAGTGGCCGCTTCGGTTCCTGCTCGCCGACGACGCCGGGGCTGGCAAGACGATCATGACCGGTCTCGCGGTCCAGGAGCTTCGAACGCGTCGCCTTGCACGACGCGTCCTCGTCGTCGCGCCGGCCGGACTTCTCGGCAACTGGGAGCGAGAGATGCGGTCTCTCTTCCGCATCCGCGCCAAAGCGATCCGCAGCGCAGACCTCGCGCGTGGCAATCCATTCCTCGGACCCGAGTCAGATTTCATCGTCGTCAGCATCGACACGCTGCGGTCGCCACGGATGTTCGACGCGCTGCGTCAGGCCGGTGCCGGCGGACACCCCTACGACCTCGTCGTGGTGGACGAGGCACACAAGCTCGCGGCCGACCGCGACCCCGATATGCGCGTCATCAAGCGCGAACGCTACTTGCTGGGCGAGGCGCTGGCTGGGACGCCCAGCAAGCCCGAGTGGGACCTCGGTTGGAAGGCCCCGTCGCTGCTTCTCCTGACGGCCACGCCACACATGGGCAAGGAATACCCCTACTTCGCGCTGTGGCGCCTGCTCGATCCGGACTCCTTCACCACGCCAGAAGCCCTCCGGGCGTTCCCGCCCGACCGGCGCGCGCGCCACTTCATCCGGCGCACCAAGGAGGAGATGGTCACCCTCGATGGCCGACCGCTATATCCGGCACGCCGGTGCGACACGCTCGGCTTCGATCTCTCGCCGCCGGAACGCGATCTGTACGACGGCGCGACCAGCTACATCCGGACACTCTACAACAGCGCCTCCGGCCTCAACCGCTCCGCAGCGCGGCTAGCGATGGCGGTGTTCCAGCGTCGCCTGGCCAGCTCCACCGCTGCACTTCGCGCGTCGCTTCGTCGGCGGTCCGAGCGCCTGTCTGCCATGATCGCACTGGTTGAGGCCGACGGCCCCGAGGCTCTCCAGCGCGCGCAGGACATTGCCGCGCGGCGCGCGACGGACCAAGGCGATCTGCTCGACCGCACGACGGCCGACGAAGACGCGGCCGACGGCGGCGAGGCGCACGAAGCCGCAGAGGCGACCGCGCTCGACGCGACCACCGCAACGACACTCGCCGAACTGATCGTCGAGCGAGACACGGTGGACGATCTTGTCCAGCAGGCCGACGCGATCCTCAAACGCGGCAACGAAGCGAAGTTCGACAAGCTCCTCGAAACGATGCGTGATCCACGCTTCCGGGACGAGAAGCTGCTCATCTTCACCGAACACCGCGACACGGCGAACTACCTGTCCGACCGGCTGGAGGCGATCGGCTACACCGGCCAGGTGGCCCAGCTCCATGGCGGGATGGACTACGTTGAGCGAGACCGCCAGGTGGCGTCGTTCCGCACGCCGCATGCCGATGGCGGGGCGAAGTACTTGGTCGGCACCGATGCCGCGGGCGAGGGCGTGAACCTTCAGTTCTGCTGGCTGATGGTCAACTACGACATCCCGTGGAATCCGGCTCGACTCGAGCAGCGGATGGGCCGCATCCACCGCTACGGCCAGAAGAAGGACCAGGTGTTCATCGCCAACCTCGTCGCGTCCGACACGCGCGAGGGGCGGGTGATGGGCACGCTGCTGCGCAAGCTTGAGGAAATCCGGCAAGCGCTCGGCTCCGACAAGGTGTTCGACGTGATCGGGCGCCTGTTCGAAAACGTGCCCCTGCGGACCTATCTCGAACGCTCCATGGAGGGCGAGGACGTCGCCGAGACGCTCGGCGGTCAGCTAACGTCTGAGCAAGCGCGCGCGCTGCTGGCCCGAGAGCGAGCCGTCTATGGTCCGGGCGGCGACGTGAAGTCGCTGCTGCCCCGCATGCAGGAGGATATCGAGCGCGAGCGCTACCTGCGCCTCATGCCGGGCTACATGCAGTCGCTGGTGGAGCGGGCCGCGCCGCTGCTTGATCTGCGGATGGTGCCCGACGCGGCCGGTGCCACCTTCCACCTCGCAGCCTCCGCTCGGGGCGCGCTCGACCCTCTGACGTCGGCGCTGGAAAGCTATCCGGCCGAGCTGCAGGACCGCATGACCTTCATCCGTCCCGGTCCCGGTGAGGCGGCCATCTGGCTGCATCCTGGGGAGCCTGTCTTCGACGCGCTCGCCGAGCGGATCGGCGCGCGCTTTGGCAACGAGGCGCTGCGCGGCGGCGTCTTTGTTGATCCGACGGCGACCGAGGACTGGCTCTTCCATCTCGCGACGGTGCCGATCCTCGGCGGGCCGGACCGGCGCTTGATCGACCTCCGCCTCGTGGCACTGAGGCAGCTGGCGACTGGCGCCATCGAGCCTTGCGCCGTGGAGCATCTGCTGCTGCTCCGCCCGGCCCCCGGCCTAGCGCCGGGTGCTTACCAAGCGGCGCGCGCCTCCCGCATGCTGGCCGAGGATGCCGCGCGCTACCTGCGCGAGATCGAGGCTGTGCGAGTGATCGGCGAGCATCGCGATCGGTTGCTCGCCGACCTATCCGAACGGCGCCGCCTGGTCGCGGTTGGCTTTGGCCAGCACGAGGTCGAACTCCTCCGCCGGCGCAAGAGCCTGAAGGAGGCCGTCGAGGCTGGCCGCGCGCAAGCGACAATGGAGTTCGAGGCGGTGAAGGGCCAACTCGCGGCGCTGACGGCCGCGCGCGAGGCGAAGCTTGCCTACATCGACGCCGAGCCGGACGCCATTGCGCTCGGCGACATCCGTTTCCTCGCCCACGCCCTGGTAGTCCCCTCCTTCGACGCCGCGGAGAAGGAGCAGTACGAGGAGCGAATCGAAACCGCGGCGATGCGCTTCGCCATGGCCTACGAGAAATCCTTCGGCGCGGCAGTGCGCGATGTGTCGAAGCCCGCACTCGCACGGTTGGCCGGCCTCGGCGACTGGCCAGGCTTCGATGTCCTCTCTCAGCGTGATGCCGAAGGCAACCGCTGCATCGAGGTGAAGGGGCGGGCGGGCACCGGCGACGTCGCGCTCCAGGCGAACGAATGGGCAAAGGCCGCCAACCTGCGCGACTGCTACTGGCTCTATGTCGTGCTCGGCTGCGCCTCGGCCTCGCCGACACTGCTCCGCATCCAGGACCCCTTCGGCCGTCTCACCGGTGCACACAGGGGCGGCATGACGCTTCGCCTCGGCGATCTGCGCGCCGCCGCAGAACAGGATTGACCCCGCCATGACCAAGCGCCTGATCGAGACCGCCTTCCCCCTCGCCGAAGCCTCGGCCGCGTCGCTGCACGAGAAGAACATGCGGCACGGCCATATCTCGACGCTGCACCTGTGGCCAGCGCGCCGGCCGCTGGCTGCCAGCCGTGCTGCCATAGCCGCGGCGCTGCTGCCTGATCCGGGCAATGACGAGGCGCGCAACGAGGTGGTGCGCAAACTCGGGGGCCGCCTCGTGAAGAAGACCAAGGCCGCCGGTGCCGGTAAGGAACAGGCGAAGCTGGAGGCCCAAGGCGGCATTCTGTGGTGGGGCAGCGAATCCGGTCCCGACCTCGCATGGTTCCGCGACCGCATCCGCGCGGCGCATGGCGGCCGCGCGCCGCGCGTGCTGGACCCCTTCGCCGGCGGAGGGGCGATTCCGCTGGAGGCGCTGCGCCTGGGCTGTGAGGTGGAGGCGCGCGACCTGAACCCGGTCGCGTGGTTCATCCTGAAATGCACGCTGGACTACCCGCAGCGCATCGGCGGCGAGCGGCGGCCCTTGCCATCCTTCGCGCTGAAGGACCGCGCGTTGATGGACGCCTTCCTCAAGGCGCACGGCTTCACCGGTGCGCGCCTGGCCTCGGCGATCGCGCGCGCTGCCGGCGACGACCCGACAACCGACATGTTCCAGGACCCGGCACGGCCCTGGTTGCGGGCGGATCTTGGCTGGCATGTGCGCGCCTGGGGCGGCTGGGTGCTGGATCAGGCGCGTCGCGGGCTGGCCGCTCGCTACCCGACCTATGCCGAATGGACCGTCCCGGGCGCGGCGGGGCGGATCGGCGCCCGACCGCCGGTGCTGCTGACGCCGGATACGGCTGGCCAGGTCAGCCCGGCGGCCTTGAACGCCGGGATGTCGCCTGCCGATCTGGCTGACGCGCGCAATCCCCGCTGGTTGGCCACGCCGACGGTGGCGTATCTCTGGGCACGCACGGTGCGCTGCAAATCCTGCCGCGCCAGCATTCCCCTGCTCAAGACGCGATGGCTGTGCAAGAGGGAGGGCAAGCGGGTACGGCTGGCTATGGAGCCGAACGCCGCGCGCGACGGCGTGACCTTCCGCGTCGAGTCCGACGTGCCGCTGCAGGGGAACAGCGCCGCCGCGCGGCGCGCGGCGGACAAGGCGCTGGGCGGCGGCACCATGTCTCGCGCCGGCGCGAAGTGCCCGTGCTGCCCGGCGCAGATGACGATGGAGGAAATCCGCTTCGAGGGACAGGCGAAGCGGCTCGGCGCGGTGATGACGGCTGTCGTCGTCGATGGCACCGGGAGCAAGGAATACCGAGACCCAACGCCGCACGAGCTGGAGTCCGCGGCGGTGACCGACGCGGATTTGGCGGCGGCATTCGCGTTGATCCCGTTCGGCTCTCCAGACGAGCCGACGCCGAAGGGCGGCGGCGGTGCAGCTCGTGCATTCTCGGTGGGCGGCTACGGCCTGACGAAATGGTCCGACCTGTTCGCGCCGCGCCAACTGCTCGCGCTGGCCACGCTGACGCGTCTCGTCCGCACGGTAAAGGAAGCCGCTCTCGAGGCGGGGTACCCGGAGACCTGGGCCGAGGCGCTGTGGGCCTACCTCGCGCTCGCCAATGACCGGCAGGCGGATTTTGGTAGCGCGCTTGCGACTTGGACGCTGCTTCGCGAGACGATCCGGGGCACATTTGGCCGCTTCGCGCTGCCAATGGTCTGGGACTTCACCGAGGTCAACCCCTTCTCGGGCGTCACCGGCGACTACGGCGGTGCGGTCGAATGGATAGGCAAGGTCTGCTCGCACCTCGCCGCTATTCCCGCTGACGGGACCCGTCCGGCCGTCACGCGGGGCAGCGCCATGGCCATCGAAGGACAGTTCGACGCCGTCGTCACCGATCCGCCCTACTACGACGCGATTCCGTATTCCGACCTGATGGACTTCTTCTACATCTGGCTGCGCCGCGCACTGCACGGCATGTCGGCGGAGACGGATGCCGCCTTCAACGAGCCACTCGGGCCCAAATGGGACCACGCCGCGAAGGATGGCGAACTGATCGATGACAGCAGCCGGTTTGGCGGCGACCGCGCGGCCAGCAAGCGCAACTTCGAGGACGGCATGGCGGCCGTGTTTCGGCGCTGCCATGCTGCGTTGAAGCCGGACGGTGTGCTTGTGATCGTCTTCGCCAACAAGAGCCCGGATGCCTGGGAAACCCTGGTCGGCGCGATTATCCGGGCCGGGTTCGTCGTGGATGGCAGCCTACCGATCCAAACTGAGCGGAGCGCCCGAAACCGCTCGATCAACTCGGCGGCGCTTTCGTCTTCCGTATGGCTCGTCTGCCGCAAGCGGCTTGCGACCGCGAAGCCCGGCTACGATCGCCCGGTGCTCGCCGCCATGCGGGCCAACATCACCGAGCAGATGCGCCGCTTCTGGGACGCGCACATCCGCGGCCCCGACTTCCTCTGGGCCGCCACCGGGCCGGCGCTCGAAGCCTACAGCCGCCATCCGGTGGTGCTCCGCGAGGCCACCACATCCGGCGAGAAGCAGGCGATGCCGGTGGACGAATTCCTGCGCGAGGTGCGGCGCCTGGTCGTCGAATTCGCCGTTGGCCGGGTCCTCCGCGAGGACGGCAGTGCCGATGAAGACGCCGCCGCGCTGGACGACATCACCAGCTACTACCTGCTGCACCGCCAGTCCTTCGGCATGGCGGACACGCCCGTCGGCGCGGCCATTCTCTACGCCATGTCTTGCGGCCTTTCGGACGCCGAGCTTGCCGACCGCTGGGAGATCTTGGCCCGCGGCAAGGCGAAGGCCCCATCAGGAAACGGCGGCGAAAGCGGCGACGATGTTGGTGAGGACGACACCGACGATGCGGAGGGCACCGACGACGATGATGCTGATGATGCCGAGGAAGCCGACGAAAGCAGCGGCGGCGGCAGCACCGTGCGCCTGCGCCCTTGGTCCGCCCGCACCCGCAAGGCGCTTGGCCAGGAAGGCATCGGCGACCGCCCTGTGCCGCTGATCGATCGGCTGCACCGCATCATGTGGCTGTGGAAGGCCGGCGACGCTGGGAAAGTGGATGCCTACCTGGCGCAATCCTCCCTCGCGCGCGACCCGCTTTTCGCCGAACTCGTGCAGGCGGTGATCGAGCTGGCCCGGCGCGACGCCAAGGCTGATGAGCTCACGCTGCTGGAAGCCATCAGCAATCACATCCAGTCGCGCCAGGGCATCGCCGCCGCCCGGCAATCGACAATGTTCTGAGCGCAGGGCAAGGAAAACCAACGATGGCTCCGAGCACGATCAAGCCCTGGCCTGAACTCGTCCGCCTCCGCCCCGAGGTCCGCGACGGCGCCCTCTCGATGGAGGAGTTCGCGGCGAACCTCTACGACGTGATGGCGCAGACGGGACAGCGGCCGCTCTACGAAGATCCCGCGCGCTTCTTCTCGCTCACCTACGCCACGCCGGCGCTGCGCGAAATCGCGGCCGCTGTCGCCGAGCGCCTCCGCGGAGCGAGCGCGAAGGGTATCCGCCAACTCGAGATGACTTATGGTGGTGGCAAGACCCACACCATGGTCACGCTGACGCATCTTGTCCGTGATCCGGCAGCACTGCCCGCCCTGCCCGCGGTGCAGGAATTCGAAAGCAGCATGGGCGGCAAGGCGCCGCGCGCACGCGTCGCCGCCGCGTGCTTCGACAAGATCGACGCGGAGCTTGGCTGCCCGGTCATCGCGCCGGATGGCACGAAGCGCTCACTCTTCCAGCCGTGGAGCCTCATTGCGTGGCAACTCGCCGGCGCGGACGGGCTGCGCATGATGCGAGCCGACGGCAAGGATGAGGAACGCGACACGCCGCCATCCGACCTCGTGCTGGAGGATCTGCTCAACGTGCCCGCGAAGGCGGGGCTCGGCGTGCTGCTGCTCATGGACGAGGTGATGATGTGGGCCTCGGACCGCGCCAAGCACCCGCAGTCCGGCGACTACTTCTTCACGCAGTTCGAGAATTTTCTGCAGTCGCTGACGCAGGCCGTGGCGAAGGTACCGCACTGCGCGCTGGTGGTGTCGTTGCTCGCCTCCGACCCCAAGAAGGACGATACGCGCGGACGGGAGCTGCTGGCGCGCATGTCTGCCATCCTGAAGCGCACCGAGGACGAGGCCTTCCTGCCGGTCGGCCGCGATGACGTGGCGGAAGTGCTGCGTCGCCGCCTGCTTGATCCCGACACGGTGCAGAACAAGGAGGCGTTCCGCGCGAACGTCGTCGCGGCGGTGCGGGCGCTGGCCGCATTGGATCCGGACTTCGCCAAGACGCCTGCGCTGCGCGCCGAGAAGGAGAAGGCGTACCTGGAGGCGTTTCCCTTCGACCCCGCCCTGATGGACGTGTTCTACAGCAAGTGGACGAGCGGTCTGCCCCTGTTCCAGCGCACGCGCGGCGTGCTGCGCACCTTCGCGGTTGCCTTAAAGGAAGCGGAAGCCTGGGACACTTCGCCGATCGCCGGGGTCTCGGTGCTGCTGCCGCCACCTGGGCAGGCCGCGTTGGGCACGGCCTTGCGCGAGCTCGCCGGCGTGGCACGGACGAGCCAGACCGAAGGCGAGCCTCAGACTTGGACCAGCATCATCGAGAAGGAGTTGGACTTCGCGCGCGCTGTGCAGGACGCACACGGCAACCTCGCCAATCGGGAGCTCGAAGCTTCGGTGTTGGCAACCTTCCTGCACTCCCAGCCGCCCGGGAAGCGAGCGGCGCTGTCCGACCTGAGAGCGATGGTGGGTGCCGGAAAGCCGGATGCGATCACGCTCGGCAAGGCGCTTGGGGAATGGGCCGGACGCTCCTGGTATCTGGACGAGGAGGATCTCGCGAGCGGCGCCGAACGGCCAGACGGCACGCGCGAGCTTCCGCGCACCTGGCGAATGGGCGATCAGCCCAACCTGAAGCAGATGCACGATGACGCACGGCAGTTCCGCGTCTCCGATCCCGTCGTCGAGGAGAAGCTGCTTGAGCTTGTACGTGCCGACGCGAAGCTGAAGGCGGGCGCGGGGCCCGGCACGAAGTCGCACATGCTGCCGGCTGGGCCCGGCGACGTAACCGACGATGGCGAATTCCACTTCGCGGTGCTTGGCCCGAGCGCAGCCTGCGAATCCGGCAAGCCGTCGGCGGAGGCCGTGCGCTTCATCGACCAGACGACGGGCGCCGACAAGCCTCGCGTTTCGCGGAACGCGCTGGTGCTCGCTGTTCCTTCGGCCATCGGCCTCACTGCTGCTCGTGACCGGGTCCGCGACCATTTGGCTTGGCTAGAGGTCAGGAAATTGCTCGCGGGGCAGCCGGCGGACGCGTTGCGTTCGGCCAAGCTTCAGGCCGGCCTGAAGACGTCAGAGGACGAGATGCGGCGCGGCGTGCGGCAGGCATGGTGCATCGGTGTCGCCACTGCCGCCGACGACACGGTAAAGGCGTTCAAGGTTACCCTCGATGAGAACAAGACGCTGTTCCAGTCGATCAAGGAGGACAAGGACGCACGCATCCAGGAGACAGCGCTCGATCCGGATCTCATCCTGCCGGGCAGCACCTACGACCTCTGGCGTGAAGAGGAGCCGTCGCAGCGCGTGAAGACGCTGGTTGGCGCGTTTTTCGAACGGTCTAAGTTGCCGAAGATGCTACGCCGAAAGGAATTGCTCGACACGGTGGCGAATGGTGCCGAGCAGGGCCGCTTCGTGCTCCGCCTGCCACGGCCAGATGGCAGTGTGCGCACCTGGTGGCGTGAACGCCCGGAGGACGCTGTCCTTGCCGAAGCAGGGCTCGAGGCGGTTCAGGCAGTCCATGCCGAGCTCGCTGAGCTTCCTGCAAGGCTGCTGCGCCCTGGCGTGCTCCCGGCTCTCGATTTTTCTGCGGGCGTGAAGGTGGCGGACCTGTTGGCGTATTTCGGTGGCGGCCACTCGCTGTCCGTGAAACAGACGGTTGGCGGCGTCGAGTACGACGAGATCGTAGCGATACCAAAATGCACCGAAGCCAAGGTTCTCGGGGCCGTCGCTCCTGCTGTTCAGGCGGGCTATCTGTGGGTGACCAATGGCCCGATGTCGTTCTGCGGCGAGGAACCGCCTGCTGGCGCTGTCGGAAAGACTGCTGTTCTCCGGGTTCCACCATCGCCAATCCCGCTGACAGCGCTGACCCCCGAAGCACTGCCCGATGCGTGGAGCGGAGACAAAGCTACCGTCCTTGGACTTCACAACGCAGCATCGGCGAGTTTTGCGCCGGCGGGAGCAGTGCTGCCTTGGTCGGTCGTGTCGAAAGCTGTCAATGACGCGCTCAATGCGCGCTACCTGGAACTCGTGCCGGGCGGCGCTGTTGCGTGGCCGTGCGAGGCCCAAGCTGCCGCGCTCGTCGAAGTGCGTCTGCCCGTGGTCGGTGAAGCGAGGGACAATCCTGGATCGAACGCACCAAACGAGGGTGTGCCCGGTTTCGCCGAGGCTCGACCAACCGGTTTTGAGCCGGCAATCGGTGTAGCCCGCATCGATAGCGCTGGACTTGCCGCGCTGGCTGATGCGCTTGCCGACGTCCAGGCGGTGGTGGCGGCCTATGGTACGACGCTCGTCTTCAGGGTGTCAGTCGAGGCTGCCGGGCTGCCACCTGAAGCGCGCGCGCAACTCCGAGGCGAGCTCGCGAAGGTCGTTCCGGGTTTCGATACGTGAATAGAGCGGCCGTTACCGACCATCGGAGCCGCGCGGAATGGGGCCTTTCCGCACTCCCCCGCGCCGCATCGGCCTTGCCGGCTCACCCTCGCCATCGGGCTTAACCAGCGCCACGTGGCTCACGCCCAGCGCGCTGGCGAGCTCGAACAGCGTCACCACCGTCGGATTGCGCGTGCCGCGTTCCAGGCTGCTGAGGTACTGCTGGCTGAACCCGGACCGCTCGGCAAACACTTCCTGCGTCAGGCCCTTCTCCAGCCTGATCCGACGCACGTTCCTCCCCACCAGCCGGCGCATATCCATGCCGACACGGTCGGGTCGTTACATACTTTGAGTTTATCTTCCATAGTGTGTAATTCGCGCGCCCGCGCTCCCATGTAGCGCTCCGTATGGCGCTCGCAGCACTGATGGGTGACTCTGCGGCGACAACGCGATGAGACGCCGGCAGAGGGAGGCGCCTGAATGACCGCCGCGAAGATCCTCGAGACCCCACCCGACGAACCGCGCGTCACGGCCTATGACTTGGCGCACAAGCTCCTCTACCTCCGCCTGCTGGATGCCGCCGCCGAGGGGGCCGACTGGCGGGAAGTCGCGCGCATCGTCCTGGGCCTCGACCCCGATCGCGACCCCGACCAGGCACGGCGAATCCACGACAGCCATCTCGCTCGTGCCCGCTGGATGACCGAGGCCGGCTACCGCGATCTGCTGCGCGACGGCTCGACCAACTGACCGGCGTTGCGCCGGCGGCAACACGCGTTGCCCGCCGCGCGTCTCCAACAATTCGCCCGCTGGTCCCATCTCTCCGGATGCTGCGCGCGGAGCGTTCGCTCCGCCCTTTGCCGGAGCCTTGCCATGCCGTCGCGAGACTGGCGGTCGGCGGCCGCCTACGCAGAGCTGGAGAACGCCTCGGCGCGTGAGCTCGCCTGGGAGTTCCTCCGGCGCAACCCGCGCTATGTGCGCAACTGGGAACAGCTCGACGACACGCAGCCCGACGACACGCAGCCCGACGACGCGGCCGAGGCCATCGCCGAGCGCTGGGGGTTGCGATTTCCCGGCCGACCCGGCGCTCGACGCACGCACGGCGGGCGTCGTCTGGATGCCGGCGCTCTGCACCGCCATCGTGGCGCTCTTGGCCTTGCCGCCGTCATTCTCGCCACGCTCTCCGGCTGCCCTGCCGCCTGTGAGCTCGCCGCGCCAGGCGAGTGACGGGCTGCACAGCGAGGTCGGGACGCAGTCGCTGCCGGTCTGGTTGGTCGGCGATCCGCCGCCTGACGCGCTACTCGGCATGCTCATCCCGTTCGATGACCTGACGCCCAGGAGGATGGCTGCCGCGCTGCGCCTCTGGCGCGCGTTGCATGGCCGTCCCGGACGAGAGCGCGGCATCACGCGTGACCAGCGGCGGCAGTTGATCCTCCGGCTTCGCGCGCTGGATGGACACGCCGACGGCGCAGCCCTCCGCGACCTGGCGTGCGGCCTGTTCGGCGCCGATCACGTCCCCGACGGCCCTGACTGGAAAACCCACGACCTGCGCAGCCGCACCCTGCGTCTGCTCGCCACCGCCCGCGCGATCCGTGACGGCGGATACCGGAAACTGCTGACAGCCGGTCCCAGCGTTCGCCTCTGATCGAGGGGGTCCGCTTTCTCCGCCGCAGTCTCCGGACTCCCCCGACGCTGCCGCGCTTCGCCAGCCTCCGATGCGACCGCCGCGCCCCATGCGCGGCATCCAACAGCATCACCGGAGGCTCCCGATGCCCGACCCCAATGCCGGCCTGCCGCCGCGTTATCTCCGCACGCCCGAGGCGGCGCGCTTCCTCGGCCTATCCGGCCGCACTCTCGAAAAGCACCGCACCTACGGCACCGGTCCGCGCTACTCGAAGCTTGGCGGGCGCGTCGTCTACGCCGTCACCGACCTCCAGGCCTGGGTGAACCGCGGCACCAAGGCCTCGACCAGCGATGACACGGGCGAAACCGTGCTGCCCGCCAAGCGCCATGCCGCCGTCTCGCCGGCCTATGCCGGCGCAGCACGGCGTTGACCCGACGATGCAAGGCGAGCGAGCCCCCAGCGAGCGGCTCAAGCTGAGCCCGTTCGACGCCCTGCCGGACGACGGCCCACCACGTCGCGACCAGCGCGACCTCATGGAGCGGCCGTTCTTCTCGCTGGCAAAAGGCCGCCGCGTTGCGCCGATCCTCTACCGCGCGGGCGACATCGAGGTGCAGGTCCATGCCGTCCCCGAGCACGGCATGGCCACAATCTGGGATGCCGACGTGCTGATCTGGGCCGGCTCGCAGATCGTCGAAGCCGCCGACCGAGGGCTTGCCGCCTCCCGCTTCATGCGGTTTGCGCCGCACCAACTGCTGACCGCGATCGGCCGCGGCACTGGGCAGCATCAGTACCTGCTGCTGAAGGCGGCGCTCGGCCGGCTCCAGTCCACCGTCATCAGCACCACGATCAGGCACGGCGCGCACTGGCGGCGTCAGCAATTCTCCTGGATCAACGAATGGGAGGAGCGAGTCACCGCCTCCGGCCGCGCCGACGGCATGGAGTTCGTGCTGCCGGACTGGTTCTACCGCGGCGTCCTCGACCGACAACTCTTGCTTACCATCGACCCTGCATACTTCCGCCTGTCGGGTGGCATCGAGCGCTGGCTCTACCGCGTCGCCCGCAAGCACGCGGGCCATCAGCCCTCTGGCTGGGCGTTCGAATTCCGGCACCTGCACGCCAAGTCCGGCAGCCTCGCGCGCTTCGCCGACTTCGCACTCGATCTCCGCCGGATCGCCGCCCGCCAGAGCCTGCCCGGCTATCGCCTCGCCATCCGCCGTGATGCCGGCGGCACCGAACTGTTGTGGATCACGCCGTGCGGCCGCCAGGCCGGCTCTGTGGATAACTTGTGCAGGCTTGTGGAACCGCACGGCAGATCAGGCGCACGGGACACGGCAGATCAGGCGCAGCCGACACGGCAGATCAGGCGCACGAACCACCCGCAAGCCGTTGCGGCGCAAACGAAATTCTGGCCCGTAAAGACTCTAATTGAATCTAACTCTAGTGAAGGTAGGCCCAGTCCGGTCGGTGGAAAACACGACCGGGACGGGGAGCGGGGGGCGGCGCCATGACGGCGCTGACCCGCGTCGAGCTGCTGTGGCTCGAGGGCCGCGTCGAGCGCTGGATCCGCTTCGGGCGCATCGCCGAGGAGACGATCCTCGACCGCCGCCGCCGCGTCGTTGCCTTCGCCGCGGGCGAGGTCTTCGCCTTCGTGCGGTGGGCGTCGAACGGCCACGGCACGATCGTCAGCCGGATCGACATCCTGCGCGCGGTCGCGCCTGGCGAGGCCTTCAGCACGATCGGCTTCGTGGAGCCGGGGGCGGAGATCCTGCTGCGCATCTCCGGCTGGCCGAAGGTCAACGAGGTACTGCGCGCGATCGATGCGGTCGAGAGGACGGGCGTCGGGCCCGAGGACGCCTGCCCCGACCACTGGCGGCATGTGATGAACCGCCTCGCGGCCGGCGAGCCGCCGCGCGCCTACACGCGCGAGCGCCACCGCGCCTGGCTGCTGCGGTGGAGGGTCGACGCATGACGATGCGGCGGAAACGGCGCGAGGCGCCCGTCGCGGTCATGCTCTTCGGGCTGGGGCTGATCGCCGTCCCAGCGGTCGCGGGCTGGCAGCCGCGCATCATCTGGAACGCGTCGGCGAGCGTGCCGCTCGGCCTCTATGTCACGGCGTCTGCTGATAGCATCAAACACGGCGACCTGGTGCTCGTCCGCCCGCCCGAGGCGCTGACCGCGTTCCTCGCCGAGCGCGGCTACCTCGCGCGCAGCGTGCCGCTGCTGAAGCACGTCGCCGCGCTGCCGCCGCAGGTGGTGTGCGCAGAGGGCACCGCGATTACGGTCGACGGCGAGACGGTGGCACACCGCCGCGGCGCTGACCGCCTGGGCCGCCCGCTGCCGACCTGGCACGGCTGCCATGCGCTCGAATCCAGCGAGGTGTTCCTCCTCAACGCGACCGAGCCGGACAGCCTTGATGGCCGCTACTTCGGGCCCCTCCCGCGCATGAGCATCGTCGCCCGCCTGCGACCGGTCTGGATCACGGAGCGCGGACCATGAGCCCGACGAGCTCCAGCCACGCGGGCACGCCGATGGCACGCGATGCTCAGCCACGGCGCCGCGGACCACACGCACTCTTCATCCCGTCCCGGTCGTGGCTCTGCCTCGCCGCCGTGCTGTTGCTGGTCAGCCTGCCGCTGTCCGGGGTGGCGGCGCAGACGATCCATGCCGCCGAGATCGCTGCCGCCTCGCAGCGCTTCGGCATTCCGGAAGCCTGGATCAGGGCGGTGATGCGCGCGGAGAGCGCCGGAGATCGGCACGCCGTGTCGCACCGCGGTGCCATGGGGCTGATGCAGGTGATGCCGGCGACC
>JAESGU010000152.1_pt1 | contig 24165 bp, 20 predicted proteins | sample 9266271 | NCBI WGS metagenome assembly JAESGU01 (sample SAMN15740544, study PRJNA653495) | algae metagenome | isolation source: Scytonematopsis contorta HA4267-MV1 and co-occurring heterotrophs from mud... | place: USA: Palolo Valley Trail, Honolulu, Hawaii | collected 2009-07-25
CTCACTCCTTTTATTTGAGCAGCCTCCCCTATTGATACGTACCTTTCCATATCCCTAGCTTAAATCCTGTAATTTCATTACTAATTATAGGAATACCTAGGTAATCAGGCAACAGTTGTTAACCCCTCACTCCTCACCGACTCTTCACCGACTCTTCACTTCTAGTTTGACTAAAATCGTAGCCCCCTCCCCGCGTGCGGGGAGGGGGTTGGGGGTGGGGTTCTTTGGGTTGGGGGTGGGGTTCTTTACGCATCTACCGAATGTCAGAAAAAAAAATCATCAATAATACCTACGTACCCATAGAAAATTGGGCTAGCATTAGATTAAGCACACTTTACAAAACGCAATAATAGCGATGACTGTTGCATACCCTCGTAAATTTCAAAACGCTTTAAGCGCAAGAGACATCATGAAGCAGGTAGTGCATGAGCGTGAAATCCACCTCATAACACTTAACCGCTATCGCTACAGCGAACAACGCAGCTGCAAAGATTTGACAGACGTAATTGAACAATTAAATGGGAAGCCACCAGAATTAATCAGGGACTTATCGCACCATATTGCAGACGAAGCAAGACATGCGATGTGGCTGACAGATTTATTGATTGATTTAGGAGCAGATGTGGGAACACCTCCAGGAAATTCTTACATTGATGAATTCGATAGACTATTGGACAAAGATTTTTTAAGCGCCAAAAATAACCTTGAAGATGCTGTAATATCAGCCCTCGCAGCAATTAACGTCACCGAAAAACGGGGATGTGAATATTTCGCAGGCCACATTTATGCATTAAAGCAAGCACCACAAACCGAAGAAAATATTAAAATCCGCGAAACCATCGAGAAAATCTTCCCAGAAGAAGCCGGACACGTCCGTTGGGGTAACCGTTGGTTAGCACAAATAGCAGACAAGAGTCCAGAACATCGAGCTAAAGTTGAACAAGCTAAGAAAAAATACTTAGCCATTGAACATGCAGCTTTTGAATCTGGATTAGATATTACCTTTGGTGCAGAATTGCGAGGAGTTGCGAATCTGGTGGAAGTCGCCAACACCATGCCAGCTTGGGAACGTCCACAATATTTGATGGAACGTTTACCAAAAACATTGTTAGCACCTGAATTGCAGTTTACCAGAATCCAAGCGGCACAACGTGCTTGGCAACGTGACCCACAAATGTTTATGGAAAAATTTGTACCCATGTTCCTAAACGGAATTAAGGGTATGGATAAGAACGCTAGAAAAGCAGCATAATAGCTATATTCACAACATAGAGACCATTTAAATGCGGAGACCTTACATGTAAGGTCTCTACATTATTGGCACTTTATTAGTACTGCCTTATGCGAGTGATAGCAAATTGGTAGAATAATCGCGACGAAGAGGATTTCAAAAGCACAGTTCGCTAGAAACTGAGGTTATCCAAAATCTAAAATTCAAAATCCAAAATTGTTTGACTTATTATTCTTACGGCTTACAGTGCTGTCTCATAAGTAAGCTGTTCCACGTCGAATTTCCACAAATCATATAACCGAAACCTTAGCCATGACTTGCGTTATGTGTCAAATGTTATAGCTGTTCCCAAAATGGTGTGTAAAGGATGTTATTTGCAACACCCTGTTGAACTATACATTTGATTTTTTGATTTACTTCTCTTACGGACAAAGAGTTTACATAGTTTGTTACATCGTTAGAGATGTCAGAGGGGAATTTTCAAGAAAATTAGGACGACTCCGGTCGTCGCGACCGCTACCACGATGTGGTGCGGAGTCTTTTGGCTTGCCGGGACTAGGTTTGCGTTTTGCCATGATGGTCTGTGGCAAATCAGACTTAGATGCCAACACATTGCTCAAGCCATTTACTCCCGCTTGGCAGCTAAAAACCAAGGAACCGAATGTCAGACTTGTTACCAAGAGTGAAAAGGCAATACGCATAATAGATGTCTATTTGTAACTCTCCATTTCACATCTACGGGATTCTATCTATACCATCCGGATAATTTTTGATATTAAGTATTATTTTTTACAACAAAATATTCTAATGTTTATTCAACAAGCTTTTCAGCGAGTAACCAATTTCCTGCGTAGTTTAGTCGTCCTTTAATTCCGATTAACTGCCCGTCTTTAGTAGCTTTTAGCTCTTTATCAATATGAGGATGTAAAGTTACTAGCTGTCTATTTGCTTCTTGTTTTTCCCCTGAAGCGGTAATAATCAGTCTGTAATCCTGCGGAGCTTGATGTCGAAGCTTCCCGGTAAAATAGTCACAAACTCGTAGAGAATCAGAGCATATATTCGCGTGTAAATACTTAAATAAACTTGAATTATTATAGTATCCACTTTTGTCATAGGCTTCAGCATTGTCTAAATAATACTGCTGCACTTTTAGCCAGTCAGGATTTTCTAGTGACAAATTAAACAAAGGAATTACCGCAGTGGGGGCTGTTTTTTCTTGTAGTAATGATTCCTGTAAACTTCTAACAGGCAAATCTCTAGGCTGGCAATTTAACTCGATGCACATTGCAGCAGCCATACCCGCAGCTTGTCCAATACCCATGACTACTGGTTGTAAACGTGTAGCTCCGTTAGCAATATGAGAAACAGAAATATTCTTTTCGCAGACTAAAAAACCATCAATTTCCGCAGGAACTAGACTACGGTAGGGAATAGTAAAAGGTGTACCAGTCCAACGTCCTCCCCAACGAATCGACTTTGGTTGCAACAAGAATTTAAAACCAGGGTAATGATGGTCATTGGCGTAGTTGCCGATAGCAATCGCGTCTATATTTAGAGGTGCAACAATACCTCCTTCTATTGGTAAAATATCTTGTTCACACACAGTAGTTAATCCTATTAAGCGGCGGCTTTCGCGATAATATGGATGTAGAGCAAAGGCTGTGGAGTTTGTAGGAAAAGTGTTTTCCGCTAAACCATAACGACGCCCTAATTGACTTTGAATAAAGTGAGCAAAGTTTTGACTGTGCCAAAGGGCTTCTTGTTGAAATTCACTTTTGGCTTGTGGTGATGCAATCAAACGCTCAACACCTTCCCCATAGTCGTTACCGCAGATAGGCCAATTCATCATAAATCTTCCACCTGGTAAGCGTCCGTAATCCATAAAATTTTCTACACCATAATCAGACCAAGCGCCAATAAATTTTGATGGGTCATAGTTGGGTGCTGCTGGAATTTCTGGAGCTATTTCTTCACCAAAATCTTGCATTACTACTACCCAAGTTGGAGATTGCACAACATATTTTTTGGTCATAGAATTATGCTCGACTGGTGCGCTGGGTTCTCCCCATTCCGATTGCAACTCCCAACCCCAACGATGTGGTATTTCACCAAGTGCCAACAAGTCTCCTAATTCTGTACCGTCGAGAATTATTTTGGCTTTGATAATAAAATCTTCAAATTGCACACCAGTTATACGATTACCTTCACGATAAACAAACTTTGGTGTTTGACCGCTAATCCATTGGAGATTTGGCAACTCTTTTACCCAATCAGCAAAAATTTCTGCCCCAATGCGCGGTTCATAGCTAAAAAAGCTGACCCAACTATTATCTAATCCTCCTGGTTGCCTTTTTTCTAATTCCCGTAAAAATGCACCCCATAAACCTGTTTGAAATGCTGCTAATTCATTTCCATCGGGTGCGGACACTCCTGCTGAAGTTAACATTCCCCCTAACCAGGAAAATTCACTCACTAAAATAGTCGATGCTCCGCGACGTGCTGCGGAGATTGCGGCACAAGTTCCTCCGGTGGAACCGGAGACAACTAAGACATCTGTGGTAATTTCTTTCATGGGTATTCCTGCGATTCAACTTCAAATTTGTTACCACATCGCAGGAAATTGGTAAAGTAGAGACCGAATTAATTCGGTCTTTACAAGGTTGTAGATAGAGACCACCGATGACTGTGAGTAATAGTGAGTAGTAGGATGGGTTAGGCGCATTTGTAGCACTTAGTTGGAAGCTCTTTAAGTTATGTGAAGCGCCGTAACCCATCAATTCTTTAGATTTAATATTTATATTATCAATCACCTCTTAAAGAGCAAGATGCTCTGACAACAAGGGAGCAAGATGCTCCCACTACTTATATAAAAAAATGGGGATGCTCCCATGCGTGTAAATTGCTTTCGGATATATTAAAGTCTATACATTTGTCCAAGCGTAAATCTTTGTATAAACATATAGTTTTACTAGTATAAATATAGTTAAAGGATAGAATCATAATTTTTGAACATGGAAGTTGGGAGCTTTACGAAGATGAAAAAGCCTGATTTTACTCACATGACTCGTCAAGAATTAAAAGCTTATATACGACAAAACCCTACTGATGATGAAGCAGTTAGAGAATTATTTGTCAATCGCCGCAGCCCTAATGCTAAAACTTATCCTTTCCCATATGATATGACTAAAGAAGAGTTAACAGATATTTTTCGTCTCAAAAATTAGAGAAATTTTTAAATATACTTTACTTGACTCAAGTGCTTATTTGCTTACTGACTATGGTTATTATACAAACGGTTTTGTCTTTGGCAAAACTTCAGAAAATAATTACTTGGGAATTAGTATATTCGGATGGTCTAATTAAGTGTATAGGGTAAAACTCTTAAGCAAATTTTTCAGACATTTTTTATGTAATATTATTTTAGGTTAAATTACTATAGTTGGGTAGTCGGGGTGAGAAATCAACGTGAAAGCACAAGTATTCAGAGGTGTCAATCAACTGTCCTACGAAGATATCCCAGTTCCAGCGCTAGAACCTAACGAAGTGTTGGTACAGGTGGGAGTCGTAGGATTATGCCAGTCAGATATTAAAAAAATTCGTTATTCCTTGTACGAACCTCCGCGAATTTTTGGACACGAAACTGCTGGAACAATTGCTGCGGTAGGTTCAAATGTTGAAAATTGGCAAGTGGGACAGCGAGTTGCGGTAATGCACCATATTCCCTGTATGCGTTGTGCTTACTGTATGAATGAAAATTATTCCATGTGCGAAACCTATAAAAATATAACTACCACAGCAGGTTTTGCTCCCAGTGGGGGTGGTTTTGCGGAATTTGTGAAAGTTCCCGGTCACATTGTAGAAAATGGCGGATTAATTCCCATTCCTGATGATATCAGTTTTGAAGAAGCCAGTTTTGTTGAACCCACTAATTGCTGTCTTAAAGCTGTAAAAAAAGCCCAAATTGCTCCCGGTCAAACAGTATTGGTAACTGGTGCTGGTCCGATTGGGTTAATGTTTATTATGTTGGTGAAGTATTTTGGTGGAAAAGCAATCGCGACAGATTTACTCCCCTCACGTATAGAAAAAGCTTTGAGTGTAGGAGCGGAAGCTGCATTTGACGCTCGTGACCCAGATTTATCAAGCAAAATTCAAAAACTCACTGATGGTTTAGGTGTGGATGTTGCTTTGCTAGCTGTCCCCAGCGATAAAGCTTTTTTTCAAGCACTGGATTGTACGCGCAAGGGTGGTAAAATATTGTTTTTTGCAGAGTTTCCAGATGAACTGGAAATACCTATAAATCCAAACATTTTATATCGTCGGGAAATAGATTTAATGGGTAGCTACAGTTCATCTTATAAATTGCAAAATTTATCAGCGGATATTGTTTTTAATCGACGGATTGATATCAAAGCCTTAGTTAGTCATCAATACTCGTTACAAGATTTATCTGTCGCTGTGGAAAAAGCTGTAGCACCCACAGCCGACACCTATAAAATTTTAATTTATCCGTAATCATATTGTAGTGCGGGCATCTTGCCCGCTTTTTAATAAAAAAATGGGTAATCACTTTGAATACAGACGTTGTTATTATTGGTAGTGGCATTGCCGGTTTAAGCTGTGCTGCGATATTATCCCGTTATGGTTTTGAAGTGACAGTATGCGAAAGTCATTCAATACCTGGTGGTGCAGCACATAGTTTTGAACGCGATGGATTTAAATTTGATTCTGGGCCATCCCTTTATTCCGGACTTTCTTACAGTCCTAGTCCCAACCCATTAAGACAAGTCCTCGATGCTATCGGAGAAGAATTGCCTTGTGTAACCTATAACACTTGGGGTTGCTGTCTTCCAGAAGGCGATTTTGATACTTCGGTAGGGGCGGAGCAATTTTGTGAAGTTTTAGCTAGATTACGTGGAAATACTGCTGTAAATGAGTGGCAAAATCTACAAAAGATTATGACACCCTTTGCCAGTGCAGCAGTAGCAATTCCCCCTGCTGCATTACGATTTGATTTGGGTGCGGCAATAAGTATCGGTCGTTTTGCTCCTTCTGTAGCTCGTCATGCTGTTAACGTAGCTAAGCTAACAGGCGATTTTGGGCGAATTATGGATGGTGCTGTCAAAGACCCTTTTATCAAAAACTGGCTGAATCTACTTTGTTTTCTTCTTTCCGGATTACCAGCAAATGATACCAGTGCGGCAGAAGTATCATTTATGTTTGCCGACTGGTATAAACCTGGTGTTGTACTGGACTATCCCGTGGGTGGTAGTGGTGGCTTAGTAGACGCCTTAGTGCGTGGGATGGAAAAATTTGGCGGAAATTTAATGCTGAATGCCCACATCGAGCAAATAATAGTGGAAAATAATCGCGCTGTTGGTGTGCGCTTACGTAGCGGTAAAGAAATACGAGCGCGTCGAGCTATAGTATCAAATGCTTCTGTATGGGATACATTGAAATTACTACCGTCCGGTACACTCCCAGAAAAGTTTCGTAAATCAAAACAAGCAACCCCAGAGTGCGATAGCTTCATGCATCTCCACTTAGGTATTGACGCAAAAGGACTAGCAAAAGATTTAGCTTGTCATCATATAGTAGTTAACGATTGGTCTTGTGGTATTACAGCTCCCCAAAATGTGATACTAATATCAATTCCCTCACTGATTGACTCTTCTTTAGCTCCCCCAGGTAAACACGTAATTCATGTTTATACTCCCGGTAATGAACCGTATGATTTATGGAAAGGGATGAATCGTAAAAGCGAGGAGTACGCACAACAAAAGCAACAACGTTCAGAGGTAATGTGGCAAGCTTTAACCAGAATAATTCCTGATATTCGTGAACGAACTGAGATTTCCATGACGGGTACACCATTGACCCATGAACGCTTTTTACGACGAAATCGAGGCTCCTACGGTCCAGCAATTTCCGCAAGGAAGGGTTTGTTTCCTGGACCCGGCACTCCCTTAAAAGGACTTTTTTGTTGCGGGGATTCTACATTTCCCGGTATCGGTTTACCCGCAGTTGCTGCTAGTGGGATGATTGTCGCTAATACTCTTGCTCCTTTACAGAAGCATTTACAGCTGCTTGATGAAATTTTATAAGCTCCCGATAAACCGTGGGGTTAGGGGTTGAATTTTTATGTCTGGCTTTAATTAGTTCACGACTTACATAATGTGTCACTCTTAACCGACCTACCTTGCTAAGAATACACTATTTCCAAAAATATTTTCAATTTACTTTAATTCTAAAACCCTTACTATGCAAGGATTTTAGAATTAAACAGAGTCAAGCACAAAAAGAAAAACTGCCCATGCGGGGTTACACACCACATCCTTAATAGATACATGGTGATTAGAATTGTCGTTAGGTTATCCCAAGGAATGTCATCAAAATTACCCAAGTACAGTTAATTATACTGTATCTTTTGGGTAATTTTGTTGATATTTTTTTATCCTAATTCGAGCAAAAATCAGTATTATAAATGGTCAGTTTAGTAAAAACACAAAATATATCGGCAAGTACAGTAGCCCCAATACAAAGGCTAGCAAGGGCTATGATGGTATCTAGTGGACAATTTTCACTGATTCTAGCTTGCTGTAACTCCGTTAACAGACAGCAACAAACCCTGAGTTGGCTAAAAGAATTTTCATCTGTTCATTTTCAAGAAATTTTACTCCCACCTACCGCTCAAACACTCTACACCACAATTTATAATAATCTAGAGTCGAAGCAGCCAGAAGCTTTGATGGTTAAAGGATTAGAATCTGTTGTCGCAATTAATGAATTAATTGTCTGTACAAATATTATGCGGGATGAATTTAGGAAACAATTTAAATTCCCGATGATTTTATGGGTGACGGACGATACTCTTAAAAAACTTGTTTGGTTAGCACCCGATTTAAAAGACTGGGCTGCAAGTACTATCAGATTTGATACAGCAAATAATAAATCACGACAGGAGCAAGTAGTTAAAACACGTTAGTTTAAGCTCCTGGTCAACTCCTGATAAACTCCTAAGTATAAATACTAATTTTGCTCAAATAGGCAAAAAAACAAAAATAGCTTGCATCGCCTCACCTAATTAAGGTGAGGTTTTTATTTATTATTTTTTATGCAAATTAAGTATGAATGTATTTTTGTTTAACATAAGGTTATGAAATTGATTTAAATTTTTAACGAGGAGTAAAATTGTACGCACCAAAATTACCCGAACCCGGAGATAAAGTCCTAGTTCTGCACCCGCAGTATGTAGCTGGGAAGATTGGTGTGATTAATGAAAGAGAAACACTTTCATCTGGAAAGCCAAGTGGACGTTGGCTGGTTCGCATAGAATCTGAAAATCTGATGCTGTCCCTCTCTAGCAAAGAATTCCAAGTCCTCAACCAACATTAAAATTTATTCTGGCTAATCTGTTGATGGCATTTCCCCAATACCCAATTCCTTCTTACTGCTTTTTAACTGTTTCCACAATGCTTTAATCTGCTTGAATGCATCTTCCGGAGAAAGCTTTCCAGATGTTTCCAATGCTGTAATATAGCCAACTTTCACAGAAAATTCTTGCAGATTAGCATTAAAGACCATATTCTCTGGTTTGACGTTACCGTAGTAACGACTGCGAGGATACAAAAAATCATCTTTATCTTTGTTATATTTTTCAGTCACTATTTTTATCTTATATATACTACTTAGATTAAGGTTTCACTTAACTACTTCTTAACCTTTATTTAGCTTAAACATAACTAGTTATATATTTAACTCTGTCATTAGACAGATTTTCCCAAATCGTGACAAAATATGAACGAAAAAAAAATGTAGAGACCGAATTAATTCGGTCTCTACAAACCCTATTTGATTTACGTTACTAGAACGGGCTAAACATCGTGAGGTAAAGCAGATTTTTCCGAAGCTAAAGGAGATTTACCATCAACAAAGCGTTGTGCTAATTGATTAACATCTATCCCTGTAGTTTGCCGTAATTGTTCCACAAAAGCAGCCATCTTAGTAGCATTACTACCACTTTGAGAATCAATCACAGTTAGATTTTGTACCTCAACATCGGGAATACTTGTAGCCATAGCTTGCAACAGCACATCCAATTTTTGTAAAAGGAAGATATCTTTAGCATTACTACCCGCAGCTTTCCAGGATTGTGCCAAACTTTTGATACCCTCTACTTGTGCTTTACCGTCTTCCACAATACTAGCTGCATCTGCTTTCGCTTTAGATATTGCGCGTTTACTTTCAGCTTCAGCAGGAGCAATTACATCCGCTTGTAGTTGATGTTCTACTTGCTTGATACGCTCAGTTTGTACAGCTACCTGTGCTTGAGTTTTAGCGATTTCGGCTCCCACAAGGGATTCAGCTTCAGCAATTATCGCAACCCGTTTAGTCAGTGCATCCCGAACTCGACGTTCAGCTTCAGCTTTAGAAATTTCCAAATCTCGCTCAATACGTCTTAGAGCAACGAGTCGTTTATTTTCCGAAGCATTAATTACCGACTCAGCTTTAGCTTTAGCTTCAGCAATACGAGCATCTCGTAAAAGTTCTGCTTGTTGTTTGCGTCCAATGGAGTCTAAATAATCTACATCATCAGAAATATTCTGGATTTGTAAGCTATCTAAAACAATTCCCAATTGTTCCAAATCGTCTTCCGCTTCTTCCAATAATATTTTGGCAAAAGCGATTTGGTCAGCGTTAGCTTCTTCTGGTGTTAAAGATGCTAATACACCCCTTAAAGTACCTTCCAAAGTTTCCTTCGCAAGTTGTTCAATTTCCTTACGACTTTTACCTAACAAGCGCTCAATCGCATTATGAATAGTTGGCTCTTCCCCAGCAATTTTAATATTTGCGACACCTTGTACAGTTAAAGGTATTCCACCTTTGGAATAAGCATTAACTACCTTTAAATCAATAATCATATTAGTCAAATTCATCCGGAAGGTGCGCTCAATTACTGGAACTTGGATACTACTACCACCTTTAACTAAACGGTAGCCAACTTCCTTACCTTCTTCACCTTCTTGAGTACGGCGTCTGCTACCAGCAAAAATTAATACTTCACTGGGCTGACATATATGATAAAAGTTACGAATAACCAAAGCACTAGCAGCAGTACCAGCGCTCAAAAATCCTAGTAGCAAGACAATAGCTTCTATCATGTTTTTGTAATCCTTATATTATTTAGATATTGATTATTTAGAAATTGATGTGGTTTCTTTTTTGCTTCCTTCTTTCGGTTTAAGAGTGCCAATAACATCAATACCAAGCGTTTGATTGACACTTTCCAAGAACTGAGAAAGAATTTCTGGGTAAACGTTGACTAGACTAGCAAGAGACTTACCATCACCATTGTCAACAACACTGACTTTTTCTAGTTGCAGTCTTCCAGGAATTTTTACTGCTTGATTCAGAATAGTTTCTATTTGTTGTACTAAGAATAATTCTCTTGCATCCGCACCAGTTTCTTGCCAAAAGTCAGCCAGCATTTGGTTAACTAACGCAGCAGCTTTTGCATTTTCTGCTAATTCCGCAGCTTTACCCATTGCTAATAACTGTTTTGCTTGTCTTTGGGCTTCTGCTGGTAAAACTGCTTCCGCTTCTAAACGCAGACGCTCTAATTCTGTCCTAACCGCTTGCAGTTTTTGCTCAAATTTAGCGCGTTTCTCATGACCTGCTGCAATTGTAATTTCTTCTTCTGAACGTGCTTGTTGCTCAAGTTTAGCTTTAGTTTTACGTAAATCGTTTTCTTGTTCTAAAACCAAAATATTATCTTGAGTTTTGGCGATTTCTGCTTGTTGTTCGCATTCAGCTTCTATACGTTCTGCTTGTCCAATCGCATCAGATTCGGCAATTTCTGCATCTTTATGAATCTGAGCAATTCGTTTCCTACCAATGGAGCGTAGGTAATCTACATCATCAGAAACACTTTGAATTTTTAGGGTATCAATTTCCAAACCCAACTTCATTAAGTCACGACGTATATCAGAAGTAATTCTTTCAGCAAATTTTAAACGGTCTTCATTTACTTGTTCTGGAGTTAGGGTCGCAACAACACCACGCAAGTTACCTTCTAAAGTTTCTTTTGCGACACGAGCAATTTCTGTTTTGTTACAATCCAAAAACCGTTCAATTGCATTACCCACAATCGCAGGATTGCTAGAAACCTTTACGTTAGCAATCGCTTGGATATTTAGTGGTGTTCCCCCTTTGGAATAAGCATTATTAATTTCCACCCGTACTGGCATAGTGGTAACATCCATACGCTTGACGGTTTCCACAATGGGAATACTAATTGCCCTTCCACCAGATAATACTCGGTAACCTACTTCTTGACCATCTCTATTGCGCCATTTTCGACCGGAAATAATCACAACTTCATTCGGTTTACAGATGCATAAAAAGGATTTTAGAAACCACGTAGTTAGCACACCAGAGAATATGACAACAGTGATAGGTAAACTTGTGGCAATTAACCCATCAATACCTCTATTAGTTTGTGTATTAATTTGAGAAATAGGCTGTACTTGAGCTAATTTAATTACAGATGTATTTTGTTGAAATAATGGTTGGTTTGACATAAGGTTAATGGTTGATTGTTGACTGTTGACTGTTGATTGCTGACGCAGTTATTTATTGGCTCCGATTTAAAGAGTCTTCAGAAACAACCCAAACTTTATTATTTCTGGCTTCTACAACTAATACTCTGTCGCCTTTATTAAAAGTTTTATTTTCTTCTGTAACTGCAAGTAAATCTACCATAGTACCTTTGGTAGTCAGGCGAACTTTCCCCCTACTAGTTTGGTCAAAGGGAATTTCTACTATTGCAAAAATACCAACTAAATTGTTTAAAGATACTAAACTATCTACCACTTTTTGTCGTCTTTGTAGTGCTATTAATAATACAATTACAGCACCTAGAAAAATTCCTATTCCTACTATAATTAAGGCGATAATCAATGTTTGATTACTCATTATACATCACATCTTTTTACTTATTTGTAAGTAAATTACATTTGTATTTGACTTATATTACTAGCTACTAGTCAAGATAAATTAAGTTAAAACTACTAACTACAACTACACGACCTAAGTATTTTCGCTTAAGTGTTTTATCTTTTAATCACCAAAATCTTTAAAAATAATTTATTCAACAAGCACCTCAATAATAAAAAAATTCAGGCTTTTAGAGTTATGTCAAACTACAGCTTGTGATACAAGATTTTCGGAAAACAATTATTAAGCTTTTTAACAGTTAACAACCAACAGTCAACAACCAACAACCAACGCTCAACAGCCAACAATCAACACTCAAAAACCAACAACCAACAGTCAACCGTCAACAGTCAACTGTCAACTGTCAACAACCAACATCCTGACATTTTCATTTTTCCTAAGTACATTGAGTATTAACTAACTCGTACAAGTTTTTCAAGGCAGGGGAAACAAGGTGGCTCACACTTTTTTACTAGAACCCGGGCGCTGGATGCTACAAGGCAGTTGGCTCGAACGTAACGGTATGCCAATCGGCGTTAAAGGTATGACCTTGGTTGCTTGGAATCGAGACAACTGGTTTACTATGGCGACAAAATTGATTTTTCCTGGTTCAGACATTCCAGAAATTGCTTTGCAATACAAAGGACGTTTGGATGCTGGAGAACGCCAGTATACCTTTTTACTTCAGCACAATATTTTGGGACAAGTGGAAGGAGAAGGCTGGATTGCTATGGATACTATTGTTCAGCGTTATTGGGTATTAGGCGATCGCCAGCGTCGTAGTGGTTTTGAAACGCTACGCAAGATAAACGATGATACATATTATCTAACAAGTGGTATATTGGCTGGTCATTTTTTAACTAGCACAATGGAAGCGAATTTAGAGCGACAGGTGACGTGATAGAGGGGAGTAGGGAGTGGGGAATAGGGAGTGGAGAGTTGGAGTACGGAATTTAGGCATTCCTCATTCTCCATTTCTCCATTCTCGATTATCAATTCCCAATTCCCGATTCCCGATTCCCCACTCCCGATTCCCGATTCCCCACTCCCCACTCCCCATTCAAAATTTATCCTCCAAGTTAACTATTGGGGTAAAAATTGGGAAAACTACATTTGAGTCCAAAAACGGTATCACAGAAAATATTAGGGGAAATTACCCAATTCCGTTGGTTTTCTCTTATTTTCTTGACCCAATTTTTTATAACTCGCCAATGTCAAGCGAGTGTTTCCCATGATTGTTAAAAAAATCGGAGTTGTGAATTTTCTATGTCAGACCCCAACATCGGTCGTTTGCTGGCTAATCGTTATAAACTCCAGGAGTTAATCGGCACTGGAGCAATGGGGAGGGTTTATCGTGCCAAGGATATTTTATTAGGAGGAGTACCTGTTGCTGTTAAATTCTTAGCTTTGTCTATCCAAAACGAAAAAATGCGTTTGCAAGAACGGTTTGAGCGAGAAGCCAAAACCTGTGCTTTACTGGGACAAAAAAGTATGCACATAGTGCGAGTGATGGACTATGGCGTAGACGAAAATAATACACCGTTCTACGTGATGGAATATCTACAAGGTAAAAGCCTAAGCTATATCATCCGTAACCAGCAAATGTCTGTACCCAGGTTTCTAAGTTTAATGCGTCAAATTTGCTTGGGGTTACAGTGTGCTCATGATGGTATTTCTATCGATGGCAAAATATATCCGATTATTCATCGGGATATTAAGCCTAGCAATATGGTCGTAACAGAAGACCCTAGCTTTGGGGAATTAGTAAAAATTTTAGACTTTGGTATTGCAAAATTACTACTGGCTGACAGTAATCAAACTAACTATTATTTAGGGACTTTGGCTTATTCCTCTCCAGAGCAAATGGAGGGTAAAGAACTTGATAACCGCTCTGATATATATAGTTTGGGTGTGATGATGTTTGAAATACTCACAGGAAAAATGCCCGTAGTCGCACCAACCCATTCTTTCGGAGCTTGGTACAAAGCACATCACTATCAACAGCCACGAAATTTTGTTGGGGTCGCTCCTAGACTTGACTTACCAAAAGAATTAGAAAACTTAGTGATGAGTTGTTTAGCAAAAGCTCCTAGCACTCGTCCCCAAAGTATTGGTGAAGTTATTAAAACTCTTACTTTTTTGGAACAAGCTGCGAGTAATGACTTTAGAAAACAAGAGTATCACAGACAAGCTTCTTCTGCTGTTGCTGTAAAGTTAGAAGCGGAGCCAAAGGTCAAATCTATTATTCCTGCTTCTTTGTCTAATGATGAAATCATACGTAATATCGCTTGGCCTTCAAATAAACCCATAGCCGATATTGTCTTCGCTCAACCTATCCCAGCTACTGATGGTTTTTTACCTGCCCTATGGGTAATGTTACCGCAAGAGGAAATTCAAAAACGGATTATATGCACCCGCTACAACCAATTTCTGTTTATTACTGCTCCTCACCCTATGGTGTTGTGGATTACCATTATTTACAACCGCAAATCTGGAGCTAAATGGTTAACTTATTTTTTAGACCTGAAAACTAAGTTGGGTGTAGAAATCGCTCGCTTACTAGAGCATACTGGTCACTACCGCTTACTATTTTTTGCACGGGAACAACCCAATCGTAGTTCTCATATTCTACTTTCTACTATCGCCCCCGCTCAACGGCAACGCCTACAACAGTGGGTTGTCATGAGCCATTCACTCCCCTCAAACGGTGACCCGCAATTAAGCAAAAATTTACTCCGAAACGAGTACAACAAAATTAAACCCCAAATTTTAGCAAAACTCGAATCGATTGATACAGATTCTCCCTTTGACCTTTCCGGTTGAGAGAAGCCTAGCACAACACGTCTAGATTTTTAGGGTCATATAAAGCATTGTTAAGAAAATATGTATTTTTCCAGAAATATGAAGATTCACAAATAATATATGTAAATAATTGTAAATACCAGCTAACGGAAAGTGTATTTTCTGATTTAATTATTTTGGGTGGTAGATTACAAGCTACACGCGAAGTTACCTCATCAACTTTAGTAATCCAAGTTTTATTCAAGCTTTTGATGAAGTTAAATGATTAAGTTTGGTAGATTTATGTGTAACTTTGTGCTGGTGACAAGGGCATAGTTATCATGTCTAGTAAATTTAGTTAGTTTTAAAGTGACTTGCGATTTGAAATAATCTTGTCACTTATATGAGAAGCAAGTTAAGATTGTAAGTCGCGGTTTGTAGATTTCGCCTTTAAAAGGAGTCGATAACGAGCCGAAATTTATATATAGAGATTACGATTGGGAAGCATCAGCATCTACTACCGTGGGAGCTTGAGAAATTTAAGCGATACGGTTTTTAAAAGTAAAATATAAGTTTATCATCGGAGTTGACGCCCCGAACATCCCCAGCTCATTTCCTCCTTGGAACCAAGCAAGAGAAGGAGGTCGCCCACTGCGACACAAAAGGGATTCTATGCCAAAGTGGTGCCTGAATCTAAGCCCCATTGGTGCTTAAGAAGCTCTTTATAAGTGGCTTCGCGAACAACCATTTGCTCGTAAAGCTTAATTAAAAAGTCTTTGGCTTGTTCCTGGCTCATTTGGTCTACTTGGGTAGCAAAAGAGCGGATACTGAATTGCTGTTCTAAGGAAAGATTAATTGAGCTATCCATGTGATTTAACTCCAAAAAGACAACGCTAAGAGAATAATTGAGTGAATCTAACGTGATGTCAGTTACAGAAGTCCAGAGATTTGATTATGTGGACTACTGGTGGTCTCACATTTGTTCCTCTTTATTAAGAAAGATAACAACTGTTTGACAAAATGCCCACAGTCTTCGTGAGTATTTTTTGTAAACTGACAAATTGTAGTAAGCCTACTGATATAGAACCCAAGTTTACCAAGGTTAATTCCGGGAAATTTTGGGTAAAATAGCTCAGCATTTAGAAAGAATTTACTTTTCACCAGCTTGTGTTCGCTGGATAGAAGCAAGTAAGGATGAATTATATTCGCATTAATGTACAAACTGCAAGTTTGTCAATTAACCAAAGTAGATAATTTTTTATCCTGAGGTGACTTTCCTCGGAGAATAAATTACTAAACTACAATGTTACCCGTGTCACAAACCAAAGGTGAGAGATTTACGGGCTTAAAACTATTTTGTATCAAGTTGTAAAGAATAAAAAAGCTCAGAACGAACAAAATGATGTTAGTTGGTGGTCAATTCTTGACAGATAGCTGTTGGTTGTTGACTGTTGACTGTTGGTTGTTGACTGTTGACTGGTAAAAAAAATCGTAGCCCCCTCCCCGCGTGCGGGGAGGGGGTTGGGGGTGGGGTTCTTGTAGGTTCTTGTGGGGTTGTATTTGTTTTTACGCAGCAGAGCCGAGTGCAACCAGAACAACAGTGATATTGTCGTGTCCACCTTCCTTTTTTGCTTCTTCGATTAAAGTATGAGCAGTTTTATCTAAGTCGTCTTGTTTTTGTAAACATTTAGTAATGGTCTCATCTACAAGTTCTTCTGTTAAACCATCGCTGCACAATAACAAACGGTCACCAATTTTCGCATCAAGGGGTTGCACATCAATTTGGTACAGGTCTTCTCGTCCCAAGCAGCGGGATAGGACATGACGAAAAGGATGTTGTCGTGCGTCTTCTGGGTTGAGTTCGCCAAATTTTATTGCTCGGGCAATCCAAGTATGGTCTTCTGTAATTTGCTCTAAGTGGGAATCGCGTAAACGGTAGAGTCTGGAATCTCCAACGTGAGCGCACCAGGGTTGCTGTTCTCCGGGGGGAAAAAGGACAACTACGGCAGTTGTCCCCATATCAGAGCGTTCGGGGTGATTTTGCTGGTCTTGTAAAATTCCCTGGTTTGCTTGTACAAAAGCTTCCATTAACAAATCTTGACAAGATTTAGAAGAATCTTGCCAATGTTGCAATATGTAATCGCGAATTTGCTCAGCGGCAATACGGCTTGCTTCTTCTCCTCCTGCATGACCACCCATCCCATCAGCAACGATAAAAAATCGCCCTTCTGGGTCGATATAATAGGCATCCTGATTATTGGAACGAACTAGTCCTGGGTCACTAGAACCAGTGAAGTGAATTTTCATATATTCTTGACAGCATTTTTACAACAATTTAATTAATACGTACGGTCATAACGGTCGATACGCATAAGCAATCTTATCAGTAGTAATGATATCGCTGTAGCGATTAAAGCTGCAATCACTGCGGGCCAAATTAGTTTGTTAACCGCCAAAATTGTGGCAGAAATAGTAAAACCACTGATAATTACAGCATAAGTCAAGGATAACTGAATGCTAGTTTGCTTTTTAAGTAGACGCTCAGTCTCAACAGCGCGGACGCGGAGTCGGACATCTCCCCGTTCCAATTTATCTAGTGTATCTTCTAGTCTACGTGGAAGTCCAAACGCAGTACTACTAACTTGAACTGCTTGCCGACTTAACTCATTCAAGAAACCATTCCCCTCCGAGCCATTCATACTGCTACTCATAAGGTCTAACGCATATGGCTTAGCTACTTCCATAAAGTTAAATTCCGGGTCTAATCCTTTGCCTACTCCTTCGATAGTCGAAAAAGCACGCATCACAAATGTGAAGGTTGCCGGAAACCTAAAAGGTTGATTATAGGCGATTTCATACAAATCGTCACTGATTGCGGTCACAGACTGCGCTTCAAATGGCTTGTCCATGAAATTGTCCAGCATATACTGGAGGGAACGCCGCATCGGTCCCATATCATCGGTTGGTGTAATTGCTCCCAAATCAATTAAGGACTTAATAACCCGGTCACCATCTTTGGAGGCAATACCAAATAAAGTTTCCATAAGTCCTTCACGCACGTTGGATTTAATTCGACCCATCATGCCAAAATCGTAGAAAATTAAAGAACCATTCGGACTGACGGAAATATTTCCAGGATGGGGGTCAGCGTGAAAAAAACCATTATTTAAAAGTTGATGTAAATAAGCTTCTGCACCCTGACGGGCAATTGTTTTTCGGTCTAAACCAGCCGCTTCCAAAGCTTCATACTGGCTAATTTTGATACCAGGTGCGTATTCTAGGGTTAAAACTCTTGGTGAAGCGTAACGCCAGTAAACACGAGGAACTTTTACCCAAGTGAAACTACGGAAATTTCTCCTGAAGCTGTCAGCATTGCGACCTTCATTCAAATAATCAATTTCTTCCCAAAGAATGCGACAACACTCTTCATAAATTCCTATCCAATCTCGATTCTTACCCCACTTACGGTGGTTTTGGAAGTAACGAGTAATTCCCTTAAGAATTTGTAAATCTATTTCAAATAACTGTTTTAAACCAGGACGTTGCACTTTGACGACAACATCTTCTCCAGTGTGCAAAGTCGCTTTGTGTACTTGTCCTAGACTAGCTGCAGCTAGAGGAATAGGTTCAAAACTTTGGAAAAGTTCAGGGATTTTTTTATCAAGTTCTTTTTCAATAATTGCTTCTACCTGTTCATAACTAAAAGCAGGTACTCTATCTTGTAATTTTGAAAGTTCCTCTACATATTCGCTGGGGAAAATATCAGCACGGGTAGAGAACAACTGCCCAACTTTAATAAAAGTTGGACCCAAATCTAAACAAGTATTGCGAATCCAAATCGCTTGTGCCTTTCGTCTAGCCGCTTTTTTGGCATCGGTAACACCACCTGGATAGCTCCAAGATTTGTTAAACAGCCACAGTTTGAACATTAAAGTCAGAACAAAAGACCAAATATCCAAAAAGCGCCGTTTACTAGAATAGTTATCCCGATTCCAACGGTAAGCCTTATCACTGTAACCCTTTTCCATAATCCTCGCGAACCGTTGGTTTTTTACTTATTTGTCGGTTGACTGTTGACGGTTGACTGTTGTCGGTTGTCGGTTATTTATTAGCAATTACCAATTACCAATTACCAATTACCAATTAGCCACCAGAACTAGCGCGATATTTCTGTAGCTCGTTTCTTAACAAAGCGACTTCAGCTCGCAAATCGTCTATTGTGGCTTGTATATCAAGGTTGGACGAAACGCTTCGCTCAAATCCTTCGGTTCGACCTTCTCCTGCTGTTTCATTAGAACGGTTTGCTCGTTCTACAACTTCATCTGTAAACTGTCGCATCTGCTCTCGCAGTTCCGCATCTAACTTGCCCAGTTCGCTTAAAGCATCTGTAAAAGCACCTTCAAATCGCTCTGTCAGGACTTCTGCTGCTGCTCTTCCAAAGAAAAAGGCTTGTACTAGGGGGTTATTCATAAATTTTTGTTACGCTCATTCCGCACAAAAATTATAACTTGCCTCAGGGGTTTGATGCCTCTGTTTCTAGTTCACTGTTCTCTTCTATGAGAAATCTCTGTATTTATTTTATTTTTACTTACAAAGAAAATAACTTGGAAATAGAGATTTCTCTTTGATTAGCATAATTTTTTTTATCTCGACTTAAGCAACATATATGTTGTTTAATGTAATATGGTCAACTTAAGCAACAAAAATGTTGTTTAAATCTAAAAAAAATAACATTAAGTAAAAATGCTTATAGAAGGAAGAAGCCTTCGTTAAAGTAAATTTTAGCCAGGATAATGTTTAAGAATGTCAGAAAAATTAGAAGCATCTTACAAATTACCTAGTAAAAAATGTGTATCTATGAAAAATTATTTGGGGGAAATTACTAAAAAAGATACCCTCTTAAAGTCACTTACCTTAGAGCAATTACGAGTATTTGAAGCCGCAGCACGTCACTGTAGTTTTACTAAGGCAGCACAAGAATTGTTTATCACTCAGCCAACGGTATCAATGCAAATAAAGCATTTGACGCAAGCTGTAGGTACACCACTGTTTGACCATGTGGGTAAGAGAGTTTTTTTAACACAAGCAGGATTAGAAGTTTTAAGTACTTGTAGAGAAATTTTTTATTCTTTAGAGAAGTTGGAAGGTGTTATTTGTGATTTGAAAGGAATGAAGCAAGGAAAACTAAAGATAGCAGGAGCCACAACGACAAAGTATTTTATATCCAAACTCCTTAAGCCATTCTGTGACCTTTATCCTGGTGTAAATATTTCTATTGAAATAGCGAATCATAAAACCCTATTGTCAAGGTTAAATGACAATCTAGATGACCTCTATATTCTTAGTTGTTTACCAGAAAAAGCAGATATTGAAGTGACCCCATTTTTAGATAACCCTTTAGTCATGGTTTCTTCTTGTCATCACCACCTAGCGAATCAAGATTACATACCTTTGTTATCTTTGGCAGAAGAGTCTTTTATTTTACGAGAACAAGGTTCAGGAACACGCAACTTTGTGCAGCAATTTTTTAAGCAAAACGGTATTCCTATTAATATCAAGCTTGAGTTAGGTAGCAATGAGACTATTGAACAAGCTGTGTTTGATGGTTTAGGTATTTCTGTATTATCTCTTAATAGCTTGCATACAACGGAGATAGGTAGTAAATTGACTGTTCTCAACGTAGAAGGTTTCCCGCTTCATCAACAGTGGCATATTGTTTTTCCTAAGAAAAAGCAATTGTCTATTACCGCTAGTACTTTTATGGAATATTTAATGGCTGAAGGAATGCGGTACAAAAAAGGAGAAGTAGCCTTACTTGAAGTTGCTTCTAGCTAGGATTGGGGAGTGAGGAGTGGGGAGTGGGGGAATAGTAAAAAAAAAGGAAGAAGTTCTTCCTTCTTCCCCAAGATTTTTTAGTATTTTCTTCTTCGTCGTTTAGAGGGCAAATACTGCGATAGCACCACATAATGCGGAGAAAAAGGCTGAGACTATCGCTGTCCAGAATAACCACCAAGCTGCACTTGCTGCGGCTTTTCGGGTTTCTTCAGCTTGACGCTGTGCTTGTCTTTTTACTTCTTCTAGGCGATGTTGGGCTTCTTGTTGAATACGCTCTGCTCTTTGTAAAACGTTGTTACGCGCTCGCTCAACTTGGTCGATAATACGGTTTGCGTCTTCTTCAGAAATATCATCACGGGAACTCATGACCGCTACTAATGTATCTCGGTTAAAGGAGGAAAGACGGTCGCGTAAAGCTTCAAACCCGGTTTGTGGGTCGTAAAACAATTTTCTAACATCCTTTTTTATCCCATCGTAGTTTAGTTCGGGACGTTCCAGAGAGTTAAGGTAATTACGAATTTGACCAAAAACTCCATCGATTACGTCTTGGATTCGACGTTGGATATTTCTTACTTGTTCTACAAATTGCTCTCTTACTGAGATTATACTATCGGCAATTCTTGCAGCTTCGCTATCGCTCAAATCTTCCCGCAGTTTTAATAGGGCAATAATGCTGTCACGGTCAAGATGGGAGAGACGGTCGCTTAAGCTCTCAACTCCCACACGAGGGTCATGTAGTAAAAGTTGTAAGTCGCGTTTAATACCTTCTGGATTCAATTCGTCTTTACCAGTTTGTCGCAAGTACTCTTCTAAATAAGCTTGGAAGGTTTGCGCTCTTTGTTGCGTGCGTATTGCAAAACGACGTGGTGTACGGACGATATTGCTGATAGAACTTTGTACGGAGTCAATAACTTCATTGACTTGTTCCTCGCTTAAATCACGACGTTGGCTTAATAACTTGACGATGGTGTCTCTATCAATTTGCGACAGCCTTTGACGTAGTGCGGTGGCTCCTTCTGTGGGATTTTCAAAGAGTTTACTAAAATCCCGTTGAATTGCTTCAGGGTTAAGTTCTTCTTTACCTGTTGCGCGTAAATAATCGGCAATAGTGGTCGTAACTGTATCGTATTGTTCCTTGGCTTTATCAGCAACAATTTGTGGTGCGTGGCGAATATTACTCCAAGATTCCTCTACAGTATGAAGAATTTGATTAGCTTGATATTCGCTCAAGTCTTGACGTTGACTCAGTAATTTAACTAATGTATCTCGGTCAAACCGAGACAATCTCGCCCTTAGTGCTGTTGCACCAGACTGGGGGTCATCCAAAAGTCGTTTGAGTTCTCCTCTGATAGCGTCTGGGTTAAGTTCTTCTTTACCAGTGTTTCGCAGGTAGGATTCTAAATTTAACCACAAAGTTTCCGCTTGATATTTCGCTTGCTCCCCTAAACTTTTGGACTGTATTAAAACGTTATCGCGTTCTTTTGCAAGGTCATCCAAAATAGTATCGGCTTCATAATACTGAATATCGTTACGAGACAGGAGAATTTGCCGCATTTCCTCACGGTCAAATTGCGAAAGTCTCCGGGATAAAGTCTCATAGTCAGCATCGGGGTCTTCCAACAAAGGCTTAAAATTCTTTTGAATACCTTCTGAGGTCATTTCCGATTTAGGAGTGACCAGCAAATAACTTTCTATGCGACGTTGCAAGTCTTGGACAATTTCCCTTTCTTCTGCTGCGGTTACCATCACCAAAACTTCTTGACGAACTGCTTCCAGTCGGTCAGCAATTCGATGAATTTCTCTTTGGGTCAATAATCCGCGCTGTTGCAGTATATTAACAAAATCATTTGTGGAAATTTTTTCTAATTCACCTCGAATAAAACTTGGGTTTGCTGCAGGGTCGTAGATGACTTCACGAAATTCCCGAGCAATTGAATCATCACTTAATTGCCAAGCATAGGTGTTGGACAAATAATTTTCGATATCAGCGCGAATTGTACTGTAAGGTTGTTTGGGGATAGGAAGTCCCAATTTATCTGCTTGCTCTCCAACTTTTTCTTTAGCAGTCGAAAGAGTAGATAAGATTTTTTGCACGTCTATATCAGATAAATCCGTACGTCCTAAAACAATACCCGTCATTGCTGAGATAGCTTGTTGAACCGAGCGCTGAATCGGACCTGGGGTAGATTCTTGGTTTTCTTTTTGCTCCTGAAGAATTTTTTCTAACTTAGCGTTGATTTCTTCACTTTTAGCCTGTCCAGGAGGTAAAGATTTCAGGTAGTCCATCAACTCACTCAAATTATCTTGTTTTGGTTGTTGTTGACCTACCACTTGTTCCCAAACACTATATAAAGTATCTGCGATACGATTTGTGTCCCTTTTGGAAAGGTCAGTACGGCTCTTAACCAATTCCAAAAACTTTTCACGACCAATATTACGGAGGTCTGGACTACCAGCGATATCTTTTAGCTTTGGGTCGTTTAGTAACTTTTCAAACTCACTCCGCATCTTTTTGATATCCATTTCTGGCGGACTGAGCATATCCAAGTAATCTTCAACACTATCTCGGATAGAGTGAGGGTCGATTGCACCACCAATTTCGCGACGCATCGCAGCAGCAGCAGCTTCAGCAGTTGCTACTACTTGGTTATTTACAGCCTTAGCTCCCAAAGCAGCAGTAGCAGTCCCCATCAAAGCTTGAAAGCCAGAAGTCGCAGTATTTACCACCGAACCCAGCAAGGAACCCACCGTGGTAGTACTAACCCACATTAGTAATAAAAAGTAAGCCCCCCAAATTACCAACCCCAAAATAGCACCCAATCTTGGGTCTAGAATCACCAAGCTGAGCTTTACCGCTAAGAAGCAAGCAAGCGCAAGAGCTATCGTCACCGAGATTAAAGTCCAAAGACCTACTGCTGTACCAATTTTTTTAAATGTACCCCCAACCGAATCTCCTCCTCCATCATTACTTGAGTCCGAATCTGACGAACGTCCCAAGTAAGAAATACCTGCAGCAAGAGAAAGATTAGTTAGCACCAATTGGAAAGCGAAGGCAAGAATAATCCCGGAAATTAAAGCCACAAAAAACCGTGGACTAGAGTTAACAACCGATGCTTGAGCGGGTGTAATATCTGTTGTGGCATCTAATGGAACTTGTAAAAGCCAGACTAGCGGTTTATATATTTCCAACATTAATGGCGTAAGTAAGTCGGCGCGAAAAAACCAAACTATGTAAAGATAAATAAATACGTAGAATGTATCTGCCGAGGTGACTGAAATATGGGCGCTCGTTTAAGGGTATTTCTCACTCCTGAGCAAGACAAAAT
>JAESGU010000153.1_pt1 | contig 23983 bp, 18 predicted proteins | sample 9266271 | NCBI WGS metagenome assembly JAESGU01 (sample SAMN15740544, study PRJNA653495) | algae metagenome | isolation source: Scytonematopsis contorta HA4267-MV1 and co-occurring heterotrophs from mud... | place: USA: Palolo Valley Trail, Honolulu, Hawaii | collected 2009-07-25
TGGGGCGATCGGGCATAAGTCGCCGATCTCGTTGCAGAACCACGATGGCGCAACCAGCCCGCCGCCGTGACGAGGGCCCGGAAACTCCATCCTCCGGTGCTCCAACGATTGGGCTCGGATCAGTCCGCCTATCCCCTCAGTTCTTCGCCTTGTCCACCAGCGCGTTCTTGCTGATCCACGGCATCATGGCGCGCAGCTTGGCGCCCACATCTTCGATCGGGTGGGCCGCCATGGTGCGGCGCATGGCCTTGAAATTGGCCTGGTTCACGCGGTTCTCCAGCATCCAGTCGCGGGCGAACTTGCCAAGCTGGATGTCGGACAGCACGCGCTTCATTTCCGCCTTCGTCTCGGCAGTCACGATGCGCGGGCCAGTGACGTATTCGCCATACTCGGCGGTGTTGGACACCGAGTAGTTCATGTTGGCGATGCCGCCTTCGTAGATCAGGTCAACGATCAGCTTCACCTCGTGCACGCACTCGAAATACGCCATCTCGGGCGCGTAGCCGGCTTCCACCAGGGTTTCGTAGCCGGCCTTCATCAGCTCGACCAGGCCCCCGCACAGCACGGTCTGCTCGCCGAACAGGTCGGTCTCGCATTCCTCCTTGAAGGTGGTCTCGATGATGCCGGCGCGCCCGCCGCCGATGGCGCTGGCGTAGGACAGGCCGATCTCCAGCGCATTGCCGCTCTGGTTGGCGTGGATTGCCACCAGGCACGGCACGCCGGCGCCGCGGACATATTCGCCGCGCACGGTGTGGCCAGGGCCCTTCGGCGCGATCATGAACACGTCGAGATCGGCGCGCGGCTCGATCAGGTTGAAGTGCACGTTGAGGCCATGCGCGAAGGCAAGGGCGGCACCTTCCTTCATGTTGGCGTGCAGGTGGTCGCGATACAGGTCGCCCTGGCCCTCGTCGGGCGTCAGCACCATCATCATGTCGGCCCACTTCGCGGCCTCGGCCGGCTGCATGACCTTCAGGCCCTGGCCTTCCGCCTTGGCCACGCCGGCACTGCCCTTGCGGAGCGCCACGGCGATGTCCTTCACGCCGGAATCCTTCAGGTTCAGCGCGTGCGCGTGGCCCTGGCTGCCATAGCCGACGATGCAGACCTTCTTGGCCTTGATCAGGTTCACGTCGGCGTCGCGGTCATAGTACACGCGCATGGGCGTTGTTCTCCCGGTAGGATGAAATTTCAGCGGCGGTCTAGCGGCGTGGCGCGGTCAGGACAAGGCGGCGGCGCCGCGCGCGATGGCGGCAACACCCGTGCGCGCCACCTCGGCGAGGCCCAGCGGGCGCATCAGCGCGATGAAGGCATCGATCTTGTCGGGGGCACCCGTCATCTCGAACACGAAGCTCTCGGTCGTCGCATCCACCACGCGGGCGCGGAACACATCGGCCAGGCGCAGCGCTTCCACGCGCGGATCACCCACGCCGGAAACCTTGATCAGCGCGAGCTCACGCGCGACATGCGGGCCTTCCTGCGTCAGGTCGGCCACCTTCTGCACGGGCACCAGGCGATCGAGCTGCGCCTTGATCTGCTCGATCACCATGGCGGTGCCGCTGGTCACCACGGTGATGCGCGACAGGCGCTTCTCGGCATCGACCTCGGCCACGGTCAGGCTGTCGATGTTGTAGCCGCGGCCGCTGAACAGGCCGATCACGCGCGCCAGCACGCCCGGCTCGTTCTCGACCAGTACCGAGATGACGTGACGGCGCAGCGCGCTATCCAGGATGCCCACCTTCACACCAGCACCATGCCTTCCTCGCTCACGCCGGGCAGGCCCTTCGCCTTCGGCTGCTCATCCTCCGGCCCCAGGATCATCTCGTTATGCGCGGCGCCGCTGGGGATCATCGGGAAGCAATTCTCCTTCTGATCGACGCAGATATCGGCGATCACGGGCCGATCGACGCGCAGCATTTCCGTGATCACGCCGTCGAGTTCATCGACGGTCTTCGCCCGCAGGCCGACGCCGTGGAAACTCTCGGCCAGCTTCACGAAATCGGGCAGCGCGGCGCTGTAGCTTTCGGAATAGCGCCCGCCATGCAGCAGCTCCTGCCACTGCCGCACCATGCCCATGTATTCGTTGTTCAGGATGAACACTTTCACGGGCAACCGGTACTGGGCCAACGTGCTCATCTCCTGGATGTTCATCAGGATGCTGGCCTCGCCGGCGATGTCGATCACCAGCGCATCGGGGTGCGCAATCTGCACGCCCATGGCGGCCGGCAGGCCGTAGCCCATGGTGCCCAGGCCACCACTCGTCATCCAATGATTGGGCTTCTCGAACTTGAAGTATTGCGCGGCCCACATCTGGTGCTGGCCGACCTCGGTGGTGATGAAGGTGGGCTTCTTCTGCGCCTGGGTGAGCTCGTACAGCCGCTGCACCGCGTATTGCGGCTTGATGATCGACCCCGGCGCATTGGCCTGGCGGAAACGCAGGCAATCACGCGCGCGCCAGCCATCGATGCTGCGCCACCAGGCGGCGATCGCCTTGGTGTCGGGCCTGGTTTCGTCGGCCTTCCAGGCATCGATCAGCGCGCGCAGCGCCTTTCCGGCGTCCGCCACGATGGGCAGCTCGACGGCGACGTTCTTGTTGATCGAGGAAGGGTCGATGTCGATGTGGATCTTCCGGCTGTTCGGCGCGAAGTCGCGCAGCCGCCCGGTCACGCGGTCGTCGAAGCGGGCGCCCACGTTCAGCATCACGTCGCTGCCGTGCATCGCCAGGTTCGCCTCGTAGGTGCCGTGCATACCCAGCATGCCCAGGAACTGCGGATCACTCGCCGGAAACGCGCCCAGCCCCATCAGCGTGTTGGTGCAGGGAAAGCCGGTCAGCCGCACGAACTCGGCCAGCAGCGACGATGCTTCCGGCCCCGCGTTGATCACGCCACCGCCGGCATAGATGATGGGGCGCTTGGCACTCTTCAGCATCGCAACCGCGCGCGCGATCGCCGCAGGATCGGGCTCGGTGCGCGGGCGGTAGCTGCGATGCTCGGTGGCCGGCGTGCCCAGGTTCGACGATTTCGCGAACAGGATATCCTTGGGCAGGTCCACCACCACCGGGCCGGGCCGGCCGGTGCGCGCCACATAGAACGCCTCGTGCATCACGCGCGCCAGGTCATCGACGTTCTTGACCAGGTAGTTGTGCTTGGTGGCGGGGCGGGTGATGCCGGTGGTGTCGGCTTCCTGGAACGCGTCATTGCCGATCAGGTGGGTGGGCACCTGGCCCGTGAGGCAGACGATCGGGATGCTGTCCATCAGCGCATCCACCAGCCCCGTCACCGCGTTGGTGGCACCCGGGCCGGAGGTTACCAGCACCACGCCGACGCGCCCGGTGCTGCGCGCATAGCCTTCCGCCGCGTGCACCGCCGCCTGCTCGTGCCGCACCAGGATGTGGCGCACGAAATTCTGCTGGAACAGCGCATCATAGATCGGCAGCACCGCGCCGCCGGGGTAGCCGAAGATCACATCGACGCCCTGGTCCTTCAGCGCGCGCAGCACGATCTCGGCCCCATTCAAGGTTGGGCCGTTCAGCGTCTCGGCTTCGGTGGACATGGCAATCCCTTCCCTCGTCAGGCCAGTCTAAGCGGGGGGCACGCTTACGGGCGATGCTGCGCTGCGGTCAAGCCCATGCGGTCAAGAAACGCGAAGATATTGGCGGAAAAACTTTCCGGAAATTGCGTCATGGCTGGTATGCGCGCATGGATTGGCAACACGCGGCCATCAGGCGCAGGTTCATGGTGGCGCCACCAGGTGCGCTGGCGCTTGGTATAGCGCCAGGTCGCCGCCACCGCCCGCGTGGCAGCCTCGGCCAGCGACATCTGGCCCCGCAAATGCGCGAAGAATTCCGGCACGCCATGCGCGCGCAGCAGCGGCAGGGCGGGGTCGAGGTTGCGCGCAAGCACGGCGCGCACCTCATCCAGCGCGCCGGCGGCAAGCATGGCGTCAAACCGCGCCGCGATGGCGGGGCGCAGCGCGGCAGGGGGCGGGTCAATCAGGATCGCGCTGCAGCGAAGCGGCGCGGGCCGCGGCGTTTCGCGCTGCCACGCGGCCAGCCCGCGCCCGGTGCCGATCGCCACCTCGTACGCGCGCGCCAGCCGCTGGCTGTCGCTGGGCCGAAGGCGCGACGCCGTATCCGGATCAAGCGCCGCCAGGCGTGCATGCAGCGCTTCCGGCCCGGCCGCGGCCAGCAGGCGGCGTGCCTCGGCGCGCGCCTCGGGTGGAATGGGCGGCACGTCGGCGATGCCCTCGGTCAAGGCGCGCAGATAAAGCCCGGTGCCGCCGCACAGGATCGGCAGGCGCCCCGCCATGCGCGCCGCTTCGATCGCCGCCAGCGCCGCATCGCGCCACCAGGCGGCGGTGGCCGGCGTGGCCGCACCCAGCACGCCATACAGCGCGTGCGGCGCCTGGGCCTCGTCCTCAGGCGTCGGGCGGGCGGTGAGGATGCTGAGGTCGCGATAGCACTGCATCGCGTCGGCATTGATCACCGTGCCGCCCAGCCGCACCGCCAGCGCCAGCGCCAGCGCGCTTTTCCCGCTGGCCGTGGGACCGACCACCGCCAGCACGTCATGCATCGCGGCTTGCATCCCGCGGCGGGGGCGAAGAAGGTCCGCGCGCCATGAACACGGTCGTCACCATCATCGCCCCTGCCGCCGAGCCGCTTGCCGCCGGCGAGCTCGCCGCCGCGCGCGACGCGCTGGAGGCGCTGGGCGCCCGCACCCTGCCGCCGCACTGGCTGGACCAGCACATGGCCGCCGACATCGCCGCCGACGGCATCGACGCCGACCAGGCGCAGGAAGCGGTGCGCCGCGCCCTGCCCGGCCCGCGCGACGTGATCGCACAGGCCGCCCAGGGCCGCCGCAAGCGCCTGCTGATCGCCGACATGGACAGCACCATCATCACCAGCGAAACGCTGGACGAGATCGCCGCTTTCGCCGGCTTGAAGGACAGGATCGCCGCCATCACGGCGCGCAGCATGAACGGCGAGATCGATTTCGCAACTGCGCTGCGCGAGCGCGTCGCCATGCTGAAGGGGCTTGGCATCGCCGCGCTGGAGAGGACCTGGGCCGCCACGCAGTTCACCGAAGGAGCCGCCCTGCTGGTTGCCACCATGCGCGCGCACGGGGCGTATTGCGCGCTGGTATCCGGCGGCTTCACGTATTTCACCAGCCGCGTGCGCAAGAAACTGGGCTTCGACCTGGACCAGGCCAACACGCTGCACGACGACGGCACCGCGCTGTCGGGCACGGTGGCCGAGCCGATCCTGGACCGCGACGCGAAGCTGGCCACGCTCAGCCGGCTATGCGCCGAACGCGGCATACCGCTGGCCGATGCGCTGACTGTGGGCGACGGCGCCAACGACCTGGCCATGCTGCGCGCCGCCGGGCTGGGCGTGGCCTTCCGCGCCAAGCCGATCGTGGCGCGCGAAGCCCGCGCCCGCGTGGACCACACCGACCTCACCGCCCTGCTGTTCGCCCAAGGCTACCATCGGGCCGCGTTCACGGGTTGAAATCCTGGCGCGGAACGATCACGCTCAGCCGCAATCGGCGGGCGATGACCCGCCACATCGGGGAGGAGCGGGAATGCACAACAGGCGCGAGTTCGTTCGCAACGGCGCAATTCTGTCTGGCGGCGCCTGGGCGCTTGCCACGGGCACGGCGTCGGCGCAGGGCGTGGCGGGGTCGAACCTGGTGGGGCGGCTGGAAGGCGCCAGCATCGCTGGTCACACGCGCCCCGCGCAGTTGAAGGAAGCCCCGCAGCTCACGGCCCTGGTGCGCGAAGGCAAGCTGCCGCCCGTGGAACAGCGCGTGCCGGAAGAACCGCTGGTGCTGCGCCCGCTGCGCGCGGTGGGCCGCTATGGCGGCACCTGGCGCCGCGGCTTCATCGGCCCCGGCGACGTCGAGAACGGCAACCGCATCAACGCATCCGACAAGCTGCTGTTCTGGGACCACACCGGCGGCACCATCGTGCCCTCCGCCGCGAAGTCCGTGACCATGAGCGAGGACGGCAAGACCTATACCGTGACGCTGCGTCGCGGCATGAAGTGGGGCGACGGCGCGCCCTTCACCGCCGACGATTTCGTGTTCTGGTTCGAGGATCTGTACAGCGACCGCAACATCGTGCCCACGCCGATCGCCGACATGGCGCCCGATGGCAAGCCGGGCCGCGTGGTCAAGGTGGATGCCACCACGGTGCAGTTCCGCTTCGACGCACCCTATTTCCTGTTCATGGACATGCTGGCCGGCGACACGCTGATCGGCGGTGGGCAAAGCGTACGCCAGGCCCAGGGCAGCACCTTCGGCGCCTATTCGCCGGCGCACTACCTGAAGCAGTTCCTGCCGAAATACTCCAGCGAGGACGCCGTCAATCGCCGTGCGCGCGAACGCGGCTTCGACAACTGGGTGCGGCTGCTGCACGTGATGAAGGACTGGTCGCTGAACCCCGAGCTGCCGACGATCGGGCCGTGGCGCACCGTGCGCCCGGTGAACACGCCGACCTGGGTGATGGAGCGCAACCCGTTCTACTGGGCCGTCGATACCGAGGGCAACCAGCTGCCCTACATCGACCAGATCGTGATGACGTTGGCCGAGGATCTGGAGGTGCTGAACCTGCGCGCCATGGCCGGCAGCTACGACGTGCAGGAGCGCCATATCGACATCGGCAAGCTGCCGGTGATCATCCAGAACCAGAGCCGCGGCAACTACAAGGTGCACCTGGATCTTGCGTTCAACGGCGGCGACACGGTGCTGCAGGTGAACCAGAGTTTCCGGTCCGACCCGGAAGTGGCGAAGTGGCTGACCAACGCCGATTTCCGGCGCGCACTTTCGCTGGGCATCGACCGCGACCAGTTGAACGAGACGTTCTGGCTGGGCCTGGGCACGCCAGGCTCGCCCGTGCCGGCCGATGACTCGCCCTACAATCCGGGGCCGGAGTGGCGGAAGAAGTGGTCCACGCACGATCCTGTCCAGGCCAACCGCATGCTGGATGCGATCGGGCTGACCCGCAAGGACAGCGAGGGCTTCCGGCTGCGCACCGATAACGGCCAGCGGCTGATCATCCAGATGCAGGCCGTGAAGGCCTTCATGCCCTGGCCGGCGCAGGCCGAGATGATCGCGCAGCAGTGGCGGCGCATCGGCATCTTCGCCGACGCGCGCGAGCTGGAGCGCAACCTGGCGATGACGCGCAGCCGCAACAACGAACACCACATCTTCCTGTGGACCAATGGCGGCACCGAACTGCTGTACCTGTTCCCGCGCCACGCCATCCCGGTCGATCCGACCGAGGCGTTCATGGGGCCGGAATTCGCGCTGTGGTACGCCTCCGGCGGCACGCAGGGGCGCAAGCCGGATGACCCCAACCTGCTGCGCATCTTCGAGCTGTACCGCAGCGCCGGCGGCCAGCGCGAGCAGGAGCGCTTCAAGACCGCGCAGGAGATCTGGAAGATCCTGGTTGACCAGCAATACGGCATCGGCACGGTGGGCCAAAGCCCCGCGCTGATGGGCGTGCGCATGGTCTCGAACCGCGTGGAGAACACGCCGTCGCGCGCCTGCATCGCACAGCACTGCCGCACGCCCGGCGGATCGCATCCGGAGACCTGGTTCTACAAGAGCTGAGCGGCTGGCGGTTCGCGTGCCACACCTCATCCTCACGTGCTGCACCCTCTCCCTCAGGGAGAGGGTCGGGGTGAGGGTGACTGGCCGCGCCACCCATCCCGCCCCGCACCCATGATCACCTTCATCGCCCAGCGCCTGGGCTTCGCCGCACTCACGCTGTTCGTGAGCTCGGTGCTGGCCTTCGTCATCATCCAGTTGCCCCCCGGTGACTTCGTCGATACCTACATCGCCAACCTTTCCGCTTCCGGCAGCGCGGTGTCGCAGGCCGAGGCCGAAGCGCTGCGCATCCTGTACGGCCTCGATCAGCCGGTCTGGGTGCAGTATTTCAAGTGGGTCAGCCGCATCATCGTCGGCGATTTCGGGGAAAGCATGGAATGGCGCCGCCCGGTCAGCGAGGTGATCGGCGACCGGCTATGGATGACCGTGCTGATCAGCTTCTTCGCGCTCATTCTCACCTGGGGCATCGCGCTGCCCATCGGCATTCTCTCGGCCGTGCGGCAGTACTCCGTTGCCGACTACGCCTTCACGTTCATCAGCTTCGTGGGCCTGGCGGTGCCGAACTTCCTGCTGGCGCTGGTGATCATGTACCTGTCGTTCCGCTACTTCGGCGCCAATGTGGGCGGGCTGTTCTCGGCCGAGTTCGAACTGGCGCCATGGTCGCTGGCCAAGGTGTGGGACCTGATGAAGCACCTGCCGCTGCCGGGGCTGATCCTGGCCCTGGCCGGCACCGCGCAGCTGGTGCGCATCATGCGCGCCAACCTGCTGGACGAGCTGCGCAAGCCCTATGTTGTCACGGCGCGCGCGAAGGGTCTGCCGGAACAGCGCGTGATCCTGAAATATCCGGTGCGCGCGGCGCTGAATCCCTTCGCTTCAACCATCGCCTATCTGTTCCCGTACCTGGTGTCGGGCAGCGTGATCGTGTCCATCGTGCTCAGCCTGCCCACGGTCGGGCCGCTGCTGGTGAAGGCGCTGATCGCGCAGGACATGTTCCTGGCCGGCACCATCATCCTGCTGCTGGCGGTGCTGACCGTGGTGGGGACCTTCATCTCCGACCTGGTGCTGATGTGGGTCGATCCCCGCATCCGCCACCAGATGGATTGACGCCATGGGCATGACCACCACGCAAGCACCGGTGGCGCAGTCCAGCGCCGAGGAGACCATCGCGTCCGCCAGCCAGGCGCGGCTGATCTGGTGGCGCTTCCGCAAGCATCGCCTGGCCGTGGCAAGCCTGGTCGTGGTGATCCTGTTCTACGCCATGGCGGGCCTGGCCGATTTCCTGGCGGTCAGCGACCCGCATGCGTCCGACGCGCGGCGCGGCTACATCCCGCCACAGGCCATCCACCTCTTCGACGACGGCGCCTTCCGCCCGCATGTCATCGGGCTGCGCGGCCAGCGCGACATGCAGACCTTCCAGCTGGTCTATCGCCCCGACCCTGCGCGCAAGCTGCCCATCGTGTTCTTCGCGGAAGGCTACGAATACCGCCTGTTCGGCCTGTTCCCCACCAACCGCCATTTGATGGGCCTGGAAGGGGCCGGCCCCGCCGACGGCATCTTCCTGCTTGGCACCGATGTGCAGGGCCGCGACCTGTGGTCGCGCCTGATGGTGGCCACGCGGGTTTCGCTGACCATCGGCCTGGTGGGCGTGACCATCAGCCTGTTCCTGGGCGTGCTGCTGGGCGGCATCAGCGCCATCTATGGCGGCTGGGTCGATATCCTGATCCAGCGCCTGATCGAGGTACTGCGCAGCCTGCCGACGATACCATTGTGGATGGGCCTGGCCGCGGCGCTGCCGGTGACCTGGAGCGTCACGCAGATCTACTTCGCCATCACGGTGCTGATCGCGTTCCTGGCCTGGACCGACCTGGCGCGCGTGGTGCGCGGCAAATTCCTGTCGCTGAAGACCGAGGATTTCGTGCTGGCGGCCGAGCTTTCCGGCGCGGGGCAGTTGCGCATCATCTTCAAGCACATGCTGCCCAGCTTCGCCAGCCATGTCATCGCCGCCACCACGCTGGCCTTGCCGGCCATGATCATCAGCGAGACGTCATTGTCGTTCCTGGGGCTTGGCCTGCGCCCACCCGCCATTTCCTGGGGCATCCTGCTGCAGGACGCGCAGAACATCCAGACGCTTGCGCTGGCGCCCTGGCTGCTGGCCGCCGCGGTGCCGGTGATCGTGGTGATCCTGGCTTTCAACTTCCTGGGCGACGGGCTGCGCGACGCGGCCGATCCCTATGGCAGCTAGCTTGACTGGAAGCGGGGCGATCCTGTCGGTTCGCGACCTCGCGACGCACTTCCCCACGCGCGACGGCGTGGTGCGCGCGGTCGATGGCGTTTCGTTCGACCTGTTCCCCGGCCGCACGCTGGGCATCGTGGGCGAATCCGGCTGCGGCAAAAGCGTGATGACGCGCAGCATCCTGCGCATCCTGGACCCGCCCGGCCGCATCGTTTCCGGCAGCATGATGCTGCACCGCGCCGGCGGATCGGTCGATCTCGCGGCGTTGGCGCATGACGGCGAGGAGATCCGCGCCATCAGGGGCAAGGAAATCGCGCTGATCTTCCAGGAGCCGATGGCAAGCTTCAGCCAGTACTACACCGTCGGCGACCAGATCATGGAAGCCATCCGGCTGCACTCCGGCGCCACCAAAGCGGCGGCGCGCAAGCAGGCCATCGAGGGGCTGCGCCGCGTCGGCATTCCCAACGCCGAACGCCGGATCGACGAGTACCCGTTCCAGCTTTCCGGCGGGCTGCGCCAGCGCGTGCTGATCGCCATGGCGCTGGCCTGCGAACCCCGCGTGCTGATCGCCGACGAGCCGACCACCGCGCTGGATGTCACCACCCAGGCGCAGGTGCTGGACCTGCTGCGCGAGCTGCGCGCGCAGGCGGGGCTTTCGCTGATCCTGATCACGCACGACATGGGCGTGATCGCCGAGATGGCCGACGACGTGGTGGTGATGTATCTGGGCCGCGCCGTGGAAACCGGCCCGGTGGATGCGATTTTCCACGATCCCAGGCATCCCTATACGCGCGCCCTGCTGCGGTCGATCCCCAGCGTCGATGCGGTGCCGCGGGCGCGCCTGGCCACCATGCCGGGCGCCATTCCGCATCCGCTGAACCGGCCCTCCGGCTGCCCGTTCCACCCGCGCTGCGACAGCGCGATCGCAGGCGTCTGTGACCGCGACATGCCGCGCGCGATCGCGCTTGCCGATGGCCGCAGCGTCGCCTGCGTGCTGCACGCCGCGCACGCGGCATGAGGGACGCGAACGGCGATCCTGGCAGCAACCCGGGCCGCGCGACCGTGCTGGACGTGGATGGCCTGGTGAAGCACTTCCCGATCCGCAAGGGGTTCCTGCGCCGCCGCGTCGGCGCCGTGCGCGCGGTGGATGGCGTTTCCTTCGCGCTGCGGCAGGGCGAAACCCTGGCCCTGGTCGGCGAATCCGGCTGCGGCAAGACCACGGCGGCGCGCTGCATCCTGCGCGCCATGCCGCCCAGCAGCGGCGCCATCCGCTTCACGGTGGACGGCACCACGCATGACCTGGCCGCCCTGCCCCGCCGCGCCATCAGGAAGCTGCGCCGGCACATCCAGATGGTGTTTCAGGACCCCTATGCCAGCCTGAACCCGCGCATGGTGGTCGCCGACATCATCGGCGAGCCGCTGCTGCTGAACGGCTACGGCGATGCCGCGAAGCGCCAGGCACGCATCGCCGAGTTGCTGGACCTGGTGCAGTTGCCGCGCAGCTATGCGCAGCGCTATCCGCACGCCTTCTCGGGCGGGCAGCGCCAGCGGATCGGCATTGCGCGGGCACTCGCGCTGCACCCGGCGCTGATCGTGGCGGACGAACCGGTCTCGGCACTTGATGTGTCGGTGCAGGCGCAGATCGTGAACCTGCTGCTGGAGCTGCAGGACCGGCTGGGCCTGTCCATGCTGTTCGTGGCGCATGATCTTTCGGTGGTGAAGCACGTGAGTGATCGCGTGGCGGTGATGTATCTGGGGCGCATCGTGGAGACCGCCGCGACCGCGCCGCTATATGCGCGGCCTTACCATCCCTATACCCGCGCGCTGCTGTCCGCCGTGCCGCACCCCGATCCGCGCACGCGGCAGAACCGCATCGTGCTGCAGGGCGCGGTGCCCGATGCGGCGCATCCGCCGCCCGGCTGCCACTTCCACCCGCGCTGCGCGCACGCCACCGACCGCTGCCGCACGGAATCACCGGCGCTGCGCAGCGTGGCGCCAGGGCGCGAGGCCGCCTGCCACCACGCCGAGGCCCTGGCCTAGAGCCGCTTCTCCGCAAGTGGGTGCGGCGAAACGGCTCCAGGCATTTGCTGGATCGCGTTTTCCGAGTCGTCAGTCGAGTTCGACTGACTTGAAAACGCTCGAGGCGCTACGGCGCCAGTTGCGCGAGCCGTCCTGCCTCGGCCGCGGCCACGATCCGTGCCACGTCCTCGGCCAGCAACAGCCGCTCCGCCACCTGGCGCGCGGCCGCCGTGCGCACGGCGGCGACATAGGCAGCGCGATCGGCGTAGCGCTCCGCCACCGATGGCCGGGGGTCATTTGCCGCCAGCCGTTCCGCGCGCGTCGCCGCGAAGGGCACCACCGCGCCCTGCAGCGGGAACAGCGTGCCCGCGCCGAAATTTTCCGCGCGGGGATTCCAGCCCGTGTAGCTGGCAAGCGGCACCGCCAGCTGCAGCATGCGGATGCCGGCCACTGCCATGCCATCCCCGTCAGCGCGTGGCACGAAGACCGGATAGGTGCCAAGCAGGCGCGGCGGCAGCACGGCCTGGTCGGAGAAGGTCGCCCCGGTGTGGATCGCGGCATAAGGCAGGCCGGGAATGCCGGCGGGTACGGCGTCCGCCGCCTCCACCAGCGTGCCATGCGCGCGCATCGGCACGCGGCTTGCCGGCGGTTCCACGCCTTCGGTGATCCAGGCCTCCATCGCCACCAGCAGGGCGCGCATGGGCGGGCCGGCATGCAGCGGGTTCACCGGCAGGGCCATGCTGGGCGCGCGGCGCATCGACTCGCCTGGGTTGGCGTAGTGCGGCGTGCCGGCGATCATGTACGCGCGCACATCAGCCGGCAGGTCCAGGTGGTTGCCTGCCGGATCGGTCACCAGCAGCGACGCGCGCGACGCCCACCATTCATGCTCGCTGTCGGTCTGCATCACCTTGGGGCAGGTCTGATCCTCCCGGCAGCGCAGCATCAGCCCGTCGCGCCGGCCGGAAACCGGATCGTCCAGCACCGCGTAGGTGAACGGGAACAGGTCGGCCTGCCAGGCCGGGTCCTGCGGGTGGCGCGCGTTGCGCCAAGGCTGCGCGAAACGGAAATTGGTGGACATGCGCCGGCCGCCTGCGATGTGCGGCATGATGCCGTCGAACACGATCGCGCCCTGCGTATCAGTGTTGAAGCCCAGGTAGAGGAAGTCGCGCAGGAAGCGCCCCGACTGCGACACGCCGAAGCCGATCGCGCGGCGCACGCTGGATTGCCCGTCGGCGGCGAGCGGATTGGTCGGGTTGCCGCTGCGCCGCAGGAACGCCACCACGTCGCGGGTCGCGGCGAAACCCATGCCCAGCACCACGGGATCGCGCGCGGTGTAGGTGACCTCGTACAGCGCGGCGGCATCGAAGCCGGCGGCGGGACGCGTGATCTCGATGGTCTGCGGCCCGGTCGCGCGCACCGTGAGCCCAGCCGGAGTCTGGCGCTGGTCTGCCCAATGCGCGCGCACGGTCACGGCCAGGGTCGCTGGATCAGCAAGCTTCCAGCCCAGGCGCTGGGTGACGGGGCTTCGCGTGTGGTCGAACAGGAATTCCTCGCGCACCGGGCCGGTCACGCCGGCCAGCACCGGCGCATCGAGCGTGATCTCGCTGGGCTGTCGCGCGAAATCACCCTGCCAGCCGACCCACACCATGCTGTAGCCGCGCCGGTGCAGGAAGCCGATGCCGGCATCCTCGGCAGTGTCGGCACGATGCGCGCCTGGTTGGGCAACGTCGTCGAACAATTGCGGCGCCAGCTTGCGCCCGCGATTGGGCACGTCCAGCAGGAGAGTGCCATTGCCGCGCCCCAGCACGGCCGGGCGGATCACGACCACGTCGGCCACCGCCTCGACGCGTCCATCGCTGTTGCGCGACGCGTGGCTGAGATCGGCGATGACCACATTGGCGGTATCGCGCGGGTCCAACGCGATGGTGGCCCGCGCCGTGATGCGGACATAGGGGCCGACACCCTCGAAGCTGCGGCCCTGATAGGCTGGCACGGTCTCGGTGACCTCGAAGCGCACCACCTGGGCCATGGAAGGCAGCGCAAGTGCGGCCATGACCGGTGCAAGCAGCAGCGTCCGCATGGGTCGTTATCCTCCCGTTATGGGCGGCATCCTACGGTGTCCGGCAGCCGCCGCAACCAGCTTGGCGCGCGTGATTGCCGTGGACTCTGGCGGCGAAACCGTGCGTCAGTTGGCGGACCATTCACCGCGGCGGCCAAGGATCACGCCGATGAGCGCACCGCAGCCCCTGCCGCTCGTGCCCGATGCCACACCGGGCGTGGTTGCCGCGAGCGTCTATGCCGGCGGCCGGCGCGTCGCCGATACGCGCATCGAGGATGCCGGCGAATGGTCGCGCCGCCCAGGCCATGTGGTGTGGCTCGGCCTGCTGGAACCCGAACCCGAACTGCTGGATCGCGTGCAGGCGCAGTTCGGCCTGCATGAGCTCGCCATCCAGGATGCCGAAACCGCGCACCAGCGCCCGAAGATCGAGCAGTACGGCGATGCGCTGTTCATCGTCGCCCGCACCGCCCAGATGGTGGAGGGCCGCATCGCCTTCGGCGAGACCCACCTGTTCGTGGGCCGCGGCTACGTGGTTTCGGTGCGGCATGGCGCGTCGACCAGCTACGCCGCGGTGCGCGCGCGCTGCGAGGCGTGCCCCACTACGCTGTCGCACGGCGAGGACTACATCCTGTACGCGATCCTGGACTTCATCGTGGACAATTACGGCCCGGTGCTGGAAACCATCCAGGCCGAGGTCGAGCAGATCGAGGATGCGGTGCTCGCCTCCAAGGTCACGCCCAAGGACATCGAGCGGCTCTATCTGCTGCGCCGCGACCTGGTGCGGCTGCGCACCACCGCGGCCCCGCTGGCGGAAGTATGCCGGCGGCTCGAGCATGCGGAAGTGATGCCGATCGACCCCATGATGCAGCCCTTGTTCCGCGACGTGACCGACCACATCCACCGCGTGCAGGAGGAAATCGACTCACTGCGCGAGGTGCTGGCCTTCGCCTTCGAAGCCAGCCTGATGACCGGCCAGGCACAGCAGACCGTGATCACCCGCCAGCTTGCCGCCTGGGCCGCGATCCTGGCGTTTCCCACCGCGGTCGCCGGCATCTACGGCATGAATTTCGAGCACATGCCGGAACTGAAATTCCAGTTCGGCTACTTCGCGGTGCTGGCCGTGATCCTGTGCGTGTGCGGCGGCCTGTTCTGGCGCTTCCGGAAGAACGGCTGGCTGTAGCCACGCCCTACGCCTGGCCGCGCAGCGCCGCGGCGGTGGCGTCGTCGGCCGGGAAGAAGGCCTCGATAGCCAGTTCGGAAAGCGTCACCTCGACCGGCGTGCCGAATACCGTGGTGGTGCTGAGCAAACTCAGCACGGCGCCGGGCACCCGCAGCCGCAGCGGCACCGCGACGCTGGCGGCGTCCATTTCAGCGTGCGCCGGCGCGGGATAGGCCGCCATCTCGCCCAGCAGCTGCACCAGCCTGTCGTCCGCGGTCGATGCGGCCTGGCGGCGCAGCCGTGCCAACAGGTGCGCGCGCCACTCGCCCAGGTTGACGATGCGGGGCGCCAGGCCCTCGGGATGCAGGCCAAGGCGCAGCAGGTTGACCGGCGGGCGCAGCAGGTCGGACGACACGCCGTCCAGCAGCGGCGCCACGGCGCGGTTCGCATCCACCAGGTTCCAGTGCCGGTCGAAGGCCAGGGCGGGCAGCGGTTCGTGCGCCTGCAGCACCCGGCGGATCACATCGCGCGCCGCCGCCAGCGCGGGATCGTCCAGCCCGCGTTCGCGGAAAAACGGCGCGTAGCCGGCGGCCAGCAGCAGCGCGTTGCGCTCGCGCAGCGGCACATCAAGCTGCTCCGCCAAGCGCAGCACCATGTCGCGGCTGGGTTCGGCCCGGCCGCTTTCGATGAAGCTCAGGTGCCGCTGCGACACCTCGGCCTCCAGCGCCAGCGCCAACTGGCTCAAGTGACGACGCTGGCGCCATTCGCGCAGCAGTTCGCCGAACGGTCGGGTCGCGGTGTTCATGCGCGGCACCGTAGCAGTGCCAGGCGGCCGGGCGATGACCCGCCAGGTAATCGACGCAACGCACGCCAGGCGGCGATGGTCGGCGCCAGGGGCAATGGTGCCCGCGAACGGAGTGCGACGATGCCGAACACCGAAACCTTCCTGCGCCGCGTGCTGCTGGCCGATGGCCTCGCCAGCCTGGTGATGGGCACACTACTGACGCTGGGTGCCGGCGTGCTGACCGGCCTGCTGGGCCTGCCCGCGCCCATGCTGCGCGGCGCCGGCGTGGTGCTGCTGCCCTGGGCCGCGCTGGTGGCATGGCTGGCATATCGGCCGGCCATGCCGCGCCGCGCGGTCTGGGTTGTGGTGGTGTTGAACGTCATCTGGGTCGTGGACAGCGTGCTGCTGCTGGCCAGCGGCCTGGTGGCACCCACCATGCTGGGAACGATGTTCGTGCTGGGCCAGGCCTTGGCTGTGGCGGCCTTGGCCGCGGCGCAGATCGTGGGCCTGCGTGCTGCGGCCACGCCACAACCGGTATAGTAACCTGCCTGGTTACACTTGCAATCCCATTGCCGCCCCGCACATTGTGCGGCGCGGCATGGTATTCGCCGCCCGATCCAGAAGCCCCAAGGCCCGTCCCCCATGCGTCTTCCCCCCGTCTTCGCCAGCCTGGCGCTGGCGATGCTTCCATGGCTTGCCACCGCCCAGCCGCCGCCCCCCGCGGTCACCGTCGCCGCCCCGCTGTCGCGCCAGATCGCCGAATGGGACGAGTTCACCGGCCGCTTCGAGGCCTTCGCCCAGGTCGAGGTGCGGCCGCGGGTTTCGGGCTTCATCGCGCAGATCCACTTCCGCGATGGCCAGCTGGTGCAGGAAGGCGCGCTGCTGTTCACCATCGACCAGCGCCCGTACCGGATCGCGCTGGACAGCGCCGAGGCCGAGGTGGGCCGCGCCCAGGCGCAGGTGGACCTGGCGCAGAATGATGTGGAGCGGGCGCTGCCGCTGGTGCAGTCGCGCAGCATTCCGCAGCGCGAGTTGGACAGCCGCCAGGCGCAGGCGCGCATTGCGCTGGCATCGCTGCTGTCGGCGCGCGCGGCCCAGGCCAATGCGCGACTCAACTTCGAATGGACGCAGGTGACGGCACCGATCACCGGCCGCGTCAGCGACCGCAGGGTCGATGTCGGCAACCTGGTCTCGGCCGACGCGGCAACGCTGCTGACCACCATCGTGCGGCTGAACCCGATCTACCTGGTGTTCGACGCCAGCGAGACCGATTACCTGAAGTATTCCCGCCTGTTCCTGTCCGGCGCGCGGCCATCCGGGCGCGAAAGCCCGCACCCCGTGCAGGTCCGGCTTTCGGATGAAGCAAATTTTTCGCGCGAAGGCGCGCTTGATTTCGTCGACAACGTGCTCAACCCCCGCGCCGGTACGATCCGCGCGCGTGCCGTGCTGCAGAACCCGGACGGCTTCCTGACCCCCGGCATGTTCGGCCGCATGCGGCTTTGGGCGGGCGACGCCAACGCGCTGCTGGTGCCGGACAGCGCGGTGGGGTCCGACCAGGCGCGCAAGATTTTGCTGACGGTCGGCGCCGACGATACCGTCGTGCCCAAGGTCGTGGCGCTGGGTCCGATCGTCGATGGGCTGCGCGTGATCCGCAGCGGGATCGAGGCGGGCGACAAGGTCATCATCAACGGCCAGGCCAACCCCTTCGTGCGGCCAGGTGCCAAGGTACGTCCAACGCCAGGTACCATCCAGGCGCAGGCGGCGGCGCAGTAGGTCGGCATGAGATTCTCGCGCTTCTTCATCGACCGTCCGATCTTCGCGACGGTGCTGTCGGTGATCCTGACCATCGTCGGCGTGATCGCCTATCTGCGCCTGCCGGTCGCCGAGTATCCGGAAATCGCCCCACCCACGGTGAACATCACCGCGACCTACCCGGGCGCCAGCGCGCAGGTGGTGGCGGATACCGTGGCCACGCCGATCGAGCAGGAAGTGAACGGCGTGGACGACATGCTCTACATCAAGAGCGAGTCCACCGCCGACGGGCGGGTTTCGATCGACGTGGTGTTCAAGCCCGGCACCGATATCGACCAGGCGCAGGTGCTGGTGCAGAACCGCATCGCGGTGGCCGAGGCGCGCCTGCCCGAGGAAGTGCGCCGGCTTGGCATCGTGGTGCGCAAGGCCAGCCCCGACCTGATGATGGTCATCCACATGACCAGCCCAGACAACAGCCGCGACCAGCAATACGTCTCCAACTACGCGACGCTTTACGTGAAGGACGTGCTCACGCGCATCGACGGCGTCGGCAACGTGCTGGTGTTCGGTGCCCGCGACTACGCCATGCGGGTCTGGCTTGATCCCGCGAAGGTCGCCGCGCGCGACCTGACCGCGACCGAGGTGGTGGCGGCGATCCGTGCGGCCAACGTGCAGGTCGCGGCCGGCAGCATCAACCAGCCGCCGGCCGTGTCGGACGGTGCCTACGAGCTTTCGGTGCAGACGCTGGGCCGGCTGGCCAGCCCGGAGCAGTTCGGCGACATCGTGGTGCGCGCGGATGGCCGCACCGGCAGCGTGACCCGCCTGCGCGATGTGGCGCGCGTGGAACTGGGCGCGCAGGACTACACGGTCAATTCCTACCTGGACAACAAAACCGCGACCGCCATCGTGATCTTCCAGCGGCCGGGGTCGAACGCGCTGGCCACCGCGGCGACGCTGCAAAGCGAAATGGCGCGGCTGGCCCAGGCCTTCCCGCCCGGCGTCGGCTATTCCGTGGTGTACAACCCCACGGAGTTCATCCAGCAATCCATCGACGCAGTGATCGTGACCTTCCTGGAAGCGGTCGCGCTGGTGGTGCTGGTGGTGATCGTGTTCCTGCAGACCTGGCGCGCCGCGATCATCCCGATCGTCGCCATCCCGGTTTCCATCATCGGCACCTTCGCCTTCCTGTCGGCGCTGGGCATCACCTTCAACACGCTGTCCCTGTTCGGCCTGGTGCTGGCCATCGGCATCGTCGTCGATGACGCCATCGTCGTGGTCGAGAACGTCGAGCGCTACCTGGCCCAGGGCATGACCCCGCGCGAGGCCGCCTACAAGACCATGGACGAGGTGGGCTTCGCGCTGCTGGCGATCGCGCTGGTGCTGGCCGCGGTGTTCATCCCCACCGCCTTCATCGCCGGCCTGCAGGGTAGCTTCTATCGCCAGTTCGCGGTCACCATCGCGGTCAGCACGCTGATCTCGTGCTTCGTGTCGCTCACGCTGTCGCCGGCCATGGCGGCGCTGCTGCTGAAGCCGCACGACCACCGCCCGCCGCAAACCGCCTGGGCACGCGCCACGCATGCGCTCAGCTGGCCGCTGCGCAAATTCTTCGCCGGCTTCAACTGGAGCTTCGAGAAGCTCTCAATGGGCTATGCCGGCCTGACGCGCCGGCTGATCCGGTTTTCGGTCATCGTGCTGGTGGCCTATGGCGGGCTGCTGTTCCTGGCCTATGGCCAGCTCACCGGCACGCCCACCGGCCTGATCCCGCAGCTCGACCGCGGCTACTTCATCGCCGCCTTCCAGTTGCCGCCCGGCAGCACGCTGTCGCGCACCGACGACGTGGTGCGCCGCGCCTCCGACGTGATCCTGTCGGTGCCGGGGGTGGAGAACTCGGTGGCCTTCGTCGGCTTCGATGGCGCCACCTTCACCAATGCGCCCAATACCGGCGTGGTCTTCGTGCGGCTGAAGCCGTTCGAACAGCGCATCGCGGAAGGCCTGACCACGCAATCCATCCTGAACGAGCTGCGCGGGAAAATGTTCGGCATCCAGGATGCCTTCATCCTGGTGATCGAACCGCCCAGCGTGCCCGGCATCGGCACGGGCGGCGGCCTCAAGCTTTATGTGCAGGACCGCGGCGGCGTGGGCCCGCAGGTGCTGGAAGGCGGCGCCTGGGCGATCGCCGGCACCGCCAGCCAGACGCCCGGCTTCGCCCAGGGCTTCACCCTGTTCAACACCAGAAGCCCGCAGGTCTTCGCCGATATCGACCGCACCAAGGCGGAAATCCTGGGCGTGCCGATCAGCCGCGTGTTCGAGACGCTGTCGATCTACAACGGCAGCGCCTTCGTCAACGACTTCAACATATTGGGCCGCATCTACCGGGTCACTGCCCAGGCCGACAATCCGTTCCGCATGACCTTGCGCGACGTGGCCGAGCTGAAAACGCGCAACAACACCGGCGAGATGGTGCCGATCGGTGCGGTGGCGACCTTCCAGGACGCCACGGGGCCGTACCGCGTGCCGCGCTACAACCTCTATCCCGCCGCCGAGGTGCAGGTGGCGCTGGGCCGCGGCTTCAGCTCCGGCCAGGGCATTGCCGGCATCGAGCAGATCGCCGCGCAGGCGCTGCCGCCCGGCATCGGCTTCGAATGGACCGAGATCGCGCTGCAGGAAAAGCTCGCCGGCAACACGGCCATCCTGGCCTTCGGCCTGGCGGTGGTGTTCGTGTTCCTGCTGCTGGCGGCGCTGTACGAGTCCTGGCTGCTGCCGCTGGCGGTGATCCTGATCGTGCCGATGTGCATCCTGGCCGCCATGGTGGGCGTGGGCTTCCGCGACCTTGATCGCAACATCCTGGTCGATATCGGCCTGGTGGTGCTGGTGGGGTTGGCGGCCAAGAACGCCATCCTGATCGTGGAATTCGCCAAGCAGGCTGAAGAGGCCGGCATGAGCCGGCTTGAAGCCGCGGTGGCCGCGGCGCGCACCAGGCTGCGCCCGATCCTGATGACGTCGTTCGCCTTCATCCTGGGCGTGGTGCCGCTGGCAACCGCCACCGGCGCAGGCGCCGAGATGCGGCAAAGCCTGGGCACGGCGGTGTTCAGCGGCATGCTGGGCGTCACCGTTTTCGGCCTGCTGTTCACCCCGGTTTTCTATGTGGTGTGCCGCAGCCTGGCGTACCTCGATCGGCGCCGACAGGGGGCGCCGGGCACCGCGTAACCCTTCCCAATACCGGGCAAAACTGCCATCGGGGGGTGTGCGCCGAATCCTCCTGGCCCTTGCCGTGCTGCTGGTCGTCGCGGTCGCCGCCGCCGCCTGGATCGTGCCGTCGCGCATCAACTGGCAGGAACGCCGCGCCGAGGTCGAGGCGGCCGCCAGCGAGGTGCTGGACCGCCCGGTGCGCATCGAAGGCAAGTTCGCGTTCCGCCTGCTGCCCCGCACGCGCGTCTCCGCGATCAACCTGGTGGTCGAGGACAGCGGCGACGGGTTTTCCGCGCGCGCCCAGGAAGTGCGGCTGGCGTTGAAATTCTGGCCGCTGCTGACCGGCCGCGTCGTCGCCACCGAGGTGGTGCTGGTGCGCCCCGCCATCACGCTCAGAGGGCTTGCACCGCCCGTGATGCCGGCGCAACTGGCCCCGCCCTGGATCGCGCAGGCCCGCGTGCGGATCGAGGACGGCACGCTGCAGATGGGCGCCATGGCGGTGCGCGGCATCGACGCGCGCCTGTCCGGCGAGGGCCCCGGCGGTCCGTTCGCGCTGGAAGGCGAGGCAACCGCGCTGGGCCGGCGGCTCCGCATTGCCGCCGCACTTGGCCGCGCCGGGTTCGACGGCACCGCGCCGGTCGAGGCGTCGCTGGTCGCCACCACGTCGCCGGCCACGGAACTGCGCGCGGTCGGGCTGCTGGCGCTGCCCACGCTGACCTTCGCCGGACGGGTCACGGCGACGACCGCCGATCTTTCATCCCTGATGCCCGCGCCCGCGATGCCGGCGCGCGCCGAGGCCACGCTCACCGCCGCACCCGATGGCCTGGCTGCCGACGAGGTGGCACTTGACCTTGCGGGCGTGACCGGTGCGGGCGCGATCAGCGTGGTGCTGGCGCCCGCGCGCATCGACCTGGCGCTGGCCTTCCCGCGGCTGGACCTGGATGCCTGGCGCGCGCCGCTGCTGGCGCTGGTCGGCACCGGCGGCGTGCCGATCAGCCTTGAGATCACGGCGGAGGCCGCGACCTTCCGCGGCGCCACGCTGCGCGGCGTGCACCTGGCCGGCCGCCTGGCCGATGGCCAGGCGGCGATCGACCGCTTCGCCGCGCTGCTGCCGGGCAACACGCAGCTGGCGATGTCCGGTGCCGCCTCGCGCGCCGAGGCGGCGCCGCGCTTCGAAGGCGTGGCACAGATCGACACCAGCGACCTGCGCGGCACGCTGGCCTGGCTGGGCATCGCCACCGACTGGGTCGCGCCGCCCAACCTGCGCCAGGCACGCGGCAGCGCGCAGGTGACCCTGGCGCAGGGCCTGGTGCAGATCGGCGCGCTGGACGGCACGCTGGATGGCGTGCGGCTGGCCGGCGGCCTGGTGGCACAGACCGCGGGCGCGCGCCCGGCCTTCGGCGTCGGGCTGACGCTGGAGCGCTTCGAGCCGGCGGCGTGGCTGGCGGAAGCCGCCCGCGCGCCCGATGCGCTGGCGGCGTCGCTGCGCGGCTTCGATGCGAATGTGCGGCTGGAAACGCCGCTGCTGGTGCTGCGTGGACCCGGGGGCCGGGAAATCTCCGCGCGCGATGCCAGCCTGGACGCCACGCTGGAGGCAGGGCGCCTGGTGGTGCGGCGCCTGGCCTCGGGCGACGCGCTGGGTGCGCGCGTGACCAGCGCCTTCACGCTGGCCATGGTCGCGCCGGTGCGCGTGCAGGAGCTTCGGCTCGAGGTCGATGCCAGCGACACCGCTGTGCTTGCGGCGCTGCTGCCCGAGGGCATGGCGCGGCGGCCGTTCCAGGGGCCGGGCCTGTTGCGGCTGGCCGGCCAGGCGGCCGACCAGGCGCTGGCGATCGAGCTGGAAGCCGAGCTTGCCGGGGCGCGCGTGGAAGCCCGCGGGCAGCTGGACATCGCGCAGCCGCGCTTCACCGGCAGCACCACGCTGCGCCACCCCGGCGCGCGGCGCGGGCTGAACCAGCTGGGCTGGAGCGAGCTTGCCGGCTGGATCGGCGACGGCTCGCTTTCGGTGCGGGCCCAGCTTGACGCGCAGCCTGTCCGCCTGGCCCTGGGCGCCTTCGAGCTGGTCGCCGGCGCGGTGCGCGCCGAGGGCGAACTGGCGCTGGCCCTGCCACCGGCAGCACCGCCGGCGCTGTCGGGCCGGGTGGCGCTGGAAACCATCGCCGTGCCGCTGCCGGCGGCCGACTCCACCGCGGTACTGGGCTTCGACCTGTTCGCCGGCTGGTCGGCCGAGCTGGGCTTGCGCGCGCGCCGCCTGCTGCTGGGGTCACTGGTGCTGGATCAGCCCGAGGCGAAGCTGACCATCGCCGATGGCACGGCGCGGCTCAGCGATGCGTCCGCCATGCTGGCCGGCGGGCGGATCGAGGCGCGGCTGGAGCTTGCGCTGGCCGGCGCGCAGCCCGTGCTGAGCGGGGCGGTGGATATTGCCGGCGCGACGATCACCGGCCCGGTTTCGGGCGCCGCGCTGGACGTGGTTGCGGGCCGGCTTGATCTGGCCGGCACCTGGACCGCGCGCGGCTTCGCGCCGGCGGCACTGGTGGCGACCCTGGCGGGCGAAGGCGAGGCGCAGTTGCAGCAGGGCGTGCTGGCCGGCTTCGACCTGGCCGCGGCCACCGCCGCTTTGCAGGGCGCCGGGCGCGCCCAGGATGCGCTGGCGCGGCTGCGCGCAGCCCTTGCCGGCGGCGCCACCGCGTTCGAGCGGCTGGAAGGCCGCTTCCGGCTCGAGGCGGGCGCGCTGGGCTTCGAGAGCGCCACGCTGGCAGCCGAATCAGGGGCCGCGACGCTGTCCGGCACACTCGATCTGGGCGCCCGCGCGCTTGATGTGCGCGCCATGCTGGAACCTGTCGGCGCCGAGGCGCTGCCGCAGGTCGGGCTGCGCCTGACCGGGCCGGCCGGCGCGCCGCGGCGTGGCGTCGATACCGCCGAGGCCGCGCGCTGGCTGAACGCGCGCCCTCAGCCCTGAGCCGACCGCAGCGCGGCCAGGCGCAGCACCGAGGCAAGCGGTATCGCCGGATCGCGCGCGGAATCCTGCGCCGCGACGAAGGCCGACAACGAGCTGCCGCGCGCCGCCGCCAGCCGTTCCAGCGCGCGCCAGAAATCCGGCTCCAGCGCGATGCTGGTGCGGTGGCCGTTCACCGTCAGGCTGCGCTTGGCCAGGTGCTTTCGGCTCATGCGCCGCGCCTCAAGCACC
>JAESGU010000154.1_pt1 | contig 23674 bp, 22 predicted proteins | sample 9266271 | NCBI WGS metagenome assembly JAESGU01 (sample SAMN15740544, study PRJNA653495) | algae metagenome | isolation source: Scytonematopsis contorta HA4267-MV1 and co-occurring heterotrophs from mud... | place: USA: Palolo Valley Trail, Honolulu, Hawaii | collected 2009-07-25
ATATCATCTGAGATAGGTAAATAATGTGACTATACAGGCAACGTCAGTGTTTTTTTACTCTTCATATAGAGAAAATAGTCAGTAAAAACACTTCTGTGACAGTTTGGGTGCGGAATGTAGGTTAAAACTGTGAGGAGTAACCGCATCAAAAAACATCAACCCCGATACAGGAGCGTATAGTGCAAAAACTTTATCCCAATCTGGCTGGTCATGATTTGCTAAGGTACTCCAGGTTTGGCAATAGTCTACAATAATTTGCTGAAACAATTTTACATCTTCAGGTTGATTCACTTGTAATTGAGCGACGGACATAATAATTATTCTCCACGACTTGATATTAAACGGCTTTGCATTGAAAACTGAGGGATTTAACGGACGATAGGTGTTGAGGAATGTTCGTGAACGATTAGCCAGTTTCCATCTTCCTGACGTTCCCAAATCAGAGATGTACGTCCTACACCCTCCAGCGGTTGACCGTTTTTTAGCACACCTCGAATTTGGAAATCAGAGGTTGTGCAAATGATGTTTCCATATCGAAAAACTTGCACATCATCTTTGGTGAGAAAGAGAGCAAATTCAGCAAACCCATCCATGATGTGAGTTAATTCCTTTTTGTAATTTTCCCAGCCAAGAATAGGCCCTTTGGTGGGCATAATATCGTATGCCGATAGGCTGGATTTCTGACTATAAAACTGTTTTGCATTGCGAATATCAAATGCTTCACGACCTGGACTCCAAGCTGCATGATATTTCACTACCAAATTTTTGAAAGCTTCCCGTTCCTCATCAGTTAGCGCTGGTTGCATGGTAAAACTCCTTAACACTATCTAGAATTAAGACTACACGACACATGTTGTGTAGTCAATAGATAAAGACACAACACATGTCGTGTAAAATAAATTAAAATCGCAAATAATCTATGGTCTCCAATCCTCAACCCCCTTCTCAAGTACCCTCTGAAGCTGCATCAGAGAATTTAGATTCCAAAAAACTAGATTCAAAAAAACTAAATTCCAAAAAACTAAACCCCAAACAACCAGATGTGCGTCGTCGCAATCAGCAAGCACATCAAGCTATCCTCAAAGCTGCTGCGGAATTGTTGGATGAAATTGGCTATGCAAATACAACGGTATCGGAGATAGCCGCAAGAGCAGGGGTCAGCAATAAAACCATTTACCGTTGGTGGCCAAATAAAGCAGCTGTGGTGATGGAGGCATTTGCACGCCAAACAGGCAATATCATTGAAGTTCCCGATACAGGCAGTTTGCGTGAGGATTTGTTAACCTTTGTGCGAGCTTCATTTATCGTCCACAAAACGATGAAATTTGGAGCGACAATAGCAAATTTAGTCGCTGCGATTCAAACCGACTCAGCGTTAGCAGTTGCATTTCGCGAACAATTCATTGCTCAACGTCGAATGGCTGTACGTCAGATTTTTGACCAAGCGATAAAACGAGGAGAATTACCAGAAAATATTGATTTAGAAATGGCTATTGATGGAGTTTACGCACCAATTTTTTATCGTTTGTTAGTCGGACATGCACCGCTAGATGACCAATTTGCCGAAAGCCTTGTAGAGCAGTTGCTATCGGGTATTATTTCTTGAATTTAAACCCACTCCGGTGGTTTTTCCCTGTGTAACTGCGATTTCAATCGCCCGGTGTCTTAATATGTTCAATCGCCACAACGAGTGCATTGAGCATCACCTCATAACTTTTATCTGGTGAATGTTCTAGCGTCATTAATCCTACCTGCTCCAACGTAATAAAGCCATAAATTGCAGCATTCACCATCCGCATGACATCAATCAATTTGCTATCATTTAACTCATACAATTGCAGTGATTTTTTCAGATTACCGAGAGATTGCAAAATAATTGCTTTTTCTTCTGGGTCGCTGGGCTTTAGTTGATATTGCATCATCACCTTATAAAGTGCGGGATGAGAAGAGGCAAATTTTCGAGTTGCACGTGCCCCAGCAATTAATAAATCACGAGGGTCGCTCAGTTCACCAGTTTCTTGCTGACAATAATCCCAATATTTTCTCCAAATTACTAATGCCACAGCACGTCGCAATGCGGTATTTCCATCCAGATGTTTATAAATTGCAGGAGGCTTAATACCCAACTCCCGTGCCACCCTATTTACTCCCAGAGCTGATTCCCCATCCTTCTCCAAGCAGCTGATAGCCGCTTCTATCACATCTTGTGGCGTTAGAGATTTTTCTTTCGGAGGACGACCCATAACAATTAAATCAAGAAAGAACGTAATAAATGCGTAGAGACGTTACATGTAACGTCTCCAATGTAGACCTATAAGATTTTAGTTAACACAATTAACTAAAAGCTAATATAATTAACTTTAGCAAGCTCTATACGGCATTTCTATGAGTTGTTTAGTTTTTACACCTGCCCACGAACTGGCTCGGATGATACGAGAGCGAGTGGTTTCATCAGTGGAAGTAGTAGATTCATATTTAGAGAAAATTAGCAAGCATAATTCTCAACTGAATGCTATTTGCACTCTTGATGCTGAGAATGCTCAAAAACAAGCAAGAGAAGCAGATGAGGCTTTGGCAAGAGGAGAAAACTGGGGAATGCTGCATGGAGTTCCCATAACAATAAAAGACTGTTTGGAAACTGCGGGACTGCGGACGACATCGGGTTATAAACCTCTTAAAGATTATGTACCCCAAGAAGATGCAACAGTTGTGAGTCGTTTACGGAATGCGGGAGCAATTATTCTTGGTAAAACAAATCTCGCTAAACTGGCTAGTGATTGGCAGGGGATTAATGATATATTTCCCCGTGTGAATAATCCCTGGAATCTGAACTATACAGCTGGTGGAAGTTCTAGTGGTAGTGCCGCAGCAGTTGCAGCCGGTTTGTCAGCTTTGGATATTGGTGATGATTTTGGGGGTTCAATTCGTCAACCCTCCCATTTTTGTGGGATTTATGGTCTCAAGCCCACTGACCGTAGGATTCCCACAACTGGTCATATTCCGGAAATTCCAGGAAAGTTTCGCTGTATTCGCCAAATGTTGACAGTCGGCCCTCTAGCTCGCTCTATAGAAGATTTGCGCCTATGTTTGCAACTGATTACAGGTTCAGACCCTCGTCAACCAGATATTCCTCCTGTCCCTCTGGATGTACCTATAGAGAAAGGGCTACAAAATTTACGAATTGCTTGGACGGATGGATTTGCTTCTATTCCAGTTGAAGAATCTATTCAATCAGCGATTCAATCTGTTGCATATAGATTAGGTGAGGCTGGTACTCAAATTGAGCGATGGGTTCCAGTGTTTGACTTTTCTGCCGCTTGGGAAATTCTCAGCACGGTTGCAGTTTATAACTTGATGTACGCGCAACCCACTACTTTGGATGATGCTCGTCAGGATATTCCCTTTTTGTTTCGTTCGGCAACTCAAGGTGACAAAACTATAGGAGGCTTTGGCAGTTTGGCTGGGATTGTGCTGCCTATTTTTCTTAATCCCACATTGAAAGGTTATTTTGAAGCCCTAGCGAAACGGGATAACTTGATTGCTCAAATGGATAAACAATTGGAACAGTGGGATGTGTGGCTTTGTCCTGTAGCTATGACAACTGCTTTTACTCATTGTGCCAAAGGTGAAGCATTAGTTGTGAATGGTAGGAAAGTTCCTTATATGATGGCCTCAGGTGCTTATACTTCGCCATTTGCGTTGACGGGACATCCTGTTGTTGTTATACCTATCGGGAAGACTCAAGATGGGTTGCCCATTGGGATGCAAATTGTCGGTAAGCGATGGAGGGAGATGGAATTGTTGAGAATTGCCCAACAACTTGACAAACTTATTGGTAGCTTTCAACATCCACCTGGCTATTAAACAAGGCTAAACATGTTTCAATACTTGTCGGTTAAGCTCCAAAATACCAAAATACGTAGGTTGGGTTGAGGGACGAAACCCAACGTTTACAATACTTTGTTGGGTTATCTCTTCGAGACGCTTCGCGAACGCAAAGCCTCAACCCAACCTACAAAAATCTTTAACCGAGCAGTATTGAAACATGTTTAGTCTTTATTTTGTTATTTGTAGTTTAACTGTAACCAATATCATCGCGATGGAAGCTCCTGTTGGAGGTTATGGTTTTTACAGCCAACAAGAAATAGAATATATTTATTAACTACTGCTTATACAGGTTTTACTGTGGCATCAAAAGGTATTGATAAAACTTATAATAACTGTAAATTTACGCAATTAATAGTACTAATGTAATTTGATAGTTATAGGGGATACGAAATACTGTACCCCTCTCTATGATTATTTTACGGTCACATTAATTAATAATTACTCATACATCATCCAGTGGAGGCTGTTTTTGAATTTCCTGTTGAACTTCCTCGATGCTCAGAGTTAGCTCCTGAGCTATTTCTGACGCGCTTAAACCTAATCTGACCAACAAAGGTATAATTCTAAACTTCTCGACACGTGAACCTACTTGTAGTCCTTCTTGTAGTCCTTCTTGTAGTCCCTCTTGTAATCCTTCTTCACGTCCCTCCTCTCGTCCTTCTTGATAAACCCGCGTCTGCTTCAAATCGCTTAAACCAAACATACTCTCAATCTCCTTTCGATTCATTGTTGGAAACTTATAAACCAAAATCGTTTCTATTAATTCTAGTAACTGTCGGCGTTGTGGTTCAATATTTACCTCTCGCTGGGTTCTGCCGATTAACTCCCTTGCTGCAACAACTGCTGTGTCTTCGTCTTCAATTATCAATTTAATTGTAGCAATTCCCACTGGTAGAGATGCGGCCGAGTCTAATTCATCCAGATAAATGCGTCTTACACGCTGACTAGCAAAAGATTCAACATAATTTTTTATATCAGACGTATCTAAACTGCGGCTGGGAAAAATCACTATTCCTCGCCAGGGATTTTTTATCTGATTTTGACGCAGGTATAAATTAACTTCTGAAAAGAAGCGAGAATAAATTTCTGGGTCGTTTTGAAATTGAACCTCCACAAAATAAATTGGACTTTCTTCACCTTGTGTAGGGAGAAACACACCATCGATTCGGAAAGCTGTTTGCTTGATTTCAACTGATGAAAATTGATAATTTTCTGCTGTTTGCATTTGATTACCAATTAATTCAAAAAATAGACCAGGAATTTCTTGAAAAATACGGTAGAAGATGCTATCTGTTTTCACGCTTGTCTCTAAAAAAATTTGCGTTTGCTGTAATTCTACCGCATCATTTTAGATTTCAATTTGAATTTTATTTTGTAGGTTATTTGCTACATATGAAAGTATCAAAAATCTGAAAATAAAAGTCCATCCCAAATGCTAGATTGATTTTTCTGCCAGCATGGCGTAGATATCTCGTTTGGTCTGTTCTAGAAGTTCACGCACTCGATTCATTCTAACTGTATTACCATTGCGAGCGACCTGCATCACCACAGCAGAAAGCTCAGTTACAGCATTCCGCAATTCGTTAAATTCTTGAGGCACATCACAAATTTCTCTAGAAGAATCTGAGATGCTTTCTGAAAAACGTTCTGCTAGTAGTTCTCTACCTGCATCTGTAATCGTATAAACGCGCTTGCCACCGATTGACTCACTCGTTAAGTAACCTCCTTCTTCTAACATCTGGAGTGTTGGATAGACTGAACCGGGACTAAGACGACGGAATCCACCATAGCGACTTTCCATTTCTTTAATCAGGTCATAACCATGACTGGAGCGGTCGGAAAGCATTTCCAACAGAATAAATTTGATATCACCCCGACGAGTCCGAGATTCATCTCCCCAACTTTTGCCGAATGGTTCACGATGTCCATGTCTTCCGCGATGCTCACCTCTACCATGATGCCTATCGTGATGTTTTTCATGTCGAAATAGAAAACTATCTTGCTCTGGATTATCGAAAGTTCCTCCTACCCATGCAAAGCGAGGAAAGTGGAAACTAGAATTTCTAAACATATATCGCTCTTAAATTAACTAAATCCACTATAACAACATATCGCGATATATCGGATTAAATTCACGAATCTTTACAATAGCCTAGAGCTACTTCCTGTTTCTCCGGCACTTTTACACAACGACATCAAACAAGGTTAAAATCAAGCCAACGAACAAAAAAAATGCCATGACTGCTATTACCATCAACCTTAATAATGTAGTCAAGATGACCGACGACCAATTTTATCAACTGTGTCAGGATAATCCAGAGCTAAAGTTGGAGCGCAATCAATGGGGAGAACTAATAGTCATGTCACCAACAGGGGGAGAAACGGGTAAACGTAATGCTAAAATGACCGCACGCTTTGTATTGTGGAACGAGCAAACCGAACTAGGAGAAGTATTCGACTCTTCAACTTGCTTTAAACTCCCTAATGGTCCAGACCGTTCCCCAGATGTATCATGGATACAGATAGAAAGGTGGAATGCACTTACAGCTTCTCAACGAGAGAAATTTCCCCCCATCGCTCCTGATTTTGTATTAGAGTTAATGTCTCCATCGGACAGTTTGAGCGAAACCCAAGCCAAAATGCAGGAATATATGGCAGCAAAAGTTAGGTTGGGTTGGTTAATTGACCGCAAAAATCGTTGTGTGGAAATCTATCGTTTGGGGCAAGAAGTGGAAGTACTGGATTTTCCTGCTACATTATCAGGAGAAGACGTGCTACCGGGATTTATATTAGATATGAGATTTGTGTGGTAATGGAGGTGTTAGCTTGCACTCATGTGTATTATATTACTAAACTGATATCAATATCTTCTAATTTTGCACAACCACTTAATGCCATTGCCAAGTCCAATTCCGAACACAAAATTTCAATAACACGAGAAACTCCAGCCTGTCCGTCTACAGCCAAACCCCACAAAATTGGTCGTCCGATTAACACAGCTGTCGCTCCCAATGCTAATGCTTTCAGGATATCAACACCGCGACGAATACCCCCATCTATAAATATCTCCGCTCGTCCATCTACTGCTGTAACAATTTCCGGTAAAGCATTCACAGAAGCAATTGCTCCATCAAGCTGTCTTCCTCCATGATTAGAAACAACAATCCCCTTAACTCCGCACTCTACCGCACGTATTGCATCATCCCCCCGTAAAATTCCTTTTACTACCAAAGGCAACGGAGATAAAGATTGCAACCATTGTAAATCGTCCCAAGTAACTGCTGCATCCAGTTGTTGGGCAAAATAAGCAAACAAACCAGACTCTCCTTTTTCTTGGGTAATTTTTAGCTGTGACATGTTAGCAAGATTAGCTAATTGCAAATCTGGTGGTAAAACAAATTCATTGTGCTTGTCTTTTTCCCGACGACCTAACACAGGTGCATCCACAGTTAAACACAATGCCTTATAGCCAGCAGAATAAGCTCTTTCTACTAAAGCACGAGTTAATCCTCGGTCTTTATGTATATATAATTGAAACCATTGAGTAGACGTAAAATTACTATTACCGGGTGCTAATGCTACCTCCTCAAGACTTTTGGTAGACATAGTACTTAATATCATTCCCACAGATGCTGATGCAGCGGCTTTAGCAGTGGCTACTTCCCCCTCTGGATGTGCAAGACACTGGAAAGCCATTGGTGCAACCAACAGAGGAAATTGTAGAGCCTGCCCTAAAACTGAAGTACTTAGGTCACGTTTACTAACATCCACTAACATCCTCGGCCGCAACTTGATGCGTTCAAAAGCTGCACGGTTATCTCGCAATGTGACCTCATCCCACGCACCGCTACTGTAGTAATCGTATGCCATCCGAGATAAATTTTGTTTCGCGAATTCTTCGTATTCAAATAAATTGATTAGTGATTCCATCTGCTCCTTGTGTTTTTTTTATGCTATTTATTTAAATCATTTATAAAATCAAAATTAAATTGACGTAGGATGGGTTAGGCGTATTCGTAACAATTATTTGGAAAATATTTAAGTTATATAAAGTACTGTAACCCATTAGGGATTTACAAAAAATAAATTATCCCATCTTGTAGTGCGAGCGTCTCGCTCGCTGCTAGTCAAAAGCGAGCAAGATGCTCGCACTACAAAAAAATTGGAACATTTTTTTACTTGAAAGTCCCTTAATTGTCCTAGCTTAAGATTTATTTATAAATCATATAAAAACTTTAAGTCACAACATAGTACTTTGGTATTAAATCATTTTCTGTATTAAAATCTAGAGAATGATAAATTGTGATTAATCATTAGGGCACTGCCAATTTCCAGAAAAATGGATAAAGTTTATAACTTTAAATTCAACTCTTCGCAAGCCATGACAGCCTTAAAAGAAAGGCAACATGATGATATTAAGTATTATGAAGCTCGCAATCAATTATTCAAGCTATCATTAATGGCAGACTACGACCAACTAGTTTGTCTTCCTTCTCTTACCTCTATTGACAAACACTGGTATCAAATTGAAACTGCGAGAAAAGTTTTACGACAATTTGGGGGACGTGCTTTACTTGCGGATGAAGTTGGACTAGGTAAAACTATCGAAGCGGGGCTAATTGTCAGTGAATATTTAGCAAGAGGAATGGTAAAATCAATATTAATATTAACCCCAGCCTCTTTAGTCTCCCAATGGCAATTAGAACTAGCTTCAAAATTTGGTATTTCATCAATTACTACTGACGATGACAGCAGACAACAAAACGCTGAAGATTTTTGGAAAAATAATCCCAGAATTATCGCATCTCTGAACACAGCCAAATCAGCCAAACATCATCCTTTAGTTACTTCACGCAATTGGGATTTAGTTGTTGTAGACGAAGCACATCATCTAAAAAATCGTAATACCCTGAATTGGAAACTCGTCAACGCATTAAATAAAAGATTTATTTTGATGCTTACTGCAACACCAGTACAAAACTCTTTAGTAGAATTATTTAATTTGCTAACTTTATTAAAACCAGGTTTACTAAAAACAGAAGCAGACTTTAAAAAAGAATATGTTTCCTCCAAAAACGGACGCATTCCCAAAAATCCAGAAAAATTAAGAAGTTTAATGCGAGAAGTGATGATACGTAACACTCGCTCTTTAGTTGACGTAAAATTACCCAAACGTTTTGCTACAACTATCACAGTTACTCCTGGTGAAAGCGAAGGAAAAATCTATCAAGATTTAAGTAACTTTTTGCGGGATAACTCAGAACAACTAGATAAATTTTCTCGTACTAACTTATTAATGCGTGCAGGTTCTAGTATTAATGCACTGACTGAATCATTGAAAAATCTCTCTCAAAAATTCCCCAGTGACGAGCTAAAAACATTAATTAGAAGAGCATCCCAAATTAAACAAGTAGAAAAAGCATTAGCATTAGTCGAACTGCTGAAAAAATCATCACAAAAAACTATAGTATTTACAACCCACAAAGCTACTTCCGCATATTTAGCCAAAACTTTTACTGAAGCAGGAATACAATTCGCAGAATTTTTAGGAAATATGTCCTTAAAACAAAAAGATGCTGCTATCGAAGCTTTCCGGGATAATATACCCGTTTTATTAGCATCAGAAACTGGAGGAGAAGGAAGAAATATTCAATTTGCTAACGCTATAGTCAACTACGATTTACCTTGGAATCCGATGAAAATTGAACAACGAATTGGTCGAATTCATCGTATTGGACAGACCCAAGATGTATTTATTTTTAACTTTTGTCTCAAAGGCAGTATCGAAGAATATATACTGCGGATATTGCATGATAAAATTAATATGTTTGAGTTAGTAGTTGGAGAAATAGAAACAATACTAGGTAACGTAGATGATGAATTTGATTTTGGTGAAATAGTTATGGATATTTGGCTAAAAAATCAATCAGTACCTGAGTTAAATACAGCGTTCGATAAATTAGCTGATGATTTGCTCAAAGCCAAAGACAAATATCAGGAGACTCAAGAACTAGACGAACAAATATTTGGAGAAGAATTTGAAGCTTAAAGGTAAAAAGTCTGGGATTGTGGTGATATCATGTCCGGTAGCATGACCATAATAAAATACTCTTAAATTCTTTGCGTCTTGGCGTCTTTGCGTGAGGTTTATTATGGGTACATAAGCGGACATGATATGAATCATCTATAAAATGTGCAGCGAAGTGTAAACTTATGATAATAGTAGACGACCCAATTATTAACACTCTGGAAAAAATTGTTTACACCTACGATGGTGTAGCAGAATTAATAGATGAAAAAACCTTGAATGTCTTACTACCACAACAAATTGCACAAGCTTTAAAATTAGAAGAAGAAACGACTTTTAGTACGGTAATTGATACCCCCAATAGTCAATTTGTTAGTTATAATTCAGAACTTCTCAATAGATTTTCGGAAATCATGGCTTCTTCTGGGAGCGTCGCTGCTCTGGGGGTAAAATATGATGGTTATCTAAAAACAACAGCATTTGAGAAAAGTATTGCTCAAAAGATTGTGCCACAAAATGGCTTAATTCGCTTTATTGACGCAAAACCAGAAAATACCCGTTATATCTGGTGCAATGTAGCTTATACAGCGGAAGCAGATGAGAAAAGAATTGGGATGGTGTCGTTTATAATTAATGAGTTTACCGGGGTAGCACCCGTAGATATAGGTGATGCTTTATTATGGGAATCAGATAAAGTCCCTGTAGATGATTATTCATTGGCTCAAAAATTATCTGATAATGAATTAGCTGAGATTATTGAAAAAATATCAGCTAGGTTAGTTACAACAGATTTAGAAAATTGGCAAGCCAAATTAAATCGTGCTTTCGTTCGAGATGAGGAAAGACTAAAAGCTTATTATGGTAGTATTAGCATGGAAATTGCTAAAAAAATCGAGCATAAAGGTTTAGATGGTGATGATAAAGAGAAGGAATTAGCACGGATAGAAGCAACAAAACGTGAATTAGAAAGAAAAATCGCAGATATTAGAGAACGCTATAATCTCAAAGTCGAAGCTCATTTGCATAGCGCAATGGTTCTACATCTACCAACGGTACATATCAACTGCACTTTACAAAGAAAGAAAGCAAAAAGAGATATAACTTTAGTTTGGAATCCTTTTACAAAAATAATTGAACCTTTACAATGCGAAATGTCGGGAGAGCCTGTTTATGAATTTTATTTAGATGATAAAGATGCGAAGATTGTTGCACCTAGTGTTTTTCAGGGCAAAGCTCTAAAGTTATAATAATAAATAACAATAAGCAAACACCAAGTAAAGTTGTGTCTGTCTCTACCGACTCCAACGCATCAAATACCAACCCAAATCTGGCTGTACCAACTCAGCCAATTTGGCGATTTAATGTTACGCAATACCACCAAATGATTGATATTGGTATTCTGACAGCAGATGACCCAGTGGAAATGTTGGAGGGGTGGATAATTGAAAAAATGCCAAAAAATCCTCCACATCGTATTGCTAATAAATTAACTCGTAATGCTTTAGAAAATATCCTACCAGAGGGGTGGTACGTGGATACTCAAGAACCCATTACTTTAGAAGATAGCGAACCTGAGCCTGATGTAGTTATTGTACGCGGTAATACTCGTGATTATTCAAACCGTCACCCAGGTTCGCAGGATTTAGCTTTGGTTGTAGAAATCGCAGACTCTACTCTGGAACGCGACCGAATTATTAAAAAACGTATTTATGCTCGTGCTGGGATTGCAGTTTATTGGATAATTAATCTTGCTGAACAACAAATCGAAGTTTATACCCAACCAATTGACTCGACGACAGTAGAAGCAACATATTCGCAACGTCGAGATTATAAATTAGGAGACGAGCTTACGGTATTTATTGAGGGACGAGAAGTTGCTCGTTTAAACGTACGAGATTTGTTACCTTAAACTTTGAATTTAGCGTATTTACAATAGTCACAATTATGAAAGAAATAATAGATGACGTCAAACAAACTATAGCGCAAAAACAAATACGATGGGCTTATCCAATTTTGCTGAAACTACAAAAATGTGACTATCATTTGGCAATAAAATGGGCAGTAGAATGTATACAAATATATGCATCTGAGTTTAACCCAGATAAACTCTCCCAGATGAATAAATATATCCAGAAAGCAATAGAAGAGCAAAACGTTTTGACTCCTTTACAATGTATGGAAATTGCTAAAGAACTATGGTACTCCCCTGAAAGAGAAGATATTCAAACTGCTGTAGCTAGACTGTGGTGGTCTATCGCAGCTTTTAAAGATGGAGAAGAGGATGAAGGAGCAATCGAAGCCACAATGACTGTTGAATTAGTATTACCGGATATATCCAATCGCTCTCTATTAGATAGATATCTAGAAGCTGCTCTCAGGATTTATGAAGAATACGAATTACAAAATTAGGCGCGTGCTTATACTGATAATTCTGCCAGGGTTTGCATTTGTGCTGCGTCAATTAATGGTAAGGCAGCAGTTGTTGTACAAGATGCAACTTCATACCAGACAATTGCGCGTGCGAGCTTGAACTAGCACGGTCAGCGGTGATGATTCGGCAAGGAATGGCAGAACAAAAAGCAGGTAAAGACCGAGATGCAAGGGAAGCTTTAGAAGAATTACGCTCGAAATATGGAATACCGCGTTAAAATCACCCCAACCGAACTTGCAGATGAATAAGGTTTTTACTTACGGATAAAAGCTTCTTCACCACTCAAATGCTATAATATGAATTGGTAACTAAAATTTTCTAAGTAAGCTCAAGTATTATAGAGATAAAATGTTAATGTTGTAATTATGAAACAAAAAATTATTCCTATATATTTATCTGAAGAAGACATTAAACAATTTTGTCAACGTCACTCAATTCGGAAGCTTTCTTTATTTGGTTCAGTATTAAGAGATGATTTTACTAAAGAAAGTGATGTTGATGTTTTAGTTGAATTTCAACCAGGAAAAACTCCAGGTTTAGACATTGTTACAATGGAGGATGAGTTATCAAATATAATAAATCGCCAGGTAGATTTAAGAACTCTAGCAGACCTAAGCCGTTATTTTCGCTCTGAAATCTTAATGGAGGCGAAGGTTATTTATGAGTAAAGTTGATGATTTAACTCGACTAAAACACATCAGAGATGCAGCACAAGAAGCATTATCTTTTACTAACAATCGTACTAGAAATGATTTAGATACTGATAGGATGCTATCTTTGGCTCTAGTAAGATTAGTTGAAATTATTGGCGAAGCAGGTAATCGTATTTCTGAAGATTGTCAAGTTAAGTATTCAAAAATACCTTGGCGACAAATTGTTGGTATGAGAAATCGTATTATTCATGCTTATTTTGATATTGATTTAGATATTGTCGAGTGCCCAAGCATCTCAGGATGTATTAGTCAAGGACAAACGAAGGAAGAAGCCATTGAAAATATAAAGGATGCAATTGTGGCCTGCCTTCAAGTTCGTGCAGAGCTAGGTTTATCGGTTATGTAGAGACGTTACATGTAACGTCTCCACGTGTGCATAATTTATCTAAAAATTGCAGGAAATGCCTAAAATTTGGCAAACGACCACCAAAATTCGGTTTCCCAAAGTCGTCAGCGCTTTACTCAAACTTTCTGTCTTTGGTAAGCTTCCTTAAAGAACCTTTGCTGTTGATTGTGGTCTACAATTGGATTTGGGTAGCCAAGACTGCTCCGTTCTATAGGTGTGATATTACCGTTTAATAAAAATGCGGTATCTACAGACCTCAATTCGGGAACCCACTGGCGAATATATTCCCCCTCTGCATCAAATTTTTGTGCTTGGGAAGCAGGATTAAAAATTCGCAATGGTTTCGGGTCCATCCCAGAAGATGCGCTCCATTGCCAACCTCCATTGTTAGCTGATAAATCCCAATCAATCAGCTTTTGCATAAAATATTTTTCTCCCAATTGGGGATTGACAATTAAATCCTTGGTTAAAAAGCTGGCAACAATCATTCGACAACGGTTATGCATCCAACCTATTTCGTTTAGTTGTCGCATTGCTGCATCCACTATGGGGTAACCTGTTTTTCCTTCACACCAAGCTTGGAAATGTTTTTCGTTATTTTGCCAGGGGAAATTTTTAAATGGTTCGCGATAAGCTCCCTCTGCAAGTTCTGGAAATTGATACATGACGTGTTGATAAAATTCTCGCCATGCTATTTCTTGTTGATATGTGCGGATAGCTTTTTGAGTTTCGTCACTACGGCTATTAGACATTGCTTCTTCGGTAGCTTGCCAGACAGTTCTGATACCAATTACACCAAATTTTAATGCCGCACTTAGTCTTGATGTGCCGTCAATTGCAGGAAAGTTACGTTGTTCTTGATATTCGTCTATGGCTTTGCTACAAAATTCTTCTAATCTTTCTTGCGCTGCTGCTTCACCTGGAGCGAGGAATAATTCTTTATCCCAAATAAATCCTAAGTCTTTTGCTGTGGGTAGTTCGATTACACCTGCTTGTTTGGCAATTTTTTCCTCCTCAGGTGTCAGGTTTTGTAGAGACGCTGATGGGGACTTGGTTGACGGAGACGCGATAAATCGCGTCTCTACTGGTTTCATCTTCGGTCTGCTTATCCAATTTTTCCAGAAGGGAGTGTAAACGGTGTAGGGGCTATTGGAACCGGAGCGAATTTCATCTGGAGAATGGAGGATTTGGTCCCAGTTTTTTTCTAGGAAGCCTATTCCTTTCTCTTTTAGCGCTTCTATTAAATTGCGATCGCGAATTTGAGAATAGGGTTCAACGTCCCAATTCCAAAAAACAGCCTGAGCGTTTAAAGCCTCAGCCAACCTGGGAATTGCTTCTGTTGGGTTGCCTTTAAGAATAAGCAACTGACTACCAGCTTCCGCATATCGCTGTTTCAAAGCCTGCAAACAGCCTATCATATAGGTCACCCGAACAGGAGCAGCATCATCCCGTTCCAAAATATTTGGGTCTAAACAAAACAAACCCACAACATAAGCACTCTTTTCTCGTGCAGCAGCTAATCCAGTATTATCAGAGATGCGTAAATCGCGGCGATGCCAAAATAAAATTAGGTCGGACATTGTATTATTATCGTAGTTCCCTTGTACTAAACTACATTAAAACGATTAGGCACAATTGGCATCATACCCAGGAAATCTTAACTAATGTAAATATTCATCCAAAAGTCCCAAAACTGCAGCAATATTGTCAGAATGACTAAATAATTATGAAGTATCGTGAAGCGAAAAGCTTTGCCCTATGTGCCAATTGCTGGGAATGAATTGTAATGTCCCCACGGATATATGTTTTTCGTTTGAGGGATTTTGTGCCAGAGGTGGAAAAACCGACGACCATAAAGATGGTTGGGGTATTGCCTTTTTTGAGAGTAAGGGGTGTCGCATTTTTATAGACGCCAAATCCTCTATTAATTCTCCCATAGCTGAGTTGGTGAGGAATTATCCCATCCACTCGACCCATGTAATCGCTCATATTAGAAAAGCGACCCAAGGGGAAATTACCCTGGAAAACTGTCATCCCTTCCGTCGTGAACTATGGGAACGTTACTGGGTATTTGCTCACAATGGTGATTTAAAAGATTTTCACCCAAAAAAAACAGGTTTTTACCAAGCAGTGGGTAATACTGATAGCGAACAAGCGTTTTGTTTAATACTAAATACTCTGAGAGAGCGTTTCCCAGAAAATAAACCATCGTTAAAGGATTTCTACTTAGTTATCCAAGAAATAACTGATAAAATATCAACCCACGGTATTTTTAATTACTTATTATCTGATGGAGAATATTTCTTTGCTCATTGTTCCACTAAACTTTGTTATATTGTTCGACAAGCACCATTTGCAGCCGCTCATTTGATTGATGAAGATTTAACAGTGGATTTTAGCGAATTGACTAAGGAAAATGACCGTGTTGCAGTCATTGCGACTACTCCCCTAACTGATAACGAAGTGTGGACACCGATTCAACCTGGGGAATTATTGGTATTTCAGGATGGGCTGCCTATTAAATTTGCTTGATACATTATATACAGTAGAGACGCGATAAATCGCGTCTCCAACCCTACCTAGAGCCAATCTTAGTTCTTCACTGTAGTCTAAAGCATTAAACTATACGTGCAACCTGCCGTTTGCGTGGATACACGTACTCGAACTTCCTTGATTTTTGATAACAAGTATTATTTTTCTCCGTAAAACCGCATAATCTGATTTAACTTACCCTAATAGTCAATAAGGTAGCGTTGTAGCGTTTAGCTGAATTGGGGTGTCTATGAAACTAGGATTTTTCCAAAGTATAGGAATTACCATAGGTAGTACAGCTATTATTACAGGTAATTCTGTACTCGCCCAAATTACCCCAGACGCAACATTACCCAATAATTCTCAAGTAAGATTACAAGACAATATTCGATTTATTGAAGGTGGAACCCAAGCAGGTGGTAACTTGTTCCACAGCTTTAAAGAGTTTTCTGTTCCTACAAATAGTACAGCTTATTTTAATAATAATGATACAGGTGTTCAAAATATACTTACGCGAGTGACTGGTGGTTCAGTATCAAATATTGATGGGTTAATTCGTGCTGGTGGTAATGCGAATTTATTTTTGATTAATCCTAATGGTATTATATTCGGTCAAAATGCGCGATTAGATATAAAAGGTTCTTTCGTTGGGAGTACAGCAAATGCTATTGGATTCGGGAACTTAGGAAATTTTAGCGCAACAAACCCGGAAGCACCATCACCTTTATTAACGATAAATCCGAATGCGTTGTTGTTTAATCAAATTCAAGGCGGTAGGATTGAAAATAATTCTGCTGCACCTGCTGGAAGGAATCCTTCAGATGCGTTTAATGTAACAGATTTGCGCGTCGCAGATGGTAAAAGTTTGTTATTAGTTGGTGGTGATGTAAATCTCAATGGTGGAAGATTATATGCTTTTGGTGGGCGAGTGGAGTTAGGGGGTTTGGCTGGTATAGGAACTGTTGGGTTGAATGAGAATGGTGGTAATTTCAGTTTAAGTTTTCCTTTGGGAGTACAAAGAAGTGATGTTTTCCTATTTAATAATGCTGACGTAAACGTGCGCGCTGGTAATGGTGGAAGTGTTGCAATTAATGCTCGTAATTTACAGATGACAGATGGAAGTCAGATATTGGCTGGAATAGAGAATCGACTGAGTTCAGAAAACAGTAAAGCGGGAAATATTGATATTAATGCGACAGGAATAATAAATCTCCAGCAACGTAGTGACATTTTTAATGATGTGCAAGCTAATGCTTTGGGACAGGGGGGCGATGTTAATATCAGAACTGGTACTTTGAGATTAGCTGATGGGTCGGAAATTGGTGCGAGGACATATAGCGCAGGTCAAGGGGGAAATTTAACTGTTAATGCTATTTCAGAGGTTGAGGTGACAGGTCGCAGTGCTGATGGTCGCATTGGAAGTGCTTTGTTTACTAAACAGGATAGCGAAGGTGCAACAGGTAACGCAGGAAATTTAACAATTAACACCCCTTGGTTGCGAGTGCTGGATGGAGGGCTTGTTATCGCTATTACTAATGGCGCAGGTCGAGGTGGAAATTTGAATATTGATACTAGCAATGGCAGAGTAGAAGCAATTGGTACTAACCGCATAGCTGCTGAAGCTAATCATACCGCTCTGGGGTCAGGAGGAAATTTGACAATTAAGACGGGTGAGTTGATATCACGAGATGGAGCGTCTGTTAGTGCTAGTACATTTGGTGCGGGTCAAGGCGGAAATTTGATAATTGATGCAACATCGAAAGTTGAAGTGGCTGGTAGTGGTTTATATGTTTTACAGGGTACCAAAGATGCTACAGGAAACCCAGGAAATTTAATAATTAACACCCGTTTATTGCAAGTACTAGATGGAGCAACTGTTACAGGTAGTACATCTGGTGCGGGTCAGGGTGGAAATTTGAAAATTGATGCTGGTAGAGTAGAAGTAATTGGTACATCAAGCAGTGGGAATGGTAGTAGTATAACTTCCGAAATTAATTCAGGCGCTTTAGGGTTAGCAGGAAATTTAACAATTAACACTTCTTTATTGCGAGTTTTAGGTGGAGCAACTGTTAGTACTAGTACAAGAGGTGCGGGCCGAGGTGGAGATTTGAATATTGATACTGGCAATGGCAGGGTAGAAGTAATTGGTACGTCAAGCGATGGTTTTGGTAGTAATATAACTGCTGAATCTAACTCAACTGCAACAGGAGCAGCAGGAAATTTGACGATTAAGACGGGTGAGTTGATAGCACGAGATGGAGGATTTATAAGTGCTAGTACATTAGGCGCGGGTCAGGGTGGAAATTTGAGAATTGATGCCACATCTTCGGTAGAATTAATTGGTGAAAATACAGTTGATAGTCAATTTCCCAGTGGTTTGTTTGCTCAACAGGATAGCGAAGGTTCAGCAGGAAAAGGAAACGCAGGAAATTTAACAATTAACACCCCTTTGTTGCAAGTTTTAGGTGGAGCAACTATTAGCGCTGGTACATTTGGTGCGGGTCAAGGTGGAGAATTGAATATTGATACTGGAAATGGCAGGGTAGAAGTAATTGGTACGTCAAGCGATGGTTTTGGTAGTAATATAACTGCTGAATCTAACTCAACTGCAACAGGAGCAGCAGGAAATTTGACGATTAAGACGGGTGAGTTGATAGCACGAGATGGAGGATTTATAAGTGCTAGTACATTAGGCGCGGGTCAGGGTGGAAATTTGAGAATTGATGCCACATCTTCGGTAGAATTAATTGGTGAAAATACAGTTGATAGTCAATTTCCCAGTGGTTTGTTTGCTCAACAGGATAGCGAAGGTTCAGCAGGAAAAGGAAACGCAGGAAATTTAACAATTAACACCCCTTTGTTGCAAGTTTTAGGTGGAGCAACTATTAGCGCTGGTACATTTGGTGCGGGTCAAGGTGGAGAATTGAATATTGATACTGGCAATGGCAGAGTAGAAGTAATTGGTACATCAAGCGGTGGTTCTGGTAGTAGTATAACTACTCAATCTAACCCAACGGCAACAGGAGCAGCAGGAAATTTGACGATTAAGATGGGCGAGTTGATAGCACGAGATGGAGGACAAGTCGATGCTAGTACCGATGGCGCGGGTCAAGGTGGAAATTTGAGAATTGAGGCGACTTCAAAAATAGAATTGATTGGTGTAAATACTGTTGATGGTACACCCAGTGGTTTATTTGCTCAACAGTCTACCTCAGGTGAAGCTGGAAAAGGTAACGCAGGAAATTTAACAATTAACACCCCTTTGTTGCGAGTGCTAGATGGAGCAAATGTTAGCGCTAGTACATTTGGTGCGGGTCGAGGTGGAGAATCGAAGATTACAGCTGACCAAATTTTGGTAAGGAATGCGGTAATAGGTGTGCAGAGTTTCGGAACAGGAACCGCAGGCAACTTAACCATAAATGCCAAAAACTCGATTAATCTAGATTCGGACGCCAAAATCACCGCCAACACCCTCAGCAATGGAGTTGACCAAGCAATAATTAACATTAACTCAGCCGACTTAATCCTACGTCGCGGTAGCGAAATTACCACCAATGCTTCTGGTTTTGATGTTACTGGCGGTAATATCAACATTAGCACTAACAATTTAGCTTTATTGGAAAACAGCAGAATTACTGCCAACTCTACAGACGCACGCGGTGGTAAAATCGATATTAACACTCAAGGTCTTTTTCAAAGTCTAGACAGCAGAATTACAGCTCGTGGAGCAACTCAAGAATTAAGCGGTACTGTTAACATTAATACCTTAGTTGACCCCAGTCGTGGAGCTGCTGAGCTACCAGAGTATTTAGTCAACGCTGCTGCTTTAATTAATCAAAACTTCTGTGCCCGTGCATATAACAGCAGTTTTATTATCACAGGACGTGGGGGTATAGCTCCTTCTCCTTATGATGTATTTACTGGGGAAACAACCTGGGAGGATTGGCGAATAAATCCAATTGCCCAAGGAAGAGGAGAAGGGGAGAAGGTAACATCCGTTATGGATGAAAAAAAAGTTACAACCACCGCTCCAAAAGAAATTGTAGAAGCACAGGGGTGGGTTGTGAATAAAAAAGGTCAGGTGGAACTAGTTGCATCAACTGAAAATGTAACCCCTTACAGATTGCAAAGTGTGCCAGTTGAGTGCTTACTAAATACAGCCAATTAATAAATAGATGCCTCGACGGTTTCTCCAGTTTTAAGGTAAACAGTAGGCATCATTTAGCTGCCTTTCTTATAAAAGAACCTAAAAAATCACGACCTACGTAAAATCCCTTTCAAACCCTTATTTATTTGTATCCTTTGTGTCCTTTGTTGTTTGTTTTCTGTAACCCTTGCATCAGCCCTAAAAATTATGGATTATTACATTCCCCACTTACTCTAGTGAAAAAGTGGGGTTTATGTATTGCTTTTTTAACCCAGAATCTGTATCATTGATAACTATCTAAATACAACTATTTTGACCGACTTACCGTAGATTGCTGGGAGCAGGGGAATGCATTGGTGGAGATGGCACAAAATTCAATTACAGAATATCAAACAAAAAGTGAATTCATTAAAAGGCTTTTTGCTAATGCTTTTAGTGGGTATCAGTTTGACTGCTTGTTTCGCGGGAAAGGGGAATGAATCTGCCACAAGTATTCCTATAGAGACTACTCCTACAGCGACTGCGGTGGTTGCTAAACAAAAGGATGTAGAACTAACTTTAGTATCTTTCGCTGTCACAAGAAACGCATATAAAAGTATTATTCCTCAGTTTGTGGAAAAATGGAAGCAAGAGCATAACCAAGATGTCAAAATAAATCAAAGCTATGGTGGTTCTGGTGCTCAAACTCGTGCAGTAGTAGACGGTCTACCTGGAGATGTGGTTCATTTAGCATTAGCATTAGATACTAAAAGGCTAGAAAAATCTAAACTGATTCAACCGGGATGGGAAGAAGAATTTCCCAATAATGGTATTGTCTCTAAATCTGTAGTTGCATTAGTAACACGAGAAGGTAATCCTAAAGGTCTCAAAAGCTTAACTGATTTAGCAAAAGATGGAGTGCGATTAATTACCGCTGACCCCAAAACATCTGGTGTAGCGCGATGGAATTTTTTAGCTTTGTGGAATGCGGGTTTAAAAGCTTATGGTTCAGAAGAAAAAGCATTAGAGTTAGTTACCAAGGCTTATAACAATGCGCCTATTTTAACTAGAGATGCGCGTGAAGCTACTGATAGTTTTTTTAAACAAAGCCAAGGGGATGCTTTAATTAATTACGAAAACGAAATCATTTTAGCAGAGCAAAAGGGTCGTAAAGTATCTTACGTGATTCCAGACGTAAACATTTCTATTGATAATCCCATAGCCATAGTAGATAAAAACGTGGATAGACATGGAAATCGCCAAGTTGTCGAAGCTTTTGTTAAATACTTGTTTACAAAAGAAGCGCAAACAGAATTCGCTAAAGTCGGATTTAGACCTGTTGACGAAACAGTGGCACAAACAAAAGAAGTAACTGAAAAATATCCTAAAGTGAATAACCTTGCAACTGTTAAAGAATTTGGTGGATGGGATAAAGTTCAGAAAAAATTCTTTGCAGACAACGCAATTTTCGACCAAATTCAGGCAAAAATTAGTCGTTAGGTGATTGGTAATTGGTAATTGGTAATTGGTAATGGGTAATTGGTGATAGTCAACTGTTAGGTATGGAAATTCAATGGTTAATATTCAACACTCAAAGCTCAACACTCAAAACTCAACATCCACAAACTTTCTGCGTCAATTAATAAATATACCTTTGACGTGGCGAATTACCTTGGGATATCTAACTATTATGTTAGCATTCCCAATTATTGCGATGTTCCAAAAAGCCAGCACCACTTCACCTGAGGAATTTTGGCGTATTGCTACAAGTCCCATTGCTTTGTCTGCTTATGACGTAACTTTTACCACAGCATTAGTCACTGCTTTTATTAATGGGATATTTGGTACATTGATAGCTTGGGTACTTGTCAGGGATGAGTTCCCCATGAAAAAGATTTTGGATGCGTCAATCGATTTACCTTTTGCCTTACCAACAGCAGTAGCAGGTTTAACATTGGCAACTGTGTACAGCGATAAAGGATGGATTGGTTCATTGTTAGCACCTTTCGGCATTCAAGTATCATTTACAAGGTTGGGTGTGGCTGTTGCGATGTCGTTTATTTCTTTACCATTTGTGGTGCGAACTGTACAACCAGTCTTACAGGAAATGGAAAAGGATATCGAAGAAGCTGCTTGGTCTTTAGGAGCATCACCAATACAAACTTTTTTTAGAGTGATTTTACCACCATTGCTACCAGCGATTTTGACGGGTGTGGCTTTAGGTTTTTCTCGCTCGGTCGGGGAATATGGCTCAACGGTGATTATTGCTTCTAATACTCCGTTTAGAGATTTGATTGCACCTGTGTTAATTTTCCGTCGTTTAGAACAGTATGATTTTGCGGGAGCGACGGTTATTGGTACAGTTTTGCTAATAATTTCTTTGTTGTTACTGTTGGGAATTAATCTTTTACAAGCTTGGGGAAGAAAATATGACCAAAAATGATAAGCGTAAGGGTTCTACTCCTGTAATTTTGATTGTACTCGCGGTTGTATATTTATCTCTAATTTTGTACCTTCCTGCGATTAATGTCTTTTACCAAGCTTTCAGAAATGGTATCGGAGCTTTTTTTGCTAACCTAACGCAACCTTATTTTATCCATGCTGCTTGGTTGACTTTTTTATTGTCTATTATTACCGTTCCGTTGAATTTAGTATTTGGTTTATCTGCTGCTTGGGCAATTGCTAGACATAAGTTTCCTGGACGCGCTCTCATTTTGAGTATCATCGACCTACCTTTCTCTATATCTCCTGTGGTAGCGGGATTAATGATTGTTTTAGTTTATGGTAGACAGGGATGGTTTGGTGAATTGCTGCAAAACTATGATATTAATATCATTTTTGCTTTTCCGGGAATGGTTTTAGCAACCGCATTTATTACTATGCCATTTGTAGTACGGGAAGTAATTCCAGTATTGGAAGAATTGGGAACTGACCAAGAAGAAGCTGCGGAAACTTTAGGTGCAAAACCCTGGCAAATTTTTTGGCATGTAACTTTACCAAGTATCCGTTGGGGTTTATTGTATGGTTTAGTTTTGACTAATGCTAGGGGAATGGGTGAATTCGGTACTGTTTTGGTAGTTTCGGGAAATATTATTGGTAAAACTCAAAGTTTACCTTTATTTATTGAAGATGCTTACAAAAATTATGAAACCGAAGCTGCTTATTCTGCTGCGGTTCTTTTGGCTCTTTTGGGTATAGTGACGCTGGTGTTGAAGGAAATTCTGGAACGGAAAACTCATATTAAGGAAGTGGAATAATCTTTACCTTCAAACAATAGACATCTCCGGGAAACAGACCTAACCCCCCTACCCCCCTTCCCTATGAGGGAAGGGGGGAAATTAAGCCTCTCGACCTTAAGCGAAGGGTAAGGATAAATCACGCGACCACTCGTTCCAAGAAGCAAAATAATTTCTGACGTTTTTGATTCCTGCTTCTTGTAAAGCTATTAAGGTATTTGCAGCTCTGGAGCCTTTGAAACAATATATACAGCACTTACCGCTGTTATGAGGTACAATAGCAGCAATTAGTAAACCAGTTTTTTAAATGTTGAGGATTTATTAAGTCGAGCGCAACTGAGATTACTTTATCAACCATTTCTGTTGTAGTTGGA
>JAESGU010000155.1_pt1 | contig 23001 bp, 24 predicted proteins | sample 9266271 | NCBI WGS metagenome assembly JAESGU01 (sample SAMN15740544, study PRJNA653495) | algae metagenome | isolation source: Scytonematopsis contorta HA4267-MV1 and co-occurring heterotrophs from mud... | place: USA: Palolo Valley Trail, Honolulu, Hawaii | collected 2009-07-25
ACACCGAGCGCCCACACACGAGCCTGAGCGGGCTCACCCCAGCAGCCTTTGCAACCCGCCCCGCACAGGGGCATACACAGAACAGACTCTGCTTATGAACGAGGGCATTCTAGGGGCAGGGTCACGGACGGCAGGGTTGTCGCGGTCCGCCCGGACTTGGACCCACGTTCCAGCGAACCTGACGATGCACGCCTCATGGAAACGGCAATACGCCGTCAAGAATTTGCTGTAGGTGCGATTCTCGCTCCGGCGCTGCGCCGCATTAGCGAAGATCACTTCGTATCGGTGAGCGGGATTGTTGATGGCCTCGAGCGATCCTTTTGCCTCGGCAGCGCCCGAACCGAATCCCTCGCACGCGGGCTATGCGCGGGATTTTCTTTCGATTTCATGGCCGCGGCTTACCTGCTAGTGCCCTTTGTCGAGGCGTTCGTTCGCAGGCTTTGCGTCGCAAACGGAATCGAAGTGCGCCGGCCAATCGCCGGTGGCACACAAGAGTTCATCTCGCTCGAGGGCTTACTTGGCCACCCTGAACTTTCGAGGCTGCTGGGGGAACCACTTACCCTGCACCTCAAATGCCTGCTCACGGACCGCCACGGCGCCAACCTGCGCAACGAACTGATGCACGGAATTCTACCTGACGGTGCGGCCGGCGGGTGGCCGTCTGCCATGGTCTGGTGGACTGTCCTCCACGTGGCATTTCGATTTCAGTACCGCGCGACAAGCGCAGATGAGGGTGCCCGCCAAGGGTAGACGGGGCAAAGATTCACTTTGCTGGCCGCGCCAGCGCCACCCCCACCAGCGCCAGCAACACGCCAGCCGCCGCCGCGCCCACCAGGCCGGAAGCGGCGAGGCCCAGACCGCCCAGCGCGGCGCCGGCCGCCTGGCCCAGCGAGACGGCGCAGAAATTCGCGGCCAGCACCAGGCCCCGAGCGTCCGGCGCCGCCGCCACCAGGCGCACCTGCAACACCGGCGACACGGCGAACAGCGCGGCAGTGGCAAGCACGACCTGGGCGGCCTGCAACAGCGGCGAATGAAGGCTCATCGCCAGCAGCCACCATTGCAGCAGCGCCGCCACCAGGATGGCGCCCAGCACCGCGGCGACCGCCCGCGCGGCAAAACGCTCGGCCAGGGCCACGCCCACCCGCACACCCAGCAGGGCGCCCAGCGCCATCAGCCCCTGCAGCCCGGCCACGCCGCCGCCGGCGACCTGCGCCGCCACGGGGCCGACAAAGGCCTGGGTGGCAAACACCGCGGCGAAGGCAAGGCCCACCAGGGCCAGCATCTGCGCCACGCCGGGCCGGCTCAGCACGGCGGCCAGCGACCCGCCCGGTGCGTCGCCGCCGCCGATGCGGGGCAGCAGCAGGCCGAGTGCGAGGGCGGCGCCGGCCGAAAGCAGTGCTGCCAGCACGAAGGCACCGCGCCAGCCGAAGGCGGCGCCGGCCAGGCTGGCGGCCGGCAAACCCAGCGCGAAGGCGGCGATGGTGCCGCCCGTCACCCAGGCCAGGGCGCGCACCCGCGCGGCCGGCGACACCAGCGCCACGGCGGCGGCCGGCGCGGCCGGCAGCACCGCAGCGGCCAGCACGCCGGCCAGCGCGCGCAGCACCAGCACGTCGAACAGGCCGCCCGCCAGGGCGATCAGCAGGTTGACCACCGCCAGCATCGCCAGGCTGCCGACGATCAGCGCGCGGCGATCGAGGGCCGCGGTCAGCCGCGCCAGCGGCAGCGCGGCCAGGGCGGCGGCCAGCGCGAACACGGCGCTGGCCTGGCCGGCCTCGGCCACGCTCGCGCCCAAGGCATCGGCCATGTCCGGTAGCAGGCCGGGCACCATCAGCGCCTGGGTGGCCACCGCCATGCCGGCCACGGCCAGAACGGGCGCCCGGCCCAACGCCACACGGGGCGCCGGAACGAAGGTGAAATCGACCGACAGTGCCGCCATGGAACGCCCCCCTGAGGAGATCAGGCGTCCTCTATGCGCTCCCAGCGCGTCAAAACCTGACGTGTCGCGGCATCGAAGGTCCATGCATGCCCCTGGCCGGGCTGATCGAGGCTTCGGTCGATCGGCACGCCCAGCAGGTGGCACAGCAGCAAGGTGGCCACCCCGCCATGCGTGACGAGCACCAGGTCATCCTCGCGGTGATCAGTGAGGATTTCGTCAACGGCGGACAGCATGCGTGCCTGCGCGTCGATCGCCCGCTCCCAGCCGCGGAAACTCGCCTGCGGGCTGGCGAAGCAGGCATCGGCGGCGGCGTCATGCTCGGCATGCGGCAGGAAGCCGGTGGCGCTGCGGTCGATCTCGGCCAGGCCCGCATGCACCCGCACCGGCAGGCCGTGCCAGGCGGCCAGCAGGCCGGCGGCCTCGATGGCCTTGGTCTCGTCGCTGCTCCAGACCGCGCCGGGGGCGTGGATGCGGCGGGCAAAGGCGCGCATGCGCGCGATGCCCAGGTCGCGCAGGTGCCAGCGGGGCACCGGCACCCTGGGATCAACTGCGACCTCGGGGTGGGTGACGACGCGGACCTTCACCGCCGCAGCACGACCAGCAGGCCGAGCATGGCGGCGACGGCACCCGCAATGCCCATGCCGGGCAGGCCAAGTGCTGCGATCGCGGCACCGCCCAGCCCGGCGCCGGCCGCCTGGCCCAGGAAGAAGGTGGCGGCGTTGAACGCCAGCACGGTCGATCGCGCCTCTGGCGCCAGTGCGATCAGCCGCGACTGCACGATGGGGCTGACCGCGAACAGGCTGGCCGAGACGAGCAGGATCAGCAGCCCCTGCGCCAGCGGCGCCGCCAGGCCGTCAGGCGGCGCGGCAAGCAGCACCGCCTGCAGCGCCTGGCCGACGGCCACGGTGGCAAACAGCATGATCAGCGCTCCCCGCCCCTGGCCACGATCGGCGATCCGCCCGCCGGCCGGGGCACCAAGGATGCTGCCCAGCCCCACCACCATCTGCATCAGCCCAACCCCGGCGCCAGACAGTTTTGAGACATGGTTGACGGCGGGCCCCGTATAGGCCGCGAAGCAGAACACGGCGGTGAAGCCCAGGAAGGTGGTGAGCAGGCCGCGCGCCACGCCTGGCCGCAGCAGCAGGCCCAGCACCGGGGCGCCGGCGGCATCGCCGGCCGGCACGTTCGGCACGAACAGCGCGATCACGATGGCGGCAAGCGCCAGCATGGCGGCGGCGAACACGAAGCAGGCGCGCCAGCCGAAGGCGCCGCCGGCCGCACTGCCCAGCGGGATGCCCAGCAGGAACGCCGCCGTCACCCCCATCACCACCATGGCCAACGCCCGCCCGCGCCGCTCGGGCGGCGCCATGGCGGCGGCCAGCGCGCTGGTGGCAGGCAGGGATGCCGCCCCCAGCCCGGCCACCGCGCGCAGCCCCAGCATCACACCAAGGCTGGGCGCCACGGCCAGCAGCAGGTTGACCACCGCCATCAGCGTGAGTGCGCCTACGACCAGGCGCTTGCGCGCCACGCGGCGGAATAGAATCGCAACCGGCGGCGCGGACAGCCCCGAGACCAGCGCGAACACCGTGGCGAGCTGGCCGGCCTGGGCCACCGTCACATCCAGGTCAGCGGCCATCTCGGCCAGCAGGCCCGCGAAGGCGAAGCTTTGCGTGCCGGCGGCGAAGGTCGCCAACGCCAGCAGCGGAATTTTTCGCGCGTGATCCATGTGACGCGAGACTGAACTGGACGGTTCAGTTCAGTCAATCACGCCCTGGCGCTGTCGCCGTCACGCTCGCGCTGCCCTGTGCTGACCGCGCCGGCAGGCGCACGCCAGCCCTATGCCCCAGCCCTATGCCGATGCATGCACCAGCCCGGACGCAGGCAAGGCCGCGGTACCCGGCAGCGACAGCACGGCGCGCAAGCCGCCGCCCGGATTCTCAGCCAGGCGCAGCGCCCCGCCATGCAGCCCGGCCACCGCCGCGACCAGGGTCAGACCCAGACCGCTGCCCGGAAGGTGCCGGCTTTGCTCGCCGCGCCAGAATTTTTCCGTGACCTGCGCGCGGTCGGCGGGCGCGATGCCTGGCCCATCGTCGCTGACGGAAATCTCCACCGACGAGCCCGCGACGGCAGCCGCAAGCCGCACCACGCCGTGCGCGGAAAACTTCACCGCGTTGTCCAGCAGGTTGGCCACCGCCTGGAACAGCATGTCGCGATCCCCCACGACCGGCAGGCTGGCGGGCACCGTGGTGCTGAACCCTAGCCCCTTCTCCTCGGCCGCCGCGCCATAGATGTCGGCCGCGTCGTCCAGCAGCACGGCGAGGTCGAGCGGGGCGAAGGCGGCCCGGCGCGCGCCTGCTTCGATCTCGGCGATGCGCAGGATGGCGTGGAAGATCGCGATGATGCCGTCGATCTCGGCGATGCCGCGTTCGATCGCGCCGCGCAGCTCCGCCTCGGTCCGCGCGCTCAGCGCCGCATCCTCCAGCCGCGCACGCAGCCGTGCGATCGGCGTGCGCAGATCGTGCGCGATCGCGTTGGAAACGTCGCGCACGCCATCGATCGCGCGCGTCAGGCGGTCCAGCATGCCGTTCAGCGTCGCGGCCATGGCGTCGAATTCATCCTCGCGCGCGCTGACGGCGACGCGGCGGGAAAGGTCGCCAGCCGCGATCGCCTCGGCGGTTTCGCTGACCGGCTGCATGCGGCCCAGCAGCACGCGGCGCACCACCCAGGCACCCGCCACCGCCAGCAGCAGCGCGAAGCCCGCCGCCCAGACCAGCGTGTCGGTGATCAGCGCGCGCAGCCGGGTCTTTTCGGCAACGTCGCGCCCGACCAGCAGGCGGTAGTCGCCGGGCAGCGTCTCGTAGTGGAAGCGGCCCACCGTGGCGCGGCCGGACCGCGTGACAGGCAGTTCGGCCCAGTCGGTCTCAACGGAAAGCGAGGGCGGCCAGCGATCGAGATTGCCTGCGAGCACCCGGCCCAGCCGATCGACCAGCGCATAGACCGCCTCGTCGGCCACGTCCTCGGCCAGGCGCTGGCGGATACCCTGCGCCAGGCCCTCGATCCCGGTGTCCTGGAAGCGCTCGGCCAGGCCGGCCAGGTCAACGCGGATCGCGGCATCGGTCTGGCGATCGAGATAGCCGGCGGTGGTGACGTACAGGAACCCGGCCATGGCCAGCGCGGTACCCAGCAGCAGCAGGCCGGACAGCGCGGTGATGCGGAAGCCCACGCTGCGCAGCAGCTTCAGCAGCGGGCTGTGCGCCGCATCGTCGCCGGCCAGGGCAACGCGCGGCGCGGGCGGGGGCGTCATGCCGGCGGCCGGCCGTTCACGACTCGGCGCGCAGCACGTAGCCGGCGTTGCGCACGGTGTGGATCAAGGGCGGCGTGAAGCCGCGGTCGATCTTCTGGCGCAGCCGCGAGACATGCACATCGATCACGTTGGTCTGGGGGTCGAAATGGTAGTCCCACACCGCCTCCAGCAGCATGGTGCGGGTCACCACCTGGCCCTGGTGGCGCAGCAGGTACTCCAGCAGGCGGAATTCGCGCGGCTGGATTTCGATCGCCTTGCCCCCGCGCTTCACCGTGCGCGCCAGCAGGTCGAGCTCCAGGTTGGCCGCGGTCAGCCGCGTGACGGGCGCATCGCCGGCGCGCCGGCGGCCCAGCGCCTCGATGCGGGCCAGCAGCTCGGTGAAGGCGAAGGGCTTGGCGAGATAGTCGTCGCCGCCGGCCTTCAGGCCCTTCACCCGCTCATCCACCTGCGCCAGCGCCGACAGGAACAGCACGGGCGTGGTGTTGCCGGTGGCGCGCAGCGTGGACAGCAGGCTGAGCCCATCCATGCCGCCCGGCAGCATGCGGTCCAGCACGATCACGTCGAAGGATTCGGATGCGGCCATGAACAGGCCATCGCGCGCCACGCCGGAATGCTCCGCCACATGGCCGCTTTCGCGCAGGCCCTTCAGCACGAAGCGGGCGACATCCTCGTCATCCTCGACCAGCAGGATGCGCATGCGGCGACCCTCAGCCCTGCGGCTGCGGCGGACGATTGCCCAGCGTGACCGGGATGTCCTGCCGCCGGCCCTGGCGCAGCACCGTGACGCGGGCTTCCGACCCGGGCGGCTGCGTGGCCACGGTCTTGGCAAGGGCCCGCGGCGTGTCGATCGCCTCGCCGTTCACCGCCACCACCACGTCGCCGACCCGCACGCCGCCGCGGAAGGCCGGGCCGTTGCGGTCAAGCTCGGCGATGCGCACGCCGCGGCCGTCGGACACGCCCGCCTGGCGTGCCACGGCCGGGCTGAGCGGCTCGGCCGATACGCCCAGCCAGCCGCGCGGGATCCGGCCATTGGCGCGCAGCTCGGCCGCGACCGGGGCCACCAGGTCGGACGGCACCGCGAAGCCGATGCCCACGCTGCCGCCGGTGGCGCTGTAGATCGCCGTGTTCACGCCGATCACCTCGCCCGCCATGTTGAAGGTCGGGCCGCCGGAATTGCCCGGATTGATCGGCGCGTCGATCTGCAGGAAGTCGTCGAACGGGCCCGCGCCGATATCGCGCCCGCGCGCGGACAGGATGCCGGCCGTCACGGTGCCGCCAAGGCTATAGGGGTTGCCGACCGCCAGGATCCAGTCGCCCACCCGCACGGCATTGCTGCGGCCAAAGGTCACGGCGCGCAGCGGCCGTGGCGGATCGACCTTCAGCACCGCGATGTCCGTGGCGTCGTCCATGCCGACCAGCCGTGCCGCCATGCTCTCGCCACCGGCAAAGGTCACGCGGATCGCGGTGGCACCCGCCACGACGTGGCTGTTGGTGACGATGAAGCCCTGCGGGTCGATGACAAAGCCTGAGCCGGCGCCGACCTGGCCCTGGCCGCGGTTGCGTTCGCGCCACTGGCGTTCCATCGGCGTGCCGCGCAGTTGCGGCGGCACCGATTCCGTCAGCTCCGCCGACGTCAATTGGCGGAGCGAGGCGATGTTGACCACGCTGGGCATCACCTGTTCGACAAGGTCCGCGAAACCCGCGGCCGGCACCAGCGCCCGCTGCGCCGATGCCGGCGCCACGCAGCCCGACAGGGCGGGCGCCAACAGTGCCAGGCACAGCAGCAGGCAGCGGGGGGATCGCGAGCGCATCGGGACTTTCCTGCGGCTTGGATGTTCAAATCTGGCCCGCGCACAGGACTGTCACAACCCCTGCCCGCATCGGCCGTGCCATAATGCCCGACAGGGACCGTTCAAGGAGGACGTCATGAGCCAGGAAAGCACCGGGACCACCCCCGACCTGTTGACCGCACTGAACGAAGCCGGGCTGCACATGGTGCAGTCGCGCCTGAAGCTGGCCACCGATCTGGTCGGCTGCGGCAGCCCGGCCGCGGCGATCGAAGTCTGCACGCAGTGGACCGGCGCCCGGATGAACGAGTTCATGGCCGACCAGGCGCGCGTGATGGATGCGTTCCTGGCGATGGCAGCGCCGGTCGCCCAGGATCGCGGACCGCAGGGCAAGTAGCGGACACTGCCGTCTTGCTGCACCGCGAAAGGTCAGCGACCCTGACAGGGTGAACCTTCTGGCCCTGGCCACCCTGCTGATGTTCGCCCAGCAGGGCCTGGCCGCCTTCTCGAAAACCGTCGTGCCGGTGATTGCGCCGGTCATGGCGGCGGGCCTTCGGGTGGATGCATCGCTGACCGGGCTGTGGGTTGCCGCCGCCGCGATCGCCGGCATCCCGACCACGCTGGCCTGCGGCGGCATGATCCGCCGCTGGGGCAGCCTGCGCATGAGTTCGGCGGCGACGGCGATGATGGCGGCGGGCTTCGCGCTGGCGGTGCCGGCGGCGATGCCGCTGGGCCTGGCTTTGGCGTTGCAGCTGCTGTCCGCCATCATCATCGGCGCCGGATCGACCGTATCGACGCCCGCCAGTTCGCAGTTGCTGGCGCGGCTTTCGCCGCCGCGGCGGGCGCCGCTGGTGTTCAGCATCAAGCAGACCGGGGTGCCCGCGGGCCTCGCTTTGGCCGGCGCCATCGGCCCCTGGCTGACCCAGGCGCATGGCTGGCGCTTCTGCCTGCTGGTCTGCGCGCTGATCAACCTGGCGCTGGTGCTGCTGCTGGAACCGACGCGAAAGCTGTTCGACACGAATCTTGATCCGCAGGCGCGCATTGGCCTGGCCGACGTGCGGGCCACGGTGGCCGGCGTGCTGCGCGATGCCGGGCTGCGGCGCCTGGCCATGACCTGCTTCGTGTTCGTCGGCCTGCAGATCACGGTGCAGAGCTTTCTGGTGCTGCACCTGGTGCAGGGCATCGGCTATGGGCTCAGCGAAGCGGGCTGGGTGTTCGGCGTGGCGACGCTGGTGGCGATTCCGGCGCGCGTCTTCTGGGGCTGGCTGGGCGGCTTCGTCTCCGCCGCGCGGCTGCTGGCCGGGTTCGGCTTCGGCATGTTCATCGCCTGCTGCGGGCTTGCCCTGCTGCCGGCCGGCGCGCCGCAGTGGCTCGCGCTGTGCGCCGGCGTGGGTGCCTCGGCCACGGCACTTTCTTGGCACGGCGTGCTGATGGCCGAGATCGCACGGCTGTCGCCGCCCGGCCAGGTCGGCGCGATGACCGGGGGCGTGCTGAGCTTCGCCGGGCTTGGCCAGGTCGTGCTGCCGGCGACATTCGCCGTGCTGCTGCGGTTCGGTGTGCCCTACCCCGCCGCCTGGCCGCTGATCGCGCTGCCGGCGCTGGCCGTCGCACCGCTGCTGCTGCGGCGTCCCAGCGGGCCATAGCGCCGCACCAGCGCCGCCACCTGGTCCAGGCCAAAGGCGCTGGGCTGCATCGCGGGCGCGCGCTCGCCAGGTGCGTCGATGCCGGCACGCGCGGCGAAGAAGCGCTTGCCGTAGCAGTTGAAGTGCTCGGCGCTGCCGGGCCCCATCATGAAGTTGATGAGGGGCGCCGCTTCGGCATGCAGGGTTTCGGCGCGCGAAAAATCGCCGGCGCGCAGCGTGTTGTGGACCGCGACCAGGCGGTCGGTGATGTCGGGCGCCGGGATCAGCCCGACCGCGCCGGCCTTGAAGGCCGTGCAGTATTCCAGCCCGCCACGACCGTCGAACAGATCGAGCTTGCCCTCGGTCTCCTCGATCACGCGGCGCACGTACAGCGACGGCCCCTCGCCCTTCAGCAGGCGGAAATTGCCGTGGTTGCGCATCAGGCTGGCAAGACCGCCGGGTGACAGCGCCACCAGCATGCCGGCCGGATAGTTCTGCACCGCGACCGGCAACGACGTGGCGTCCATCACGCGCCCCAGGAATTTCTGGGCTTCCAGCTCGGACAGGCCGGCGACCTGCGGCGGCTGGATGATGAGCCAGGCGGCGCCGGCGGCCTCGGCCGCCTTGGCCATCGCGATCTGGTCGCGGGCGTTGTTCTCGCTGAGCGTGACGGCCAGCGGCACGCGGCCGGCAATGTCCTCGGCCAGCCAGTCGGTCAGCTGGCGCTTCTCGGCGCCGGCGAGCTTGTAGAACTCGGTCACGAACCCCAGCGCCGCGATGCCGTGGCAGCCGGCGTCGATGCAGGCCTCGACCTGGCGCCGCATCTTGCCGCGGTCGAGGTTCTCGTCGGCGTCGTAGAACGCATAAAGGATGGGGTAGATGCCGTGGAATTTCGTGTTCGCCATGACCCTATTGTAGCGCGGACGGGTCTTCCGGCCAGGCGTGCTTCGGATAGCGGCCGCGCATCGCCTTGCGCACCTCGATCCAGCCGCCGCGCCAGAAGGCCCCGAGATCGGCGGTGACGGCGATCGGGCGCTGCGCCGGGCTCAGCAGCGCCACCTGCAGGGCCACGCGCCCGGCGGCCAGTTTCGGCGTGGCGGCCAGGCCGAAGAAATCCTGCGCCCGCGCGGAAAGCGTGGGCGTGGCGGCCGTGTAGTCGATGCGGGCACTGCGCCCACGCGGCAGTGCCACGCGCTCCGGCAGCGCGGCATCCAGCGCGCGGCGCTGCTCCCATGTGAGGTGCTGCGCCAGGGCCGCCGCGAGATCGACCCGCGCGACATCGGAAAGCCGCGTGCTGCCGTGCAGCGGATCGGCCAGCCACGATGGATCGGCGGCCAGCGCGGCATCCGACAGATCGGGCCAGGCCTCGGCCTCCAGCCCGCGCATGATGGCGACGCGGGCACGCAGGTTGGCCGCCGGATCGTCCCACGCCAGACCACGCGCAAGCGCCGCCTCGGCCAGCACGCGCGCCACTGGCGCGGGATCGGGGTGCGGCAGGGGAGCTTCGTCCAGCACCAGCCCCCCCAGCATGCGGCGGCGGCGCGCCACGACGGCGTCTTTCTCAAGCGCGATCACGGTGGCGTCCTGCATGTCGGCGCCAAACAGTTCGTCCAGCGTGGCGCGGTCGATGGGTGTCGCCAGGCGCACGCGCGCATCGCGGCCGGCGAGGTCGAGCTCGGCGACCACCAGGAATTTTTCGCGGGCGAGCGGATCGGCAGCGGGCAGCGACGCGCCACCGCCGCCCGACAACAGGAAGCGCCCGGGTTCGCCGCGCGCCATCGCGATGCGGTCGGGGAAGGCGAGGGCCAGAAGCGCACCTGGTTCCACCGGCCCCTCCCCGACACTCCCCCGATCCGCGGGAGAGGGAGTGTCGGGGAGGGGGCGGTCGTCACGCGCGAGGCGCCGCCGATGCTGCGCGGCCACGCGGCGGGTCGCGCCATCCATGCGATCCAGCCGCGCCCGGATGTCGATGCCCTCGGCGCGCCCGCGCGCTTCCAAAGCCGCGGCCAGGTCACATGCCAACGCCGCGCCTTCGGCGGGCGCCGCCGCCATCATGCGCGCCAGCCGCGGATGCGCGGCCAGGCCCGCCGCGCGACGACCCAGCTTCGTGATGCGCGCCGCATCGTCCAGCAGCCCCAGCCGCGCCAGCAGCGCGCGCGCCGCGGCCAGCGCGCCGGCGGGCGGCGGGTCGGGGAAGGCCAGGGCAGCCTCGGCCGTACCCCATGCCGCGAGGTCAAGCGCCAGGGGTGCCAGGTCGGCCGAGAGGATTTCCGCGGCGTCAAAATTCTCCCGCGCACGGTGGTCGGCCTCGGTCCAAAGCCGGTAGCACACGCCGGGTCGCTGGCGTCCGGCACGGCCCGCGCGCTGCGCGGCGGCAGCGCGGCTGATGCGGCGCGTGATCAACCCGCCCATGCCGCGCCCGGCATCGAATGTGCTGGTGCGCCGCAACCCGCAATCCACGACCGCACCGACACCCTCGACCGTCAGCGAGGTCTCGGCGATGGCGCTGGCCAGCACCACGCGCCGGCCGCCGGCCAATGCGGCGTCCTGCGCGGCGGCGTCGATGTCGCCGTGCAGGATGTGCACCGGCGCGGCCACCTGCGCCAGCGCATCGCGGGTGCGCAGGATCTCGGCCATGCCAGGCAGGAAGGCCAGCACCGCATCCGCCTGCACCGCCAAGGCCGCTCGGATTTTCGCGGCCATCGCGCCCGGCAGGTCCCGCGGGTCGGCCAGGTCGCGCGCGGCCCAGGCGATGTCCACGGGAAAGGCGCGGCCGGCGCTTTCGATCACCGCGGCGTGCAGCAGCGGCGCGATGCGGGCCATGTCGGCGGTGGCGCTCATGGCCACCAGGCGCAGCTCCGGCCGCAGCGTGCGCTGCACGTCCAGCAGCAGGGCCAGCGCCAGGTCGGCGTCGAGGTTGCGCTCATGGATTTCGTCCAGAATCACGCAGGCGACGCCCTCCAGCGCCGGATCGGATTGCAGGCGGCGCACCAGCAGGCCCTCGGTCACCACCTCGATACGCGTGGCGTCGCTGATGGCGCGGTCGATGCGGGTGCGGAAGCCGGCGGTCTGGCCCACGGTCTCGCCCAGTAGCGTCGCGATACGGCGCGCGGCGGCGCGGGCGGCGAGCCTTCGTGGTTCCAGCATCACGATGCGGGCATCGCCCCGCCAGGCGGCGGCCAGCAGCGCGGGCGGCACCAGCGTGGTCTTGCCAGCGCCGGGCGGGGCCACCAGCAGCGCGTTGCGGCCTGCCGCCAGCGCGTCCAGCAGCGCCGGCAAGGCTTCGGCGACCGGAAGGGTGGCTTGCAACATCGCGCCTGCGTGCCACGTTGCAGGCGCCATGACCAATCCCCTGAAGCTGGCCGTGCAGGGCCTGGCCGCGATCGCCGGCCTGCGCCCGTTCGAGGCACCGCCCTATCGCGTGCTGGCGCGCCTGCCGGGCGGCGTGGAGGTGCGGCAGTACGGCAGGCGGCTGGCCGCCGAGACCACCACGGCGGCACCGTCCGAGGCGATCGCCCGCGGAGCATCCTTCCAGCGCCTGGCGCGCTACATTTTCGGCGCCAATCGCGGGGGCACCAAGATTGCGATGACGGCACCGGTGCTGATGGCAAGCAGGCCCGGTGCCATGACCATGCGCTTCTTCCTGCCTGCCGCGATCACGCCTGATCGCGCACCGGCACCGCAGGATTCTGCCGTTCGCGTGGTGGAAGTCCCGCCCGAGATTCTGGCGGTGCTGCGCTATGCCGGCCGCCCCTGGCCGCGCCCGCCCGGGGCCGAACCCGCACTGCGGCGCGCGCTGGAGGGCAGCGGCTGGAACGCTGCCGGCGACGCCTTCGCGCTGTTCTACGATCCGCCGACCACGCCGGGGCCGCTGCGGCGCAACGAACTCGCGATCGCCGCTATAGCACGTTGATCGGCATCTTGATGAAGCGCGTGCCGCTGTCATCGGGCGGCGGCAGCTCGCCGCCGCGCATGTTCACCTGGATGGCCGGAATGATCAGCTTGGGCATTGCCAGCGTCTTGTCGCGCGCGGTGCGCATGGCCACGAACGCATCCTCGGTCACGCCGTCCTGCACATGGATGTTCGCCGCGCGCTGCTCGGCGACCGTGGTCTCCCACGCGATGGGTCGGCCGCCGGGGCCATAGTCATGGCAGATGAACAGGCGGGTTTCGGGGGGCAGCGCCAGAACGCGCCTGATCGAGCGGTACAGCTGCCGCGCATCGCCGCCCGGAAAGTCGGCGCGCGCGGTGCCGCCATCGGGCATGAACAGCGTGTCACCCACGAACGCCGCGTCGCCGATGACGTGCGTCATGCAGGCCGGCGTGTGGCCGGGCGTGTGCATCACGAAGGCGGGCATGGCACCCACGCTGTAGGTATCGCCGTCATTGAACAACTGGTCGAACTGGCTGCCGTCGCGGCGAAATTCCGTGCCCTCGTTGAACACCTTGCCGAACGTGTGCTGCACCACGGTGATGGCGGCGCCGATGCCCAGCCTGCCGCCCAGGCGATCCTGGATGTAGGGCGCGGCGGAAAGGTGATCGGCATGCGCATGGGTTTCGATCAACCACGCCACGGTCAGCCCATGCGCGTGGACATGCGTGATGATCGCGTCGGCGCCGGCGAAACCGGTACGGCCTGAAGCGGCATCGAACTCCATGACCGGGTCGATGATGGCGCAGGCCGTGCCGGCAGGATCGCGCACCACATAGCTGATGGTGCCGCTTTGCTGATCGACGAAGCCGGTCACCAGCGGCTTCACGTGCAGTGCAACCTGGTTGCCCATGGCCACCCCTTGCCGCCCGGCCCCCACGCGGCGTCGGCGGCGGATGCTGGAGCGGGTGAAGGGAATCGAACCCTCGTATGCAGCTTGGGAAGCTGCCGTTCTACCATTGAACTACACCCGCGCGCGGCATTGGTTATAGGCGGCGGCCAAGCCCTGCCGCAAGTCGCGCACCACGTGCTGCATCCGCGAACCCGTCTGCCGCGTAACGCCGGCAACCGGGACAAGACCATGGAGCAGGCGATGGATGGCGGCGCATTCCGGCCGGCGGGCCGGCACGGATGGGGGGCCGAACTGCAGGCAACCGCAACGCCACACATGCCGGTGCGACGCAGCCGCGGACGGCGACGCTTCGACGGCGGCGGCAAGGTGGCGATGATCGGCTTCCTTGCACTGGCAGCGTGCGCGTCGCTGGGCGCCGCCGTGATCGGCCTGGTTGGCCTGAAGCAGATGGCGCTTCAGGAGCAGACCCGCCCCGGCATCGCGATGCTGCCACGGGAGCAGTCGGCCGGCACCACCGAGATCGAGGCGATGCGAAACGCCGAGGCCGCGCTGCTGCGCGACCTGGCCGCACTCTCCGACCGCGTGGAACTGGCACGCATCGAGTTGCTGCGCATGGAGGCCGCGCGGGCGCAGGTTCTGGAGGCGCCACTGCCGATCCCGCTTGAGCCTGAGCCGCTTGGCACGATGGAGGCGGAGGCGGCGCCCCTGGCGCTGAGCAGGGCGGCGCCGGAAGCCCTGACGCCGCTGGACGAAGCCGAGCCGGTCGCCGAACTGCCGATCGCGATGGCGGTTCCAGCGCCGCTGCCAACCCTGCCCGAGCCGCCGGACATGCTGGATTTGACCGAGGTCGTGGCGGCGGCCGCACCGGCACCATTGCCGCGACCCGCGCTGCCCGATCCGGATGCGCCCCTGGTCGTGCCTGTCGGGATTCTACGGGTGCCGACGGCCTTGGCGCCGGGCCGCACCGCGCCGCCAGTCGCCGAGTGGACCGCGCCCCGGCTGGCCGCCGCCCCTGCCGCGCTGCCGCGCGTGTTCCTGCACCATGCCGGCCGTCCGGACACCGCGGCCGCGCTGGCGCGGGGCGTGCACGGCAACGCGTTTGCCGTGGCCGAAATTCGCGTCGTGCGCGCCACGCCGAATGACCCGGCGGTGCGCTATTTCCATGCTGCCGACCGGCCGGCCGCGCTGGCGCTTGCGCTGCGGCTTGGCGAGGCCAGCGGCACCACCTGGCGGGTGCGCGACTTCACCTTCTTCCGCCCGCCGGCCGACCCCGGCACGCTGGAAGTCTGGGTGCCGCCTGGGTGAGGCGGGCTTGACCCCGCGGCGGCCCCGGCCGCATGGTGCGCGTGGTGCTGAGGCACCCCTCGCGTTTTGGTGGCCGGCTTGCGGCGAGGTGAAACAAGCGCGCTAAAAGGCCGTTGGCGGAAGGCCGTTCCCGCCGCGCCGTTTGCACCGCCCAGGGTGCAGTGACGGAGTTCCTGATGCCCGACCCCCGAAATTGGCGCCCTGCCACCAAGCTCGTGCGTGCGGGCCTGGATCGCAGTGCGCACAGCGAAACCGCCGAGGCGCTGTACCTGAGCAGCGGCTTCGTGTACGACGATGCCGCCCAGGCCGAGGCGACCTTCAAGGGCGAGATCGCGCACTACCAATACTCGCGCTTCGGCAACCCGACCGTTTCGATGTTCGAAGCGCGCATGGCCGCGCTGGAAGGCGCGGAAGCCTGCCGCGCCACGGCCACCGGCATGGCCGCGGTGCACGCCGCCCTGCTCAGCCACGTGAAGTGCGGTGATCGCGTGGTCGCCAGCCGCGCGCTGTTCGGCAGTTGCCACTGGATCGTCTCCACCCTGCTGCCGCGCTATGGCGTGGAAACCGCCTTCGTCGATGGTCCGGACCTGGAGCAGTGGCAGGCGGCGCTGTCGCAGCCGACCGCCGCGGTGCTGCTGGAAAGCCCGAGCAATCCGTGCCTGGAGATCATCGACATCGGCGCGGTCAGCGCGCTGGCACACGCGGCCGGTGCCATCGTGATCGTTGACAACGTGTTCGCCACCCCGATGCTGCAAAGCCCGCTGAATCTCGGCGCCGACGTGGTGATGTACAGCGCCACGAAGCACCTGGATGGCCAGGGCCGCGTGCTGGGTGGCGCCGTGCTGGGCCGGCGGAAATGGGTCGATGAAACGCTGCAGCCCTTCATCCGCAACACCGGGCCCAGCATCTCGGCGTTCAATGCCTGGGTGCTGCTGAAGGGCATGGAAACACTCGCGCTGCGCGTTGACGCGATGTGTCGCGGTGCGGCCCGGATCGCGGACTTCCTGGCGGGCCGGCCGGAGGTCTCGCGCATCCTGTATCCCGGCCGTGCGGACCATCCGCAGCACGCGCTGGCGATGCGCCAGATGAAGGGCGGCGGCACGCTGGTGGCATTCGACGTGGCCGGGGGAAAAGCTGCCTGCTTCCGCTTCATCGATGCGCTGCGGCTGATCGACATCGCCAACAACCTAGGCGACACGAAATCCATGGTGACCCACCCGGCCACCACGACGCACATGCGTATCGGGCCAGACGAGAGGGCGCGGCTCAACATTAACGACGGCACGGTGCGGCTTTCGGTCGGGCTGGAGGATGCCGACGACCTGATCGACGATCTGGCGCAGGCGCTGGACACGGTGGGTGTTGCGCTCAGGGCAGCGGAGTAGGCGATGGAACCCACGACCTGGCTTGCTTTCGTGGCGGCGGCCGCGGTGGTATTGGCGATCCCCGGCCCCACCATCCTGTTGGTGATCGGGCAGAGCCTGGGCACCGGCCGCCGCGGCGCGTGGCCGCTGGTCGCCGGCGTGGCGGCGGGTGATGCCGTGGCCATGACGCTGTCGCTGGCCGGGCTGGGCGCCCTGCTGGCGACGAGCGCCACGGCGTTCACAGTGCTGAAGTTCGCTGGCGCGGCCTATCTCGTGTGGCTGGGCGTGAAGCTGTGGCGTGCGCCGGTGGACACCGCCACGGATGCGGCCCCCCGCCCGGCCTGGCGGGCGGCACGCGAAGCGTTCGTGGTGACTGCGCTCAACCCGAAATCCATCGCGTTCTTCGTCGCCTTCGTGCCGCAGTTCATTGCCACCGACCGGCCTTTCGTCGCGCAGGCGCTCGTGCTGGTGCCGACCTTCGTGGCGATGGCGGCCGCCAATGCGGCCCTGTACGCCCTGCTGGCGGCACGCATGAGCGGTGCCGTGCGCAAGCCCCGCGTGCGGCGCTGGATCAATCGCACCGGCGGCAGCGTGCTGATCGGCGCCGGCGCTGCCACTGCCCTCATGAAGCGTGCCTGATCGCCTCTTGCCGAGAACCCCCCGCCACGGATTAAAGTTTGCGCCATGTCGGACGGCTACAGCGAAACCACCCGCTTCATCCGCGTGACCGTCACGCCGTTCTACCTCGACGACCGGTCGAAGCCGGACGCGCGCGAGTTCTTCTGGGCCTACAAGGTCGAGATCGCGAACCACGGCACGCGCACGGTGCAACTGATGCGCCGCACCTGGCACATTACCGACGCCATGGGCCGCACGCAGCAGGTGCACGGGCCAGGCGTGGTCGGCGAGCAGCCGGTGATCGAGCCGGGCGAGGCGTTTGAGTACACCAGCGGCACGCCGCTTTCGACGCCGTCGGGCTTCATGTACGGCCAGTATCACATGGTTGAAACCGCAACCGCCGAGCCGTTCGACGTGGCTATTCCAGCCTTCTCACTCGATAGTCCGCACCAGGACACCCGCCTGAACTGAACAAGCAAAACCGGATGTGCGTGGACCGCGGTTGCTCACGTGCGCGTGAAGGGCGCGTTGACCATGGCGTGATCGATGCCATGTGACAGCTGTCGGCGGAGCATCTGCCGCAGGCGGCAAGCAGGCCGCTGCAATCAAGGCCCAGAAGGGCCAGGACCAGGACCGATCCCGTGAACGAAATCCTTGCCCGCGCGCCGCGCCCCGACGATGCCGTGACCACCACGCGCAAGCCCAGCCGCGCCGAGGCCGAGGCGGCGGTGCGTACGCTGCTGCTGTGGGCCGGCGACGATCCCGACCGCGAGGGGCTGGTGGATACTCCCGCCCGCGTGGTGCGCGCCTACGATGAGTTCTTCGCCGGCTACAACAGCGACCCGGTGGAGATGCTGGCCCGCACCTTCGAGGAAACCGACGGCTACGACGAGATGGTGGTGCTGCGCGACATCCGCCTTGAATCGCATTGCGAGCACCACATGGTGCCGATCATCGGCCGCGCGCACGTGGCCTATCTGCCGCATAAGCGCGTGGTGGGCATCAGCAAGCTGGCGCGGGTGGTCGAAACCTATGCGAAGCGGCTGCAGATCCAGGAGAAGCTGACCGCGCAAGTGGCAAACACCATCAACGACGTGCTGCAGCCCAAGGGCGTGGCCGTGGTGATCGAGGCGGCACATCAGTGCATGACCACACGCGGCATCCACAAGCCCGGCGTCACCATGGTGACAAGCCGCATGCTGGGCGCCTTTCGCGACGACGCGGCAACGCGGCGCGAGTTCCTGGCGATGATCCGGGGTGGTGGCGGCGCGCAGGACGCTTAGCAGCTACGCGGCTGCCACCAACTCCACTTCGATCATCCAGCGCGGGTCTGCAAGGCCCGCCACGATCAGCTGCGTGCTGGCCGGCGGCCTGTGCCCGGCGAACAGGGCATCCCGCGCCGGCTGCCAGGCGGGGCGCATCGCGCGGTCGGTGATGTAGGTCGTCAACTTCACCACGTTCTCCGGGCGCATGCCGTGGTGTGCCAGCGCCGTCGCCAGGTGCTGCGCCACCAGGGCGGCCTGCGCCTCGGCCGCGCCCGGCACGCTGCCATCCGCGGCAACCGGCACCTGGCCGGACAGATGCAGCCAGCGCGCGGCACCCTCAACCAGGGCAGTGTGCGAATAGCGTGCGGCCGGGGCGGGAATGCCCGGCGGATTGGCAAAGCTCAGCACAACCATGGTTGGCTCCTTGGACGAGGGACATGCCGGAGCGTAGCCCTCGAACCGGCGGGCTGTCGCGCGGACGGGCGCCGCCGGGCCGGCCCTCTCCACGCCGTGCCGCACCACCTCCGCGCGCCGTCCTGGGGCGCTGCCTGTCGAAGCGGGTGGCCCATGTTTCGATCGTGTTTCGCGTGTTCGAGGGCGCTCACGGATGAGAGAGCCGTGATCCGTGCAGTGTCGGCGTCCTTTACAACCCATGGTCAGCGAGCCAGGCCAAGCAGCGGAACCCGGCCTTTCACATGATTGGCACGATTCATGCTTTTTTGGATGGCGTTCGAGCATCGTGCTTCGAAATAGTGAGACAGACAGAGAGAAACATGTTCACCCCACTCCGTACCCTTGGCGCTGCCGCCGCGCTGGCCGCCACCTTCGCCGCCGCTCCCGCCATGGCCACCAGCATCGGCGGCACCGTCAGCAACCAGGATTTCATCAACGCCGTCGGCGCGCTGGCCGGCTGGAGCTACGTGGGCACCTCCACGGGCCCCTTCACCCTGCCGGGCGCGGGCGAGGTCGAGCTGCGCAACAGCACCTACGGCGACTCGTTCGGCTTCGCCGGCATCGGCCCGGGCTATGCCAGCAAGACCACGATCTTCGGCACGGGTGCCGGCGTGGGCGCCACCGCGATGATCAACCCCGGCTTCTCGCCGTTCGTGCTGTTCTTCGAATCCACGGGCTGCACCGGCGTGGGCTGCACCACCACGCTGGATGCCAACGTGCGCTACACCGACGGCACCGGCACGGGCCCCGGCGCGTCGTTCGCCGCGATCGACATCTTCTACAAGGCCAGCAGCAACGTGTGGGCCTTCTTCTATGACGATGCCGGTGGCGGCGGTGCGGCCAGCAGCACCAGCAACGGCGGTGACGACAATGACTTCAACGACCTGGTGATCACCTATCGCCCGGTGCCGGAACCCGCCACCCTGGCGCTGTTCGGCGCCGGCCTGCTGGGCCTGGGCCTGGCCCGCCGCCGTCGCGCGCAGGGCTGAGCCACGGTCCCTTCCAGGGGCGAACGTGAAAGGGGCGGCTCCGCAGGGAGCCGCCCCGTTTCGTTGTGGATGACCTACAGTAGTACCAGATCGTCGCGATGGATCATCTCGTCGCGCCCGCGCCAGCCCAGGATCTTCTCGATCTCGGCGGACCGGCGCCCGGCGATGCGCGTGGCATCGGCTGCGGCATAGTTGGCCAGGCCCCGCGCCACCTCGGCGCCGTCCGGCGCCAGCACCCGCACCGCATCGCCCCGCGCGAAGCCGCCTTCCACCGCACGCACCCCGGCCGGCAGCAGCGAGGCGCCCGCGCGCAGCGCGCGCAACGCCCCGGCATCGACCGTGAGCGCGCCGGCCGGTGCCAACCCGCCGGCCACGAAATTCTTCCACGCGCTGCGCGGCGCCGCGGTTGCCGCGAACCAGGTGGCGCGCGCCCCTTCGGCCAGGGACCGCAGCGGATGCGGCAGCCGGCCAGACGCGATCGCCATGCGGCAGCCGGCCGCGGTGGCGATGCGCGCCGCCATCAGCTTGGTCACCATGCCGCCGGTGCTGTGGCCGGGCACCGCATCGCCCGCCAGTGCCTCGATCGCGGGCGTGATCGCCGGCACCGCCGCGATGTGCGAGGCCGACGCATCGCGCCGCGGATCGGCGGTGTACAGGCCGTCGATGTCGGACAGCAGCACCAGCGCGTCGGCGGCCACCATCTCGGCCACGCGCGCGGCCAGGCGATCATTGTCGCCGAAGCGGATTTCGCTGGTCGCGACGGAGTCGTTCTCGTTCACCACCGGCACCGCGCCCAGGGCCAGCAGCGTTTCCAGCGTGGCGCGGGCGTTCAGGTAGCGGCGCCGCTCCTCCGAATCGTCGAGCGTCAGCAGCAGTTGCGCCGCGGTGAACCGCTGCGCGGCCAGTGCCACGGTCCAGCCCTGCGCCAGGGCGACCTGGCCGACGCAGGCCGCGGCCTGCTTCTGCTCCAGCCGCAGCAGGTGCCTGGCCGGCAGGCCAAGCGCCAGCCGGCCCAGCGCGATCGCGCCGGACGACACCACGATCACCTGCGTGCCGGCCCGGTGCAGCAGGGCGATGTCGGCGCATAGCGTGGCCAGCCAGCCGGCATTCAGCGCGCCGGTCGAGTCATCCACCAGCAGCGCGCTGCCGACCTTCGCCACCACACGCCGCGCGCCGGCCAGGCTCATGCGGCAGCGTCGCGGCGCGCCGCGATCACCTGCCACAGGGCGCGCAACGCGGTGTCGGTGCCGTCGCGCGTGGCGCCCGACAGCAGCAGCACCGGCTGGCCGCAGGCACGCTGCAGCGCGGCGCGGCGGGCGGCGGCCTGGCGCGGCGTCATGGCGTCGGTCTTGTTCAGCGCGACGATCTCGGGCTTGCCCGCCAGGCCCCCGCCATAGGCTTCCAGTTCCCGCCGCACCGTGCGGTAGGCGCGCGCGACCTCGCCGGCCGCGCCATCGACCAGGTGCAGCAGCACGCCACAGCGCTCGACATGGCCCAGGAAGCGGTCTCCCAGCCCGGCGCCCTCATGCGCGCCATGGATCAGGCCCGGGATGTCGGCCAGCACGAATTCCTGGGTATGCGAAAGCCGCACCACGCCAAGCTGCGGCGCCAGCGTGGTGAAGGGATAGTCGCCGATCTTCGGCCGCGCGGCGGTGACGGCGGCCAGCAAGGTGGACTTGCCGGCATTGGGCAGGCCCACCAGCCCGGCATCGGCGATCAGCTTCAGGCGCAGCCACACTGACAGCTCCTGCCCCGGGAACCCCTTGGTTGCCTTGCGCGGCGCCCGGTTGGTCGAGGACTTGAAATGCGTGTTGCCGAAGCCGCCATCGCCGCCAAGCGCAAGCACCGCCCGCTGGCCGGGCTGGACCAAGTCGGCCAGCAGGGTTTCGCGGTCGTCGGCCAGGATCTGCGTGCCCACGGGGACCTGCAGCACCACGTCCTCGGCGCCCGCGCCGGTCTTGTCGCTGCCCTCGCCGTTACCGCCCTTGCGCGCACGGAAATGCTGCGTGTAGCGGTAGTCGATCAGCGTGTTGAGGTTGGCGACCGCCTCGGCGATCACGTCGCCACCGCGCCCGCCATTGCCGCCCGAGGGCCCGCCGAACTCGATGAACTTCTCGCGCCGGAATGCGACGCACCCATCGCCGCCATCGCCGGATTTCAGGTGGACCTTCGCTTCGTCCAGGAACTTCATCGCACAAACACGAAGGGGGCCTTGCGGCCCCCTCGCTCATTTTCCGATCGAGGATGGGGCCGCGCTATTCGGCGGCCTCCGGCAGTTTCTGCACGTTCGCGAAAACCTTGCCCTGGGCCTTGCGGCTGAACACCAGCTTGCCATCGACCAGCGCGAACAGCGTGTGGTCGCGCCCCATGCCGACATTGACGCCCGGCTTGACCTTGGTGCCGCGCTGGCGGACCAGGATGTTGCCGGCGATCACGGCCTGCCCGCCCGACTTCTTGAGACCAAGGCGACGGCCTTCGGTATCACGCCCGTTGCGGCTGGAACCGCCGGCCTTCTTGTGTGCCATGGCTGCTTCTCCTCAGGCCGAGATCGCGGAAATCTTCAGCACCGTCAGGTCCTGGCGATGCCCGTTCTTGCGCCGGCTGTTCTGGCGGCGGCGCTTCTTGAAGATGATCACCTTGTCGCCGCGCTTCTGTTCCAGCACCGTGGCGGTCACGGTGGCGCCCGTCAGCGTGGGGGCACCCAGCTTCACGCCGGCAGCGTCGCCCGCCATCAGCACATCGGTGAAGGTCACCGCGGTGCCGGCCTCGCCAGGCAGGCGTTCCACGGTCAGCACGGCGTCCTGGGTCACTCGATACTGCTTGCCGCCCGTGCGGATCACTGCATACATCGGTCTCAAGTCCTTGATTCTGGCGGCTCGGATACTGGCGGCCGGCCCAAAAGATCAGGCCGGCGGAAGCGCCTGCCTCCGGCCGCGAGGCGGTGTATATGGCCCGCCCCCGGCAGCGTCAACCACCGCCGGCCTGTGCCCGACACAGTGCTGAAACCTGCATGGCGTATGGGTTGAGATGGGGAACGGGGGCAACGCATGCTTGGCTTCGACGCCATCCAGCAGCAGGCCGATGACTGGGACTACCTGATCGAGTGATCTGAGCCCGTGGAACTGGAGCATCTGGGGTTAGAGTTTTTGGCGCCGGGTTTCCCAGGCCGGGGAGGAGCGGAGCCGATGAACGCCTCGCAGTTCACGGACGCGCAGCAGGCGTTCATTCTGAAGCAGGGCGCGGAGGGCGTACTGGTCACGGACATCTGTCGCAAGGCTGGGATCAGCCCGGCGACGTATTTCAATTGGAAAAAGAAGTTCGACGGCATGACGCCGCCGGAGATGCGGCGGCTGAAGCAGCTGGAAGATGAGAACGGCAAGCTGCGGAAGCTGGTGGCGGACCTGTCGCTGGACCGGGAGATGCTGCAGGAGGTCATCCGCCGAAAAATCTAAGAGCGTGTTTGAGAAGTTTTGTTCGCTACGCGATGCGGCGGAGCATGGTGGCGGTGGCGGCGATGCGGATGAGGGTTTCGGCGACGTCGGTGCGCTGCTCGAAGTCGCGCACGAGGCGGCGG
>JAESGU010000156.1_pt1 | contig 22127 bp, 25 predicted proteins | sample 9266271 | NCBI WGS metagenome assembly JAESGU01 (sample SAMN15740544, study PRJNA653495) | algae metagenome | isolation source: Scytonematopsis contorta HA4267-MV1 and co-occurring heterotrophs from mud... | place: USA: Palolo Valley Trail, Honolulu, Hawaii | collected 2009-07-25
GAGGCAGATAAAAGCATCGCTTTTTACCTTTGAGCAAAAAAAGCTCTACCATAAGGAAATACTAGGGAAAATAAAATATCCCTAAGCTTTCTAGTATCGAGGTGCAATATGGACACACCGTCGGTATTTTTAACATTCGAGTCGTTCCATCTTTTTTAGGGATTGGAATTTCTCTTAACCCTTGATGTTTCCAATTTCCTGATAGATTTTTAAGGATAGTTTCTAATTCAAAACGTTCCGAAAAATCTAGAGATTTCTTACCATCAATACCAGCGGTTTTCTTACCAGCATTTAATTGAGTTACTTGTCGAATTGCTAGGAATCTAGCTGAAGAAGACTTCAGAATAAGCTTTTGTAGGGACTTTGCTTTCCGCTTGTCTCCTGCTGAAACGGCTTTGAACACTCTCTTTTGTAGGCGAAAAAGTTCTTTCTGAAATTTCTTCCAGGGTAAGCTCTTCCAAGATTCACTAATATTTCTACTGTGCCTAATCATACTCTGCTCCATTAAGTGTTTTCTGAATACCTTGTAGCAATTACGCCACATCCTACCCGTGTTAAGAGAGTTCCGCATCTCACCTTACCTACCTAGAGTTCGACTTTCTCTAAGACTCTTAACTCGTTTTTATTCGTTCCCTCAGATGATTTACATGTTCCGTTAGGTGTAGCCAATTTAACCATCAGAAACCCTAGATTCTTGCAGCTATTTGGATAAAACGCTGCGGGTTTTAACTCTAATAAAGTCGGGGTTTTCTCGGCTTATGCCCCGCTTGGAGATAGGTCACTTTTCTAGGCTCAGTTTCACCGTAGGAACTCCCCATTAACGCCAGTGTCACCCCATAATAGATGTCTGATTGCGTCCTAGTTTCCAGCTTTACTCTGTAAGAAATGAGCTTACTCGGTATGGACAGGTCGGGAGTCACGCATGAATCTTGCGGGAAGGGCTTTAACCTTCATCAGTCTGAGAGTTCAGTGCTTAGTTTAATCTAAGTTTCACTGACTAAGTTATATACGATAGGGGTCGTAATTTTACTTAGTAACGAATCGCACTATCCAATCTCCAACTTGTATATTATTTTTGCTGTATTTTACTCCTCCTTTCTCTTCTACAATTGATTGCCAATAATCAAGCTGCTCCTGGATTTGAGCTTTTTCTTGCTCCCACATTTCGCGAACTTTGGGATTATTAGTAGTTGAGTTAGGAATCCCCAATTCTTTACCATCTAATCGACGCTGAATTGAGTTTAATTTAGCTTGGCACTCTTGAATGCGGTTTCCAAGATACTCAAGAGTTTGGTGTTTGTTTTCACTTTTGGCTTGTGCTGTGACTGCACGTTCTTGAAGGCATTCAGCGTAGTTTTGTTCATCTATATGTTTTCGCATGTTGCAATGTATACGTTCGGCATCACGACGGTGTCTTTTTTCTGAATGATGGCCGACTAAAATTGGTTGACCGAAAGGGATGGAATCTGCAATTTTTCGATATACTCCGTAGTGTGTTTTTGACTTTGAAAGATGTTTGAGCGCTCTTTCTTGTAGCCTACCCGCTCTGTAGCTTGCCCTGGACGCTTTGGCTTGCTGTTGTTCTGCAAAAGTCAACCTTGTTTCGTTTTCAAGACTTTCTGCTATTTTGATTACGGTGTCTTCATCCCAAGCATGAAACTTGCCGTGGTATTTCCTGAGTTCCAGGTCATATAAAACTTGTTCGTACCCAGCAATATTTCCTGTAATATTCCATACTGGGCGGGGATTTTTACCTGCGCGTGTGGGAGTTGTTTGAGATTCGATAATCCTAATTCCCAATGTTTGTAAATACTCTTTGGCTTGTTCGTAATTCATGTGCGTACTTGATAGTAGTAAGTATGATGAAATACGCCACCAGTTAATTTTAAACTGGTAGCGTTTTATTGGTTTCTCTGCTTTCGACAAGGTTGTCAAAAGCAGGCTAGGTTATAAACAAAGAGTCCCAGACACTTTTTTGGTTGACATAGGAGGAGAATTGTTTTCTTGCTTGGCTGAACTTTGCGAGAATACTTGTATCTTGTGACTCTTTCCACCACAACTTCTCTAGGTAATTGAGTAGCCACAATTGCACTTCATTACCCCAACTTGAGATTTGGTTGCTCAGTTGCAGCGCAGTCAGTAAATTGCCAGGAGGTGTTTCTAGTTGTTTAATAACTTCAGATGGTATATTAGAAAACATACTAAGATTTTGAATTGCTTCACCAGGACTACCTGCACTAATAGCCAATAATTCTTCTGGTAAGTCGATTTGCTGTTCTTTGAGTACCGAAATAACTTCCTCGTCCTTTAACCTTGTAAAGGTTACAATTTGACATCTGCTTGTAATGGTGGGTAGTAACTTTTGAGGTTGGGATGTAGTGAGGATAAATATTCCTGTTCTCGGTTCTTCTAAAGTCTTGAGTAGTTTGTTAGCGGCTGTTGCATTAAGTTTATCAGCATCCTCAATTATTATTACTTTATTGCTACCAGAACCACGAGTTGAAAGAAAATCGATAATTTGACTGATTTGTTCTACTCTAATGCTGGTTGTCATTTGCGAATTGTCCGGTTTAATGTGCAGGATATCTAGATTGTTTCCCCCTGTGATAGCTTGTGCAAAGTAATTGGCTGTTTTAGCTTTTCCTACACCTTCAAGTTGACTTACAAATAAGTATGCTGGTGCAATTTTATGTTGTTCCAGCGCAAGACTAAGGAACATTACGGGGCTATGTTGACCAATGATGTCCGTAAAATATTGGTTTATAGCGTGCATATTTCTACAATTCTGCTAGTTAAATTATCGATTCCGCTTTTAAGTTCAGTCTCAGTTTGTATGAGTATTAACAAGATGCGTTTGAGTTTTTCTATTTTTGCGTGCTGAATTTCATTTCTAAGATAATACACTTTCTTATAGTTTGTGATGACAGCGATTTCCGCAATTTGGATATCAGTGAGCTTTGCTTCTACTCCAGCTTTAGTGATTAGCCAATCGCGAAAAATTGATGTGAGAGTAGCAACTATTTTGAGTGGTGGTTCGTGACTATCTAGTAGTTTGTTGAGTTGTTCTATAGCAACATGAGGATGACCTCTCAACATCATAGTCTTTAGCCCTAAATAGTCAGTGTTATTGTTACTAACTAATTTTTGCACTTCATCAAGTTCAAGCTTTTTACCATTAGCGTAAATAGCAAGCTTAGCTAATTCGCTATCAGCACGTGCAGTATCATTACCAAGTGCTTCTTCTAAATAATTGAGAGCAAATGGTGTGACTGATAATTTATGTTTCGTTGTCAGCCTACTTATTAAATTTCTTATTCCTGTTTTATCCCAACTGGGAACAAGGTTAAATTCTTCGATTTCGGCATAATCAAGTATAACTTTTACTGCTGTTTTCCTGCAATCAGGCTTTTTGTCTCCTGTTATCAGCAGGATAACATTTTCAGGTATTGACTCAATTTTCTCTTCTAGCTCTTGTTTCGATTCACCTAAAGTTTCAATTAATTGAACAGAAGCGTGAACAATTTTACCACCTTCTCCAAAGGGAATGGTCATAAGTTCGGTGAACAATGATGATGGTTCACACTCATTAGCATAATTAAAATTCTTCCAGTCTGGATGAATGTTTTCTTCAATCAACTGCTTCACTTTAATGTTAAGCGAGTGATTGTCATTTCCATACAGTAATACTATCAGCATTTTCACCTCTAAATTTAACTTTTGGTGTGAATGCGTTAGTGAAATGTAGTGATAACAAATAAGAAAGAAAATATTACACTTTGCTATCAGATATCCTAACTTCATGTAATATTAACTATATATTACTGCGATGTATCCCAAATGATAAGTTTTCTATTTCCAGAATATAAATGTCACCTTGATACTTATCTATAAAATATTCAAGGTCTTCGATGGTTGTTATTGTCAGTTCGCGATAGATAACATCGCTTTCAAATTCGTTGGGAAGTAATGTGATATTTTCGTTCTTTGGTTCTTGAGAATAATATTGAATTCTAGGATATTCTAAAGCTTTTTCTCTTGATGCTCCTTCTATTAACTTTGCTGTATAGTTTACTTGATTAATTATTAGTTTAATATCTTCGCACAAACTATCAAATAACAAAGCGGACAGCAGACTAATGCTAGTAATTTCTACTTTTTCTCTTGAATTATTATTTTGATAAATTATCATTTTTTCTGGATACAAACTTCAAGTTTAAATGCACCAGCATGATGTAGTGATTCTGTCTATTATATATTAATCATCAATACCAATAATTTAGTCATTTGGTACGTAAAAGCATAAGAACAAATGAAATAATAAATCCAATAATACCTAAAACACCAGATGGGATAGTAATCAAAGGACCCCAGTTACCAATAAAAATCATTGTTGAAATCAAATCTCCAAGTCTAGCGTTATTAGGACAAGTATAAGTAAGAGCGTTTGATTTACAATTAAAGTGTTGGGCTAAACTGATTCCTGCTGAAAGAAGTAATAGCGGCAAAACTCCGTATAAGATGCAAATTACAAGCAAAAACAATCGCCAATGAGTTGGAAGCGAATAGCGGCTAGCAATGATAGCGAGGATGGGACCTAAAGACAGTAGTGCTAAAGTTAAGATTGGGGAAAGAATAGAAATAATAATATTTGATACGGAGTTAGCCATTTTGCTAATATATTTGATGTGCAAGTTTGCAAAAATTTTTAGGAGCATGAAAGCGATTAAATTCACTTATTTCTGCTCATAGCACGCACAGCGAACTTTTTTACTCTAAACCAAGTGCCAAAGAACTGCGTAATTCACGAATGGCTACACCTGTACCACGTGCAGAAGCTGCATCTAAGCATCTGGTAATAAGAGCTTGCAAATCTACACCTGAGAAGTAGCGGCTGGTTGGTTGTAATTGGTATTTATCTTCTTGCAAGCCATAAATTGATAATTGGTTACGTTTGAATAGCCAAACCTCTGGGATACGATACGGAGTATAATCATTAATATCTGTATACGAAGTCACATCAATTTCAATTGCCAAATCTGGTGATGGGTCAGTCTTCCAATCCAACCTATCTCTTCCGACTACTGCTTCCCAATTATCGATGTAAAAACAATAATCCGGCTCAATGCCACTTTCATCCGGTAGTTCCATCGTGATGGGAGTAAATGCTTCGTAGTTGCGGCTTTGGGTATCGAGTAAAACTTTAACAACATCTGCCAAAATATTCGCTTCACGTCCATGTTTTGGCAGTGGTGACATGAGTAAAATTTCTCCAGAACGGTACTTAATGCGTGGAATAGAAGAATCGCCTCGGCTATCGCAGAGGGTACGATATAGTTGCCAAAAACCAGGCACTCGCACCAACATTCCGGAGGGTAGCTGAATTTTTTCGGTCGAAATTAAGGCGTACATAGTTTTGATGGGGCTTTTTTCTGATTTTAGCTGCTTTTGAAACTTTCTTTACATATGCTTATGAATATAATAATGGTGAATTTGTCTCCGATGAAAAGAAATAATATTTAGATAATGAAAGTTGTCAGAAGTGCAGCTTTCGTTGTAGGTATAAAGAAGAAAATGCCACTAGCTGGGGGCAGCAAAGTGACAGTAAATGAGTAATATAAACATGGATTATCGCTTGTCGCGTTGCGTTAGCTTTCATTAGTGGTTTGTCATATCACAAATTATCCACGAACATCAACAATCTTCTACACTTGCTTGGATAGAGAGGTAACTTTAATTAAGCTTTTTTCATCTCCACTTTTTGCAAACTGTTAATAGCTTTTACCCACGCAAGAGCTTTCTTACCATTGATTGGCGTAACTTTTTCCCATAGGTCAGAAATTTCATTTTGTGTGAGATGTGGTAATTTTTTGGAGGCCCAATAAAGTGCATCTTTATATGTTTCCCAATTCTGCCAGGGCTGAGTATTTTCAACTGGTGCTGGAGTTGGTGGAACTAATTCAATTAATGTTGCTTCCAACCAAAGATGTGCAGCTTCATCCTTCATTATGCTTTGTCGGCTCATCAGTAAAGTGATAGCTGATTGAATTTGGTTGATACTCCAAGACTGGGATATAGTAATTAGTTCAGACCAGGTGTCTTCTTCAAGCTGTGTTAAATGTTTACCATCAGGATGGATTTTACAAATAAGTAAATCTTTGAGAAAGCTGACAAGAGTTGCATGAATTGTGACTGGTTGCTTACCAAATTCAATCCAATCTTGAAGGATACCTAAATTACCTTTTATTTCTCCTTGGATAATATTTTCTACTACTGTAAGTAGCTCATATTCAGGAATTGTACCTGATAATTCCCAAATCCAACCTGGGTCAATGGGGTCGATTTCTTCTGCATTTAGTAAGCTTGCTTGGTCGATAAGTTTTAGACTATCGCGTAAGTGTCCTTTACTTGCTTTAGCTATGGCTTTGATTGCTACTGGTGAGATATTTATATTTTCGGATTTAGCAACAATTGCTAGATAATTTATTACTTCGTCCAGCTTGACTCTTCTAAAATCAAACTTTTGGCATCGAGAGATAATTGTTTCTGGAACCTTATTTACCTCGGTTGTACAGAACACAAACACCACATGACGGGGAGGATTTTCTATAGTTTTGAGTAACGCTTGCCACGATTGGTTGCTCAAAGCGTGACATTCGTCAATAATGAAAACTTTGAATTTACCCTCAACAGGTGCAAAGTGGGTCGTAGAAATAAGTTCGCGGATTGTTTCTACCCCACTGTTACTTGCTGCATCCAGTTCGGTGACATCTAGCGAAGAAGAAACCGTTATTCCTTTGCATGAGTTACATTCTCCACAGGGTTCGGTTGTCGGTTCTTGGGATGATTGACAGTTAAGGGATTTGGCTAGAATGCGTGCTGTGCTGGTTTTCCCCGTACCTTTGGGACCAGCAAACAAGTATGCGGGTGCAATTTTCTGGAGTGCTTGAGCATTAGTTAAAGTATCGACTATATGCTGCTGTCCGATGACTGAGCTTAGGATTTGGGGGCGGTATTTGAGATGAAGTGGTTGGTACATATATATTGTGTTTGGATAATGTTTATGAATTTCCCCTTACTACTTAGTAAGAGGAGATTTTTTTACACAGTCGCTTTTTCTTTCTTGGTTCGTTGCGTTTTAGCTTTAGCTTTTTGTGGTGATATTTCTAGAGTTTCAACATCCGAATCGTTATTCACCTCTATAGCGGGTACTTCCGCAGTACTTGTTGCTGTAGATTCATTGCTAACTCCAATGGTGTTGCCGCTGGTTTCCTCTGCTTCGTCCTCATGCTTCCTAAACTCCCCTTTAATCTGAATTGGCATGACCAAATACAACTGATTAAGCAATCCCCCAACTGGGCAAATAATGACTGGATGGCTAGGTTTATTGCATCGAACCAATATTTCTGAGGTGCTGATATGTTTTAATCCTTCCAGGGCATAATCAATATTTAGACCGAGAGCGATGTCATTTTTGCCACTACCTGGTAATGATTTCATTTTAATGGAATCAAAAGCCTCCCCAATATCCGTAGCTTCAGTATGCAATGTTGCTTGGGATTCTTTGATGTTCCAGAGGAGTTTAACTATTTTCTGTTTACGCTCGGCAAGATGACTTACCCGTTTGAGCGCACTTTCAAATCCCTTTGCTTCCAGTGTAAATTCATACTCAAATGAACGAGGGATTAGCTGGTTTATCTTGGGATAATCTCCTTCCAGCAATCGAGAACTAACCTTAACGTTGGGAAAGCTGAACTCAACATGACTTTGGCTTATTAGAATACTGCAAATTGTGTTATCTTCGCAGGTTGCAATTATTTTGTTTAATTCTGTTAGAGATTTACTTGGAACGGTAAAGTTAATTGCTTCAGGATGTTCGTTGTCGAGAGTACCCGTTACAAGTCCGAGTTTATGTCCATTTGTACTAGCTAACTGCCATTTATTACGGTGAATATCAAAATTAACGCCAGTTAGTACTAATTTAGTTTCGTCGCTGCTAGCACAATAAAGACAACCTTCAAGCGCAATTTGTAATTTCTTTGCAGGAATGCGTACTTCAATTGGATTTTTTGTTTCTGGGAAAGCGGAAAAATCTTCAGGGTTTGCTCCAACTAATCTACATTTTCCACTGCGATGAACAATAGTACAATTATGATTTTTCGTTTCAATTTCAATTTCACCACTGATATTGGCTACAGTGTCATTCAGCAATTTGGCGGGTAGTGCAATACTACCAGGAATTTCAACAGCAGCACAAGTGGTAATTTGGATTGTAAGATTACAATTAGTTGCAATTGCTTCTACTGTGCCATCAGTTTTGGCTGTAATTAAGATATTTCCTAAAATAGGATGAGTTGGTCGAGGGCTGACTGCGAGGTAGGAAGCTCGGATTATATCTGCTAGTTTTGATTGCTCAATAATTAGTTTCATTTGCTATTTTAATAATAAGATTGTTGCTAATTTCCAGAACATTATGCGTTAGCTTTTGTCGTGGTCTGCACTTGATTGCTCCCCAGGTTGATTAAGTTTCATTAAAACTTGGGCTAGCATTAATTCTAGGTTTTCTAGCCTTTCTTCTGGTGAGCATTTTTCATCTTTGAGTTTGCCCTTTTCTTCTGATGGGACATCCGACCAAATAATAAATATTTCTCCTTTGAGTGCGCCTACAATACTTTTAATAGTGCCGTAGGAGGATTTCTCAATATTTGCTAAAGCTTTGGTCATGTGCAGTTCGCAATTCGCAATTCGCAATTCGCAGTTCGCAGTTAAACCCCACAACATCTTCAATTCGCAATTCGCAATTTAGATATATCAATGCTTTCATAAATTAAGACAATTGCTCAATTGCTAGTTAATTGCGAACTGCGAACTAGCTCAGAAATGTCCGGTTTAATTTGTTGCGTCTCCTGACCAAGTCCTCATGTAGTGAGGAGAGGGATGGGGACAGCAACAAATTAAACAATTATCTACGCAACCACGCATAATCTGGTACTCCGTCTTATTAATCTGATGTTTGTCGGATTGAACTGTCCAATACGAGACCAGTTATGGTCATAGATAGAAACATTTTTTGTTTTGTTGGTATTAGTAAAACCACCAACCCAACCATAGATTTTTTCACCTTTATAAGTGGTTTGGACGTAATCACCACATATTCGCAGCATGTTCCTTGGATAATCTGTAAATATTCCATCTGAGTTCAGCAAGCCTTTTTAACAAAGCTTCTGATGTCACCTCAGTTTCGCTAGTTATGATATCTTCTCCCAATAATGTATTCGTTTTACTCTCATTCGATGGTATTTGATTATCGTTGTTCATGATTGATAAAATGTTTTCGTATTGATTAGAAGAAAGCAGGGTTACTATTGCTAGTACCCATGCTTTTATTTACCTAATTGTTAATAGAAATCTAGTAGTGTGCGTTTTCCATATGAGATGGTAGAGAAGGATAATTACCTGGAGGTAGTGCGGTAATAGCCTCGTTCATTCCTACTAAACGCATGTGTTCCGCAATAACATCAGAAGTTTTACCAATGCGATGGCTAAATTCAGGGTTAGCCTGCATTAAGGTTTCAAATTCCTCTTCCTTCTCGTCACAGAAGAATTCCATAAAATCACTGCCATCAGGATTCGGTGATTTGTATGAACTGACTACCGCTACCCAAGATTTATCGCGTTGGTTTACTGCTTCCTTAGGTTCATGTGATGGTACAAATGTTGGTTGAAATACAGCAAGTCTATGAAATGCTTGTGTTTTCTCCGCTACAGATACGTTTTGGAATCGTGCAAATGCCACTTCTAATTCTTGTTTAAATTGCTTGTATGCTTCCCCAAATTGTGCTGCGGCTACTCCTTTTATTGATATTACTAGGGGACGGCTATGCAATTCACAGTTGTTTTCATCTACTAGCTTAATTAAATAAAAGCTTCGTAATACAACTTTATCTTTACCCATATTTTGGTACATATCATAGCCATCCCCAAACTCATAGATACCGATAATTGCACCGTCTTCTCTTTGTTCAATATATCGGGGTGATATATCCAGGATGTGCATCCGAGGTGATTGCAAAAGGATACCAGTTTCTGGAGTTCCGGTGGAGAAAGTGTGAACGTGGGTTGGGTCTGCTCCTTTCCAATCAATAATTGGTAAGTGCTTCTCTTTGATAAATAAGCCAACTTTCTCCTTATCCATGTGGTTAATTATTTGGCAAATACAAATATTGCTAATCGGTGCATTATATTCAGGACTAGCAAATTTACTTAGATTCGCCTTTTTTTGCTGTAGTTCCAAGCTTTTCTGTGGCTCTATAGTAGTAGCAGTAGTATCTATAGTGGTGCTTGAATCTTCTGAGATGTCAGTTCTTGTTTGATTTCTAGGCATAATTTTACCACGAGTTGCTAATGAATAAATGCGTAGCAAAAAGTCGTGGTATAATAATAAAGTCGCCAGTAATATGACGAATTTATTAATATTAATTTATATTTAATCCAGCGTATTTAGTTCTCTAAAATCATATTGAATTTCTTCTATTTTGGTATTGACCAGTGTTTTATAGGCTTCGCTAAGTTTGATAATTATCTCTTTTATTACATCAGTTGTTCCTGGGGTAAAAGTTAGAGAAATTGTGTTACCAGAGGAACTAATGATAGCAATATTTTGTTCATTTGGTGCTCCCATAAAGAGATTGTACTGTTTTTATTAGGGATAAACCGATAAGAGTTGATAATTTCAGGTGACATACTTTTAGGGTTTAATTAGTTTTACAATTCTGGTAGCTACAGCCGTAGGATTATTTGAACTTAGAAAAGCATTTTTATCAACTTTTTCTACGTAAGCTCCGTTGTCATCAAGCCAGTCTTTAAATTTTTGGTATTTACGGTTAAAGAAAACTGATTCCGATACAATTGAAACTAATATTCCACCTGATAACAGAAGCTCCCAAGCATGATAGATATGCTCTACAAGTTGGCAAAAGGCTGGGTTCATGATAGAAGCATGATATTTATCATTAGGGTTAAATTCTAAGAAGTCTCTACCTACCAGATTAAATCCCTTGAGTTCTAGAATTTCTCGCAATGTAGGATTAATTTCAACTAAATCTAACTGAATTTCTGGATAATATTTTGTAATGCATTCTGCAATATTTCCATTTCCTGCAGATGGTTCAAGTATTCTCCAGTTTGGTTCAATAGCTGCTAGTTGAATTAGTCGGTTGCAAACTGATTCTGGTGTAGGGAAGAAGTCTCCTAATTTCATCCCAATAATTTCTAATTCAAGCTCGTTAAGCTTTTGTTTGGTAGTATCAATCTTTTCAGGTTTTACTACTTTCTTAATTTCAGCAATTGCCGATAATATCTCTTTTGGAGTATGAATACCAGCACGGTTGAGTGATTTTATCCACTCCTCGTAATAATTTCCCGTAATAATTTCCTGGATTTCTTCGAGGGTTGGCTTCCTCTGAGAAAGTCTAAATAATGCTTCGACTTGCGATTTATTCTTGATTCCTCGTAGCACTTCTGGAATATTACCGGCTTCCCACATCTCAGCAATTGCAAGTAACCAAGATTGAATTATCTCTAACTCAATACCATCTTCAATCATTCCTTTCGCTATAAGTTTACGGCGTTTTGTTACTCGTTGATTTCCAATAGCAGGGTTCTTCTTTTGGTCAATAGTATCCTGCATTGACTGAGCTAGTTCCCGTAACTTCCGCGCTTTATCCGAGCTTGCGGTATTGAATATATTTAGCTGTGAATTGTTATCATCAACTATTAGACTAAACAGAGATAATTGCATTGCTTGATTTGCTTGATTGGTTTGATTCTTTGGTCGCGCACTTATTAATTAATTCAGTAGATATTCCCCAGGCTTTAACTTCCCATTGGGTAGTTAATCGTTGATTAGTGGAACGTACAATTGCTTTACTACACTTATTGTGTTTGATTAACCAATTTTTAAATATTTCAGCTTTATCTTGAGTATCAAACCCAAAATATGTGGTTTTTCGATTACCGTAAGGGTCAGTAATTGTTGCTAATCTGGGTGATATAATGTTGAGTCTCCACCCACCAGATGTGAGTTCAATTTGTTTTATATTGGTAAGATTCATATTTCTATTTCTGGGATAGCATCTAGATATGAGTCAGTAGTAATTTCCTTATTCATCCATTTTTCATGCATAGTTTGTAAATCAGGCTCTTGAGTTTTTTCTTGTTTATTTTCTGCATATTCTGGCAAAATAGAGTTAATTCTATTTTTAAATTTGGAGTGTTTTTCTGAGGAATATGCAAACTGACAAACTTTTTCTGTATCTAAATTCAAATAGAGTAAACTGATTTGTTCGGGAGGTAAGTCGGTTGTTTCGCGTAAGATAAATAATTTTAGTTGAGTTTTCATGGACTGCTCTAGCTCTTGGGGATTGATTTTTATTTGAGTCTTCCAATCAATTCCAGTGACTTTTTTATCGTCATATACGATTAAATCGTACTTTGCTCGTAACCTTGAATTTTGGTAGTCTAAGTGTAAATATTCGTCCCAATATTTACTGCCAGGAATATCTATATATGGTTTTGCAAATGTTGCTGCCTTTTTTACTTGGGGGTATTCTATGAATAAAGAGTCCAGGGGAAGCCCCATCGAGATTTGTTGCAAAGTGAGATTAAGCTCTGCAAAGACTCCACATGAAGCAATATTATTTTCTCGATAATACTGGCGTATATATAAGTTGGAATTATCACTTTTTTCTTTATTCGCTTCCAGTTGTTCTAATTTTCTTGCGTCAAATATTTCCACGTTTAAGCGTCCTAAATTATCAACTTAGGAAACATACGTTAGTAAATGTAGTGGTTTTTCTATGTTTGTTAACGACTCTACCTTGCCGAGAGAATTTTACTATAATACTAATAGTCTGTGTATACAGTTCAGCTAAATAATAACCAATTTTACCATTTATATGTTTTCCGTAGATAATTTGTAGCTTGAATGATATACTTAAAATATTAATAATGGGTGCTATTAGTAAACAATGATTCCGGAATTTGACGCAATAGGAAACCTGCCACCAGGGATACATTTTTGTGATTGGGAAGAGTTTCAAGAAAGATTTGGATATAACTTAATCCGTTCAAATTTAATTAAAGGGATAGAAAAAGTTTTGCGATTGCTTAAAAATGCAAAATGTCGAACAGTTTACTTGAATGGTAGTTTTGTGACATCTGAACCCAAGCCTAATGATTTTGATATGTGCTATGACCCGGATGATACGGATATCGATTATTTAAGAAAAAATGCACGGATTGTATTAAATTTTTACGACAGTACTGCACAAAAAGCTAAATATGGAGGCGAGATTTATCCTTCTGACCAGCCTGTAGATGAGTCTACCATGTCGATAGAATTTTTTCAGCGCGACCGTCAACAAAATAAAAAAGGTATAATAGGAATTAATCTACGGGAGTGGGAACCATGATTAAAAACGAACATCAATACCAAGTAACTAAATCTTGGGTAGAAAAATTTCAACAAGCAATTATCAGTTTGCATCAAAATGAGGAAAAGAAAAACAAAGACCCTGAAGGTTGCCAATTAATAATTGGTTCATATTTTGCTCATATCAGGAATTTATTGGATGAAATAGCTGAATATGAATCTTTGGTAGACCATAAGCCAGAAGATACATTAATTTTACAAGTTTCTAATATTAGAGTTTCACAGATTGGCGATATTTTGGTTAAAGCCAGAATTGCCAAAAAAATAACTATTCAAGAATTAGCTATTTTGACTAAGCGAACAGAAGAGCAACTAAAAGAGTATGAACAGAAGGATTATCAAAATGCCAGTTTTGATACTGTTACTGAAGTTGCCGAAGCTTTGGGCGTTAAATTCCAGCATTGTACTGTTATATCTGAAATTAATGATTTTCTAGGTAAAGAGTTGACTCATTTGAGAGCTACACATCAACTAGCTTCTTGACTTCTTGACATGCTTTTGGTTCTTTGGATTTTTTCTCAAATGTTTGGACATTTGGTTCTACTAGTTCAAAACCATTAGATGTTGCTTGACCAATTTTCCCCGTTACTGATGCAACCCACATGGGATAATTAGCCTGAGCATCAGTAAGCTTCTTCCATACTTTTGGTTTGAGGGTGACAGATACAATTCGACTATCGCACTCAAGTTCAAACTGCTGCCAACCGTTCTCCACTGTTTTCACCTGAGGTAACTCGCTAATTTTGATGATGATTTCTAGCTTTCCTGCGGTTCTAGCAGCAACTTCTCCCCTCTTACTCTTAGCAACTGGTTCAGGGGTAACTTCTACATTCGTTGCAGGCTTTATAATTGCGAGTATCTCATTATTGCGGCTTTTCTGAGCAACTTTTTCAGAAGCAACTTCTACATCTTTTTTAGCTTTCTTCGTTTTTGAGGTTTTAGCAGTTTCCGCAACTTCTGTTGACTTATTATCTTTTTTTACAACTTGCTCGCTTAAAATCCCTACTTCTGTTTGTGAAGAAGCAGATTTTTTTGTTTTCGTAGTTTTTTTAGTTGCCGTGTCTGCGACCTCAGTTATATTATTGTTGCTATTTTCTTGAAGCAATTGCTCAAAGACAACTTCTAAATCTGAAGCCGCTTTTTTAGTTTTAGTAGTTTTTTGAGTTGTTGTTTCTACAGCCTCTGTTATATTATTGCTATTACCTTCCTCAACTTGCTCACTCAAGGCTCCTACAGATGGAGAAGTTTTCTTAGATTTTTTACTTTTTTTAGTTGTGGTCGTGTCCGCAACTTCAGCTATATCATTGTTACCTTTTTCTTCAACTATTTTCTGATTCGATACTTTGTTTATATTTGTAAATTTAGTCTTATCTTTCTTGATATATTTTTCAACAAATGTTCCTGAAAGCACGCTTAATTTTCCACCTATTAATTCTGCTTTGATATCCCACACTTGGTCTACTTCTAATTCGGGTATGGGCTGTATGTAAATCATACCCACACGAAATGGAAGTAAATTTGCAGATTTTGGATAAATTTTAATAAATATTTTTTGTTTCTCTTCCTCAACTTTGATAACTCTTCCCTTCATATAAAAAGAGCTATCTACAGGCTCTTCGTGATAAAATTTAATACTGAATATATGAAAATTTATTAAGTTACAATCTACATCTGTACGAGCATAAACTTCACATAAAACTGGCTCCCCAGATAACACTAATGGCGAAGCTTGAATTAATTGTTCTAATTCTTTCAAAGCTCTAGCATTTAACGTAGTCTTAATTACCTCTTTTTTATACAAGCTAAGAAAATTATCTTCAGCATTTTTAATAAGAGAAATCGGCAAGCAGGCATAAGGTTGACTCTTTTCCGGTATAAATTCAGTATCACCAACAAAATTTTCTTTGAATTGATTAAATATCAAGCCAAGGTCGAAGATTTCCTCGTTTGACTTTGATAACGCTACCACCATTACGGCTGCGAATAGACATGTCTCTTACTTGTCCTGCTTCCATGATTTCAAATCTTTCTCCTAAGTAATCAGCATCACGGTTAAAGCCAGGACGCCAGACATAGTTAGCAGCATTTTTGATATCACTTAGCTGAGAGGGGGTGCAAGTGATTATAGCTGCTCGTAATTCTTCAGGTGTAGCGGCGAGTACCACTTCACCCAAAGCAACACTATCAGTCCATACCTCAATCATTTTCAATAACAATTTTGGGGTTTGTGATGGGTTTGTTTGTGTTTGCTCACTATTTGTGATGGTTTGTGTGGTGGCTGTATCGCTTGTGGGTGATGAGTGTGATGGATGTAATGAGTTGGTTGCAAATTCACTCGGAGAACTTTCATTATTTTGTTCGGAAAAATTGAGAGTTGTTTGTATAGCTTTTCCTGATAAAGATACATCACATTCCTGTAATCCATCGCTAGCAATACTTTGACCCGTCACATTACCCGTCACCGACCCATCACCCAACCCATCACACTTTATTTCCCCACTTATAGGGCGGGGTGAGGAATAATCGTTGAACTGCCGGATAGCCACACCAGTTAAATAGGCTCCTCGTCTATCTTTACCTTTAACTGATTCGCTCAACCCCAGAGTTGACTTAAGCAAATCAAGTACATCAGCAGAAAAGCGCTTTTGTCTTGCTGCTTCTCCTTTTTGACCAGCTGCCCAGTTGCAGTAGTTGGCAAACAGGTAACTTTCTGGGTTCATACTCACAGTACCGATATAAGTTTTGGCAGATGGGTCAATCACCAAGCAATCATCAATCCACTCTGCAAAGGGGTTCGTATTAAGTAAAGTTTGGTTGTTGAATGTCGCCAGTGACGGAACCATAGCATCAGTATTACGAACATAATCAAACATTTCTTGCTCGGACATACCAAGCACCCAATCCAGCAACCCACTCAAATATGGTTTAAACTCGGTCTTTAAATCACGGCGTAGGTGGGGAGGTACAACCCGCTCAAATCCCATAGACAACCGTCTTCGTCTTAAACCGCTGGTGTAATCCGAGGATTGAATTGCACTGTTTGCACCAACCCAGACCATTCCATGAAACTTAAATCCACCAGTTTGCTGAATTCCTTTCTTCTCGCAGCGTATTGTATCGTCTCCTGTAAGCTTTTTAAGAGTAGAAACATCACCCACATAGCGCTCGGAGTCAGTGATTAAAACAAGTTTTTTACCATAAAAGCTCGCAGTTTCAAATCTATTACTCTCAAGTTGCTTTAAATCAGTGACCGCAGTGTTTTCTTCTCCAACCAATTCTGACACTAAGCTCAAAATTGTACTTTTACCTGTACCTCCAAAACCAACTAATTCCATAAACCTTTGCACATTACCTCCCTGCTCAGTTACCGTGGCCTTCATTGCAGCTCGCAATACCTGCACCCACTCGGAGCGTCCTTCACACACGGACAATAACCAATTCTTAATTGGCTCGCATCCAGTATCGCGGTCAGACCATTTATAAGGTAGTGATGATAAGAATCTATACCCTGGCTCATGAGAATATACTTGCTTTGTGTTTACGTCTAGTACGCAATCAGACAAGCAAATAAACCCTGGACGAACTTCCCAATGATTTGTCCGTAGCTCTGCTTTCAAGAATCTGGTAATACTTGATACAAAATCAAAGCGGAAGTGTTTTGTACGTTTTTCTACTTCGGCGATGATAATAGCGTTAACTTCCTCTTCTGGGACTTCACTCCAAACACCATTAAAGATAAATTCATACCAATACCATGTTTTGTTCTGTACATGCCATGCAAGTTTTGTACGGTAATCTCCCGCGATTTCTTTGCTAATAAAAGACTGAGAAATCGTTTCCTTGTCTTTGCAATCACTCTGAAATTGTTTTTCCCATTGTTCAATGCTCACAGCTTTAGCCAAAACCTCCTTTCTAAATTGTTTTTTAATTTCGTATCTTTTTTTCAATTTTTACGAACTATCACTTAGTTAAAGTATCCTGTTTCGCCTCAAAACCTTGTGTGTACTGCATTCGATTATATCAGCTCGCATCTCTAAAAGAACGGAAATACTTAGCAAGAAAATCCAGGAAATTATGAAGCGATTTTTTCATATTACAAAAGACGTACTTTTGGTTTATCTTCTTACAAAATTTTACAAAAATGCCCGATTGAAAAGTTATCAAAGCTAGTGATTAAATGAATTTAGTGACATGTGCGACATGGTAAAAAGACTCAGTAGTAGCTAGTAATTTCTCCTGATACTCTGTTAAATAAGGCTTAGGGTGTTTCCCTATAAATGCAATCAAGCAATCAGCTGTTGAATCACGCATAGGTAATTTATACAACCTTTGTAGTCGCAAGCATAAATCCTGCATAAATTTACAATCTTCATCTGTTAGTTCTAAAGATGATAAATTTTCAATTTTAGCGGTGTATTCACCATCCCAAGTTTCAACGCTACAAGAAAAGTCACCAACATGCGTAACAATTCCCCAACAACCTTTTTTCCCACGAAGGTCAGGGTTGTCCTTGGGGATGAAAACACATACTTCTCCGAGATGGTAAGGATTGGGCACTTTGGTTCTCTCTCTTATTGTGTCTACTACGTTTTTAACTATTTTACCTGAGGGAACCTTGTTACCAGCTTCTTCTACAGCTTTTTGCCAGCATATGACTTGTTCTTCCGGTTCTAGCTTAGTTAACGGACGAACTTGACCTTCAGCGGTGGGAAAAACCTCCACAAATTGTGGAACTTTTTGTAAATTCTCCACAACAGTTGCAGCATCCATCATTTGGTACGAGCGGGAATTATTATATCCAAATCGGTCCTGACAATAACTCTCGAATGTCTTATGGGTACTGCGATAGAGCCTTCTATCGCGTATCTCTTTTAAAGCTTTTCCAGCTTCGTAAAAGCTTCTTTCTATAATGCGCTCTAGATGCTCGCGGTCGCGCTGTTCTTCATAAGAAAGTTCATTCTCGCATTGAACCTCTGTTCTGGCAGACTGAGCTATTTCGCTCTTGGCATCAAGATTCTCCCAATCGTTGACTTTATTAGGAGTTGCGACTCGGCCTGCACCCTTGGTATTGTTAAAGCTCTTATCCATTATTCTTCGGATAACTGTTATATGATTAATTTTATCCTAATAGCAGTGTACAGGTCTAATTATTCTGATAACTTTTGTAACAAAGCGCTATAAATGAATCAAGGTATAATTAGGAAGATTAGGGAGGTTTAAAAATGGCGAGAGTAGGGGGCAATCCAGACTTCGGTACAAAATACAAGTCTAATTTCGGTAGAGATGTTCCGCTCACCGCACAAGTAAAAGCGGTGGTTTATCCTACTGTCAAAGAAAAATTAAAACAATTAGCTGATAAAGAAGGTTGTACAGTGCCAGATTTAATCCGTGAAGCGCTTGACCAGTACTTGACCAGTAAAGAAAATTTGGCTAACTCTGAGGAAATCAATATCCCAACATCTTGCTAACCTTTTATTCAATTATGCTTTTGATATAAGCAAAAACCTAAGTTGACTTATTAAAATTAAAACGTAGTATCAATCATATTGTTCCACAAGCTCCAGTTTCGTTAATTCGGAAAGTATGGTGTACTTCACCTGGATGCTTTTCATGGCATTTTTGCCAAACAGTTTCTAATTCTCTATCAATAAAATACTCTCCACTATCTGGTTCAACAGTAACATACCAGTTATAGTGAGTATTAATAAACTCCGATTTAACTTTTTCAAAAATAGGATTGCAGTGCTGATAAAAAGCCTCACGTTTAGCTTATCGTTGTGCGCGTTGTTCTGGTGTCCATTGAATATCGGGAAAAATTCTTCCCCGCCTAGCTGTACGAATAGGTTGAGTTTCTGTCATTATCTATTCACCAATTTGGTTGACTACTAATATAATTATAAATTAATAGTTTATTTAATTAAATCTGGACATCCATGTTTTTTATATTTGGTAAATTAAGTTTCTTTCAAACATTTCAGTTCATTATTTATCATGAATAAGGTCGAGCGCACACATTAGTTCCCTGCTTCAATGTCAAATCTAGTAAAGCGGTGAGGTCAATTTATGAGTCAGCAATTGGACAACAATCAACAACCTTTTAACCCAATGAAATTGTTGATGAGTGAAGAATGGCTAAGAAAAGTGGTTGAATCAGAAGATAAGGTAAAAGGTAATATTGGTGCTGGGTTGGATTGGGGAGATGCTTTTGGCAAACTGATGCTAAACCCTGAACTGTTGGGTCGCTTAACTGCATTACGTATTTCTCTAAATAGGGAAATACGCTTACTGCTTAGTGATTGGAACTTAGGAAGCGCTACGGATTCAGCAGTAAAAACTGCACGTTCGCTTTTACTAGAAAAGCTAAAATCTCCCACACTTTTGGTGCAAGAAAAAATATCTGCTGTTTTACATACAGATGAGCTTTTTGGTGAAGAGTTTATCTCAAATCATGATGTACTGCAAGAGTTAATATCGACAATGCTAGAGCAAGAAGACTGGAAAACAATTTCTCGCACTGCGGGGGATTTTCTATCAGCAGAGATTATGAGTAAAGCGACATCACAGAAAATATTGTTGTAGGAATATATTATTTAAATCAAAGGTGAGCTTGAAAAAAGTAAAATTTCAAGAGTTGATTGCATATTTTGCAAGTGTGCGAATAGTAATTCCCTCTCTACGAAAAGATTGCCATTTATAAGCACATTCACCTGGCTTGTATTTACTTGATAATTTACTCCATGAATCCCACACTTCTAAAAGTGAGGGATTAACCGATTTTAGCGCCATCCCTATTTGAACCCAGGTGCTGTAATCATCTGCATAACTGGGATGTAACACTGACAAAAATGTAAGTGCGGCTTTTATATTGGTATCAAAGCTAGTGCGGGTTTTAATTTGACTGACTTTTGCTGGTTCTTGAAATAAGTTATTTGTAGCGCAGGATGGTTGGTTGAAGTTAATGGTCGTAAGTGGTGTCTCAGTAAATTCCCAATTTTTCATGAATAGATTTTGACTATATCTGGACTCCCGACTTGTGTTTCGCTTAATAGAGCATAGGTATTGGTTGTGCATGTGTTTGATGACCCAGTCGGGTGCTTGAGCCACACTTGTTTGTTGCGGAGAACAGCCTGTCAACCACCGATATTTCTTCCCGTCTGGGTGAAAGGAAGGAGGTAGTACCGAAGCCAAGTTATTTGCCCTTAGTTCTAGATGTTCAAGCTTAATAGACTTTACTGGTGTTGTTTCAGGGATAACATAAAGAAATTGAGCGCGAAATTCTCTGCCTGAGGTGAACGCGACAGTAAGAGGTAAGTATTGCAGAGCCTGTTTCATCACTTGTGCTGGTTTGTCTGAAAATACTTGAGAACCCGCAAATTCCAATATTTTGTTCCATCCTAGGGGACCGTCACAATCAACGGCTATTAAATTACCTTGAGGATATTCTCCACAAACCACAGCCACTCCAGTCGGAACAACTGTTTTATACTTTAAATTAATTTTCATTTGGTTGAAAATTAATTTATTACGGAGTTCTTCAGGAGAATAATTGATTTTCTGCCAGCTATTCCCAAGGGGTCTTTTTCCAAATGTTGGTACAACTCTCCACTCTTGTGGAAGTAATTCTAGTGCTTCTACTACTTTTTTTATTTGTGAGTGCATATTTATATTAATAATACTTTGAGATTCAAATAAATTTTCCACAGCGGAAATAAAATACAAAAATGTACCTAAGTCTAAAAACAAAGGTACATAAATATCATAAAAAGGTTACAATAAATAAAGTGTTATCATTCATCCTAGTCTTTTTTCCAGGAGAGACTCTACTTGAAATGTACCCAATACACACAAGTCATTTTTAGTAATTGTTGGTATATTTGCTTGATGAGGAACTAAATCCAATATTTCAACCAATTCACATAAAACCCTAACTTCTTTTCTGTCTTTCCCTGAAGATTTACGGTAGTAACCAATAATCTCAAACTCGTTATTACCAACAATAAATCTTTCTCCAAAACGAGCATTTAATATTTGCTCCCAGTCAGGAGTCCATGACATAATCAAATCCAGTAATTTCTCCCGCATACAAGGTTCATCTGCTCTATCTAACAACCATTGGATTTTTGGTTCTTCTTTAATAATTACGTTACGACAATATTCAATTAACCAATACTCTGCTTCTTTGAGTAATTTAGCTGAGTCGCTATTTTTGCAAACTTCATGGTGAGAGAAAGCCATTATATAAAGCCTTTGTTCATATATTAACCCATTTAATTTGATTTTCAAGTCATAAGGAAAGCCTACTATTAAGTCTTTTATTTCTTCGCTGACAGTTGGGATTGGATACTGTTTTATAGGATTAGAGTATTGGATATTAACTTTACACCCTATTTCAGAAGCAATGTTTTGTATAACATCTAAATCATTCCATTGTAAAATATCATTAAGCCTAAATTGAGAGCGTAATAAAAAATCAGTAGGTGCTTTTAATATTTTAAACTTAGTGGGATTTTTTTGTGCTTGTGCATTGGCTAATATTTCCACGTACATAGCTTTTCATCAACTATACATCATGGATAAAAAGCGTCAGCTTTAGTAGTGATATAAAATTAGTAACCCTATCCTTTTATTTGGATAGGAG
>JAESGU010000157.1_pt1 | contig 22114 bp, 18 predicted proteins | sample 9266271 | NCBI WGS metagenome assembly JAESGU01 (sample SAMN15740544, study PRJNA653495) | algae metagenome | isolation source: Scytonematopsis contorta HA4267-MV1 and co-occurring heterotrophs from mud... | place: USA: Palolo Valley Trail, Honolulu, Hawaii | collected 2009-07-25
GTGATTGACGGCGTTAAAGCTAGAGGAGAAAAAGCTAACTACAGTACGCAACGTGTCAAATTTGACTCTAACCGTTCAGGTTAACTTTTCGTTACATAGTTATAAATTTTCCCGCCCACCTACTTAATTTACGTGCTTTAGGTAGCCGACTATATTTGTTTGAGGGTAATTCCTCAAATGTTCTGCAAATACTCACTAAAGAGTTAATGCAAGAGTTCGCTTTAGTTAAATTATACTTTAATCGTGATGTGCAAGTTGAATATGGTATCAATCGCGATAATACTATCGTGGATTTTTACCAAAAAAACAATTTGGAGTGCCACATTGGTCTAAATAATTTTTTGCAAAACGACGATGAACATCGCGACCAGTGGTTTAATGAGTATTATACCTATATTAGAGAGCCGCTTCAATCTACACCGTCTCAAATTAATACACCTCAATTATCTCTTTCTTTACCACAAATTACTTTAGAAGAGCTTAAACGAAAGTATTGTAATTTTTGGGAAACAGAGCGAGTATATTTTTCGGGAGGAGAAACCCAAGGAATTTCTACATTGGACTCGTTTTTAGCAAAAAGATTTCACGGGTATCATTGGAAACTTTCACGTCCTATATTAGCGCAGCAAGGAGCAACATCTCATCTTTCTCCCCACTTAGCATTTGGAACAGTTTCGGTTAAAAATGTCTATCAAAAAACCAAGATACGGGCAGCTGAACTCGCTACAATGCCCAAAGCCGAATTTTCCTTAAAAGCATTTCGAGACCGCTTGCGATGGCATGATAGCTTTACTCAACGTCTGTATTTTCATCCAGAAATAGCACATACAAATCGTTATCCAGAGTTTGATGAGTACTACCAGCCAGGTGATTTGAACCAACAACACCAGGAATTATTTCATGCTTGGCAAGAGGGTATAACCGGTTTCCCAATGGTTGATGCGAGTATGCGGCAACTGAAAACTATGGGGTGGATGAATTTTCGCATGAGAGCCATGTGTGCTACATTTTTGACTATTAATTGCGGTGTTTCTTGGCATCATGGGGCACGTCACTATATGAATTATTTGGTGGATGGAGATTTAGCAATAAATAATTGGCAATGGCAAATGCAAGCGGGTATTACCAATCCTTTGAGTGACACTTTCCGCATTTACAACCCTAATAAAAATATTCAGGATAAAGACCCGGAAGGTAGTTTTATTAATTATTGGATTCCAGAGCTACTTGGTTATAGTTCCGACGAAATTTTAAGTGAGGCATATATTGGTAAAAGTAAATATCCCGCTCCCATTTTAGATTGGGGAAAAACTCGAAAAGTAAACGGCAAAATTGTATCCGATATACGCAAGCGAGTGCGTGAACGCATAATTTCTGAAGGTGGGGAAGATTATGATAATGCTATAGCGACTAAAAAATCGGTAGACAAATACGTCGAATCTAGAAACAAACAGTACAAGCAAAAAATAATGTAGAGACGTTATATATAACGTCTCCACAGTAATACATTATTTCACACCAGCCGATTAGGAATTAACCAATTACACCCCAACAGCAGTTCTACTATCTACTTGTGCCTGCTTACCATTAGGTTGAACTGGTTGTCCTTCAATGAAAGAACGTAACATCCAAGCCATTTCTTCGTGTCCTTCCATCAATCCAGTTAAAAAGTCAGCGGTTCCTTCATCATGAAAATCATCGCTACAGTTGTCTATATGCTCACGAAGATTACGAATGATTTGTTCATGGTCTTCCACTAACCGTTCTACCATTTGGGTTGCTAGAGGAATATCATTTGGGTGTTCTTTCAAAGAAGTAATCTTTAAAAATCCTTCCATTGTACCAACAGGATAACCACCTAAAGCACGAACTCTCTCAGCGATAGAGTCGATATTTTCAGTTAGGGTTTGGTAGTGTTCTTCCCACAATGTGTGTAAAGTGCGGAATTCTGGCCCAATGACATCCCAGTGATATTTTTTGGTTTTGACTAACAGTAAATACGCATCAGCCAAATCATGATTTAAAAGTTCAATCACACCTTGACGTTGTTCATCAGTCAAACCAATATTAATCCTACGCATAATTTTTATTTTCCCAACTCATTTCATTTATATTTAAACAAATAATTATGTGGCATAAATCTTTCGGCAGATAGAGTTTGAAGCTCATGCATAAACGACTTATTACTTAATAAAACTATCTAGAGATACTTGTTGATATCATTATTTATATTTCAATAAACTACAGATAATAATTAAGCAGAAAAGCAAATAAACCCAATTCTTTTAAAGAACCAGGTTTAGACAAATATTATAATTTTTTATTACAGAAAGGTCTAAATCCAAATGTTACTAAGAAAAGCCTCCAAATACCCCTGAACTAAAGTTCGGGCTAAAAGCTAAAGTTAGCTGAAGCTAACTAAAATAAGATTTTCAACCCGTTTTAACGGGTTTAAGCTTTTAGCCCGAACTTTAGTTCAGGGGTATTCTTTAAATATTGTTACTTGCTAACTCGGCATTAAGCTTGCTCATATCCACAGGCAGATTATAAACGCGAAAATCTTCAACTCTATGGCTATCTAATATTGCTTTTGCGCTAGCAAGTTCAGCCTCACCACCGTAAATAATCACTGGGTAATCACCAATGCTAATTCTATATTCATAATCTTTAAGAATTGCATCAGGAATTCCCAAAATATCAAAATTATCTTCGGGACTACGAATATCTACACCAGCAAGACTTTTATATGGGCTAGCATTTTTAGCAATTACAAATACTTGATTCATTTTAAAACCAGATTCTTTTAGCTCATTCAATGCACCTTCAGCATCTACAAGTTTAAAGAAAATACCAGCAGCGTATTTATAACGAAGATTATCGTGGGGGGACATTTCGTAAATACCCCACTCCTGAATTCCCCTACCGCTAAGAATTCTTTCAGCAGTATTTGTTTCAGCTTCTGTACCTTCAATTATAACTAAATAATAGCCTTCAGAAACCAAATTGCTGTAAATATTGGCTCTTTCTTCAGGAATTCCGATACCTATTAAAATACCACCCAAACTACCGGCAGCAGCACCAATCGCACTACCAGCTAAAGCAGTTGCAAGTGCTGTTCCAGAAGCTCCAGCTAACATTATCGGTCCAATACCAGGAATTGCTAAAAGACCTAAACCAACCAATAAGCCAGTTAAACCACCTACTGCACCACCAGTAACTGCTCCAACTGTTGCACCTTCATCAGCTTTATTGTCAGCGTGTTCCTTAACCTCAACACCAGCAATATCGTCATCTTGTTCTGCATTACGCGCAATTACAGAAACTTTCTCCATGGGAAAATTTGCATCTTTGAGTTCATTCAACGCCGATTCCACGTCCGCACGGCGAGCAAAAGCTCCAATGGCACGTTGTTCTTTCTCTTGTACCATATTTCTCACCTTTTAACTTAAAATATTTTTCCAATAAATTAATTTTGTCATCCCAAATTTTGGACTTTTAATTTCGGATTAAATAGACAAGCATATAACTTTACGTTGTCGGATAATCTAAAATATCAAATCCAAAATTCTTTCACTTTTATCTTCTTTCTGAATTAAATTAAACAGCATTGCGAGTTAGTAAACCCCACAGGAAAATTAGTAACATCGCACCCAGGACAGAAAATACAATACTACCAAGTGAAAATGCTCCCACGGATGCTGCTGCTGCTGAACCACTATGGAACAAAACTTGGCCTAAGTAACCACCAAGCAGAGCTCCTAAAATCCCTAAACCTATAGTGGCAAAAATACCGCCACCTTGATGACCAGGGTAAAATAATTTAGCTAAAGCACCTGCTATTAAACCTAAAACTAACCAAGCTATAATATCACCCATAACTTTTCTCCTTATTTTTAGATACCTGTTCTAGATGCGTTCGTTTTATATCTTTTATCTTAGAATTGTGTTTTTTTTTTCTGCTCTACCTGAGGAACTAGTTTCAAAAATCTTTCGGTAAAACCTTTATATCTCTATTTCGTATAACTAAAGGAATAGTACTAAATATATATACTTCCACCATTTTATAATCCCAAGGAGAGGTTATTTTTTTAACAATCTTGCCTCAAGGTAGAAGCAAACACAACGCTCTGAAATGTAATTTATAGTTATTACACAGCTTGCTGAGTAAATAAATCATTAATAAAAACGGAGAAACAATATGAGTATTGAAAATCGCATCGAAGCAACCGCTAAAAATGTTGAAGGTAAAATTCAAGAAGTAGTTGGCGAAATTACTGGCAATCCTAACGACAAAGCTGAAGGCAAAGCTAAGCAAGCTGAGGCTCAAGTTCGTCATGCTGCTGAAAACATCAAAGACGAAATTAAAAAATCTGTTGACTAGAAACGTTAGATGTAACGTAAAAAATTTGTAGAGACCGTAAATTTACGGTCTCTACATTTATGTATATCACATGTTTATAGTCCTTACAAAGATGCGATATCCCAAGTTATCATCGCATATATCACAACTTTGTAAAAATCTATTTTCTATTTATTTATTTTCTTGTTCCCCTCCCTTGTAGGGAAGGGTTAGGTTCTTAGTTAAAATTAATACTTTACAAAACTTCCCATCCTTTGCCTTTATAGCCGTATTGAAAAATTTCCGGATGTAAAATATCTGCTAAAATTTCTAAGGAATCTACCAGTCTTGGGCCAGGACGGTTGAAGTAGGAATTTCCATCTGTTATATAAACTCTCCCGCTCTGGGCTGCGTGCATTTTTCCCCATTCTGGATGTTGTGTTAAAATAGAAGCCTCTTGACGAGTCCGGTCTAAGTCAAAGCCACAAGGCATGAAAATAATTATATCTGGGTCACTAGATATAAGTGATTCTAATGATAATTTAGGCGATGCTTGACCTGTGACGCTGAATAAAGGTTTTCCTCCTGCTATACTAACGAGTTCAGGAATCCAATTAGCGGCAACCATTAAAGGTTCTGTCCACTCAATGCAAACAACGTTTGGTAACTTTTCTGTTATGGAAAGCCCCTTTGTTCGAGCCTGTATAATCTTGACACGAGCCTCTAAGTTTTCTATGATTTGCAGTGTGTTTACTCCAAAAGTCTTTCCCACTCGCTCGATGTCGCTCCATACATCCTGCAAAAATTTCGGTTGTAAGGATATTATTTCTGATGGTCTGTGGGTTAGGGACTCAACCGCTTTTTCTACCTCCCCAAAACTAACAGCACACACGTCGCACTGGTCTTGAGTCACAATGTGGGTAGGTTTTAGTTTTTCTAGTACCTCTGTTTGTATTTCATAAACACTAAGAGCATCCAGTAACAAATGACTTATTTTATCGTGTATTTCACCGCTAGGTGCATTTGTATTAACCCGCGCATTCGTGCAAACTGGCCGATTTTCGATTTCTTTTGGATAATCACACTCGTGCGATCGCCCAACAATGAAATCAGTTAACCCCAATGCGGCTAAAATTTCTGTTCCGCTGGGAATTAAGGAGACTATTCTGACACTACCGCTCTCCATCGCTGCACCTCTTCGCGAACCTATTTATCTAAATTGTTGCAAATTTCTGCAAAGAGTGCATATTTCTGAAGGTCTATACCTAATATAAGATAGACAATTTATATCCTTAATTTAAAATAATGCCAAATTGACTGAGGTTTAAATGTATGGAGACGTAGACGTATAATTTGTCACCATAGAAAACATATTTTTCTCAAATTAAGAAACTTTTTATACTTTGTTAAAATATTTATATGCAGGCAAAAGTAAATGAGAGTTAAATTATGAAACATTTTAGTAAAAAATAGTAGTCGTAGAAATAGTTACCGTGACCACAATTTGAGTGTAAGGCAAAGTCCTTTTATAATACTGGGGGAAAAAAGTGCGAGTGACGGAAATATCTAAAAATACAGGTGTTCACCACGTGCAAGAATCTTTGCAAGTCAGAGAAAATTCTTTAGAAAGCCAAAGTCAAGCACTTATCAAGCTAGCTCGCAGTAAAACATTACATCAAGGTAATTTGCCAGTTGCACTCAGAGAAATTACTGAAACTACTGCTCGCACTTTAGGTGTGAGTAAAGTTGGTATTTGGTTATATAATAAAGACTTTTCCAAACTAAACTGTGTTAATTTATATGATAACGAAATACAAGCTCACACATACGGAACGGAATTGTTGCGAGAAGATTATCCAGAGTATTTTCAGGCATTGGAAGAAGAGCGTAGCATAGTCATAGAAGATATGCTAGAAGACCCTAGGTTTATCAAATTACCAGAGAAATATTATTCTATTTTAGGTGTGACAGCAGTAGTCCAAGCTCCAATTGGGGTAGACGGACAAGTTGTAGGTATGGTGTGTAGTGCTTACACAGGTGGTGTTCGTCCTTGGACTTTAGAAGAGCAAAATTTTGTAGATTCCATAGCTGATTTAGTGGCTTTAGCAATAGAAGCGAAAGAAAGATTTACAAAACAGGAAGCATTAAGACAGAGAGAAGCGCTATTTAGAGCAATTTTTGAGTGTTCCTCTGTGGGTATAGGATTAGTGGATATTAAAGGAAGAGTGGTAGATGTTAATTCAAAATTGTGTCAGATGTTCGGGTATCCAAAGCAGGAACTTTGTAAAAAAAGGATTACAGATTTTTTGCCATTAGAAGAACTTCAAAAAGATTTGGAAGCTTATCAGCAAATAGTTACAGGAGTGCGTGACCGTTTAGAATTAGAAAAGCCCTTCCGTCATCGAAATCAGCAGTTAGTTTGGACACATTTATCGATTTCGCTCATACCCGGTAATAATGGGGAATCAGAGTTTTTTTTAGCGATTGTTGAGGATATTACAGAGCGTAAGCAAGCTGAAATTAAATTGCGTCAAGCGAAAGAAGCAGTAGAAGCGGGGAGTAGAGCAAAAAGTGAATTTTTAGCGACTATGAGCCACGAGTTGCGGACGCCATTAAATGCAATAATGGGTTTGTCGCAGTTATTGCAACAAAAAATGATTGGAAATCTCAACGAGCAGCAAACAAAATACGTAAATTGTATTTATAGTAGTGGAGAACATTTACTAGCGTTAATTAATGATATTTTAGATTTATCTAAGGTGGAAGCAGGTAAAGAAGAATTACTGCTATTACCTTTACAGGTAGAAGATTTATGTAACTCTGTTATTTCTACAGTACATGAGCGAGCATTAGAAAAAGGGTTGCAAATATTTTTAGAAATAGATAAAGATGCCAAAACATTGATTGCAGATGATAGGAGGTCAAAGCAAATGTTACTCAATTTGTTGACCAATGCAATTAAATTTACTTTTAAAGGATGTGTATCTTTAAAAGTAAAAAAAGTTCAGAAAGGTATTTTCTTTATTGTAACAGATACCGGAATTGGTATTGAAGCAAGTCAATTTAAACATTTATTTGAACCATTTAAGCAACTAGATAGTCGTCTTAACCGTCATTTTGAGGGAACAGGTTTAGGATTAGCTTTAACACGTAAATTAGCGCGTTTACACGGTGGAGATGTCACAGTAGCATCTACGTTTGGAGAAGGTAGTAAGTTTAGTTTGTTTTTGCCAACTCATCCCCAACCTCATCTAGAAAACGAGGTACAAGAAGAAGATAATGAAAATTATTTGCAGTCATCATCTAACATTGAATATCAATTAAACTCTCCTAGCAAAAAGATTTTACTAGTAGAAGACGAAGAACATACAGCCATGCTTCTGCAAGATTATCTGCAAACAATAGGTTATCAAGTAGAACGTATGGTAAATGCAAATGGCTTTTTAGAACAAATCAAAAAGCAAAAGCCTGATTTAGTTTTACTAGATGTTTTTTTAACAGATAATATTAGCGGGTGGGATTTATTGCACATCTTACGTCAATCTTACGCAGTAGATTTGCCAGTTGTAATGATGACACCAACTGGAACATCTGTAGATAAAGAACGCTTTTTGCAAGCAGGTGCTAACGACTGTCTAAGCAAACCAATCAGAATTGTGCAATTAGAGTCGATATTAATGCAGTATTTGAATTAGGAGAATGGGGAGTAGGGAGTAGGGAAATGAGGGAAATGAGGGATTAATGGGTTAGGTTTTTTATCATTTTTACATGGGGGATACCAGCCTCTTCAAAGGTATCTCCTATTTGTTCAAAACCTAACTTGATATATAAATTCTTAATATACTCTTGAGCGTGAATCATTACAACATCCAAATTTTTATCTTTTGCAATTTTTAATGCGAAATCCATCATCCGAACCCCAATACCTCTTTTCCTTACCATTGGCAAAATTGCTAGTCTTTCTATCTTCCCCCTCTTGTCATCTAAAAATCTTAATCTCGCACAACCCACAGCTTGACCGTCAAATAAAGCAATAAACTGTACGCAAGTCTCATCCAAACCATCAAAATCTAAATCACTATCAACTCCTTGCTCCCACTGAAAGACCAAACCTCTGATAGTGCTAATCTCAACCCATTCCTCAGGTAAACAAGCCACCCTAACAACTAAATCTTCCATCAAACTCCTTCGTGTGCTTCGCTTCTACCCTTCGGGAAAACCTCCGGTTTACGTGGTTTTTAAACAAAGAAAGAGAAAAGAAAGAAGAAAATACTTATTCTTTTTTCCCTCTTCCCTCTTTGTTTACTTAATACCAGAATTACTCGGCTCCTTCAATAGGAGCAAAACCCTGTCTTTGGATATTTTCCGTCACAGTACGGGGTTCCAGGAATTGTAACAAATAATCTGGACCACCAGCTTTTGAACCAACACCAGAGAGCTTAAATCCACCAAAGGGTTGTCGTGCTACTATTGCACCCGTAATGGTTCGGTTAATATACAAATTCCCCACTTCAAACTCATCCTGTGCTTGTTGAATATGGGAAGGAGTGCGGGAATACAAACCCCCTGTCAAGGCATAATTAGTATTATTCGCTATTGCTATCGCTTCCGGGAAATTTTTTGCTTTAATAACTGCTACCACGGGACCAAAAATTTCTTCTTGTGCGATTACTCCTTCACAAGGAACATCGGCAAAAATAACAGGCCCGACAAAATACCCGCTATCTGATGCAGGCATTTCTAAAGCGACTTTGGCTTCTTGTTTCCCTTGAACAATATACTCACGAATTCTAGCTTGAGCTTTAGCATCAATTACTGGTCCTACATTTGTACCGGGTAGCTCAGCTTCCCCAATATTTAACGATTTTGTTGCCTCTACAAATCTTTGTACAAATGTATTATAAATCGATTCCAATACCACCACTCGTGAGCAAGCAGAGCATTTTTGTCCACTGTAACCAAAGGCTGATTGCACAACACCAGCAACAGCTTGGTCTAAATCAGCACTTTCATCGACAATTATAGTATTTTTGCCTCCCATTTCAGCAATGACTCTCTTCATATGCTTTTGCTTAGGTTGTAAAATTGCCGCATCTGCGTAAATCTTACATCCAACTTCTTGGGAACCAGTAAAAGCAATTACATGAGTATTTGGATGATTAACTAAATATGCTCCTACCTGAGAACCCTTACCTGGTATATATTGGAAAACGCCTTTAGGTATACCAGCTTCTAGTAATATTTCTGTAAATTTTGCTGTAATTACTGAAGAAGTTTCTGCTGGTTTGAGAAGTGTACAATTACCAGTCACTAAACCAGCAACAGTCATTCCAACTGCAATTGCTAAAGGAAAATTCCAAGGAGAAATAACAACAACTATTCCTCGTGGTTGGTACAGGTAACGATTTGTTTCGCCAGGAATATCGTAATTATAACCCTCGTTCAGACGTTCCATCTCGTCTGCGTAATAGCGACAAAAATCAATCGCTTCCGAAACTTCCCCATCCGCTTCCTTCAGAGGTTTACCAACTTCCAAAACAATCCAAGCACAAAGTTCAGCACGACGTTGTTCCATTAATAGTGCAGCTTGGCGTAAAATATTGGCACGCTCTTTAACAGAAGTTTTTCGCCATCCTGGAAATGCGTTTTTAGCCGCTTCCATTGCAATTTCCGCTTGTGCAACACTCGCAAGACCAATTTTACCAACAACTTCCGCACTCTTTGACGGATTAACCGAATCTACAACCTCCAAAGTATTAACGTATTCACCATTAATGAGTGGAAGATAAGTTTTACCCAACTGCTGACGAACGAATTTAAAAGCATCCCCAGCCTTTTTCCTTTCTTCTTGCTCAGCATAATCCGTATCAGCCACACCAATAAATTGGGGGAGTGGGGAGTGGGGAGTGGGGAGTGGGGGAGAAGAGGAAGAGGGGGATGGGGGAGAAGGGGGAGAAGAGGGGGATGGGGGTGCTAGGAGTTCTTCGATGGGACGATTTTCTAAATTTTGTCGTAAAAACGAACTATTTGCGGTATTTTCCAACAAACGACGAATCAAATAAGCCATTCCTGGGAGTAAATCCCCATAAGGACAATAAACTCTAACCCGATATCCCTTGTCAACCAAACCCTTCGCTAACTTGTCACCCATCCCATAAAGTACTTGCATCTCAAAGCAACGACGAGGAACTTTCAAACTTTCTGCAATTGCGATCGCATTAGCTTGGGAACGAACATTATGACTACCAATAGCAGCATAGACGTATTGGTGATTTTCCAATAAAATCTGAGTAATCTTCTCAAAGTTAGCGTCAGTAGCGGCTTTATCGTTATAAACTGGTTGTGGCCAATGCTTTTGTGCAGCCTTAATAGTTTCCTGGTCCCAATAAGCACCTTTAACCAAACGTATCGTCAACGGACAACCCCGTGATTTTAACCAAGTAATTACATCTCTTGCATCTTGCTCGCTGTCCTGTAAATAAGCTTGGATAGTAATACCAATATCCCTACGTTCTCGGAACTCCTCCTCCATTAACAACTCTTTAAGAATACTCAAAGTCAAATCCTTATAAGCATACTGTTCCATATCAAAATGAACAGCAACACCTAACTCTTTTGCACGACGTAATAAAAAACGCACCCGTTCGGTAACTTTAGCTTGACTACCTTCAGCATCAAGGGGGTCAAACTGAGAATAAAATGCAGTTAATTTCACAGAAACCTGCACTTTTGGTAAAACAGACCCATCTGCTTCATCAATCAAAGCAACAGTTGTCCAACTTTTTGCAGCTTCTGACAACTGTTCCATCAGTTCCAAATAACGGTCTAAATACAACTGCGCTTCCACATCAGTGATGACAGCTTCACCCAATAAATCGATGGTAAATGCCATCTTATCTTTACGCAATCGCTCTACCGTCTTAATTACCTGCTTAATATTTTCCCCAGAAATATATTTATGAGCAAGGGTTTCCACTGCGGTTGACACAGTTGTTGCAGCAACCTGTCCCGGCATAGAATCAGGGTTAGCGAAATTTAATATCCCCTTTAGCGAACTTGGCAATTCTACCGCTTCCGCTCCTAAATACTCTTGTAAATGGGCTGCAATTTCTACTTTACTACGCAAAGCAGGTAAAGCATCAATAAACCGAAATAATTGCACCCGCAAACCAGGATTACCCATAGCCCATGCTAGCAATTTATCATCCCAGCGCATTTGGTCACGCATTTGGGCAAAAAATGAGCGATTTTCTCGTGTCGCTACCAAAATTTCTCTAGCAATTTCTTGAACTTTAGATTCGTAAGTGTTTTTCTGTACTTCTAATACCACTGATAACTCCTTATTCTACCATAGGTAGTGCTGTGGGAAATCCGTGTTTCTATTTTGGCTTTTAAATTTTGCTCTAACCACCTGTAAAGGGAAATATTTCTAAAAAAATATAAAATTTTTTATATCTTTGGGAAAATCGGTAAAAAGCTTGTGTAAACCTCGGATACGTTAGGTACGGGGAATTTACGGTCTCTACATTTTGCTGCTGCTGCAACTCTAAGATTTAATTAGTTATTAATTTACGGTATATTTTTTATTTTATCAATATATACTTTTTAGTATAAAAACACACATTCAAATAATATTTAGGTAATATTATCAAGATTAAAATTAGAGAAAACTTATAATTGAACATATCCTTCTAATTCAGAAAATTTATATTAGTTATTGAAGGGACAAGTATATGAACTAGCAAAAATAAAAATTATGGTTCAACTATTGGATGTAGGCTACCAAATTGTGAAGGTTTTAAGTGAAAGGCAGCAAACTAAAACTTATCTAGTAGAAAAAACAAATAATTCTATCCAAAGACTATTTATAGTCAAACAGTTAAACTATCCAAACGAAAATAGGGGAGAATTTAATATTACTCTAACTTTACTTAAAGGAGAGGCAGAAAGTTTAGAGAACTTGGGTAAACAACACGAACAAATCCAGAAAGTTTTTACTTGTACGGAAAAAAATAAAGAATTTTATCTGCTTCAAGAATTTATTGCTGGGAACTCATTAAGCGAAGAAATTATTCAAGAAAACCCATTAAGTGAAGAACAAGTAATTAATATTTTATCAGAAGTTCTAGAAATACTAGTATTTGTGCATAGTAAAGGAGTAATTCACAAAAATATCAAGACTAAAAATATTATTCGTCGTGAAGAAGACCAAAAATTAGTACTAATTGATTTCGGAGCAGTTAAGCAAGCAGTAACTAATATCATCGGTTCTCCTGAATTTATACCGATAGAGCAATTGTATGGGAATCCTCAGTATAACAGCGATATTTACGCTCTAGGTATAGTCTGTATTGTCGCACTAACAGGTGTAGCAGCAAATGAAATATCCGGAGCAAAGAGTCGAAGAAATTTGTTAACAGGTGAAATTGTTTGGCGTCAATATCGGAGAGAAATTAACCCCAAACTTGCTAAAATAATCAATAAAATGGTGCGTACTGACTACCGTAACCGCTACCAGTCGGCACAATCGGTATTAAACGACCTGAAAAAATTACAACAGAAGCAGCAAAATTGGCAACTAAATCATCAAGATAAGCTCTGGCTAATTATAACAGCGGGGATTGCTAGTTTTATTGTGGTTGGGGTAATCTCCTGGCTTTTTTTAGCACCTGACAGTTTAGATGCAGCCAAGGTATTTTATCAAAAAGGTGTAACTAACTATGAGCAAGCTAACTATGAAGGAGCAATCCAGAATTTCAGCGAAGCCATAAACATCAATAGTAAATACGGACAAGCTTACAACAGACGTGGTGACGCTTACTACCGTTTAGGTAGATACGAAAAAGCGCAACAAGATTCCAGTGAAGCAATTCGTCTCAATCCTGCAGATGCGAATGCTTATTATGATAGAGGGTTTGCTCAATATAATTTAGGCAATTACAACGGTGCAGTCTTAGATTACAATGAAGCGTTAGAGTTAGAACCTCAATACGCTGAAGCTTATTACGCAAGAGGTCTTGCTCGCTCTAAAACCAACGACAAACTAAGAGCTACGGGAGATTTTACTAAAGCAATCGCTCTCAATTATGAATTTGTGCAAGCGTATGTACAACGAGGTATTATTCGTCGTCAACTTGGTGAAAAAATAGAAGCAATCAAAGATTTAAACGAAGCTATCAGTATCAGTCCTGAGATACCCGAAGCTTATTATGAAAGAGCAAAAGCACACCATGCAATGAACGAAAAGCAAAAAGCCATAAGTGATTATACTAAGGCAATTGAGTTAAATAGTAAATACATAGAAGCTTATATAGGTCGTGGTAATGCTTATACAGATTTAGTGCTTTATAACCAAGCAATTGAAGACTATAATCAAGCCTTAAAACTTGATTCCAAGTCAGTAGAAGCTATAATAAGTCTGGGTAATTTTCGCTTTGCACTAAAAGATGTTAATGCAGCGATTGAGCAATATAATAAAGCAATCGCTATTAATCCTAAACAAGCATCAGCTTACAATTTTCGTGGGATAGCCTACCTCAATTTAGGTGAATTTACAAAAGCTATTGCTGATTACAGTAAAGCGATTGAAATTAATTCTAAATATGCTATGGCTTATTATAACAGGGGTCTGCTACGTACCGACTTAGGAAAAGTACCCCAAGCTTTGGAAGATTTCCAAAAAGCGGCAGATATTTTTAAAGAGCAAGGTGAGCAGGAAAGCTATAATGATGCGATTGCTCGATTAAAAGCACTTTCTCCTAATTCTGAAAATATGACTAACTAATCCCAATTCTCTTGCTTATTAGTATACTTTTGGTAAATGCAGGGTATATCTACTATTTTAGATTTTCAAAAAATAATTTTTTAATATTTATCATAAAAATAATATATGATTCGTATATCATTATCGACTAAAAATAAATAAAAAAATAGCTCGCGTTAGCGAGCTAAATATTAAGAATCGCAAATTAACAGCAGCAAAGAAACTTGTAAATAAATCTGAATTAGCAGACCAATAAATATATTGAGATGAAAAAATATTTTATTGTCTCTTATCACATATCCGATTTATTTTTTTAATTAAATTTTTTTTTTGGCGTCGGTGTAATCCCTTAATTTGTTCCTGTTATTGCAATAGTAATTCTAAGTAGCTAAAGGAGCAAGAGAATAACAGTATTTTTGCGGATTATTTATACTATAACTGTTTTTTCTAAAGAAACGAATAAAAATTTACTTAAGTAGTAATTTTGAGTTATAAAATGGGAATCCTGTATTATCATAAAAAACATCAATACAAAAATAAATATAAATTGGTCATTGTAATTAAAAATTGGTAGTATCCCAATACTGCTCGGTTAAGGATTTTTCTTACCATTTCGACAGATGTAGAGACGCGAAATTATGCCTTTATGGGCACACTTCGTGAACGCGTCTCTACAAGTATTGGGTAGCATCCCAGATGTGCAAATTTACCGTTTTTGTAGTGCGGGCTGGAAGCCAGCTTCTGGGACAAATCGGGAGCAAGATGCTCCCACTACAAATTATTTTTACAAAATTGGGATGCTTCCTAAAAATTAGCGTTGACAGTCAACATATATTATTTATGACTAAAAATAAATAAAAAAAATAGCTCGCGTTAGCGAGCTAAATATTAAGAATCGCAAATTAACAGCAGCAAAGAAACTTGTCAATAAATCTGAATTAGCAGACTAATAAATATATTGATATTAAAAAATATTTTATTGTCTTTTATCACATATTCGATTTATTTTTTTTAATTAAATTTTGTTTTTGGCGTCGGTGTAATCCCTTAATTTGTTCCTGTTATTGCAATAGTAATTCTAAGTAGCTAAAGGAGCAAGAGAATAACAGTATTTTTGCGGATTATTTATACTATAACTGTTTTTTCTAAAGAAACGAATAAAAATTTACTTAAGTAGTAATTTTGAGCTATTAAATGGGAATCCTATCTTACCATAGAAAAACATCAATACAAAACTAAATATAAATTTGTTATTGTAATTAGAAATTAGCGTTGACAGTCAACAGTCAAGCGTCAACCATCAACAAAATTCATTTCATTAAAATTAATTATTTATATTTTTTTGCATATTTTTGCACCATTCGCGAAAATCTTTTTCATATGATTCTCCGTGAGTTTGATTAGCCGCTCTACGATGAAGGTATAGACCGAATCCCCAACCCAAAAGCGGGAATATAGACCATAAAAAGAAAGGAGTTGTCACCAAATTTAATAGCACCAAAAATGTATTAACTATAGTAAAAGAAACTAAATGTGATTTAAATTCCTTACGTCGCTGAGTATTAAATGCTTCTCTTTTTTGTACATCAACCTGCCTTACCAACCATTGTTTTTCAACAGCCTTGAGTGATTCTGGTGAAATACCTAACTCTGAAGCGATATCTATCATCTGCTCCCAAGAGAATTCTTCATCATCTTTACGAGCCAAAGCTATTTGAAAAATTTGCTTCATCTCTTCTGAATTATAAGTCATATCAATATCCTTATCAGATTACATTTAGTCGCGATAGTGAAACCCTGGACTAAAGTTCTATCTACTAATAATCAAATTTATTTCAAGATAATTTGAATAACAGTGTCATCTAATACTTAAAATAATATTTGCTAACCAAAATATGCTTGTGTATGAAAAAAGATGTATCAGACTTGTGGGTTTATGCGCTTATACGTACTTGGCAATTTCCACTATTTAACGTACTCAACGTAGTTATAAGCTTGTTATATACTTCGTTATATATTACATATCCAGTACAAGTCTTCAACGTATAAATCTAGCAACAGTAAATCAGCGTTCAGTCCTAATTGAGTCCTATATAAGTTTTTATGACTTTGTAGACAGTGTTTACAGCGTAAAGTTGGAGCTACGTAAGATTTTTAGTGATTGATTTGGGCACAAAAGTGTTGGTCAATTAAAGCAACGGCATCAACTATATTAATAGGTAACTTAACCACTCCTCTGCTGCTATCTTCGGGTTTGTTAATTTGGACAGTTCCTCTTAACTGCTCATTTGCGCCTGTCGCGGTGATAATATTATCATCTAGACGTTGTGCTTGTAACTGGAATTCCTTGATTTCCCGTAATTGTTAGATTACTACCAGCTTGAGCTAAAAATGGATTTATTATTGAATCACGCACTTTTACTGTATCAGTGGCTTGTAACTTCAAATCTCGTCCTGCTTGCAATTGCCCTTGTAGGTCAAGTTTATTAGCTACTAGTGTTAAATCCTGTTTTGCTACTAAATTCCCGGCGTTAGAAATAGTCCCCTGCTGAGGATTGCTGTACTGCAAGCCTGGAGTAATATTAATTGTCAGTAACGGAGGTGCTTGTGGATTTTTTGCACTAAACTCAAATCCATCCCCAAATTTAAAACTATTGGCTGTACTTCCAAGAAACGAAATTAAAAGACAAAAACGATAGCTCCACGATGCTAAAATTCAGGTTATAGTGTAAAGCTTCCGCAAATATAGGGATAATCATTATCGAAAATCTATCAACGCATTGCTAGATAAGGAATTTTAATTTAAACTGATTGACAATAACCAAAAAATACAGCCCTGAAACTATTATAAAAACTAGTAAATGATAATGATTATTCTTGTGGTCTCGTAGAAGCTATGTGTAAACTTGAATTTTATCAAGAATTCGCCTCTAAAATGTGTTTAGGTCTGTTGCATTGTCGTAGAAAAACCTCAAACAATGGGCAATTCGTGAAAATACGGGTTCAACGAGTTGATAAACAATGTGGCTACTGGGTTTATGATTGGGCAGTTGGTTCTTCTTCTCCCGTGTGGTCATACCCAAAGTAGGTGATTAATTGCTGTTGGTTTCAGCAAAAATAACAGTTGCAAGTTGGTGTGGGATAATTATGAATTAAGATGATAGAGATTCTTGCTTCCCAGTTTTTTCCTTACTATTTTAAAGCTTGCTTGCCCTTTTCGGTTAACTCATAACATCGGCGTCGTCTTCCTCCTAACTGTAGTTCTTCTTGCACCCACCAAGAGGAAACAAACCCATTTTCCTCTAACCAATCTAGGTTAGGATGAAGACTTCTAAGGGTTAAATCAAAATCGTTAAGTTTGTTAAATTCCTCTTCAATCTTTAACCCATAAAGCGGTTTTTCTGCTAAAGTTGTTAGTAAAAGCATATCTATTTTATTAAGCTTTTTACTCATAGATACCTCAATTCCTATTACTCAATAATATATAGTAGCAGAACTTCTACAATTCAGCCTCGATAGTAAGCACTATACTAAAAGCCTTACCCTGCAAGTAGTTTTGTCCCGGAAGAAATTTTATTGAAGATAGAATTAGCTGACAGTATTGTATGTTATTTCATCTATCTAAAGTATTAAATAATATTTCATTATATTATATTAATTATTACTGATGATAGGTGTTAAACTTTTTGTACCTAAATTATGTTAATTAACTAGCAACTTAAGGATAAATTTTAAAAATTATACAGTATTCTATTAACAGATGATTTACTCAAGTTAGAGCTTCCAAGTGTATGTCAGCACATTGGTGTCTTGAGAGTGGGTAAATATTATTACATTACCACTTAAAGCGCTGCACGAGCAAACTAATTCACGGCCTAGCAAATAGAGTTAACGATGTTAAACAAAAGTACTACTAAGTCCTCTTATATTTTACTAATCAGTATTCATGGGCTTATCCGAGGTCACAATCTGGAATTAGGTCGCGACGCAGATACTGGAGGACAGACCAAATATGTTGTTGAATTAGCTAAAGCTCTGGCTCTTCAGCCAAATGTGGAGCGTGTGGATTTAGTCACGCGGCGAATAGTTGATAGTGCAGTAGATGCTGATTATAATGCAGCAACTGAATCTCTTGGGACGAGAGCACAGATAGTTCGGATTGAAACAGGTTCTGGTGATTATATTCCCAAAGAAGAATTATGGGGTCATCTTGATGGCTTTACGGATTGTTTGTTCGCTTGGTTACATGAGCAGCCGCGTTTGCCTGATATTATCCACACCCACTACGCTGACGCAGGATATGTGGGGGTACGGCTTTCCCATTTAACAGGCTTACCACTTGTACACACGGGGCATTCTTTAGGACGTGATAAGTACCGTAGACTGTTGGCATTGGGCATGACGATGGAGGATATTGAGCAACGTTATAACATGTCGCAACGTATTAGTGCAGAAGAAGACACTTTGAGCACTGCAAATTTAGTGATTACTAGTACTAACAACGAAATTGAAGACCAGTACGAACTTTATGATTGTTACACGCCTGAAAAAATGGTGGTTATTCCACCAGGGACTGATTTGGAGCAGTTTCATCCGTTTTTACAAGAAAGTGAAACTATCGAGTTCAAGCAAACCTTAAAAAAGTTTCTTACCAATCCTGACAAGCCAATAATTTTGGCTTTATCGCGTCCTGATGAGCGGAAAAATATCGTTACCTTGTTAGAAGCATATGGTCTATCGCCACGTTTGCAAGAATTAGCCAATTTGGTAATTGTTGCAGGTAATCGGGATGATATTCGAGAATTGAACGAAGGTGCTCAAAATGTTTTAACCGAATTATTGTTAGTGGTGGATTTTTACGAGCTTTATGGACATGTTGCTTTGCCAAAACATCATAATTCCAACGAAGTGCCAAATATTTATCGATTAGCCGCTGCTTCAAAAGGTGTTTTTGTAAATCCTGCTCTTACCGAGCCTTTTGGCTTAACTTTATTAGAAGCTGCGGCAAGCGGATTACCATTGGTTGCAACAGAGAATGGTGGTCCAGTAGATATTATTGGTAATTGTCATAATGGTTTATTGGTTGACCCTTTGAATGCAAGCGCAATCGAGTCAGCTTTATTCACAATTCTTTCTGATTTAACGCTTTGGGAACAATATTCTAAAAATGGGTTAAAAAATGTTGCTAAGTTTTATTCATGGGATGCTCACGCTCAAACCTACTTAGAAAAAATTCAACCCTTATTGCAACATGAACCGTCACCAAAACCGACACCATCACCCAAAGCAAGTAGCTATCGAAAACGGGCTATTTTCACCTCTATCGACAATGCGCTGTTAGGGGATGCTGAGGCATTGTCTCAATTCGTACAAGTAGTTCGTCAACATCACCGAGAGTTTTTATTTGGAATCGCTACAGGTCGGCGGTTAGATTCAGCCCTAAAACTTTTTAAAACTCATGGTATTCCCACCCCTAACATTTTAATTACCAGTTTAGGCACAGAAATTTATTACCTCCCACAACTGACTGCCGATGTTGCTTGGAATTACCATATTGACCGTGGGTGGACACCGCAAGTATTACGGCGCTTGTGCGACCCATTACCTGGCTTGACACTGCAACCAAAAAGTGAGCAAAGCCGCTTTAAGGTTTCTTATTATTATGATGCAAGCATAGCACCATCATTAGAAGAAATTTTGACTTTATTGCGGCAACAAGAATTGTTGGTTAATACAACACTTTCATTCGGACAGTATCTTGACTTTGTACCCGCAAGAGCCTCTAAGGGTCAAGCTTTACGCTATGTAGCAAAACAAGGCAATATTCCATTAGATAGAGTTTTGGTTAGTGGTGGGTCTGGTGGCGATGAAGATATGTTACGTGGCAATACTCTGGGTGTGGTCATTTCTAATCGTCACTGTGAAGAACTATCGAGCTTGACTAATACTGAACGAGTTTATTTTGCTGAAGGTGCCCATGCTTGGGGCATTTTGGAAGCAATTCAGCATTATAATTTCTTTGATTTGTAGAGAAAATGTCATAATAATTCAAGATGATGTACGAACAAATTTCTCACTCACTATTAAATTCGATACTGATTTAAAGTCGCAAATTCTTCACCAAGATTTGCGACATTTTTATACAAATATTGGTGCGAATTTTACGTTATTTATTCGCTTTTTTACAATTAATTATCGGAATCCCCTTTTGTTCTTCGCTCAAAATTGCTCATCATAAGCAAGACTTATACTTTCTTCCGGTTCAGCAGGAAATTTAAACATCAAAACAGGACGTTTGAGTGTTAGAAACGGTGCGACAGTCTTTGACAACACCCAAGGAGAAGGAAATGCAGGAGAACTAAATATTGATACCAGCGGTGGCATAATCGAAGTAATCGGTATATCAAGTGATGGTGTTGGTAGTGATATAGGTAGTGTATCTGGCTCAACAGCAAGAGGAGCAGCCAATGAATGGCTAGTAGATAGTCGTGGTCAAGTTCATTTGGTCGCGACTAATGAAGCACACTATATTCCCCCTAAAGTAAATGTTTGCCCCAATTAATAGTGCAGGGGAGGATGAGGATGGTGACACTCCTACACCAATTGCAAGCAATATGGTGTAGGCTTCTGAGTCCCTTTAAGGATATCAAGAACTTCCTTCGCAGTACTCCGTTTTTCCTGCTACGGCATTATTAAAGTCAGTGACTTCCTCACGAAAGCCACTGCTCTTCAGAACGGAACGTGACACTTTCGCATCATTCCGCTCCTCAACAAAATGGTTATTGTCACTAATACGTCAATTGTTAGCGATTCGCAACAAACGGCTAGGTACTATTGCAACCTGATTATTTGCCAAACTTACCATCTATCTGAGGAAGTTTTTTTATCATGACAATGCCGATGTAGTAGTTGGAAATTATCATAAGTATCCTTACCGCCTTTGGTTTTAGGAACTATGTGGTCGATTTCCATGACATCTCCATCCTTAAAAACTAATCCACAGTGAGAACATTTTCCTTGTTGCTTTTTGAGTAACTTGGCTACTCTTGTAGGCATTTCTGGATTTTGTCCTAACCGGATACTCCAGTAGATTAAATTGCCGTCGTAGGGAGAAGAGTTTCCTTTCACTTTTACATAGTTAACAATTTTCATCTCGCTATGTCCAAAAAGCTTTAAGGGTTTATCTTTTCCTTGTATAGAAAATACCCAATTCCTGTTAGCAATGGATTTCCAGTATTTTTCTTTAATCCATTTTCTACCTTTATTGGGATGTCGGCAAATAGCCCATCTCCAGAGTTTCCAAAATACCAAAGCTTCGAGTTTGCAAAAGTTTTGGCTACTGCTAACTGTTCGGAAGTAATTACAGTATCCCCTAATGATTGGGTTGAGTATATTAATCAACACTGATTGGGATATGCCCTTGGATTTTTCAATTACTTTCTTAAGTTTATAGTAGTGTTTCTTTGTACTATCTTGAGATGGTTTGATGATGGTTTTGTATCCTAGTATTTCTTTGTGACCGTTTCTCCCAGAACTGTGTTTTCCAGCTTTATATTGACGAATATTAAAACCTAAGAAATCAAATCCAGGTTTTTCTCCATCAAAATCTTGGAGAGTGTGTACTAATCTGGTCTTACTAGGCTTTAGTTCCAAACCCATATCTAGAAGAAATTCTGAGATTACTTCCCTGCATTTTTGTACAGCATTTACGTCTTCATGTATAATCACAAAGTCGTCGGCATAACGAATCAAAGATACAGAACTTCTCTTATCACGTTTTGAAATTTGTTTATTCCTGCTGTGATATTTCATAGAAAATGTTTCTGCTAATGTTTTAATTCGTTCTTCCATGCCGTGCAAGGCAATGTTTGCTAGAAGCGGTGAAATTACCCCTCCCACAATCTTGCAAAAAATTGCATAGAGTTTTGTATCACTATTCCTCGACAACAACTGCGAGCAGTCTATGGTAAAGGTTTTGCAGGGGCACCACTAAATACCCAAAAAATCTCCGA
>JAESGU010000158.1_pt1 | contig 22039 bp, 19 predicted proteins | sample 9266271 | NCBI WGS metagenome assembly JAESGU01 (sample SAMN15740544, study PRJNA653495) | algae metagenome | isolation source: Scytonematopsis contorta HA4267-MV1 and co-occurring heterotrophs from mud... | place: USA: Palolo Valley Trail, Honolulu, Hawaii | collected 2009-07-25
GCCTCATGCTCCAGCACCATCCGCACCGCCCGCTCGCGCACCTCGGGCGAAAACTTGTTCGTCGTCTTGCTCGGCATCGCTCCAGCCTCTCAGGAGTTGGAGCCTCCGACAAACCCAGGGCGGTTCACCGCCCCTGAGCCGCGCGCCCGATGACGCATACACCTCAAGTCAGAAGCGGACGACAAGGTTGACCCACGCCTCGGGCAGGGCGGCGGTCGCCACCGCCTCGATCCGCTTGTCGAGCCCGGTCAGGACCAGCACGCCGAACAGGGCCAGCGCCCCACCCAGAACGGGGCGGATCGCACCACCGGCACCGCCCAGACGGCGCTTCAGCGCCGGCACGGATCCGCGTGCCGCGTAGCCGAGCGCCACCAGCGGGACCGATGCGCCGAGGGCAAAGGCAACCATGACCGCCGCCGCCTGGGGTGCCGTCGCGGCCTGGGCGGAGAGCGCCACCGCCGCGCCCAGTGCAGGCCCGGTGCAGGGTGCCCAGGCGAGCCCAAGAACCGCGCCAAGCGTGAACTGCCCGCCGATGCCGCGTGCTGTCATCCGTGACGCGAAGCCTGCCACCGGCTGCAGCGCGTGCTCGGCAGCCGCTGAAAGCCGCGCGGCCAGGCTCGACGCCAGCAGGAGCACCCCGGCCAGCAACATCAGGATCGCAGCGCCGATGCGCAGGACATCGGCGTCCAGCCCCAGCGCGAAGCCCGCCAGTCCCAGCAGCATGCCCGCGCCGGCGAAGCTCAGTGCCAGCCCGCCGGCCAGGGCCAGCGGACCGAAGCGATGCTCGGCGCCCGCCGCGGCGAGCACGATCGGCAGGATGGGAAGCACGCAGGGCGACAGGCTGGCGAGCATGCCCGCCAGCCCCGCCAGCAGCAGCGAGACCATGAATCGCCTACAGGGCGCGGAACAGCAGGTCGCGGATGGCGGTCCCGTCGGTGACGCCCGTCGCGCGCCCGCGCTCCTCGCGGCCACGCAGCGCGATTAGTGTGGACTGGCGCGTGACGCTCAACCGGCGCAAAGCATCCTTCTGGCTGTCGAAATCGATGGAGAGCAGCACGGCCTCGCGCATCCGCGGATCGGCCACGACCGCGTCCACATGCGGCTTCTGGGCGCGGCAGGTCGGGCACCAGGGGGCCGTGACCTCGATGAGGATCGGGCGGCCTGCCGCCTGCGCCGCCTCGAAGGCAGCGTCGGTGAACGCCTGCCGTTCGGCGGCAGCGGCGGGGAGTGCGGCGATCGCAGGAACGGCCGCCAGAAGCGCGAGGGTACGACGGGTCAGCATGGGTCCTCCGGAGGATTCGCATGCCCCTGTTCGTGCGCATCGGCGCGAGGGTTACGCACGCGATGAGGCGATCCTGGCCAACCGGGCGCGCCGGGTCGCCCTCCGGCGGCAGCCCTACGCCCGGAGCCGCCGGCCGGGCCGCTCACGGCTTCGGCGTAACCTTCGCTGGACAGCCGACGAAACGATCCCTGATTGTCAGGACCAAACTGCGCCACCAGGAGCGCCGATGGAATCGATCTACTGGGTGATGGCCTGGGCCTGCCATCGCAAGTGCCGCCATTGCTATGAGGACCGCTTCCGCCCCTACGTCCGGGCGGACCTCGAACGCGTCGTCGCCGAGGCGGAACGCAACACGCCGCGCGTGCTGGCCAACCTGCCGGCGCGCATGACCTATCTCGACACCGAGGATCCAAACCCCGACGGCAGCTTCCCCGAAAAGACCGGGCGAATCATCCTCTCGGGCGGCGAGGCGCTGCTCGACCCCGTGCGCACCAGGGTCACGTACGAGGTGATCGAGGGACTGGTCGCCCGCTACCGGCATGTCGGCGGGGTCAAGGTGGTCGTGCAGACCACCGGCGACCTGCTGACCGCGGAGATCGTACGCGACCTGCTGGACCGTGGCGTATGGATGATCTCGGTCGCGGGCGTGGACGATTTCCATGTCGGCATGGAGGGCGAGGCGAAGCAGGCCGCCTTCAAGGCCGAGCTCACCGCGATGATGCAGGCCGAGGGCATGCGGCCATCGGGCGTCTCCTCCACACATCGCAAATGGTTCGAGGAGGAAGGGCCGCTCTTCTCCTTCTTCGGCGCGACGCCCGACAGCTGGATCGGCAAGCTGTGGCCGCGCGGCCGGGCCTGGGAGAACGGCCTGTCGCACGCGACGATCGCAGACAATTTCTGCAACCGCTGGTCCGGCGGGCTGAACTTCGTGCGCCATCGCTACAACGGCTCGGAGGTCTCGATCGAGCCCGATGGCAGCGTCTATCCCTGCTGCATCAAGACCAAGCTGCCGCTCGGCAACCTCACCGAGGAGCCGCTCATTGGCATCCTCGACAGCCTCGCCGGCGACCCGGTCTATGAGGCGATCAACGCCGGCAAGCCCGAGCGGATGGGCCTTGCGCATGGCTGGACCGAGGAAACGTTCCTGGAGAAGTCGCGCACCACGGATCCCAAGGGCCGCGCTTACGCCAATCTCTGCATCGGCTGCGATCGCTTCCACGAGGAGGTGCTCGGCGCACGCATCGAAGCCGCGCGCACGGCGCCTTGGCGCGCGCGCTGAGGCCGCCCCGGCTACGTGACCGGATGGGCTTCGCCTTCGACCCGACCCGGCCCGGCGCCAGCCTCGCCGCCTGCGAGGCGGCGGTCGCGCGTGCCTTTCCCGCTGTGCGCGACATCACCGCGGCCGCCCTCGCCGCGCGTCTCGCATCCGGCGCGCCGACCCTCATGCTCGATGTGCGCCAGGCGGCGGAGCACGCGGTCTCGCGCATCCCGGGCACCATCGCGACCCTGCCCGACACCCCGCCCAAAGACGTGCTGGCCGCGCATGCGCCGGCGCCCGGCACGCTGATCGTCTGTGCCTGCAGCGTCGGGGTTCGCAGCGCACGTCAAGCGGCGCTGCTGGACGCCGCCGGCTGGCCAGAGGTCGCCAACCTGCGCGGCGGCATCTTCCGCTGGGCGTGCGAGGGCCGCGCGCTTGAAGGCGGCGACCGCGTCCATCCCTTCAACGCCGCCTGGGGGACTCTTCTCCCGAGCGCGCTATACCACGAGGTGACCGCATGACCCTTCCGCGCCGCCCCCTGCTGCTCGCCGCCCTTGCCGCGCCCTTCGTCGTCCCTGCGGCGGTGCGCGCGCAGACGCCGGGCCACCCGCTGCTCACCGCTCCCTGGGACGCCGTGCTGGCCGAGGCGCGCGGCAGGCCCGTCTTCTTCAACGCCTGGGGCGGCGACGACCGCACCAACGCCTTCATCGCCTGGGCCGGCGGACGCGTGCGCGAGTTGCACGGCATCGACCTTCGCCACGTGCGGCTGCGCGACACCGCCGAGGCGGTGTCGCGCGTGGTCGCCGAGAAGGCGGCCGGGCGCACCAGCGGCGGCAGCGTCGACATGATCTGGATCAACGGTCCAAACTTCCTCGCGATGAAGGAGCAGGGCCTGCATTTCGGCCCCTTCGTCGATCGCCTGCCCAATGCGCGCTTCATCGACCGCGAGGGCAAGCCCTCGACCGTGGTCGACTTCACCGTGCCGGTGGAGGGTCTCGCCGCGCCCTGGCGCATGGCGCAGGTGGTGTTCATCGCGGATTCCGCGCGCGTGCCGAACCCGCCGCGCAGCATCGAGGCGCTGGTCGCCTGGGCGCGCGCCAATCCCGGCCGCACGACGCACCCGAACGTCCGCAACTTCATGGGCGTCACCTTCCTCAAGCAGGCGCTGTACGAGGTCGCGCCCGACCAGGCCGCGCTGCTGCGGCCCGTTACCGACGAGACGCTGCGCCCCGCGGCCGACGCGCTCTGGGCCTGGTACGACCGGCTGCGCCCGCATCTGTGGCGCGGCGGTCGGCAATTCCCGGAGAACGGGCCGGCGCAGCGGCCGCTCATGCTCGATGGCGAGCTCGACCTCTACATCACCTTCAACCCGTCCGAGGCCGCGGTCTCGATCGCCACGGACCAGCTGCCTGCGACCGCGCGGCCGTTCGTGCTGGAGCGCGGCACGATCGGCAACACGAGCTTCGTCTCCATCCCCTTCAACGCCGCGAACGCCGCCGCCGCGATGGTGGTCGCCAATTTCCTGCTCTCGGCCGAGGCGCAGGCGCATGGCGCCGATCCGCGCGTGCTGGGCAACCCGACCGTGCTCGACCTCGCCGCCCTGCCGGAGGCCGAGCGCGCCCGTTTCGCCGCCCTGCCGCAGAGCCCCGCCATCCTGCAGCCCGAGGCGCTTGGCCGACCCCTGCAGGAGCCGCACCCGTCCTGGATGACGCGCATCACCGCGGAATGGGAGAGCCGCTACGGGCGTTGAAGCGGGGCGCTGAGCCTTGCTCCGCGCAGCGCCCTGGCTGACCGCCGCGCTCTTCCTCGGGCCGATCGGCGCGGGGCTGGCGGGTACGCTGCTTCCGGCCTTCGGCTGGCTGCCGGCGCTGGGCGGGCAGGCCTTCTCGCTCGACCCCTGGCGCGCGCTGCTGGACGCGCCGGGGCTCGGGCGTGCGGTGCTGCTGACGCTGGGCACCGGCTTCGCGGCGACCATCCTGTCCTTCGCACTCGTTATTGCCTTCTGCGCGGCGACGCAGGGCAGCGCGCTCGCGCGGCGGGCACAGGCCGCGCTGGCGCCGCTGCTGGCCACACCGCACGCGGCGCTGGCCATCGGATTCGCCTTCCTGGTGGCGCCGTCGGGCTGGATCGCGCGTGCGCTCAGCCCCTGGGCGACGGGATGGGACAGGCCGCCGGACTGGGCGACGGTGAACGACCCCTGGGGCATCGCGCTGGTGCTCGGCCTGACGCTGAAGGAGGTGCCGTACCTGCTGCTGATGGCCTTCGCGGGGCTCGGCCAGGTGCGCGCGGCAGACGGCATGCGCGCGGCCGCCGCGCTCGGCTACGGGCCGGTTATGGGCTGGCTCAAAGTGGTGCTGCCGCAGCTCTACCCGCAGCTGCGCCTGCCGCTCTATGCGGTGCTGGTCTTCTCGCTCTCGGTCGTCGACGTGGCGCTGATCCTCGGACCGGGCGCGCCGCCGACGCTCTCTGCCCTGGTGCTGCGCTGGTTCGCCGACCGCGAGCTGTCGCTCTGGTTCCCGGCCGCCGCCGGCGCGCTGCTGCTGCTGCTGATCGTGGTCGGCGCGATCCTGCTGTGGCGCCTGGGCGAGCGCGTCGCCGCCGTGCTCGGCCGGCGCTGGATCGCAGCCGGCGGGCGGGGCGGTGCAGCGCGCATGCTGCAGCTCGGGGCGCCGGCGCTAATGGGTGCTGTGCTTGTCGCCAATGCCGCAGCGCTTATCGTACTGGTGGCCTGGTCTTTCGCCGGCCCCTGGCGCTTCCCCGAGGCGCTGCCCGCCACCTTCACGCTGGCCACTTGGCGGGCGCAGGTGCAGGCGATCGCCGGCCCGGCCTGGGCCACGCTCACGGTGGCGCTGGCCGCGACCACGATCGCGCTGGCGCTCACCCTCGCCTGCCTGGAAGCTGAGCAGCGCCACGGGCTGCGCCCCGGGCGGCGGGCGCTTCTGCTGATCTGGCTGCCGCTGCTGCTGCCCCAGCTCGCCTTCCTTTTCGGCTGGCAGGTGGCGCTGGTAAGGCTCGACCTGGACGGCACGATCGCCGCCGTGGTGTGGACGCATCTGCTCTTCGTGCTGCCCTATGTGTTCCTCTCGCTGGCCGATCCGTGGCGCGCGCTCGATCCGCGCTATGCGCGCAGCGCCGCCGCGCTCGGCGCCGGGCCGTGGCGGGTGTTCCTCGCGGTGAAGTGCCGGCTGCTGCTGCGGTCGCTGCTTGTCGCCTCGGCCGTCGGCTTCGCGGTCTCGGTCGGGCTCTACCTGCCGACGCTGTTCGCCGGCGCGGGGCGCATCACCACGCTGACGACCGAGGCGGTGACGCTGGCAGCCGGCGCCGACCGGCGCATCCTCGGCGCCTATGCAGCGCTGCAGGCGCTGATGCCGCTGGCGGTCTACGCGGCCGCCGTCGCGCTGCCGGCCTTCCTGCATCGTGACCGGCGCGGCATGAGGCCGGCATGAGCCTGGTGATCGACGATCTCGAAATAGCCCTGGCCGGCCGCTCGCTGGTCACGGCGCCACGCCTCGAGGTCGCGGCGGGCGAGGTGCTGACGGTGATGGGGCCGTCGGGCTCGGGCAAGTCCACGCTGCTGGCCTGGCTTTCCGGTGCGCTCGACCCTGCCTTCACCGCCCGCGGCCGCGTGCTGCTGGACGGGCAGGACGTGAGCCGGCTGATGCCCGCGCGACGGCGCATCGGGCTGCTGTTCCAGGACGACCTGCTGTTCCCGCATCTGAGCGTGGCCGAGAACCTGGCCTTCGGGCTGCCCGCGGAAGTCCGCAGCCGTGCCGCGCGGCGCGCGCGGATCGATCAGGCGCTGGAGGAGGCGGAGCTCGCCGGGTTCGGGCCGCGCGACCCCGCCACGCTGTCGGGCGGGCAGCGTGCGCGTGTGGCCCTGCTGCGGACGCTGCTGGCCGAGCCGCGCGCGCTGCTGCTGGACGAGCCGTTCAGCAAGCTCGACGTGGCGCTGCGCGGGCGGATGCGCGGCTTCGTGTTCGAACGCGTCCGTCGCCTGCGCATCCCGGTCCTGCTCGTGACCCATGATCCCGCCGACGCAACCGCGGCGGACGGATATGTGCTCGAACTGGTGGATGGGCGATTGATGCGTGCCGAGGCGCCGGCGGCAAGCGACCATGACCAGGGTGTCGTCGGCGTTGCTCCTGATCGTGTTGGTCCCGACAGGTGACGTGACCTGCTGCCCGATCCGGCGTCCTGAACCATTGCAGCCGAAGCGCTGTCGGCACGCGGGCGACCAATCGGGCCGCCCGTCGCCTCACAGAGCGCGCGGTGCGAAGCGCGCTCTCCGGGTCAACGACCAGGCGATGGTCCGAATCAGCATGCATTCGCCCTGAGTGCTGCTTCGACGCGGCTTTGACGGCGGCGATTGGAAGGCTCCGGTCGCCCATCGGTATGGCGCACCCGGTTCCGTCCGGACCCACGCAGCAAGCGCCGCGCAGGCATCCGTCCGAGGCTTGCGCGGGTCAGGGCGCCTGCCGCTGAACGTTCCAGAAGACCGTTGGTCCCTGCAGCATGCCGGTGAGCTCGCGCCGGAAGGCCGTGGGCTGGAAGAACTGGCCGAGCGGGATGTACGGCAGCTCCTCGAAGGCCGCCGCCTGAACCTGGCGGGCGAGGCCGGGCTGCTGCTCCCGGCCCGCCTGCATCCACTCCCGGCGCAGCGCCTCGACCCGCGGCGCGGTCGGCCAGCCCGGCCAGGCGCCGGTGCCGTGGCCGCGCAGCATCAGGTGAACCGCGGGGTTCAGGAAATCCACGCCCGAGAAGAAGGTGAACAGCATGTTCCAGCCGCCCGCGGCCGGAGCCGCCCGGTTCGCGCGCCGCTGCACCACCGTCGCCCAGTCGGAGGGGGTGTAGTCCACGCGCGCGCCAACGCGGCGAAACAGGTCGGCACCCACCTCGGTCAGCGCCTGGACGTTGGGGTAGTCCGAGGGGCCGATCACCGTCACCGGCACGCCCGAGAGCGCGGCGCGTGCCGAAGCAAGGTCGCGCGGGCCGGTCAGCGCCGCCATGCTCTCGCGGCTTTCGGAGGGGGAGCCGGGCGGGAAGAAGCCCACGCCCTCGGTCCAGGCGCCGGGCGCCGTGCCCGCGGCCGCCTGCATGAAGTCCATCTGCCGGATGGCGGGCAGCAGCGCGCGGCGCATCGCCGGGTCGTCGAAGGGCGGATGCAGCTGGTTGAAGCGCATGACGCCGAGGAAGCCCGCGGGATCGGGGTTCTCGACCGCAAGCTCAGGGCGTCGGCGCAGCAGGGGCAGCAGGTCGGGCGTGGGGAATTCCCACCAATCGGCCTCGTTATTCTGCAGTGCCGCCCCGGCCGTCGCGGCGTCGGGGATGATCCGCCATTCCACGCGGTCGAACCAGGCGCGCTTGGGCCCGGCCGTGCCGCTCGGCGTGCCGGCCTCGCGCGGGCGGTAGCCTTCGAAGCGCGCATAGGCGACGCGCACGCCGGAGACGCGCTCATCGGCCAGGTAGCGATAGGGGCCGCTGCCAGTCGCCTCGCGGATCGGCGTAGCCGGATCGGTCTGCGCCAGCCGCTCCGGCATGATGAAGCATACGGGCGGGGAGGTCTTGGCCAGCGCATCGAACAGCAGCGGGAAGGGCCGCTTCAGGCGGAACTGGATGGTCGCGTCGTCGGGGGCGTAGAGTTCGTCCGTCTCGGCCATCAAGCTTTGGCCGAGCCCGTCGCGCGTCGCCCAGCGGCGGATGCTCGCGACCGCGTCGCGCGCGCGCACCGGCGTGCCGTCGTGGAACACCAGGCCCGGTCGCAGCGTGATGCGCACGCGCCGGCCCTCCTCCTCCACCGCATGGCCGGCGGCCATCTGAGGCTGCGGCCGATACTGTGCGTCGAGGCCGTAGAGCGTGTCCCAGACCAGGTAGGCGTGGTTGCGCGTGATGTAAGTGGTGGTCACCACGGGATCGAGCGGGCCGAGATCGGCTATCGGGATGAAGCGCAGCGTGCGAGCGGCTGCGGGCTGCGCGAGCGCAGGCCGGGCAAGCGGCGCAATGGCCGAGGCGAGAAGCAGGGAACGGCGCCGCATGAAGCCTCCGAGGTGAGTGCGTTTTGGACGCGTTCGCCAGACCTCCGGGCAAGGTTACGGATGACCGGGCTGATCGTTGAGGCGCCAATCGTAACGATAGCTAACCACCCGCCCCGCGGTGAGCAGGCGCTCGCGGAGCGGCGGATCGGCATGCGCGCCGAGGCATTGCAGCAGCGCCGGCTCCGAGCCGCCGAAATCCTTGCGGTACCACTCGAAGATGGTCGACAGCACGAGGCCCTCCGGACCGTCCCATACCCCGTGCGCGCTGTTGATGAACTCCCGCGCGCAGGCTTCGAGGTCCGCCTCCAGCGTCGCGGCCCTGAACGCGTAGGGCTGAAGGCTGGGGCAGCCGCGCGATGCGCAGTTCAACGCGAAATGCAGCCGGTGGTCGCGGAACAGGCGGCGCACGATGCCGTGTTCGATATCGTCCAGCGACAGCGCGATCCCGGCGACGCGCATCAGCTTCGCCTGCCACGGCCCGCCGAGCAGCGCCGAGCGCACACCGCCGCCCAGGTTGATGTCGCGGATCGAGGCGACCGGCATGTGGTCCAGCACCAGCGCGACGGTGCGGGCGTTGTACAGGTTGATCCAGAAGGCGAATTGCCCGGCGCGGTCCAGACCGGCCGGCCCCCGCTCCTGCAGCCCTGCCACGTACTCCGCCAGGGCCGCGCGATCCTGCGCGGTGAAGCGCGCATAGTCGATCGCGCTCGGCGGGGTGTCGCCGCGGCGCACATGCCGGCGCAGCAGCGCGTCCCAGGCGCCGTGGTCGATGTCGGCAGTCGCCGGGATGCCGTCTGCCGGTGGCGCGAAGACCGTATCAATTTCCGATGCCATGCCCGATAGCGTCCCGCGAAGTGCCGATGCGCAACCCGGACCTTGCCGCCATGACCAGCCCGCCGCCACCCCCCGCAATCTCCGCCCAGGACCGCCTTTCGCGGCTGAACCTGGTGCCCGACCCCGCGCGCCCCGGCCAGTGGCGGATCGTCATCCCGCCACGCGCCAACATCTTCGCCGACACGGTCGCGCGCCACGCCACGGGCGCCGCCGCGGACCGCCCTGCGCTGATGCACGAGGCCGCCGACGGCAGCGTCGTCACCTTGAGCTACGCTGCGCTCGAACACCGCGCGCGCCTTCGCGGCCGGGCTCGCGGCGCTGGGTGTCGGTCGCGGCGACCGCGTGGCACTGCAGCTGGGCCAGACGGCGGAGGCGGCGATCGGCCACCTCGCGATCTACGCGCTCGGGGGCATCGTGGTGACCGTCTCGCAGCTCTATGGGCCGGAGACGGTCGCGCACATCCTGAAGGATTCGGGCGCGACAGTGCTGCTGACCGAGGCACGGTCGTGGTGCGCAACACGGCCCGCGCTCGGCGCACTGCCGGCGCTGCGGCAGGTGGTCGTCACCGGCAACGCGCCCGCGGCGGACGAGCTCGGATGGGACGCTGTCGCGGCGATGGGCGATGCCGGCGCCTTCGTCGTGGCGGATACCGCGGCCGAGGATCCGGCGCTGCTGATCTACAGCTCCGGCTCGACCGGCCAGCCCAAGGGCGTGCTGCATGCGCATCGCGTGCTCTGGGCCTACAACCTCTCGACCTCGCTCTTCTATAACCTGGAGATGGAAGAGCCCGGCCTCGTGTTCTGGACGCCGGCCGACTGGGCCTGGGTCGGGGGCTGGAACGGTACCGTGCTGCCCGCATGGTTCCACGGGCATGCGATGGTCGCGAGCCAGCATCGCTTCGACGCCGACTGGGCCTATGGGTTCATGGCACGGCATGGCGTGACTCACAGCTTCATGACGCCGACGGCGCTGAAGCGCCTCGCGCAGGTCGAGGCGCCGCGCGGGCGTTGGCCCGAGCTTCGCCTGCGCACCGTCTGGACCGGCGGGGAGCCTCTCCCCGGTGCCACGCTGCGGTGGTTGACCGATGTCCTCGGCGTCGCCTGCAACGAAGGCTATGGGCTGACCGAGGTGAACCACATGATCGGCAATTGCGCGCGGCTTCGCCCGCCGAAGCCGGGCTCCATGGGATTCGAACTGCCCGGCCATGTCGCGGCGCTGGTGGACGAGGCGGGCGCGCCTGTCGCGGATGGCGAGGTGGGCGAGATCGTGACAACAGAAGCCTGCGCCACGCTGTTCCTCGGCTACTGGGGGCAGCCCGCGCTGACACAGGCGATGCGGCTCGGGTCCTGGGTGCGGACCGGCGACCTCGCGGTGCGCGATGCCGACGGCTACTATACCACTACCGCGGCCGCGCCGACGACCTCATCAAGAGCGCGGGCTTCCGCATCGGCCCGGCCGAGATCGAGGATTGCCTCGTGGCGCATCCCGCGGTGGCGGATTGCGGCGTGATCGGCGCGCCCGACCCGGATCGTGGGCAGGTGGTCATGGCCTTCGTGCGGCTGCGTCCCGGCATCTCCGGCGACGCGGAACTGGAGGAGGCGTTGCGCGCGCATGTCCGGGCGCGGCTTGGCGGCTACAAGGTGCCGCGCCGCATCGCCTTCGTACCCGATCTGCCCGAAACCAGTTCCGGGAAGGTCTCACGCAAGGCTTTGCGTGCGAGCCTCGGGCTCTGATCCCTGGCGGCAGTGTTCGGCTTGGAGATTGCGGGGGGTTGATCACCGGTCACACACACACTCTCTCTCGGTGGGTACCGGCACAGCGACTTTGGCTGCCAATTCCCCCCGCCGAGGTCGAAGGGATTCCGACGGCCCTTCCGAACAGCACAACGGCGGAATGTCTGCGCTTCGCAGGAGAGATTATCGGACACCACGATTCCAAGCACCTTCAACCATCAAGTGCCTGCGAATCGTCCAGTGGGACTGGGAGGGTTGCGAAGCGCTGCTTTTGCCTACCTCTGCTCGCTGGACCACTACTCCTCTCGTTCGCTTGTTGAACTCGCCCTGACCTGCCGCTCTCTAATCATCCCCGTCCGCTGCGGCGCTCTCGCCACGGCATCACAACGGGGACCGCATGTCGCTGCATCCGCTCAAGGCCGAGACGACCGCACGTGGCGCGCGCATGCTGCGCACCGCTTTCGGTCCCGGCATCGCGGCGTGGCTCGAGGACCCCGCCGTCGTCGAGGTCATGCTGAACCCCGATGGCCGTCTCTGGATCGACCGCCTGGCCGAGGGCCTCGCCGACACCGGCCAGCGCCTCGCCTTCGCTGATGGCGAGCGCATCATCCGTCTCGTGGCGCACCATGTCGGCGCGGAGGTGCATGGCGAGCGCCCCTGCGTCTCGGCGGAGCTGCCCGAGACGGGCGAGCGCTTCGAGGGTCTGCTCCCGCCCGTCGTCGCGGCCCCCGCCTTCACGATCCGCAAGCCCGGCGTCGCCGTCTTCACGCTGGAGGACTACGTCACCGCCGGGATCATGACGGCCTCCCAGGTCGCCGCCCTGCGCAGCGCTGTCTCGGATCGCCGCAACATCCTCGTCGCCGGCGGCACATCCACCGGCAAGACCACGCTGACCAACGCCCTGCTCGCCGAAATCGCGCGCGACGGCGGCCGCGTCGTGCTCATCGAGGACACGCGCGAGCTCCAGTGCCGCGCGCCGAACCTGGTCGCGCTGCGCACCAAGGACGGCGTCGTCTCGCTCTCCGAACTCGTCCGCCGCGCGCTCCGCCTGCGCCCCGACCGCATCCTCATCGGCGAGGTGCGCGGCGCCGAGGCGCTCGACCTTCTCAAGGCCTGGGGCACCGGCGACTACGACCTCACCCCCACCGGAGGCACCCCATGACGCCCACGCTGCGCCCGCGCCTCGCCGGCGCGGCCACCTTCGCGCTGTGCCTCGCGCTCGCCGCGCCCGCCCACGCCGCCGGCTCCAACATGCCCTGGGAGCAGCCGCTGCAGCAGGTGCTGGAATCCATCGAGGGCCCGGTCGCCAAGATCATCGCCGTGATCATCATCATCGTCACCGGCCTGACGCTCGCGTTCGGCGACACGTCCGGGGGCTTCCGGCGGCTGGTGCAGATCGTCTTCGGGATCTCGATCGCCTTCGCGGCGTCGAGCTTCTTCCTCTCGTTCTTCCAGTTCGGCGGCGGGGCACTGATCTGATGGCGCTGCCCGCCGATCCCGTCCGGGGCTTCTCGGCGCCGGTGCACCGCGCGCTGATCGAGCCGATCCTGCTCGCCGGCGCGCCGCGCGCGGTCGCCATCGCCAACGGCACGCTCGCCGCGGCGATCGGGCTCGGGCTGCGGCTCTGGGTGGCGGGCGTGCTGATCTGGCTGGTCGGGCACCTCGCGGCGGTCCGGGCCGCGCGGCGGGATGCGCAGTTCGTCGAGGTGGTCCGCCGGCACCTGCGCTACCCCGCATGCCCGCGATGCCGATGCACCTCGACGCGCTGCTGGCCGACCAGCCGCTGGTGGGCGGCCTTGCGCCGCGGCTCGGCGACGCGCATCTGCGCGTCCTCACCGTCATCGGCTTTCCGAGCGCCACCTTCCCCGGAATCCTCGACGAGCTGAACGCGCTCGCCTTCGAGTATCGCTGGTGCACCCGCGCCATCTGCCTCGACCGCACGGATGCGCAGAAACTGCTGACGCGCGTCCGCCGCCAGTGGTTCGCCAAGCGCAAGTCGGTCGCCGCCATCCTCAAGGAGGTGATGACCAACGAGCAGAGCGTGCTGCTCGACAGCGATGCCGCCAACAAGGCCGCCGACGCCGACAAGGCGCTGCAGGAGCTCGGCCAGGATTCTTGGGGCTGGGCCTACGTGACGGCCACAGTGACGGTGTGGGATGAGGATGCCGGCGTCGCGGACCAAAAACTCCGCCTGGTCGAGAAGGTCATCCAGTCCCGCGACTTCACGGTCATCCGCGAGGGGGTGAACGCCGTCGAGGCCTGGCTCGGCAGTCTGCCGGGGCACCTCTACGCCAATGTCCGCCAGCCGCCGATCTCGGCCGTCTGGGCCGGACCGGAGCGGAACGAGCATCTCGGCGGCCCGCCGCTCTTCCATGCGCGGACGGAGGGCGCCACGCCGTTCCGCTTCTCGCTGCATGTAGGGGATGTCGGGCACACGCTGGTCATCGGCCCGACCGGTGCGGGCAAGTCGGTGCTGCTGGGCTTCATGCCGGACGGGCGCCGCTCGAACGGCGACACCCCCAAGCCGCCCTCCAGCGCGCGTAGCCGCCGGCTCACCGCCGATGCTGGCAGCCCGACCTCGAGCGCTGCGAGCCGCAGGCTGCCCGTTCTGCAATCACATTTGTGGGGCGCAACACGGCAATCCGGCAGGCTTCTCGCGCTCATACAGCTGATGCCGGTTCCGTGATCGTTTCCTCTCCCGGGCTGATTCAGGGCAACTGCACAAGCGCCCGATTGAGCCGCAACACATTGACCCGCGGTTCACCCAGCAGGCCGAGCAGGCGCCGCTCGATACGCTCCGCCACAAGCGCCGCCACACGCGCCTCTTCCAGTCCGCGCACCGCGGCCACGCGTGCGACCTGCGCCCGTGCTGCCGCCGGGCTGAGATGCGGATCAAGCCCGGACCCAGAGGCCGTGACGGCATCGGCAGGAACCGGGGCATCGATGCCGAACGCCGCCATCCGCGTCTGCACATCCACCAGAAGCTGAGCGCTTGTCGCGCCGAGGTTCGAGGCGCCGGAGGAGGTGGCGTCGAAGCCGTCCGTCCCGGCAGCCGAGGGACGCGGATGGAACCATTCCGGCCCCTCGAAGCGCTGCGCGATGAGGCCCGAACCGATGATGCGGTGCCCCTCCCGCAGCAGCGAACCGCCCGCCTCATGCGGGAACACGGCTCCGGCCAAGCCGTTGAAGGCGAGCGGCACGATCAGTCCGAGCAGCAGCGTGAAGCCGCCGAGGAAGACAAGCGGAGGGCGCAGCAGCGCGATCATGGTCAGACGATCCCGGCGACCGTGAGGAACAGGTCGATCAGCTTGATGCCGATGAAGGGGGCGACGATCCCGCCGATCCCGAACAGCAGCAGGTTGCGCCGCAGCAGCGCCGCCGCGCCCAAAGGCGAGTAGCCCACGCCGCGCAGCGCGAGCGGTACCAGGGCCACGATGATCAGCGCGTTGAAGATGACGGCGGATGGGATGGCGCTTTCCGGGCTCGCGAGGCGCATCACGTTCAGCGCGGCCAGCCCTGGATACTGCGCCACGAAGATGGCGGGCAGGATGGCGAAGTACTTCGCGATGTCGTTGGCGATGCTGAAGGTGGTCAGCGCGCCGCGGGTGATGAGCAGCTGCTTACCGATCTCAACCACCTCGATGAGCTTCGTGGGATCGCTGTCGAGGTCCACCATGTTGCCCGCCTCGCGCACGGCCTGCGTGCCGGTCTGCATGGCGAGCCCGACATCGGCCTGGGCCAGCGCCGGCGCGTCGTTGGTGCCGTCGCCGGCCATGGCGACGAGCCGGCCCCCGGCCTGGGCGCGGCGGATATAGGCGAGCTTGTCCTCGGGCGTCGCCTCGGCGATGAAGTCGTCCACGCCCGCCTCCGCCGCGATGGCGGCGGCGGTCAGGCGGTTGTCGCCGGTGACCATCACGGTGCGGATGCCCATCCGCCGCAGCGCGTCGAAGCGCGCGCGCATGCCAGGCTTGATGATGTCCTTGAGCTCGATGGCACCCAGGATGCGGCCATCCTTCGCGACCGTGAGCGGCGTGGCGCCTGCGCGGGCGATGCGCTCCACCGCCTCGCGCAGCGCGGGTGGCGGATCGGTGGCGAGCGCGCGCGCTAGGCTGTCCACCGCGCCCTTGCGGAAGCTGCCGCACCCTGGGAGGTCGAGGCCGGAGAGGCGCGTCTGCGCGGTGAAGGGAATGACCGTCGCATCGGCCGGAAGCTCGGCTGCGATGCCGTAGCGGTCGCGCGCGAAGGCCAGGATGCTGCGGCCCTCCGGTGTCTCGTCCGCCAGCGAGGCGAGCACGGCGGCCTCCGCCAGCTCGCGCTCGGTGACGCCGGGCGCCGGGACGAAGCCCGCCGCCTGGCGGTTGCCGAGCGTGATCGTGCCGGTCTTGTCGAGCAGCAGCACGTCCACGTCGCCAGCGGCCTCCACGGCACGGCCCGAGGTCGCCACCACGTTGAAGCGCGTGAGCCGGTCCATCCCCGCGATGCCGATGGCCGAGAGAAGCCCGCCGATCGTCGTCGGGATCAGTGTGACGAGCAGCGCGGCCAGCACGGGCACGGAGGGCGGCGTGCCGTTGAAGCTCGCGAGCCCGACCACGGTCGCCACCGCCAGCAGGAAGACGATCGTCATGCCGGCGAGCAGGATGTCGAGGGCGATCTCGTTGGGCGTCTTCTGCCGCGATGCGCCCTCGACCAGCGCGATCATGCGGTCGAGGAAGCTGTTGCCGGGGGCTGCGGTGACGCGGACCACCAGCCAGTCCGATACGACGAGCGTGCCGCCTGTCACCGCGCTGCGGTCGCCGCCCGACTCCCGGATCACGGGGGCGGACTCACCCGTCACGGCGGCCTCGTTCACGCTGGCAATACCGGCCAGCACCTCGCCATCGGCGGGGATCAGGTCGCCGGCCTCGACCAGCACCACATCGTCCTCGCGCAGGTCGGCGGCGTCGCGTGGCCGCCAAAGCGTCCGGTCATCCGGACGGGCCAGCAGCTTCGCGCGCGTGCTGCTGCGCGCGCGGCGCAGGCTCTCGGCGCGCGCCCGCCCGCGGCCCTCGGCCACGGCCTCGGCGAAGTTGGCGAACAGCACCGTCACCCAAAGCCAGGCGGCGATGGCGGCCTGGAAGCCCCAAGGCTCGCCGCGCCAGGCGGCAAGCGCGGCCAGCAGCGTGACGAGGATGGAGATGATCTCGGTGACGAAGATCACCGGGTTGCGGATCAGGCTGGCCGGGTTGAGCTTCAGCACCGCGTCGCGCGCTGCACGCGGCAGGATGCTGCGGTCGAGGATCGGCGCGGCGCGCTGCGCGCGGGTGGCCTCGCCCTGGTGGATGACGGCGTCCATGGTGTGGAACCTCAGAAGGTCTGCCCGGCCATCAGCGCGAAATGCTCCGCGACGGGGCCGAGGAACAGCGCGGGCAGGAACTGCAGCCCGCCCAGGATCAGGATCACGCCCGCGAGCAGGCCGATGAAGAGCGGCCCGTGCGTCGGGAAGCTGCCGGCAGAGGCGGGAAGCTTCGGCTTCGCCGCCAGGCTGCCCGCGATGGCCAGCACCGGCACGATCACCGCATAGCGGCCGAGCAGCATCGCGATGCCGAGCGTCGCGTTCATCCAGGGCGTGTTGGCGGTGAGCCCGCCGAAGGCCGAGCCGTTGTTCCCTGCCGCGGAGGAATAGGCGTAGAGCAGCTCCGACAACCCGTGCGGCCCGGCATCCTGAACGCTGGCGAGTGCCGCCGGCAGCACCGCGGCAACCGCCGCGAAGCCGAGGATGCAGAAGGGCACGATCAGCACCGCCAGCATCACGAGCTTCACCTCGCGCGCCTGGATCTTCTTGCCGAGATATTCCGGCGTGCGGCCCACCATGAGCCCCGCGACGAAGACCGCCAGCAGCACGAACAGCAGCATGCCGTAGAGCCCCGAGCCGACGCCTCCGGGCAGCACCTCGCCGAGCTGGATCAGGAACAGCGGCACCAGGCCGCCCAGCGGGGTCAAGCTGTCGAGCATGGCGTTGACGCTGCCGTTGGAGGCCCCCGTCGTCGCCACCGCCCAGAGTGCGGACAGCGCGATGCCGTGGCGCACCTCCTTGCCCTCCATGTTGCCGCCCGCCGGGTCGAGGCCGGCGGCGATATGCAGCGGGTTGCCGGCAGCCTCGGCGGCGTAGGTGATGGCAGTGCCGGTGACCACGAACAGCATCATGACGGCGAACAGCGCCCAGCCCTGCCTTTCGTCGCCCACGATGCGGCCAAAGGTGATGGTCAGCGCGAAGGGAATGGCGAGGATCGCCCAGAGCTGCACGATGTTGCTGATGGCCGTCGGGTTCTCGAAGGGATGCGCCGAGTTCACGCCCCAGAAGCCGCCGCCATTGGTGCCCAGCTGCTTGATCGCGACCTGGAAGGCGGCAGGGCCGAGCGCGATGGTCTGCTCGCCGCCCGCCAGCGTCTCCGCGGTGGCATAGGCCGCCAGCGTCTGCGGCACCCCCTGCACCACCAGCAGCACACCGAGCACAAGCGTCAGCGGCAGCAGCAGGTAAAGCGTGATGCGCGTGAGATCAGCCCAGAAATTCCCAAGGTCCTGCACCCCACTTGCCGCGAAGGCACGCGCCACCGCGAGCGCCAGCGCGATGCCAGTTGCGGCGGAGAGGAAGTTCTGCACGGCGAGCCCCGCCATCTGGCTCAGATAGGACATCGCGGCCTCTCCGCTGTAGGCCTGCCAGTTGGTGTTGGTGACGAAGCTGACCGCCGTGTTGAAGGCGAGCCAGGGCTCGATGCCCGGGAGCGCTTGCGGGTTCAGCGGCAGCGTGCCTTGCAGGCGCAGCAGCGCGTAGAGCAGGACGAAGCCCGCGGCGTTCAGCGCCAGCATGGCCAGCACGTAGCCGCGCCAGCCCATGCCGCGCGCCGGGTCCACGCCGGCGCCGCGATAGAAGGCAACCTCCACGGGGGCGAGGAAGCGTACCCGCCCGGCGGCGATGGCGGCGGTGGTGCACCCGAGCGGCACCGCCGTCGCGGTGACGAGCCCGAGCACGAGGGCGATCTGCGCCCAGCCAATAAGGGTCATGTCAGAGGCTCTCGGGCCGCAACAAGGCCCACAGGAGATAGACGAGCAGGGCGGCCGCCACGGCCCCACCGAGGATCAGCTCGATCATCGGCGTCAGATCCGCGCGCAGGCAGCGACGTAGAGTGCCATCAGCGCGAAGCCGCCGAGGCCGAGTGCCAGCAGGATGAGGTCGAGCATCGTGCGTCCGTCCGTCGTGGAAGGTCGCAACGGTGTGCGCGCGGCAGGCGCAAAGGCGCCATTCGTGTTCGGCCGCAGCCGTGCAAAGACGGCGTAAAGACCGGTGCCGCGCCGCGCCGCCGCCTCTATGGTCGGTGCCGATGAATGAGGATCCCGATCGCCCTGACCCCGATGCCCTGCTGGCCCTGGCCCGCCGCGAGGGGCGCGGCCGCCTCAAGGTGTTCCTTGGTGCCGCACCAGGTGTGGGCAAGACCTGGGAGATGTTGGCCAAGGCCCGGCGCCGCGCCGCCGGCGGCGAGGACGTGCTGATCGGCATCGTCGAGACGCATGGCCGCGCCGAGACCCAGGCCGCGGTCGGCGAGCTGCCGATCGCGCCGCGCGCGCGGATCGACCATCGCGGCCAGTTGCTGGAGGAGTTCGACCTCGACGCCGCGCTCGCCCGTCGCCCGCGCATTCTGCTGCTGGATGAACTCGCGCACAGCAACGCCCCCGGCAGCCGCCACCCGAAGCGGTGGCAGGACGTGGAGGAGCTCCGCGACGCCGGCATCGAGGTCTGGACGACGATGAACGTCCAGCATCTCGAGAGCCTGTCGGAGGCGGTCGCGCGCATCACCGGCGTGCGGGTGGCCGAGACCGTGCCCGACCGCGTGCTGGCCGAGGCCGATGCGGTGGAGCTGATCGACATCCCGCCCGCCGAGCTGATCGAGCGGATGCGCCAAGGCAAGGTCTATCGCGCCGACCAGGCGAGCCGCGCGCTGCGCGGGTTCTTCCGCGAAGGCAACCTCGCCGCGTTGCGCGAGATGGCGCTGCGCCGCACCGCCGAGCGCGTGGACGCCGACGTCACCGGCTACATGCGCGCCAATGCCATTGCCGGTCCATGGCCCGCGGGAGACCGCGTGATGGCCCTGGTCGGGCCGGATGCGGCCGCCGAGGCGGTGGTGCGCGCCGCGCGACGGATCGCGGATGCGCTGAAGGCGCCGCTGATCGCGCTCCATGTGGAGCAGCCGCACGCGCCCGGCTCAGGCGACACGGCGCCCGCCCTGCGGCTCGCAGAGAGCCTCGGCGCGGTCGCCGAGACCGTCGTGGCGACGGACCTGCCCACCGCCATCCTGCGGGAGGCCCGCGCGCGCAATGTGACGCATCTTGTGATCGGCCGCGGCCGGCCGGCGCTGTGGCGCCGGCTGACGGGTACGACCCTGTCCGCAACCCTGCTCCGCCGCGCCGGCGACTTCACGCTGCATCTGGTGCCCGATCCGGCCGGGTCGCGGCGCGCGCTGCCGCCCGAGCCCCGCGGCCTTCCATCTTGGCTCGGCTGGGCGGCGACGCCGGGGCTCGTTGCGGGTGCGACCCTGGTTGCGCTCGCCTTCGACGGCACGGTGCCCGAGGGGACGCTCGGCATGGTGTATCTCGTGCCGATCGTCGCGGCCGCGGTCAGCTTTGGGCCTTTGCAGGGCGGGCTGGCGGCGGCGCTTTCCTTCCTGGCATGGAACTTCCTGTTCCTCCCGCCCCGCTACACGCTCGCGATCGCCGGGCCGCAGGACGTGGTCGGCGTCGTCGTCTTCGGCCTGGTCGCGCTGCTGCTGGCCGGCACCACCGGCGGCCTTGGGCGGTCGGTGCGCGCGGCCCGCGCGCGGCTTGTCAGCCTGCGCCGCCTGGTCGAGTTAAGCCGGCGCCTTGGTGCGCCCGGGGACCGGGCGGACATCGTGATCGCGGTCGCCGAGGAAGCCTCGCGCATCGCGGGCGGCGCGGCCTGCGTGCTGCTGCCGCTGCCGCCGGCGCCTGGAGAAAGCGCGCCGGAACCCGTGGTCCGCGCTGCCGTGCCGGTGGAGGCCGAGCCCGATGACGGCGCGATGGCCGCCGCGCGCTGGGCCATGGCGAACGGCCGCGCTGCCGGGCAGGGCACCGACACCCTGCCCGCGCTTCCCTGGCAGTTTCGGCCGATGCGCGGCGCGCACGGCGTCATCGGTCTGCTCGGCATCAAGCTTCCGGAGGAAGCCGGTCCGCTCGATACCGAGCGGAGCAAGGCGCTCGACGCGCTGCTCGACCAGGCGGTGATCGCGCTGGAGCGCGCCGAGCTCATGGAGGAACGCGCGCGCGGCGAGGCGCGCAGCGAGACCGAAGCGCTGCGAACCGCGCTGCTAACCTCGCTGGGGCATGACTTGAAGACGCCGCTGACCTCGATCCGTGGGGCGATCGGCACACTGCGCGCGTCGGGCGAGTCGCTCACGCCGGCGGCTCGCGACGACCTGCTGCTGACGGCGGAGGAGGAGACGGCGCGGCTGACGCGCTGGATCGGCAACATCCTCGACATGGTGCGGATCGAGAACCGACAGGTCACGCCGCGCCAGGACATGGTGGACATGGCCGAGGCCGCCGAGAGCGCCGCGCGGCGCGCCACGCGCGCCACCGGCCGCGCGCTGGACCACGATCTGCCGCCGGGCCTCGTGGCGCCCAGGCTTGATCCCGTCCTGCTCGACCAGGTGCTCGCGAACCTGCTCGACAACGCGCTGAAATACTCGGCGCCGGAGGGTCGAGTGACGCTGCGTACGCGGCGCGACGGCGCCGACATGGTCCTGAGCGTCGAGGATGACGGGCCGGGCATCCCGCGCGGCGACCTGTACCGCGTCTTCGATCCGTTCTTCCGCGCCACCCGCACCGACCGCGTCGCGGCGGGCAGCGGGCTCGGCCTCGCCATCTCGCGCGGCCTTGTCCAGGCGATGGGTGGTCGGATCGCGGCGGAAAGCCCGGTCACCCCCGACGGACGCGGCACGCGCATGACGATCCGGTTCCCGGCGCTGTGACCGATCCCGGCCGGCCGCGCATCCTCGTCATCGATGACGAGCCGCAGATCCATCGTTTCCTCGGGCCCGCACTGAACGCGGCGGGCTACGCGCCGCTGCGGGCGCTGAACGCCGCCGAGGGGCTGCGGCTGGCGGCCGAGCGCACGCCCGCGCTGGTGCTGCTCGACCTCGGCCTGCCGGACCTAGACGGCCAGGCGGTACTGCCGAAGCTCCGCGCTTTCTGCGACGCCCCGGTGATCGTGCTCTCGGCGCGTGAGCGAGAGGAGCAGAAGATCGCCGCCCTCGATTCCGGCGCCGACGACTACGTCGAGAAGCCGTTCGCGCTGGGCGAGTTGCTGGCCAGGCTGCGGGCCGCCTTGCGGCGCGCCGGACGTGCCTTGGGTGCGGCCGAGGCGGTGCTGCGCATCGGTCCACTGGAGGTGGACATCCCAGCGCGGATCGCGCGCGTGGGCGACGGCGAGCCCCTCAAGCTGACGCCCCGCGAGTGGGACCTTCTGGTGGCGCTGGCGCATGGTGGCGTGGGGCGGGTCATCACCCAGCGCCAGCTACTCGCCACCGTCTGGGGGCCGGCGCATGTCGAGGACACGCAGTATCTGCGCGTCTACATCGGCCATCTGCGCCAGAAGCTCGGCCCGGCGGCGGCGCTGATCCGGACCGAACCGGGCGTCGGGTATCGCTTCGGCGAGGATGCCGACCCGGGCTGACGGACGGCCCGATAATGATGGCCTCAGGCCCGGCAATCAGGCGCGGCGCGCCTGACCCTGCCCCCTGGGGTGCCCTCGGTTTGAAGTAGGGTCCGTCGAAGGGAGACGGACGATGCGGCGATCAAGGTTCACGCAGGAGCAGATCATTGGCGTGCTGAAGGAGCACCAGGCGGGCGC
>JAESGU010000159.1_pt1 | contig 20891 bp, 24 predicted proteins | sample 9266271 | NCBI WGS metagenome assembly JAESGU01 (sample SAMN15740544, study PRJNA653495) | algae metagenome | isolation source: Scytonematopsis contorta HA4267-MV1 and co-occurring heterotrophs from mud... | place: USA: Palolo Valley Trail, Honolulu, Hawaii | collected 2009-07-25
GTGATTGACGGCGTTAAAGCTAGAGGAGAAAAAGCTAACTACAGTACGCAACGTGTCAAATTTGACTCTAACCGTTCAGGTTAACTTTTCGTTACATAGTTATAAATTTTCCCGCCCACCTACTTAAGTGTAGTATTACAAGCAGGAAATAATATTAATTTAGACAAATTTGGCATCAATCCCAACAGTCAAGGTTTGAGTGTAGTATTACAAGCAGGAAACGATATTAACTTAGAAAGTTTTGGTGCTGGTACAGCGCAAAGTCAAGCTTGGAATTTAGCATTAACAGCCGGACGCAATATTAGCTTAAAATCGGGAGGTATAAACTTAAATGGTGGAGAATTTCAAGCTCTTGCGGACAATACAATCTCATTAGGAGTCGGAATTACTAACAATATTAATGGTGCTAACAATGCAGCACCCATGAGACTCGAAGCTAATAATATATCAGTTGGCAGTAACTTTAATAGTCTCACATTAGGTAACGGTAGAGCAGCAGACATTATAATCAAAACTAACACCTTAAATGTACTTTCCAACTCAGCAATTGGTAGTAACACAGAAGCAAGCGGTCAAGCTGGAAATGTCGATATCACCTCCAGAGAATTAAACATCGCCAGTAATTCCGGTATTAGTAGTTATACCCTCGGTTCCGGAAATGGTGGTTTAATTAAAATTAATACCGATTCGCTGCGAATTACCGGAGGAGGATTAAACGCCAACACTGGTTATATCCTCGAAACAGATAGCAGACGAGTTGACAACACGGGTAACGCAGGAACAATAGATATCAAAGCCAACAGCATCTTCATCAACGGTGGAGGGATGTTAAGCGAAACAGCAGGATTAGGACGAGCTGGAACAATTCGCGTTAATACCGATACTTTAGAAATACGTAATAATGCTTCGATAGGAACCAGCACCTTTCCCGGTAGACCAGTAACCGGAGACGCTGGATTAGTAGAAATAAACGCAAGGTCAGTTTTATTTGATAACGACCAAGCAGACCTTCGCAGTGGCTTAGGTAGCACGACGCGAGGCAGCGGAAATGGCGGTACAATTATTTTAAACGCAACAGGTGATGTTGTATTTCGCAATCGTGGTGGAATTGGATTAAATGCAGAAGCAACAGGTAAGGGAGGAACGCTATTTTTAACAGCAGATTCATTATTAATTGAAAATTCTGGCATCTCCAGCGATAACCGAGGAACTGGCGAAGCAGGAAATATTAATATAAACGTCAATCGCGGAGTGGTTTTACGTGAATCGGGAATATCCGTTTCTGCAACAAACCCCAACAATCAATCCCGAGCAGCGGGTAATATAAAATTGTCAGCATTTTCCCTCACCCTCGAACGCAGTTCCATCTCAGGTACTACTCAATCTGGTAATGGCGGTAATATTAACTTAACCTTACAAGATTTATTATCCCTCAATACAAGAAGTTTAATTTCTACTACTGCAGGTACTGCGCGCACTGGTGGTAACGGTGGCAATATTGATATTAGAACTCAATTTATTATTGCCGAACCGAATCAAAATACCGATATTACCGCTAACGCTTTCACAGGTTCTGGTGGTAGAGTTGATATTAACGCTGTCAATCTATTTGGTATCGCACCATTAAGCACAAGACAATTACAAGAATTACGTCCTAACGATTTAGACCCCAGACAATTACCAACTAATGATATCACCGCTACTTCCCAAACAAACCCCTCTTTAAGCGGTCAAGTAACTATCAACTCCCTGGAAGCAGACCCCAATCGCGTTTTAATTCAACTTCCCACAGGTTTAGTAGATATATCCCAACAAATAGTTTCCGCTTGTAGTCCCGGTAATTTGAAAAAGTCAAGTTCTTTTATCTCAACAGGTCGTTCTGGTTTACCCCTCGACCCAACAGAATCTTTAGAAAATTACAGTGTAATCGAAGAGTGGGTAGAAGCGTCAGCAATATCAACAGTAGAAAATACAACATCAGCAGTAGAAAATACAACTCCAACTGAAAATTCTCCAAACCAACTTGTCGAAGCGCGAGGTATGATTGTTGATGCTAGCGGCAATGTTCAATTAGTAGCCAACGCAGCAAATAATCCCAACACAAATAATTTTGGTGCAAATTTTTGCAACTTAACCAACTTAAAATAATCTATTTGTGTAGCGCTCGTAACTGGGTATGTACCATTGGATGATTAAGTATTTATACTTTGGGAGTTGTTTTATAATTCAGGGTGAAGTATACTTCCTTAACAGATGCTTTTAGCAGCTTTGGTATATCGTCGAAAATTGTTTACTGAGCGATGTCTTGTTATACTCATGACATGGGAAAGCTTCATTCCCTCAATTACAAGGTTTGCAGCGAAGGTATGTCTGAACTGTTGAGCATTAAAATAAAATCCTGTTTCAATTCTAATTTTTTCAACTAGTTTTCGTATCGCATCATAACTTATGCGTTCCCCTGCGTTGCGTCGGGAGTGAGATAAAAACAAGGGACTGTCATCTTTTAATGTTTCGCCTTCATCAATTCGCCATTCTAAATAATTGTTAAGCATTTGTTGTGCCCACTCATCCAATGGTACAAAAACTTTATTGTCATGTTTTGCAAACCGTATATGTAACGTTTGTCCATCATAATCACCCACATTCAAATTACTTGGTTCACCAGGTTTGAGTCCGTGGGATAATATTGCAACTAGGGCTAAATTTCTTTCTGGTAAACTTGTTTGAGTAATTGCGCTAAATATTTGCTCTACTGCTTCATCACTCAAGTTTTTTGCTTCGGGTTTTTTGATTGATGGTAGTTTAACTGCAATAGTTGGGTCAGTTTTTATATAATCAGAATGTAGCATCCAGTCATAAAATTTGTGAAGTGTGCCCAATATTCGTCTGACGCTGGCATCGCTCAATACTCGCTTTTTTGTTCCTAAGTCTGAGCGTAGCAAGAAATCTTGATATTTTTTTACCATTTGAGGGGTTTGTAGGTTTACTCAAAAGCTGCAAATCCTTACCCAAAAGCTGCAAATCCTTACCCAAAAGCTGCAAATTTTTACTCAAAAGTTGCAAATTTTTACCCAAAAGCTGCAAATTTTTTACTCAAAAGTTGCAAATATCGAGTGTGCTAAATTACGAAAAGGCAGTGTGTGTCTAACTTGTGGTGTTAATTCTCATCAAGAATCGCGCTCAGTTTAAGTCATCACTGTGCGTTCGCTTATAGTCCAAGAGTAATACTTTTGTATCCAGCTTGCACAGAGAAAGACTGCTAGCTTGCTCAGAAAACATGATTAGAACGCTACAGCAACGACCCTTAATTCCGAAGATTAGAACCCTTATTTTTACGTGAATTTTAAATACTTCAGAGTTAACTAAAATTTAATTTTCTATCCGGAGGAAAATAGCTAGGTTGAAAATAAACTATTTTTTATCTGTGGAGGAAATATGTCTACTCCTGCTAGAAAAATTACTAATACAGATACAAAAAAGAACATTGGGAAATTTGCAAGTACTAAAAACCAAATACTAATTCCTTACGAGTCACACCTTGAAAGAGACTATCTATATTTCCTTGAAATTGACCCACAAGTAATTTCTTATACTGGTCAGCCTTTCAAGCTGAACTATTACCTTGATGGCAAACTACGAAAGTACACACCTGATTTTTTTGTTGAGCGAACCAATAAAAAGCAAGTTGTAGAAGTTAAACCAGCAAGTAAAGCTCAATTACCGAAGTATTTGATTTTGTTTAATAAAGTGGCTCCAATAATTAGTGAATTGGGCTGGGAATTTTGTGTAATTACGGACAAGATGATTAGAATTCAGCCTTTTCTCAATAACATTAAAATTCTTTACAAATACTCAAGAGTGCAGTATTCTGTACAAAATTTGATTAGATGTAAAGACTATTTGCAAAACTTTTCGCCTGTTACAATTAAAGAAGCTACGCAAAGTTTACATAAAGATGGAATTAGCAAACAAATTCTGTTTAGTCTTATATATTCAGGTTTTCTAGAAACAGAACTAATATTACCGATTTCTGATACAAGTGAAATTAGAATTACAGATAAAATGCGTAGATATTTAATTTAAGCAGGCATTTAATTTATACTTTTTGCAAAACAATGACTGAAAAATACTTTGAAAATAAATGACTCATACTCGTGAGGTATTTATGGTTAGAATTAAGTTTCATCTAGGGTTAAAATTTTGGTTAAACGGTCGAGAATATGAAATTGAGAAACGTCTGAGCAATGGCGATTTTCAAGTAATTGATGTTGCAAAGGGTGTTTTATCTACGTATAGTGAGTCATCTTTGTGCTCACTTTGGCAGCATAAAGTAATTAAGAAGCTAGCTTATCTGTCAGCGCAACAAGTTGATATTATTGCGCTATCTATTGCCAAACAAAAAATTCAAGACATTGTTAAACGAGATTGGTCAACTACAAATCGAGGTCGAACTAAAACATCAATGGCGAGATGGCTTGGTATTGGGCGTGATGGGTTAGACACTAGCGATGTTGAAGCTTGGAATGAAGAACAAATAGCAATTTCTAATCAAAATATTCAAAGCTCTACTTCTAAATTAGATGAGTCTGATTCTAGAATCGGTATTTCTGATTTTATTGGTGCATTTGATTATTTAGACGATTCTCAAATGCCCGCGTTAGATAATTTAAACTCTAAAGAGGTTAATCAACAACAATCTACAAATCATCAATTAGAAACAAATCATAACCTTAATACTGATGCATTATCAAGTACAAACGAATTGATTACGTCACCTACTGAAAATGAAATATCTGAAAAAACACCATCACGCCAAAAAAAAGGTGTTAAAAATAAGGAAGCTCCTAGTCAAAAAGCTCAAAATAAAAAATCACCAACAGATATAAATATTGAAATTGAAAAAGACGATTGGCAACCAGATTTATCTGAATGGAGTGTTAGTTATGTTGAACCAAAATCGTGTAATTAATACACCTGAATGTGAAAAGCCTCTTGCTAAAATGACTCGTACTGAGCGAGTACAGAAAGCTCAGCATCTTCGTATAGAACATCCCTTATTCAAACAATTGTTAGCAGAAATTGAAGATTGTCATCTTTTACAATTATCCAGTAATGTTGAGCCTGATTGTTTGTTGATTTGGGGAGTTACAGGAGCTGGTAAATCAACACTTCTAGATGCATATGTTAAAAAATATGAAAGACTTGAAACAGAGTCAGGAACGATAGTACCCGTACTCAATGCTGTCGTTCCCGCTCCTGCTACTATTAAAGTAATGGTTTCAAAACTTCTTCAATGTCTTGGAGACCCTGCTTTTGATAAAGGAACAACAGGAAATCAGACAATTCGATTATGTAATTTGCTCAAAGATTGTCAAACTGAGCTTATTTTATTAGACGAGCTTAACCATCTTTTCGACCGTGACTCAGAAAAATTATTGAAGACAGCATCTGATTGGCTAAAATGTTTGATATTGGAAACTAAAATTCCTATTGCTGCTTTTGGTTTGCCTACAAGCGAGTTTGTTCTTTCAAAGGAAAATAATGAACAATTAAGCAGACGATTTTCTCAAAGGTTTTATTTAAATCCATTTTACTGGTCTGTTGATAATCAAGATTCTCCAGACTCTCAAGATACAGATGGACATTTATTTCGCAATTTTCTTTTTGTTTTGGATTCTCAGCTACCTCTTTTAGAACGGTCTGATTTAGCAAATCAACAAATTGCAAGAAGTATATTTTATGCTACTGATGGTATCATTGGCTATGTTATGAAATTAGTGCGTGGAGCTTTACAAATAGCACTTAAGCAATCTAAGGAATCTATTACTATCGATATGTTAGCGGCTTCTTTTGATAAACATGTTAAACAGGATAAGCCTGGTAAGGTAAATCCTTTTATAAATGATTTCTCTTTAATGGACGTACCTAATTTATCGCCCGAAGTTGTTAAATTGCAGTTTGTTGCAACCAATAAAAGATTGAGAAGTAAAGGCTTAAGCCACGCAAGAGCTTCTTCTGTACTTCATACTTAATTAACAAATATATCAAGGTAAATTGTTATGAAACTTTTACGTAGAGCAAAACCATACCCTATGGAGAGTTTAGCAGGTTATCTGACTCGTCTAGCTTCTATAAACCACTATTCTTCTGGTAATTTTATTTTAGAAATGGCTGGAATTAAAGAAAGGCTTTGTCGCCTCAACGTTTTTGCTCCTAATCAAGATAATTTATCAATCTTGAGTCATATAACAGGAGTTTCAGAAAATACTCTCTGGTCAATGGCTTTTTATGCAAAAACCCACGAGCATAGTTACGCAAATCAGGTGAATGGATTTGGGGAAATTTTTTCGGCTTCCTTACTGAATAATAACTGTTTTACCATTTGTTCAGCTTGTTTGGCAGAAAAACTTTATTATCCTAAAGTTTGGGATTTGCGTCATGTCACTGTATGCCCATTTCATAAATGCTATCTTGTTGATAGCTGTCCTGCTTGTGGTCAAATAATTAATTTATCCAGTCCAAATTTTTTTCAATGTAAAAAATGCGATTTTCATTTCAATGATTGGTTTGAAACACCTATTTTTGAAGAATGGTTATTATCCGCTTATATTTATCAGCAGGTTTCAATCCCCGATATCGATTTAGTTGTATCTCGTTTTCATGAAGCTAATCCTGATTTTCTTCCACCTTTTTTTGCTATTCCTTTTTTATCAATTGATGCGTTGAGATATTTGGAATATGAAGAGATATATTTTTTAGATAAAGCCTCACGCTAAAAGGAATGTTTTCACCCATATATATCCCAAAATTTGCAAATTTTATGTAAATCCATAAGAGCTTAAAAAGACTAAGCAAAGCTATTAATTGAGCGTCTTTCTTCTTTCTGTTTCATAAAGCCTTCTAACAAGAGCCTCAAACTACTACATATGCCTAACCCACTTAAACAGAAATGCTTGATTTGCTCCCAAATGACCGCCAAAAAGGCAAGGTTATTACACGGTCAACAGGGAGATGAATGCTGGGATGACCTGTATTGCCACAACCGTCGTTCCTTTTATCGAAAGTTAGCACGCACTGATAATGATAAAAACACTATAGATGCTGTAGTTGTTGAACAACCTCAGAATTATTTCGCAATTCTCTTACTCTACAAAGAGTCGAATGAGAAACCTTTACACGCCTAATAGCGCTGAATTATGGCTGGGGCAAACATCTATATATAAGTTGCAAACAGTACATTGTTTTGGTTTAACTGCTGAAGCTATAAGGGAATATACTCAACAGGTACTCGAAGCATTCTCGAATCAATGCGGCCTATTTCTCAATAAATATAAGGATGTTTTCGAGATTAGTTCCGAAATATGTCCAGTTCGTCCCTGTCCCCTACACCCTGATAATTAAGTAAATTTTAAAAGCCTTAGTACGTAGATATTTCACGATTATCTGGAGACACAATAAAACAACCTACTAGTAAGTCTTTTAGCCGATAAGTCCGAGCAAATGCCTGCCTTGTAGTGTGCTTGTCCTAAAACTACAAACCATGAAAGCGTTAGCCAATTTTCTTCTGCGGGTGACGTGATTAGGTAACAGGGGAAAACCTCGAAATCACGCTTTAGCCAGGGTTTGTTACAATGTATATGTTTTTTAAAATATAGGCAAAGAAATTTGCATCTTTTGCGTAAATTTTTTCGGAAATTTGCAGCTTTTGTGAAAAACCTTTGCAACTTTTGTGTAAAAACAGATGCCTGAAACAACGTAATTACGTCCTAAAATTTGCAACTTTTAAGTAAACCTATACCCAAATGCCGCAGCCAAGGGAAAAACCCCGTATTCCCGAAAAATGCAAAAAATGTTCCACATTCACCGCTGATGTAGCTAAATCCATTCATGGACCAGACGGTGATAATTGTTGGAATCCCGCTGTTTGTTATAGTCGTCGCTCTCATGCTCGTCACCGCGACAGACGCAATCAAAAACGCGCCCTAAAGCATTCTTCTGTTGTAGCCAAAGATATTTCCATCGACATTGAGGAATATACTGATATTGTTTTTGCTGTACTGATTGTTTACAGACCACCAGGAGCAGATACACCCATACACGCGATTGGGGCTGATATTTGGAAAGGTCAAGAAAAAATTGCCGCAGTGCAAGCGATTCACTGCGTGGGTTTAGTGAGAAGTCAGATTTTGGCTTATGTGAAGAAAATGTTACAAGTGTTGGGTGATAACTACGGGATTAGAAAATTTGCATCGCTTGAACGACTAGACCCTGATAGGTGTCCCATTCGTCCTTGTCCACATCATAAGCATTAGATTAAAATGGGGCATCAAGTTTATAAAGTTCAGTTTCCATACCATAATACTTATTAGTCCGACCCATTGATATCATATTTAAGCGTTGCATTACTCGAATTGAGGCATAGTTTTCAGGATGTGCCACCGCATAAATTGTTGGTAAATTGAGAACTGTTAAGCCATATTCAATCGCACCTTTTCCTGCTTCTGTTGCGAAACCTTTACCCCAAGATGCTTTTCGTAAGTGCCAACCTACTTCATAATTATTAGTTAGATTATTTTCATTATCAGGTAATTGTTTTAATAGGGAAGCACCAATAACTTCTCCACTATCTTTTTGAAGAATCGCCCAAAAACCAGTGCCATTATTTATTTCAGCAAAACGAGTTACAATTTTTTGTAACCTTACCTTTTGCGATTCAACGCTCTCCTCTATCATGCTACCAATAAAACCTGTTACATCCGGGTCACTATATATTGCAAAAGCATACACAGCATCTGACTCAGGCATCCAATTACGTATTAATAAACGTTCAGTCTCAAAAATCATAACAACATTTTACCTCGCGTCTGAAATCTACTTCAAATATCCTTGAAAAATACCATCGTTGTCAGTTTTTTGCTAAAACCTACCGACTCATACAACCGCAACGCACCGTTGGGATTATCCGCATCAACACCAAGTCGGACAAATTCCATTCCCTTATCTGAGAGTCGCTGCAAACCAGCCAGCAACATTGCCCGTCCCAATCCCATACGTCTGTAATTGCGACGGGTACCAAGAAGTCCAATAAATCCAACTTTTTTACCAATGCGGTCGCTATATTCGGGTTTAATTTCGCAATTACACAAAGCGCACATACTACCATCATCAGCAACGGCAATTAAATCGAGTGAGGGTTTGTAGTGGGGTTCATTTAACCAATATTCCAGAGTTTCTAAAGTCACTGGATGATGGTTCCAATGGTCGAGAAATGACTCATTGAGTAACTCTAACCAAGCTAATTTATCGGTTATGGGATTCAATTCGCTTAAAGTAAAACCGTTCTGAAATTGGGGTTGTTCCACAGGCTCTACAAGGCTCCGTTCCATGCGAAAGAAGAAGCGATCGCAGGTAAATCCAAATTTTTCCAGAAGGGCAATTCTTTCGGTTCGGGTATCCCTGACACGAACTCGCAATTTTACCGGAAAACCCCGCTCAATTTTGACGAACGCCATTCTTGTCTCTGCCCATTGAAAAATCTGGAACTCTAAATCCTTACCCCGCATGTGGGGATGGATGTAAAAACTTAAGAATCCATCGATTGCATCACTGGGTTCGCCAATCCACAAAGTCCCATAGGCAATTAAGTTGCCACGGACATCTTCCCAAAGCCGTATATCTTTGTTTTTATCTACAAAAGGCGCATCGAGTTGGTTTTTTAATTCGGTTACGGATGAACCACCATCTAATTTATCGAAGCAACAGCAAATATTAATTAGTAAGACAATTGGCTGCAAATCTGTCGCTCCCCGAAAATTTCGCATATAAGGAGTTTGTTTACAATTAATTTGCATCATATTAGCAATAGTTTCATGCTACTACTATACTACAAATGTATTTTGGATTTGTAACTCACCCATAAGGGTGATATGAGGTGCGTATTCCGCCATACTCGGTAAACTTTACCATTGGAGACCCAGATATGTGTCCTATCCACCTTATCTGTATTATCCAACTTACCATAAACAGCATTTTGTGTGATGATGTTGTTAATTATCATGCAGAAAATCTCCATTGTTTGGGGGGTTTCTCAAAGGCGATCGCACCCAGATTGGCGTCAGAGGCGGTCGCTTTTTAAATTCGTCAACAGATTATTCACCTGTTCATACAATGGTACAACATTGTCAGACAAAAAAGCAACATGGTATAACAAAGGTAGAATTGAGTTGTAAACACATTGTGAAATCTATTGTTGCTTATGTCGGACGAGGAAATTAAATTGGATGATAGGCTATCTGTGAGGATAAGCAAAAAGACGAAAGAAGAGTTTACTAAAAAGGCAAAGGCTACTGGTAGCAATGCAAGCGAGCTTGTATTGAAGTGGGTTAAAGAATATTTGTCTCAGGAGCAACAAAATTTTGATGTTACCACTGTGGCTACTAAACTTGAACACCTTGAACAGAGGGTTGCATCTTTGGAGGGAAAATCAGCAGCCTGAGGCAAGAAAACGATGCTCTCAGGCGATGGCGCGATTTAGTAGTCAATTCAATTCCAAAGGAAAGCCCGTCAGATACACAAACCTGACGGGTTTAGCTTTTAATGAACATTAATCTATTGTACAAACAAGGTAGACCAATGGTAGACTCTAAATGTAATTCCAGTATGCTTTGGTAATACGTAGTAACACCCCTGATTTCAAATTGGGGGTTTACGTTCTATATCTGTGGCTTGAATAATTTAAAATTAAAATTTCAAATCAATGATTCAAGTAATTATTATTTTTATCATTATTGGACTGACAGTTACTGTCATTCTCCTCAGTCCTCTCATTACTCAAAAACGAAGGAATCATTTAAAGAATCGTCCTTTTCCTCCACTGTGGAACAGTATCATCGAAAATAATCTTCCCATTTACTTATATCTTTCTCCCGTTGAAAGAAGAAGATTACAAGGCAATATTCAAGTATTTTTGGCAGAAAAGCAATTCATAGGCTGTCGAGGATTGCAAGTTACAGAGGAAATGAAGTTAACTATTGCATCTGTTGCTTGTTTACTTCTACTAAATCAAAGAGAAAAATACTTTCCAAAATTGCGTTCAATTTTAGTTTATCCCAGTACTTATCTTGTGCGTGAAACTATTACTATTATGCTAGGAAATTATGTTGTTGAGGAAAAAGACAATGCTAGGTTAGGGGAATCATGGAGTAGAGACCAATTGCTGCTTTCCTGGGAACAAGTGCAGCAAGATATTTATAATTGGAAAGACGGACATAATGTTGTGCTGCATGAATTTGCTCATCAGTTAGACCAAGAAGAGGGTAGAACAGAAGGTGTTCCTATTCTAAAACGCTCTGAAGATTATCGTACCTGGGCATCTGTAATGACTTTTGAGTATCAACAGCTTTGTGATGATGTTAAGCAAGGTAAAAAAACTGTTATGGATGAGTATGGTACAACTAATCCCGCAGAATTTTTTGCTGTTGCAACTGAGACATTTTTTGAAAAATCACTGCAATTGCAGAGTAAACATCCGGCACTTTACGAATTGTTACAAAGTTACTATCAAATAAATACTGTAGAAATTTTAAATCAACGGTAGTCAGATACGCCCATACACATAGTTACGCCTTGTGCAGCTTAGAGTCAGATATCGCGGTCATGTTACTATAACAATAATTATTTTACCAAAATGTTGGATATCTTTTTTTAGTTCCGTTAATGATAAAAAAAGCAACAAGCTAAGGAGCAGCACAACATTTTTTTTTTGGCAATTCCTGTACAGATATTACCACTAATATTGAAACAAAAATATGAGTCAGTTTTACGGTTTAGTAGCATTAATTACTGGAGCTTCCTCGGGGATTGGGGCAGAAGTTGCTAAAGAATTCGCTCGCAAAGGTGCTCTTCTTGTGCTTTTGGCGAGACGGACGGAACGATTAAACGCTATAGCGATGGAAATTGACCCTAGTGGTGAGAAGGTGTTAGCTATACCCTGTGATGTATCTGTAGATGACGAAGTAAAAAAAGCTGCTAGTTTAGCTCTAATTAAGTTCGGTCGGATTGATATAGTGATGAAGAATGCGGGTTGGTCTTTAAAAGGCGAATTAGCGGAATTAAATGTACATGACTACCGCAAGCTATTTGCAACAAATGTTTTTGGAGTTCTCAACACAATATATGCTACCTTAGACGAACTGAAGAAAACCCAGGGAAGATTAGCTGTAATAAGCAGTGTAAAAAGTTACTTGTCTTTAAGTGGTGATTCTCCCTATAGCATGAGTAAATTTGCTTTGCGGGCTTTATGCGAGTCATTATCTCAAGAGTTAAAACCTGATGGCGTCTCGGTAATCCATATCTGTCCTGGGTACGTAGCTACGGAAATCCGTCAAATAGATAACCAAGGTGTTTGGCGTTCTGATTGGCAAGATAATATCCCTTCATCATTATTGATATCATCCTCACAAGCGGCAAAAGAAATTGTGCAAGCAGTTTCGCAACGCAAGAAGGAAATAGCTATCCCTAATTACAGCAAGATAATTATTTTTCTCAAACGTCATCTACCAGGTTTGGTTGCATGGGTAATACTTCGGTTTAAAATTAGAGTTTCGTATAAGATGTAATGTTTTTGTAATACTACTAATTTGTCAACACCTGATATAAAAAAGTTTGATATTGAAAATTTATTTGGCACTACTAAACCAAAAGTAGTGACTGAACTTTTTCGTATTAATGGTAGTAGATTAGGTTACTACTTAGCAAACTTAATAGATAATAAATATTATTATTGTGGTGAAACAGAGGAAGATTTAAAGACAAAATTTTTAGAGTTAGGTATTGGAAGCGAACCTAACATCAGTGTATAATTGAAGCACGGAAACCTCTAGCTTTATGCAGGGGTGTCTAAATAAACTACTAGCTTTTGGTTTCTTAACTCTAAGGGGCTACAACATACACTACACTCCCAGTCCGTTAAGCACCGTTCATTAAAGTGATGCTCTATTTGCAATTTCCTCTGAATGCTTATATTTACTATGCATTAATCTTTTTGCTTAACTTTAGTCTCTCTATTATTTGGTTTTTATTAATCCCAGCACCATTCGCTTGATTTTAGATTCATGGCTTGGTTCTTTTTTTGTTTACCTGCTATTACTATATGTTGTTTAGCATTGTTATTTGTTAATATTATTAAGCACAGAGAATATTTTTTATTTTCTAGCATTACAGACCAAAGGCTTATTTGCATACAGGCTATTCAGTTGCTGAGTTGGTTAGTTCCTTATAAAGATTGGCAGGGATATTTTCCAATTATTATTGTTACAAGTGTTGTTTATTTTTTTGCTTTCTTCATTGCTTAAATATTAAATTAGTGAGTAAAGTTTCAAACAGCACGTTAAAATAAACGAGTATATCAGCTTTCAAGACTAAGCTTTACAAATAAAATGTCAAAAATAACTGAATTAAAAATTTGGGATATTTTGTTAGAAGCGAAGGCAGAACCCTTAGAAGTTGATTGGGGTGGACTGTGGAGTGAGTTAGATATATCCCTTGAGTACTTAGATACTTTTTCTCAGTTAAATGTTGCGGCTGATGCTTTAACGCAAATGGTGGAAATACTAATAGCACGAAGCCAATATACTTTTGAAGAAATTGATGCTGCAACTAGTAACGATGGTCCAGTCATGAGTGATGCTGATTTTGCAACATTTGTTCGTCAAAGTATGGACATTGATTTTGACGAATTCATTGAACCATTGGTAAACTCAGTTCGTAAACCTTATGAATGGCAGCAGCCAAACGAAGATATTTCTTCTGGTTCTGTTGTTTGCGAAATCCTACCCCAAGATTTATTAGAATATGTAGATGAATTCGCAGGTGAATTAAACGAAGAGCAACAACAAGAGTTTGTTTTAGAAATTGCCCATGCTGAAAATGTGTCTGCTTGGGTCGAGGTAATTACGAATTACTTAAACTCACAGCAACACCAAACTAAAATTAGTTTTTCTCAATTAACCCAAGTTTTACCAATCGCAAAAGTAGAAATTTGGTTAGGCTTGTTACTAGGTGATTTTCAGTTACAAGCCAGTGATTACAAATTACAGCAGCCAGACTCTTTTAATGCATTTTGTGACAGATTTTACAGAGGTGATATTTTAGTGAATTCAACTCGAACAATATGACATTAAGCAATGAACTATGTCGATAATAACAAACCCGACATCTCTAATACGCGAGATGAAAAAGTTTCTGCGACTGTAGCTAGTTCATCACGTTTTTTTGTCATTTGACCAAATATTGTCCCAACTCCTCTCCCAAAGTACCAATTGAACTTAGATATCTTTAGACACCTCCACCTCTACATTCAATCATGCACGTATAAATAACATTTTTGTTTGCACTGACAACTGACAACAATGTTTTAACGTAAATATAAAAGATTAATAAACTCCCATTAAGATTAATTTTTAAATGTTAATATTTAAGCATACTCGCGCTTGCTTATAAGAAATATGCATTAAATACCGATACAGTAGTTAATGATTCTTGCGCTTTATTTACAAAGTTTTTATAGAAGGGTATTTTCAATTGATGTGACTATACTATTGTGATGCTAATGGTTAACTCTCCGATACAATTTTTTTACTATCACGAAAACTTGCCCGTTCAAATTTAAAGTTGTGTTTGGTGATGAAATACTAACTATATACTCTATAATTGTCTAATTTCAGTATAAGCATACTTCAAGAACAAAAGTGCATTTTTTTCTTTGGAACTCCCTAAATAGTACTTAACCAAGTAATATTTCTGAAAAACCTTACTACTTTGAGTCAGCCATTTTATGAAAAAAACTGATATTATCGCAGCTGCACTATTTACAACTTGCGGTATTGCGCTCACAGCCTGTGGTGGTGGAGGTGGTAGTACAAATAGCGGCACAAACAATAATAGTACCAATAATAGTACAAAGCCATACTCCGGCAGTAACTCCCAAAGTGCTATATCCGGGCCGATTCCTATTGGTATCGCTTTTGCACAAACAAGCAACGTAGCCTTATTAGGTCAAGACGGGGTTTCTGGGGTCAAAATTGCCGAAAAATATTTTAATGATAAAGGTGGTGTTAACGGAACTCCTATTAGACTAGTCTTACAAGACACAGGTGGAGACGAAGCTGGAGCAATTAACGCTTTTCAAACATTAATTAATAAAGATAAAGTGGTCGGTATAATCGGTCCAACCCTATCACAGCAAGCATTTGCAGCCGACCCATTTGCTGAACGAGCAAAAGTACCTGTGGTTAGTTCAACTAACACAGCCAAAGGAATCCCCGAAATAGGCGATTATATTTCGCGTGTTTCATCTCCAAGTTCTGTCTTAGCTCCAAATTCGCTTAAAACAGCACTAAAACAAAACCCCAAAATAAAAAAAGTAGCTGTTTTCTTTGCCCAAAATGACGCATTTAGTAAATCAGAAACAGAAATTTTCCAGAAAGCAGTTAAAGACTCAAATCTAGAATTAGTAACAGTACAAAAGTTTCAAACTACTGACACTGATTTTCAAACCCAAGCGACCAATGCTTTAAACTTAAAACCCGACTTAATAATTATGTCTGCTTTAGTCCCAGACGGAGGAAACCTAGTTAGGCAATTGCGAGAGCTAGGTTACAAAGGTATAATTATTGGGGGAAATGGTATGAATACGAGCAATATCTTTAAAGTCTGTAAAGCATCCTGTGATGGTATACTAATTGCACAAGCTTACAGTCCAGAACATCCATCAGAAATTAACAAAACATTCCGTCAAATTTACCAAAACCAGTTTAAAACAGAACCACCCCAATTTGCAGCCCAAGCTTTTACAGCTGTACAAGTATATACAGAAGCACTTAAAGCTTTGGATAGCAAAAACAAAATTAATAAACGGACCCTAGGACAACTGCGAACAGAACTAAATAAACAATTATTAACGCTTAAGTATGATACTCCTTTAGGAGAAATATCTTTCACACCAATTGGTGAAGTTGTACAAAAAGATTTCTATGTTGCTCAAATAAAAATGAGTCAAGATGGAAGTACTGGTAAATTCGTCTTCGTGAAATAGATTAATGTCAATAATTGTAGTCCGTTCCATGTTTTAAATGCTCGCAAGTCTTACTATACAACTAAAAACAACTAATTAATTGCGAAAATTTTGTAAATAATCTAGTCTAACATGATATGCAAATGCCCAAAATAACAAAATTAGCCAGCAAGCTAGGAAGAACGAACCTAGGAAAAGAATTCCAGCAGGACTTATAAATTTTTCTTTATTCAGTGTTTTAATAAAACTAGTGTGTAAAATTTCGCTATAAGCAAACAAAATAAGATATTACCACTCGCAAAAGTTGAAATTTGGTTAGGCTTGTTACTTGGTGGGTTTGATTTACAACGCCAAAGCAATCAACTCTCAACCGATGGGGGATACTCTAACTCGTTTGAACAGTTGTGTCATCAATTTTATTCTGCTGATATAAAAATTAGTAATTAGCATTCTTGTATTAATTAGTCACTATTCTATAATTTATTCTATGAATAATTTAGATATTTCTATTGTTGCGCCTGTATATTACCGTGTTGTTCGTCGGGAAAACACTAAGTGGCATTTTATTATAGGTGAATCATTTTATAGCTACATGGAGTGTCGCCGAAAGAGGGATGGTTTATCTTGACCAATTTGGATAATCTTGAAGCTGGAATTAAAGCCTATAAAAACGCACTGATTTTTGCTTGACCTAGCTCAATTCGTCCCCAATCTTTCCAGTGTTGGTCAAACTCCTGAATGCGAGAGCCAAAGTAAAATAAGACAGAACCAAATGGTGCTGGTTCTTGTCCAACACCACTAGCATCAAGAAATTTTAACCGTCCTACCAGATAAACGCGGGGGTAAGGGTTGAGGTTAGTAAACCATTAGGTATCAGTGCGACTGGGCACTAGTAACAATATTTCTCTAGCGCGACCTGATTCATAATCTATTTCATTTACTCCCGTAACCCCCAATTTTCGTGCATCAAAGCAGCAAATAGAAGCATGGCAACTCTCAGTTAAAGAGGCAGGTGGTAAAGTACCAAGTAGCCGCATAGTTAAAGATATCGTACAACGTATTATGGAAAAAACCAGCATCCCTAACAGTTATAGGATTGGGGAAGTCTGCCAAATTCTCCCGAAAGATAACCCAGACTTGAGAGGTAGAAGCAACTGTTGGTGCATTGTAAATAAAGTTAACGATTTCAGATGCTCTGTTGTCACCTGGGATGAGGAATTAACTGTTGGCTTGCAATATTTAAAAACATTTGACTATTTGGAGGATGAATGCAAGCAGATGCAACAGATAAGCGACCGCATCAGCAAAATATATTCGCGGGACATGGAGAAAGTTGCATATGGAATATTGAAGAATTTAGGTGAAATAAAACGTTCTTACCTAAACCTATTTGAAGAAAAAGCGTTAACTTTTCTTGAACTTGAGTTGAAGAAAAAATAAACTTAGTTTAACAAACCGCAGCCATCAGTACATAGTATATTAATATTGATAAATTACTGATTAATTGACAATAAATGACGAAAATAGCTTTAGTAACAGGTGCTAGCCGTGGTATTGGACGAGCGATAGCTATTGCTTTAGCCGAAACTGGTATTGTAGTAGCTGTTCATTACAACAATAGTTCTGACCTCGCTCTAGATACAGTTAATACAATTGTGGGTAAAGGTGGCACAGCTTTTACTATTCAAGGAGATGTCAGTAAATTAACAGGAATCGATAAGCTTTATCAAGAGCTAGATAGTCAACTCACCGAACGATTTGGTGAGAATAAATTTGATATTTTGGTAAATAATGCAGGTGCTTTAGCTTTTGCGACAATCGAAGAAACCAACGAAGAAACTTTTGATGAAATTGTTGCAGTTAACTTAAAAGCACCTTTTTTTATTATAAAGAAAGCCTTATCTAGGCTGCGCGACGGCGGGCGTATTATTAATATTTCATCAGGTGTAACAAGAGTTGCATTTCCGACCTACGCAATATATGCACCAACAAAGGGTGCTCTCAATACATTAACAATGTTACTTGCAAAACAACTTGGAGAACGGGGTATTACAGTTAATGCAATAGAGCCAGGCTTAACTCAAACTGATATGGTTAAGCAATTAAAAATTTCTGAGGAATTAACAAACTCAGTTGTGAGCGTGACTGCTTTAGGACGCATTGGCCAACCTCAAGATATTGCTGATGTTGCAGCATTTATTGCTTCGGATAAAAGCAGATGGATTACCGGGCAAATAATCGATGCTGGAGGCGGATTTCATTTATAAAATTTAAGAAATTATATCATTATCAGAAATCCCTAAATCAATAGAGAGTATCCTTCTTCTTAGCGATAACTAAAACTCTCTATTCTTTTTAAAAGATAGAAAAAGAATTTGGTACGACCTTCTCAATGAGCCAAGCGTAGAACAAACTGATTGGAAAGAAATTGCATTTAATGTAGCAACAATTATTCTTTCCCCTCCTTCTTCTTTCTATCTCCTTCTGCCTTCAGCATAGATGCCTGTAAATGTTTTTTGTGGTTAGTAAAGTATAACACTAAGTAGAAGATTAAGTTGAGTGGTTTCATATTTAAAAAAAGATTATTAGACATCATATAAATTTCTAATAGTCCGTTAAAAAGGTAGCTAATACGTTAATATTTTAATACATAGAAAAATCAAGAATCATCAATTCTTAATTTCAAATAATAGTATCAGGGAAGTGGGTATTTAACTCTAAAAGTGTGGGGGTTTGAGTACCAACTGCAAAAAGATGCTTGTTCTTTGCCGCAAGTACCAGCACAATAATGGTTCTGCAAGCTGAGTAATTTACGTGGGTACGGTTAATTCCAAACTGTACTCACATGGATTTCACCTATATCTTTCTGTGTAATACTCAATTGCAATGATATATCACGCAACTTTACCCATCTAGAACAGCATATTTACCAGTCCAATTGACTCTCAGCACACAAGAGGAGCATTTACAGGTGATGCTTCTGTTCTACTGAGCAGAATTTTGGCAAAATAGTACAGATGACTAGAACCAATATTGCTGTGGTCGTATCTCAGAATTCCCTTGTAAAGCGGTTTACAACTACTTGCGTAATATTATCCGTGACACATCATGACGGATACTTTTAATACAAAGCTGTTGAAACGCTTATGGTTAAAGGGATAAATCATTAAGAAAAATAATTTTTATTTTTTTGAAAGCATCCCCAAATCCACCATTAGCGGTAAAATATCAGAAATGAGGATTTGTTGCCCGCAGTACTAAATCTGTAAACCCGCCAAATTCTCGAAAACTTAATAATTGATGTGGGAAAAAGCGCAAAGACAAAATAAGGTGGCGCAAAAAATAGCCACCAGATTCTGTAAAATCTTTGCCCCCTACATTGAGGAGCGGACGATAGTCCAATGCATTAAAGTAACTCCTAGCGTCGAAAACTTCGGTTACTTTAAGCCCTACGGGACTATCGCTTTATGTTCACTTGAATTTCATTGTACATGACAATGACATACGTGGGCTAGTTTTACTTTGGACATTTTTGAGAATTTTCTAAAAAAACTTGATAACTTTGTTCGTTCTTCGCGTTAAAAGTTGTTTTCTCAAAGCCCAAGGGACTACCCACAATGCTCAAGTGAATCGCGGCGAATCCGACTCCAAAACCCCCTACACATTTTTTGGAGAACGCGATGAAATTTTCTCAAAATTTTTCTAACTACGAAGTCACCTGGTCTGAAGCTAGCGTGCGGCTCGATTCTAAGTAAGAGCCTCTAGAAACTAGAGGGGTATGACTTAGATAAGAAAGTTAAGTCACTTAACTATCTTATAACTGTCCTTAAGATGTGAGTGCGTGTAAGTATCCTAGAACACACAAGTCCCACCCGTTAAGAGATACGTGACTCCTTATCTGACGCCACCGAGTCAGCTTATGAATCCTACAGAGTGTATGCGGGTATCAGGGCGCAATCAGAAGTTAAGCAGGTTGACTACACTGGCGCTAATAGGGGGGCGATATGGTTAGCAAAGCGAAAGTCCGGCAAAAGTGTCTTATCGGAAAGCTACAACCTGAAACCAAAATGTAGACTTCATTTCCTACATTCTCGCAGCATCCCGCTAGCAATAGCTGCAATCTCTGAGAAGGGAATAGGCAAATTGGACTGACCTACAGTCGCCAAAACAATCAAAAGGACGGAACGAGTAAAAATGGTGTAAAAGTCTGGGGATAAGGTCGAAAACCCCGGTAGGTAAGACGAGATACGGAACTCTTTTTATACCAGGTAGGACGTGGCGTAACTGCCACGAGGTATTCAGAATACATTCAATGGAGTAAAGCATGGTTAGCCACATAGGTAAAAACTATAGTGAACTTTGGAGATTACTACCTTGGAAGAAATTCCGTAGGGAACTTTTCCGCTTACAAAAAAGAGTGTACCAAGCTGTTTGCGTTGGTGACATGCGTAAAGCAAGGTCATTACAAAAGCTAATTTTGAAATCTCGTGCTGCTAGATACTTAGCGATACGCAAGATAACTCAATTAAACCAGGGTAAGAAAACTGCTGGAGTTGATGGCAAAGCCAAATTTAGCTTCCTTGAAAGGTTTGAAGTCGAACCAATTCTACAGAAGTACGTAAGTAATTGGAAACACAACGGACTCCGTGAAATTCCAATTCCAAAAAAGACGGCTCAACTAGAAAACTCCGCATACCGACGGTGTGTCCATATTGCACCTCGATACTAGAAAGCTTAGGGATATTTTATTTTCCCTAGTATTTCCTTATGGTAGAGCTTTTTTTGCTCAAAGGTAAAAAGCGATGCTTTTATCTGCCTC